>Ga0210059_1011501_pt1 | contig 13526 bp, 16 predicted proteins | sample Ectturendosymbi2_FD_188042 | JGI IMG/M metagenome (GOLD analysis project Ga0210059, IMG submission 188042) | Ecteinascidia turbinata endosymbiont from Florida, USA - Sample 2 (SPAdes) (version 2) | ecosystem: Host-associated > Tunicates > Ascidians > Unclassified | place: Key West, Florida...
CTGCAATTGCTGGCGGATTGTTTTCAGGACCTGCTGCCACTGCTCCAGTTTTGAAAATCGCGTCACTATCACCTTTCCTCACAAGAGTGAGTTGATGCTTAAACCCGTAAATGACTTTTTCATAGTCACCACAGAACCCAAAGATGTGTTTTAGCAGAACTCTGAATGAAAATGTTCCTATTGGGTCAGGCTTTTGAATGATATAACCCTGACGAGCTGCAAATCCGATGTTATTTTGAAGATGTGCTGTTGTGTGTGAATCTTTTATCCACAATTGGTTCAGACCTGTGCTTTTTTGAAAATCATCTGGAAATTTCAATAACCCAAGCATCGTTGTTGTTTTCCCGGGGTGAAACAGACTTTCAATCTCTTGTCCTGAAAGTTGGTATTTTATGTTGCTGAACAGATGCATCATGGCATTGTTTGTTAGCGTGATGATGTCATTATTGCCGTAAACAGCGTCGTCAGCGTTTTTCACCAACTTACCATCAAAAACCAAATAACTTTAACTCGGATATGTGAAAATATCTTGCGTTTAAATATTTATCCTAATTTTTCCTGGTCTGTTCAGGTCAGTGCCAGTTATTGGCTCATAACTCTGATATTCATATTCTTCGATCGATTGATCAATTTCAGGTTTTTCAGTAATGTTAAGAATGTCCATTTATTATAGACGTTTTTTTGTTTTCACTTTATAACTCAATACCCTGTTGAAATATTTGAGTTGATCAATATTGTTTTTGTGGGCTTCAAGCTTTTCAAAAAACATCCTTGATTTTTTCATTTATTCAACCGCCTGACAAGGTCATGCATCTTGGTCACGCCTGCCCCGACCCAGCTATCAACTTGTTCAAATTTGGTGTCACCTGCTGCGCCTTCTGTGGTGTTGCTCCTTGAGGCGCAAGCGGAGGTGTTGAAGACACAAGCTTTGATAAAATTTGTTGTGATTTGGGAGTCAACTTCGAACTTGCAAAATCAATTGCTTTTTGTCCAGCCTTTTGCCCAGCACTTCGAGCAATGTTCAAAGCAGTGTTGACAACTTGCGGATCCTGACAAAAAGTCTTTGAGCTTTGAAAAAATCCCAGAGCCGCCGACTCGGTATTTTCTTTGGTAACCGTGCTAAATAACTATCATTTATTTAATGTAAGCATTAAGTTTTTGTAAGCATCATGAGGCAAAATTTTTTGTCTCAAAAGTTCATCACAAATGCTCACAATTTCGTTCCGAACACCAGTGTTTCCTGCTTGTTTCGACGCCAACAAAATTTCGAGTCGTTCACACAAGGCATTTGGGTCAGATGGGAGAAAGCCTTGTCCTGAAGTTCCAGATTCTGATTTTGTCCACATTATTCTGGCAGCTTTCATTGTTTTTTAAAATTCTTTTTTACCTTCTTGTTCCACTTTTTTTGTTCAATTCTTCTTTTATCTCTTTTTTTCTTTTTTCTAATAATGCTTTTAGTCTTGGGTTTTTATCTGTTATTGGTTTAATTACATCAATATATTTTTTGCTTGCGGTGGAATATATTGTAACATGTCCAGCTTTATTAACAGTAAACAATTTATCTGTTTTAACAAGCTCTTCTATATAGTTATATTTGTCTTCTTCTGTAGCCAAACCTTTATCCGGTTCTTTCGCGGTAAATAAATTCCAAAGACACAGGAGTTCCTGTGTATGTTTTTTCACCAATTTTAATATTATCTCCTTTAAAATCTGCTTTTGTTTTTCCAAGGTAATATTCCTTTCCATCATTTTTAAATCCATAGGTTGAATCTCCCATATCTTTGGTAAAATATTTGTTTGAATTTTTTAGCGCAATCGGCCCTACATTGATTGGAATGTTGGATTTTTTCTCCAGCAGTGATTCCAATTTTTCTTCACTTGTTTCTGATGGAAGAAAAGGTTGGATCTCTCTCAGCCCCGGTTCCCAAGGCAATGCTTGCAGCGCAGGCATATTTTCTATTGCACCATGAAGAGGTTCAAGTTTGGAAACAATTTCTTCAGATGACTTTTGTTGTTGTTCAGGTATTGGCTTAAAAATTTTTCCAAAATCTTCATACATTGATTGCTCACCCAATCGTTCTGAGCAAAAATCTTCTTGAATTTTGTTGTTGGTTTTGAGATATTCAGCGACAAGTTTGTCACGTTTTGATTGGTCTTTGATTTTTAAGAAACTCATTTATTGTATGTTCAAATTTCTTGGTCGGCCAATTTGGTCAACCAATTTGGTCAGCCAGTTTCGTTAGCCAATTTGGAGAGCCAATTTAGATCAGGTCCAAAATTAACCATGATAGATGAAAACTTTTCTATACAGCTTTGGATCAGTGTTCATAATTTTTTGTAATTCTTTACATTGCGCCAGTGTGAGTTGTCATTAAAAAACGCAGTGACTGTTGAGCTTTTTATTCCAAGACTTTGTTTCTCATTTCATATTAGTTTCAAATTTTAATAAGATCTTTGTTGTCAACCCAAGAATTGAAACTTTCTGGATAACCCTTCCATTTCACCAATGACCTTGCTTTGCCTTTCTTCACAATCTTTTCAATTCTGAAAACTTTTTGAGATGTCTTCTGAAGCTGTTGCTCATAGAAAGTCCCTTGAATTTCTTCATCATTCAGGTCAGTTATTTTATAAGTAACTGGGTTGGTTCTTTGAATTTTTGAAACAGCGAACACTTCTGTTTCTCAAAGAGTCCTTTCTTCTTGGGAATTGGGACTTTGTCTCCAGTTTTTAATTTTCCTCTCATGTGCCGTCTTGTTAAGTCTGGATAGAGGTTTCTGTAAACTCTCACTTCATTCTCTTTCTTGTTTGCGTCAACAGGAGTCATTTTTATGCTAGAGTGTCTCGTGTTGTTGTATCTCTCAACAAAGTCGTCATGAATGCCAATAAATTTGTTGGTATTGTTCGCCTTGAAATACTTGAACATTTTTTCTTTCATCGTTCGATTCCAACGTCCGACCACCGATGATTTCTCCGCATTCTCAGTTGAGTAAAGCTCTACACCCAACTCCTTCACGTGTTTGTTGTAAAACTCTAGGTCTTTGTCTGTCCAAAGCTTTTCTGGTTTTTGCTTTGATTTTTTTAAAATCCCCTTGAACGCGTCTGTGACAGATTTTCCAGTTTTGTCTTTGAGCGGAAGCATCCAACCAAACTTTGAAAACACGTCAATCACTGTAAGAAGATACCTGAACCCACGGTTGAACTTTGAAAATGATTGCATTTCAACGAGGTCTGCAGCCCAAATTTTATCAATTCCATTCACATACACTTTTCGTTTCAGAAAATTTTTGATGATGGGTTTGTGAAGTTCATCAGCTAGCTGGTCAGTCCAAATTGTGTCATTTTTTTAAACCCCATCCGAAGCGCTGTTTCGTCCCGATTATCGTAGAAACAACACCTCTCTCCATCCTTTCTCGAAGTGTGGGGTTATAAATACCATTAAGCTCTGTCAACATATTTTTATCACAGACTTCGTAGCGAGTTTTTGTGTCTTTGTTTTTAACATAACAAATGTCATGGTGATAAACTGCCTTGTCGACTCTGTCGATAGGTTTTGACCATGCCTTTGGAGTCATATCCTCATTCAAACGTTTGTTCAATTTCGTGCCAGGTCCTGTGAAGTTGACAATGGGTCGAAGTTAAAATTTCAGAAGGCAGTTACGATCTCATTGATATTGCGGAAACAATAAAAATTGCAATGAAACGAAATGGACATAACGTTGATGCTGTGAAGATTTCAGCAAACACCAACACTTTGAAAAGTGTCTTGGAAATTCAAGGCGACTTTCAGGTTGATTTCAGAGCGCGAAATTCAATTTCAAGCGTTCTTGGGTTTCAAAATCAGGTTTACGAAGAGGGCATTCATGAATCGCAAAATGTTGTCAACATCTTATCAATAAATTCAATTCTCGTGAATGTGGACATGATTGGCAGGTCTTATGTGAATGGGAGAACGCAAAACACAATTTACAGTTTCTTTCCAAACCTGTCACCTGGATATAAAATCGTTGAGAACCCGAGAAACCTTGTGTATCTTCCAGTTATTTTAGATAAAATCAATAATAAAATGAATGCAGTTGTCACAGACCAAAACGGAAAGCAATTGAATCTTCGTGGAGAAAACCTGGCAATCAGATACCACTTGAGAGAAATATAATTACATATAATAAACAAGTCTTACACAAACGTATCAGTAAACATTTCTGAAAATCAACAGCAAAAATTGAAACAAGCTGTTGATACAAAGCGTCCCGTGAGCAGTCATCTCGGCTATGAAGATTTGTGTGGAAGTGATGTTCTTGCTTTGACCAATTCACAAGTGAACAGAATGACAAAAGCTTATCAGGATGGAAAAGGTGTTACAATAAAAATGAGTAAGCGTCAGGTTGTTCACAACATGAAAATTGAGAGTGGGATCTTCGGGTTTCTCGCAGGCTTAACCGCAAAGGCCCTGCCATCTTTGGCAAAGACTGTTCTCCCAACATTGGCGACTGGGACACTGTCAGGTGCAGGGTCAGCTTTGGCGCAAAAAGCGACTAACAAGGCCATGGGAAACGGACTGTATTTGAAAAACGGCTCAAACATCGCAAGGGTTGAAACGGACAGTCATGGACTGTATTTGAAACCTTTCAAAGGTTCGGGGCTTGGCATGGTTGGAGATGGTTTGTATTTGAAACAGCTGGGTCAAGTTGTTAGTGGCTATGGCCTTCTTCTTGGTCCAGATTCTCCGTTGAAGAATATTCCAGTTTTCGGCTGGCTTTTGTAAGATGCGGATTTGAATTTTTTATTCCATTGAATAAAACATGAACCCTGATTTATACAGGCTGCATGAAATTCATGAAATTGAAAGGGGTTTGAATGAAGAAAAACTCAGATACACTGCAACGATAAAAAAATATCGTAGTTTGTTAAACTTTTGCACTGGCTGCTTTTTGCTTTTTCAGCTTTGTGTGTTTCTTTTGAATGTTGGGTTTTTGTCAGATTTTGAAGAAATCATCGGAACTACTTCTGGGAAGGTTTTGCATGGAATGAACATGTTTTTTGTAAATGCTTCAATTTTTCTGAAAGTAATTGAATAACTCCTTTTCAAGAAAATACAGAGACATGAGAAACGAGCAACTTTGATTGAGATGCAGCTCAACTCAGTTTGTAACATGTTTTCAAAGGCGTTGTCTGACGATGAAATTTCCGCATCAGAGTTTGAAAGAATTACTTCTCAAATAACAAAAACATATAGAAAGTTTGAAGAAGTGGATTTGGAAATTGATAAGATGTTTCCAAAGAAATCGGAAAGTTTTGTTTAGAATAAATGAATATCCAAATTGAAAACGTGGTTTTACCAAACAAACCACTAAGTAACTTTGAAATCGAAGATGCGGTGAAAAAGATTGGTTTGAAAAACTTTCGTGCTGTTTTCTTGAGAGACATTTTGCCAAAGAAACCAAAACGAAATGAGTGCGCAATTATGAACCAAGACGACACTTCTGGAGATGGGACACACTGAGTCGCGTGATTCAAACGTGGCGATAAAAAGTGGTATTTTGACTCGTTCCGATTGCCTCCACCAACCGAGTTGAACGACTACCTCGGTGATGTGTTCTATCTAACTAAGCAAATTCAACCAAGGCAAGCAGTTTTTTGTGGCCATCTTTGTCTTTTTGTTTTGAAAGAGATGCAAAAAGGAAAAGGGTTGCAGGAAATAATCAACACATTTTGGTGATATAATAAATGACTGTAGACAAATTCGGACGAAGTCCAAAAGCGGGACAAAATGTTACAAATGTGAGTGGGGTTTCATATGAATATGTGAACAGCAACTTTTTGCGAAAAGGTCAAGCCATTGACATGTCTGGTCAAAGCATTGTGAATCTTGACAAGTCATGAGGATCAAAGGACACAGTGAGACGGAAATATGTGAACGAAAGATTTTTTGAAAAAGGCGATCCAATCAATATGAATCAAAAGGCAATAAAGAACGTATTGTCTCCAACCGAAGAAGACGACGCGGCGACGAAAGGCTACGTCGACTCGAAAAGTGCTGGTGAAAGTGATCTGAATATGAATAGGAATTGTATATGACACATAAACCCCACCCCGATACACGAAGATGAAGTGGTTTCGAAACAGTGGATTGAAAACAATTTTTTGAATCGTTATAGCCCTGCGTCGACTATGGAAAGAGATTTAAACATGGATGGTCGTTTTGTCTCATACCTGAGATCGCCAGAACAAAATCACCAAGCGGTGACAAAAAGATATGCAGATACGAAGCTGTCGCGTTCGGGTTGGGACATGCAAGGTGACATTGGGATGGGCGGAAACAGGATTTCACACTTGGGCGAGCCTGAATAGGACAATGGCGCAGTCAGATTGAGTTATGTAAACGAATATTTCCTGAGACGTGATGGGACAAATAGGATGATAGGACCTCTTCATGCTGGAGGTTTTCAAGTGATTCACGTTGGTGACCCTTGTGAAGAACAAGACGTGCTAAATTTACGAACACTTCAAGCTTCTGAATCAAGTGTTTTAGAACAAGCAACCTCAGCAGCCGACACGGCAGTCGGTGGTGCAATTACAAACCATGCAAACATTTTGAATAGAGGCATCAGGACAAAAAGTTTAAACTTAGATCCACAAGGAACAGCAACAAAAATTTTAGCATGGGCGGACAATATCATATTGCTGGGCTTCCAGATCCAACACTTGAACACGAGGCTGTCAATCTCAGAACGTTGAACCGAAAAGTTTTGAAAGAAATTGAGGTTAATAACCTCTTGGAATTGTAGAAATATTTGAGACATGATTGTGAAAATCAAATGGTTTCAGATCTTCAAATGAACGATCGCAAACTTGTTGGTCTGGCTGATGCAGTCATGCCTACTGATGGTGTGAACAAGAAAGTTTGGACAAGGCTGTAAATTCGTTGAATCATGATTTGACAACAGAAAGCCAAAGGTATACTGACAATTTAATAGTTCAAACAAATGAAAGCATAAATGAAAAATTTGAGAGAATAGAAGGGTCCATTGCTTTGATAAATGGGTGAATTGTCACAAATTCTGAAACAGACGAACTAAAATAAACAATATTAAATGAAAAAATTGATAGAATTGAACAAAATTTTGTTCAAAGAATGAATGATTTAGAATTTCAACTGAGAAAACTACAAGAATGAGAAAAAAAGTTTTTAGATTAAATAAAGATGTTTTGTGCTATGCCTGATAACATTGGAGATAAAAAGTATTGCACCCCTTGGAAGCAAAAGTTTTGACGTATGACTTTCAAAATTACTCTTTGCTTGGAAAAGAAAAACACTGAACAAAATCGAAAATGCTTTTTGTGTTTTGCAAAATGTTTGCAATTTGAAATTTGAAAGAGTTTTTGATGGTAGTCAAGTTATGAATATTGCATTTCTGACAGATGATGAAAAGCAAAATGCGGAAATTAACTGTCCTTAAAAACTAAATGATAAAAAATCTGGCACTTTGGCACATGGATTTTACCCCGGTAATTCAACACTGTCTGGTGATTTGCAATTTGACAATGAGAGATGGTCAGACGAGAAAACAGTTTCAGGGGATGGGAAGTTCAACTTATTTTCAGTCGCTGTTCACGAAATTGGCCATTGCATTGGACTGTTTCACAAATACTGAAGGCAAAGACAGCATAATGCAGCCCATTTATAAGCCTGGATTCAGTGTCGAAAACAAGAACAATATACTTTCTGAATCTGACATAAAAACAGTGAAAGAAATGTATGGCGCAGCAAAACATGTAATTGTTACGGCAATTTTTAACTCTAACAAAACAAAAGTTATGATTAGAAAAATAGGCTCAAAGACAAAAAGGTTAAAATAATTTACACTTTGAAACCGAAACACTTCAGCGAAGAAAATATTTCTGATGAATCATTTCAAAGTCTCTTGAAAAAATCAGGACACATGAATAAATCTGAACTTGTGGTTGAGAATTTTGGGGTGGGTGATAATGCTTGAAAGCAGATTATGTTTATAGTCTCAAGGCTATAAACATATTTTGACGAAAGTGCTTTTGTCACAAATGAACGTCACACCTTAAAAGTTTGCTTTTGTCACAAACTATTAAGACATGAACTGCGCATCTTTGGACAAAGCAAGGCCATGCAACTCAATACAGCTGAAACATGCACAGACAGCAGCAGAGCGAGCGAAGTAAACACATCAGAAGCAATTGAATATTTCATTTGAAAATGTTCACACAAATATATGAAAGCATGCAACATAATAATGACAAAGTTATACAACAAACAACAGAAACGTGGTTGAATAGAGTTCTGGTCTTTTTTGAAAGATCTGGACTTTGTCCTACTTGCTAGCACCCACCACAAGTCTTTTTTCTCTTGTTAAGAAAAAAAATGTTATATGACACCACCTGAGGCGCGAGGCCACTTAACTCATGTTTTTATCTACTGAGGGTAACGAATTTCAAACACCTGACAAAGTGAACATTTCAATGCAATTTGAAATTACACCTCAAATTTGTCTAAGGTATCATCTCTAAGCACAATAACTACAACACAACAACAAATTTTCACACAAATCTATCAAACAGTGTAATTTACAACAAATTATTTTCACTCTTTAGCAATGTTTTCATCCTGCAACATGTGTTGAATAAAATGGCGTTTTTCAAAAATTTCTGTAAAAGAGAGACCCAGCTGCTAAACTTTTTTACTGCCAAATATTTTAAACAATTTAAACAATCGGCAAACTTTTATATTTTGCCTTATCAGGCAAAATACCTGTCGGGGCTATTTTGCCTTCTTTACAAATAGTAAGCAACAAATGCAACCAATCATGTTTCACAAAAGGCAAAATAGTCTCAGCAGATGTTTTTCCTTCTGAGGCAATATATCTGCTGAGACTATTTTGCCTTTGGTAGTGTCTATTTTACCGGCGATATTCTGGCAGCAACAGATCGGCTGGAGCTATTGTCCCAGCAGTCGAAGATTCGGTCTCGTGACATGATGCAATACAAAAAAAAGGTCACTTTGTCAAGAAAACGCTGTCCTGCTCTTGGTGTAATGGTTAGGTGTTACGGCTGCTATGCCAATGGTTGGTGGTTCGACTTGCCGACTTTCGCTTTGTTTTGTTAGTGTTAGCTTAGCATTAGGTTAGCTTAGCGTTAGTTTGAGGATAGGTTAGGTTAGGGTTAGGCTTAGGTTAGGGTTAGGATTAGGGTTAGCTTAGGGCTATGGTTAGGGTTAAGGTTTGGTTGTAGGTTTATCTTTTAGTTATATTTACTTCCTTTCCACCAAGCCTTTTGCTGCTGCCATCCTGGCAGCAAAATAGACACTGCCTTTGCCTTTTGTGAAACATGTTTGGTTGAAGTGGTCATGTCATGTTGCAAGCACAACATACAAAGTTAAATATTTGGATTAGGGTGTAAGCCTAAAACCCAAAACGTAAGACCCTGAATCTGAAACCCCAAACCTAAAACCTCAAACCTAAAACCCTCATTCTAAAACCTTAACCTAAAACCCTAAACCTAAAAATAAAACTCTCAACCTCAAAATAAAACTCCAACCTGAAACCATCAACCAGTCCCGTTGCCAGCTTTATTGGTCTTAGCCCCTCCAATCAAAGCTCCCAACTGTAATATGAAACACCACTGTATAAATCAGTGGAGTTTTTGACAATTTTAGAATATCAAGATTCCTGAACAAACGTAAACCCCCCCTATTGAAGACTTTCTGGCGAAGGTTCTGCTCTCAGCCTACAAGCCTAAACCTAAAACCCTCAACCTAAAACCATGAACCTAAATCCCTAAACGTAAAACCTAAAACCCTAAACCTTAACCTGAAACTCTAAACGTAAAGCCCTCAACCTTACTTGTAAAGCGATTGTGATTTGGTACATATATAAAAAAAACACCTATAGCATGCCGTCAAAACGCTGCACATTACGTTTCCTCCAACAAGCCACTCAGCACGAATATTGCTGACCGCCACGCTCATGCAAGAAGTAGTCACCATACACGAACAGTTTCTTAAAAGTGTTCCTGCCAGTCGCCAAGGCGAAGTGCTCACATATAGGTAATGCTGCCACAGGCTTCTCCACAAAACTCACCAGATTCACAACAAAAATTCACTAGATCAGAAAAAAAATCACTAGATTTAAAATTTTTGCGTCGAAATCCACAGTTTTGTTTAAATTATTTAGTTATTTACTTCACTGCCCTAAAACTTTACATCATTTGCAAGTTTGTTAAAATAGATCATGCTGAAGCCTAGAAAATCTCATACCAACAATCTTCAGGCGTTTCTCAAGAGCTGAAAACGACACCATTCACAGAGTATTTTAGAGCAGTCAACCTAACATTTAATTTATTGTTTCCACTTCAGTGTTCCAGCAAAGAAGTGAAAATACCCCCATGGCCAATAATGCAGCAACAAATAGCACGGAAGTGAAAACAATGAGAAACTCATATTGGAAACACTTGTTCGTTCTGTTGGTGGAAATCTTCAAACAATTATTCACATAACCAATGGTTTACGGATTAAAAAAAGCTGAAAATCTTTCAAAAAAGACTGAAAAGTTGAAAAGTTAGAAAAAAGACATCTATTTTCTTCAAACAAACTCTGCAAAAAATCACTAGATTGCAGTGAAAAATCACTAGATCACTAGGTTAGTCTAAAAATCACCAGATCTAGTGAAAAACCACTAGCCGTGGCACCAGAGCATATGGGAAAAGCAAATCTGTCTGAAAATGCAGTATGGGCAAAGCAATGCCAAGCAGCTTCCAAGTAGTTTCACTCACTTCTATTTCCACTAAATGGTTTTTCTAACTTAAACAAATTTTAAAGGTTTATTCAAAATTGGTGGGCGGCTCGTAGCGGCTCGGTGAAATCCAACCGCTGAACATATTGTTAGCGGCCCACTTGTTCAACCTCAGCGGCTCGCCCAAAAACCAGACCATTAGCGGCCTGTGCCATCCCTACTAGGGACCCATAGTCTACGTGTGCGACGCATACCCAATTAAAGTGATAGTGACGCGACTTTGCCCAAATCAAGCTAACAAGGCAAATCACAAAAAAGGATTGAAAAATAATTACGGCTGTTTAATTGATTTTCTGATCCAAATTTCAAATTGTCCTTTTTCAACTTGCTTGATTTTGCTGACTTTTTGATGCATCATTAGTTTCCCGTTTCGTTTTTTGATGTGGCAACCCTGGGTGTGCGCTAATGGAGCTTCACGCCTGTGCTTGCACTATGTGCATCATTTCGAGCTTCGTCACTTATTGGCAGTTCAGGAGGATTCAGTCCCGTCGCCACGTGGGTGTTTTGGTGGGCTTCGCCCCTCCAGACGAAGCCCCAAGGCCCCGAAATAAAATACGAAGCACTATAAATCAGTGGAGACTTTAACAAATTTTCAATATCAAGCCTCCATGCACAAACGTAAAGCCCCCCTCGTGAACACTTTCGGCGACGGTTCTGGGCGGATTGATTATAACGGCTCACACAAATGCGTATCTGTTTTGTCCCCCCAGTAGTTGTACATATAACAGCCACATAAATACTGTAAAAACGAAAGTTTTCTTGCGTACTTTATGCACATTTTCAATTATTGTGTAGGCTATATTTCAGTAAGGTTAATACTGTCAACCCTGGGTGTCCACCATCCCAGCTGCATACCTTCTCTGCTCGACTGCTCTTCGGCGAGACATTCGTAGCCATTTTTTTAAATTTGTGAACTGCCATATCGTAGCGATGATTGTCTTTCCTTGCCCTCTTTGAATGTGCAGCCTTACATTACTGCAGTTGAGAACTGCTGTGATGTAGCACTGAGTGTCTTCTACTACTCTGTTTTGATGCCATACCGTATATTTTTCACGTTTTGAACCGCTGTCTTAGAGTACTGCGTTTTGCTCCGTTTCCTAACTTGGAACGCTGATTAATTTATGTGTATTACAATGACGCATTGTAGGCTGCAATAACGAGAAAGGAGAGTACGTGTAGAATAATATGTGCGCTGTGTCAACAAACTTGGCCAAACCAACGCCAAACGTCAAAATAACGTCATATTGTGACGTCACAAACAGCGTACATCCAGTAACATTGACAACCATACGACACTCCACTGCTCAATATCAGAATTTGTTAGGCGAGCATAAAATCAAGCAGTCGTCCCGAACATCACCAGACCTCTCAACGCCATTGACCGTGCTTCAATGCAAAAAATGTCCTTGAAAAAGTTTCAAGTGATATGACAACCCTATGTGCAGGCCTGCTCCAGCTTGTTCGTGGTGTAAAGAAATCTAGCGTAACCTTTTCGCGCCTGAAATTTTTACGCACATCTCGACCAGAGGTGGGACCGGATCCGGAGTCACTTCTGCGTTTTTCCGCGTTTTTCGTTCGGACCCGGATTCAAATTCTGCGTTTTTCTTTCGGACCCGGATTCAAAAATTAGTGAAAAAACGGATCCGGAGTCACGTTTCAATTTCGGCAGTAGCAGGAGTCTGTGTGGCCATTTCTTGAGTAAAAACATGGGTAAATTATGGTAGGATCGATGACTGTACCCGGAGTTCGAACAGGAGTCGGATTCTCAAAATTGAAAAATTGTTGGACCCGGCTCTGGATCTGGATTCAAAAATTTTTGAACAGGAGCGGAGTCGGAGTCTGAAAAAGTGACTCCGGCCACCTCTTATCTCGACTGCAAATATCCGTTTCCCACTTTAAAATCTCTGTATCACGCGCGATATATCATCCACAACTGCCACGCTTTCCAGTCTAGGCTATGAATCTAGAAACCGTAATTATGGAGAATTATGTAAATGTCATGACTCCGATATTGGATGTTTGATAGATAGATATCTCATCGTCATGACAGTATGAATGAAATGTTATCGTTTCCAGAACTATATACTCCACTTACCAACTAACTTATTTTGTTCTTCATCATCATCATGTACCCATTATCTGTTGGATTACTTTTAATTGTTAAAGTTTTTGTATTCTGTTACCACCCTTGCCACTTCAACCTCATTCGGGGCTGCTACTGTGTATGTGTCTGGTGGCATACATGCAACTTTGGTACTCCATTAGATTATGGTCCGTTGTTAAAAATATATTGCTTGTTTATGATTTGTGTGGGTTGATTTTTGTCTTTGTTACTTCACTTGTGTCTGTAATGTATTATGTACAGTAATGGTTGCGGCATTGCTTTTGCCTCATAACCTCTATTGTCACTTTTTACACATATGTTCAATGTTCATGCCTCACCAGTACCAAAGTTACGTGAGCCGGCAGTCGTCTAGCCGGCAGTAAATAAAACGGATCCGACAAAATACCGCTAAAAATGTGGGCTGGATGTGACGGCTGACGTAACCCAGAGAGAAGGTAGCCGGCAGTCGAAGAAAGTGCAAAAAAACGATATGCAGAGTGTTGTATGATTTCAATGCCTGGAAACGTTCATGGTGGCGAAAGTATCCGAAATGCACAATGGCAGCTAAGCTGAACACCTTAAAAAGTGTGTGATGGCTGTGCCGG
>Ga0210059_1011502_pt1 | contig 13525 bp, 6 predicted proteins | sample Ectturendosymbi2_FD_188042 | JGI IMG/M metagenome (GOLD analysis project Ga0210059, IMG submission 188042) | Ecteinascidia turbinata endosymbiont from Florida, USA - Sample 2 (SPAdes) (version 2) | ecosystem: Host-associated > Tunicates > Ascidians > Unclassified | place: Key West, Florida...
ATGCTGGTCTCTGGCTTGGAGCGAAAAGCACCCCGCTTCAGCCAATAGACATAGACGATTAAGGTCGGTGCGACGCACGTCACGACTGTCATGTGAACTGCGGAGTCAACCGTGCGTGGCAGATTACACAACAACATAAACCCATCATCCAGCATCAGATCTCTCAAGTCTCAAGTTATCAAAAAAATTTTGCAGGAAAAAATCAAAACGTGAAAAAATAAAAAGTGTTCCAAGCGTAGCGTTTTGGATAATCCGTATCCGGGTACGGCTTGAGCAAAAATGATATCCAATCCGGAACCGGATCCAAAAAATTATCCAAAAATCCGGATCCGAGACTCCGAAAATCCGGATCCGGAACAACACTGAAAGCTGTGTAATCTTTCCTAGAGACAAAAATCCGGTTACGAGATGTGAAAATAGCAGATTTTATCCTGTATTGGCGAAAAATCCAGATAAACCGAAGATTTTTATAAAGAATAACGTTAGAAATCATTCGTACCACCAGTTTTATCCGGTTTTGGCGAAGATCCGGATTAACCGAGGTTTACTGTGTGACATAAATGTTATAGTAAATAAGGTAGCCTGTACTTTAGGTGAGAGAAAAATATTTTTCTTACAATTTCAGCCCCGCTTGAAAAATTCATGCGTGCGCCCCTGCTCGCTACGTCCCTGTCTGGCCCAAAGCCAAGATAGTGAATTTCGTGGTTCAGCTTATCACCATGTCAGGAGCAAAAGGAACGCTCCACACTTCCACAGAACCACCAAATCAAGTTAAGAAAAAATAATAGAATAATACTCTCCGAGACGCGTACGACGTTGTTCAACGATAGTAAGGCACTCGTGCATTCCAGAACGTTTTCAAAACAAGACGAAACTGATAAGCATGGAACTTTTGCCAAGAGAAAAAAATAAAGTACTTTCTGGAACATTGTCTATGGAAAGAGATCCTTTCTGCTGAGAATCAGACACTTAAAATTTTTACAGAGTAGGGCTATATATTTCGCCTTTGATGTAGGCATCATCAGCTCTACGTAGCATGGTGCCATGCGCAAAAACAGTAATGTACGTTCTGGAACGTTCCTTGACGCTAAACCTGTTAACTTCATTTGACTTGATATCACCTTAAGCTTGGAAACCAATGTCTAGAAATGACTTAAGACGGTTTTTGTGACTTGACTCGGGCTCAACCAATTCAAGACTCGACTCTGAGCACTGAGTAGTCTTAAAAAAATTTAAATGACTCTGACTCGAAAGGCTTATGACTCGATAAATATAACTCGGCCACATCGCTCCCACTATTTAGCGAATAACTTGAAGCCGATGCAGAACCCATTCAAGACACTCCATATCCAAGGCCATGGCAAGGGGACTAAGTTAGTTTCGTGATTCGTGTCCGAAATCGGATTTGTGATTAGCTGAGAGTGGATTGTTTCCACCTAGCGGAAATAATGGTTGTTATGGAGATTTACGATGTCAACTCAGCATAATGTGCGTTGGAAGATCTGTTGTCCTGCTGCTCGCGGTGTGGTTTCGAATATTAGCATAACTTCTTCACCATCAACATGCCTCCTAAAGCAAAATCCGTAAAGGTGAGTGTGGGTAGCAATACAATTTTTTGATGGCGTACATTTCTTCTGTTCGATTTGGTTCTTAAACGTGGCCTATCTTCGACCACAAATTAGTTTGTGCACACTCCAAGTCCAAGTTTCCTTCCATACCACAACAGTAAGCGATTGGCATGTGCTCATTGACATACTTAGTCCAAGTTTCTTTTTTCCTCATGCCACAGTATGTTGACCATATTTCAGCTTCCAGTTCCAATGCTGCTGTTGTGCTCATGTTACTTATATTAATATTCTGGAATGAATTAATATAGTTCTATGCTTGTTTTATCTAAAACACACTTTTAATTCTGTCATGTTACACTTTATTTTACCATTCACACTTGCAAGTCAAAGTATTGTTGATGTTCACAAGAATAATTTTGTGCATACATAAATGCTCAGTTTCAGTGGAGTTTGCATAAATTATTTCTAATTTTTTTCAAATCAGTGATTTAAATCAAGCAATAAAAATCAAGATTTAAATTAAATTATTAAAAATCAAAAAAATCATGTCGGTTTGGAGCTTTGTGTAATGTCTATGACACATTTAATTAGCGTTCTAATAGGTTTTCACATACAGCAAGAGTTCCCAACCTTTCCCTGAACATGTACCCCTTTAGCATTTCGATAGATAAGCATGTACCTCTAAAATTGTCTATGACAAAGAGCCTGAGTAAAATACAAAAATTATACTGAAGTTTAATACAACTTTTAGAATCTTGAAACTATAAAGGTATACTCCGTTTTCATGTCTCAAATTTAATTTGTTGCAAATTTACAATAAATGTACCTTGCAGATAGGCAAATGTACCCCTTGTGGTACATGCACCCCAAGTTGGGAACCTCTGCTATGCAGTATTAGTGTAGAAGGCCAAAAGTTCTAATGATAACACAAGTTGAAACCATTTGAAGTATTATCAATCATAGCAACTGTGTGGTCACATGGACAGGACTATTCGGTCTGGCCGTTTCGGTCTGGTGACATTTCGGTCAAGACATTTCTGTACATAAACAACTTTACATACCTTTAATTAAATGATTATAGGCAGGTGAAATGTTACTCTAGCTGGTGTTATACCAACTCCCTTTCAGGTAACATAATTGCGATAAAATCTGAATTGTAATTGTGACTTTGAAGAATTTATATTTAATTGCAAGATGTCAATAATGATTTAATTTGCTTGTTGATGATAATGTAAATCATACGTTGATACTGATTGACTGTTGGATCTTGGATCATGTTTGTAGTTTTTTTAAATAAAACTTCTCATGGATTTGGGTATGTTTGCATTAAAATGTGAACATGTAAGATTTCTGCTAGATTTCATAATCTGCTGAAATGTCCCCAGACCGAAACGGGTCAGACCAAATCAGCCAGACCGAAAAGTCACGTATCTAAAGTCACAGATTCTATGTCATTCAACTGCAAAAATGGCATGTGGACGAAAATCACTAACCCTTGCAGATTCAAAAGTCATAACTGTTAGAATGCCATAAGTTTGAGAGTGTAGATTGGCATAAAATGAAAATTGCATTTAAATTCCATCAAATACGAAGGCTGTTGACTATAAACATAGTTACAGAACATATTTTGGATTCATGAAACAGATATATTATTATTATAGGTCTACACCATTTTATGCATATGTGCCATGAGTGTCAATGAAATTACTAAACCAGCAGTTTCAGTATTGGCATTTCAATAAATATTTCTTTTTTTTCACTGGTACTAGTGTTATGAACTTATTTACATCAAGGCATTTTGCATAAGCGCAAAAAAGTTTGAATGAAAGTTCAGCTATTTCTGGTCAGTGTTGACTGAGTTAAATCATTTCATTTAAATCAGTGATAAAATCAACAAAAACAAACAAGAAATCATACGTAGTTTTAAAGTTTTGGGTGATTTTTATGACACATTTGATTAGTATTTTAATCAGTTTCACTTATTATTAAAGAAGGCAGAGACTTCTTTTGACAACACAAGATATAAAAGCAATTAAAGTTTTATCAATCATAGCAATCGTTGCTGTACTAGAAGAAACACAGCACAAAAAACTTATATTGAAACAAGCTTTTTAATTAAAATGAAAAATTACTATTTATTTGGTGGCCACCCTCTACACAGTAAATAAAAAAATCATTAAAAATAAAAAAATCTGATTTAAATCAAACAACATCCGATTTTAAAAAAATCATGGATTTTATCAACCCTGGTTGTCTAAGAATAGTGTTTTGTATTGAGGAAATTAAAACACTATATTTATTTAATTTGCTGTTTTATAGTTGCCGATTTTTATCAATCATGAATTCAAGCTGGTACAATAGTTTTTTCAAGTTAATCAAATGTAAAACATAGACTACTCGCTAGTAGCTACTCTACATTCATGTACATGTCACTCTAAATCAGCTATGTCCAACTGAAATACCTTACTGAGGCAAAATTATACTACCATCTTCATGAGGGTCACACACTGAATGACTTACTTTGATTTTAGCACGCCAAAGATCAATTTAAAGCTACTGAGAACACTTGAATACCCACCCACTGCAATGATAACAACAGTATGGTACTTTTAATCACTCCCAAACTCTGATGCCATGGGCATGTTCAGTGCTAATGGAACTACAAGGGTATAATTAGAAATCAGTTAAGTGCAGAAGAACACATGAGTAAAAATCAGAAGACTATATATAATTTTTGTACAGAGGTGTCAGTGGACACATGGTAAACTACTCATGCATAGTACATGATAAACAGGCACTAAAGCATCAAAAATGTTGAATTCAAGATCCTCAAAATAAAGACAGTTTGTCATTTTATTATGCATACACAATAATGAAAAGCTTACTGGACTACACAAAACTTTTGACTAGGCTGCATGCAGGTTGTGTGTTGGACATAGATTCTCTGAAAAAACTTGCTTGGGCCTGAAAGAGCATTTTTATGGTTTATCTCAAGGGTGTCCTAAGTTTAGCCTGCAAGCCCATTTCACATGGCTGCTGGCTTTGTGTTTAGATTGTGTTGAATACAGTCTGCCAAAGCTTGGATTATGCTTCTGCACCTTGGTGATGGCACTTTTTGCTACTTACGGTGTTTCCTGTTTGTGTCTCGATGTGCTAAGAATAAATTGATCACAAAAAGCAGTTGCTAAGAGATTTTTATATTTTAAGCCAGAAGTGAAATGCATGGAATGTAGTCACCTGAGCTTTACAGCTGAAATATGTCAGAAGGAACTACTGGCCCACAGGCATCTTCACATAATCACATTTGACCCTCTTTGAAAATTTTTAGACACTACTGTTTTTGATCAAAGAATAGCATTTGAATTCATAACAAAATGAAAACAATAAAAAACTCAGAAAAAGAGAACAAGTGACTAAATGTAATGCATAGGCTGTTAGTTACATCATTTTAATAAATAGCTAATTCTTAGTGAAATAGAGCTTTTGAGGAAGCATTTAGCCAGCAATAATGTGATGTATTGAAATAGCCAAATGGTTTTTATCCTAAACGAATATAGAAGCCTACTTAAACAGAAATCTTTTTGGGTGTATTTTAGATTTCATTATGTTAGGCTTGTCCTTATGTTTAAGGCTGTAAACTGTTTATGACATACCCAAATGCAAATTAGGCAACAAGATTTTTAACAAATTTTGTCAAAGTTCATAGTTTAAATTACATTTTTTACTATTTTATATTTTTTTAATTCTTATTTGATTTTATTGTTTGATTCTAATCAAAATACTTCTAAAGATCAGCGGTTGTTAATTCTTTTCTACAATATTTTATATCGTTATTTTTTGGCTATTGTACTACAACACTTACTTTTAGTTTTGTGTGAGTTAAGATTTTCACTTGTTCACTTTTTTAAGTGTTTAATTGATACATTCAGGGCCTATGAAAGAGGGGTCCAGCAGGTACTTTGTTCTGGGGCCCAACAGCTATGGAGAGGCCCAAGACTGAAGGAAATTTGAATGTTTGTTGCTAACAAACTCGGAATAATGTAGAGAAATTAATTCCGGTGATAAAACTGATTTGGCCTAAAGTATTTGGCTAGCTAGTGTGATGTATTTTAATGTGAATTGCTGGCAGAGCATTTTCCTGATATGATGCATTGATAATTATTAGCAGTAATTATTTTTCTTGAACTTGAATGTTTGCCTACTTTGTCAAATTTAAGACATTCATGAATATTGTTCCAATGTGTCCACTGAACTGAATTTTCCTTTACGTCTTTCATTTTCAAACAAATATTTAATAAGAACTCTCTAATAAACCAAGAGTTTCAAACTAAGAGATACTTCAAGTGAAATTTCAATGGAAACATGCCAGTTCACAATAAAATCTAATCTAACAGCAGTAGCCCTTGAATGCTGTGAATATGTGTAAGATAACTAAAAAGTTTAAAATTAATTAGTAACTGCAGTGCAGGATGGAAGTGCTTAATGCTTATTGTGCACTGCAGTGATGTTCTGTGCATTTTTCTGATTGTTAAACTTGCATCCCAAGCAGGTATAGGCTCTAATCGAATGTGAGTTTAGGTTTAGCAGACATATCCAGAAATCTGAAGATTTTGGAATCATACAGGAAAAACTAACCACTTACAGTATTTCGACAGAAAGCTTTAAAACAGTGGCTGCTGGTCTATGACCCATGTGGCTACTTATTGTGGCTCGCGGTCAAAAATAGAAGCAATAGTTGGTTGACAAAATATTTCGTTCTCCCGTCATTCTTGTTATAATAAGTAAGTAACTCATTCCAAGGATACTGTTACTCAATGAGGTTGCAGTCTCATTTTACTAGCAGTGTTTCATTCAACCTTGATTTACTCCATTCATTCTGAGATTGTGGCATTTTTGTTCTAATTTCTTCCTTGATAAGATTTTACTATGAACATTTAAAAGCCATGTTTAAAAAATGGTAATACTGTCACATTACTTAAAAACTGGTATGTTTTAACCAAATGTTTCATATTATCAATAAACGAGCACTTCTTGTTGAAGTTTGATGCACATTAATTAGCCTCAATTTTTATATCAAAATAATGTTGCAAGTCTTTGTAGAATGGGTTTTGTTTTGCCTACAAAGATTTCTCTTGGAGGCCCTGGATATATTTAAATAAAAGTCAATGTAATAGCCCTGAGCTTTTAAGAATATCACAAAAGATCCACAATCCAGGCTTTCTGCAATCTATCTTACTCATAAATTTTTTTGCAGGGACCTGGATCAATTATTGGAACAAAACCTCCAGCCAAGCGTCAAACTCGTGCAAAACTACGGGTTTGTTGGTTTTTTTTGCAAACAAACTCATATTTGTGCATTATTTGTTTTAAGAACTAAATCTATTCATTACACGTGGGTTGGAGCTTGATATTAGACATAAATTTATTTTGACCCAAGTTTGGTGCTTTCATTGAGGTTTGTAACATGACAGTATTGGAATTGCAAAACAATGTATTTCACAGAAAATTGGGACTGACTGCTTTAAAAACATTTTTAGTCAAAGTGTAAATTATTTTTTGCTGAATTATTTTTTGGTTGCTATTAATTGCTGTAACTATTTTCTTAGCACAACTTGCTATTTATATTCTTGTGTAGGATGATGATGATATGACAGAGCTTGGAGACATAGGTGATGAGTATGTTCATGGAAAAACACTTGTAAAACCTGATGACCAGCTGGATCTAACAGAAGCTGAACTTAAAGAGGAATTTACCAGGATTTTAACTGCCAACAATCCACATGCTCCACAAAACATTGTGCGGTTCAACTTTAAGGTAGGTGCACAAATTCAGGTTTTGATGAAATTTTAAAAAACAGTTTGTTTTATGCATAAACTGTAATAATATGAGTGCTAAATTGCAAGAACTATTGTAGTGTGCTGCTAGTCTTAATAACATCTGTACCTTGCAGGAGCGAACATACAAACAAACATCTCATGTTGATCAAATTGCCATTCACTTTGCACTGGATGGTAATATGCTCCATAAAGACAGCGATGAAGCACGAAGACAAAGAGCAAAGACAGGTCCTCTAGAGAGCAGAAGGTAGTTTATTTTTTGCCATAATATATTCAAGTTCAGCCTTGAACTGGCACTTGTAATTGAGTTGGAAGATCTACCCTTGTTTTTCACATTAAGCATTATTTTATTGTTTTTGCGTTCGCTTTTAAGACGGTTTCTTTTTGTAACATAATGTCGTCAGCAATGAATATTACAAGTAGATGCGAAACCGTTTTCTCTTCCTGCTATTTTGACTACGTTCACTGAACTAAATTGGTCTTGTTGCATGCTACACTTGACATATTAATTATTCAGAGCTATCTCGTCTTTCCAATTTTTATTTATTTACATATTTGGCTGGTTGATGGCCCATAACATAGGGGTTATTAAAAAAATCCAAAAGTACAGAAATCTTCAGACGTAGCAAACCACAGGATAGGTGTTAGTTGGTACGCACAGATAATACTGATGAGGAGCAAACACTGAAACAACGCAACAGCACTACTGCATTCACGTTGTCATACGGTGGGAGAAAAATGGAGGTTTTGTGCATGGCAAAGCAGAAAACTCTGAATACTCCTGTTAACTGTTAATTACACCTGTTTTTTGGGTGACTGGATGTCGTGAAGATCTTCTGTGTTAACTTTCTCCCCGTTGCTGTGCTTGCTCTACCTCAGCATTTCTTCTGTGCAAAAATAACTTTTTGTGAAAGCTTGGTTAAATTTTTCATGATGCTTCCCAGCATAACGGCATCGTTCATACCATCCGAAAACACAGCTTCTGAATTACTCTCTTTTGTATATCCCTTACGTATAGTTATTGCCTGTAGTCACAGAAAGAAATGGAAGAAAATGCAAAAGCACTTAACAATTTCCTTGAAAGTGTAAATTCAGTTGAAGTTGTGTTCATCTGTGTGGATGCCTTCTGAAGGAAGAATTCAGTTATGCAAAAATTTATGCTCTGTGGATGAAATCCCGACGTCACCATTGCAAAGCAGATATCCAAACAATTGCGCTAACCAGACACCCAAGCTTGCTCTGTATTGCAGCATTGCATTTGCTACAGTATTAGAAAATTGGAGAGTATTGATTCGTTTTTATTGAAAGTGCGTAATTCTAATAGGTAAACATAGCGTTTGTTTTCACCTATTAGAATTACGCACTTTCAATAAAATCGAATAAATACTCGAATCAACTATGAAAAAGTAAACTCGGATATAATTCAGGGCGAAGTTTTGTTGCAGCAACCGTGTTTCGATGAGCAACAAAACACAGCTTTTGTTTTTTGTTGCTCCTTGAAACACGGTTGCTGCAACAAAACTTCGCCCTGAACTATATCCGAGTTTACTTTTTCATAGTTGAGTTGTCTGATGAAAAATCACAACTGTTATTCAAACTCCGATGACGATTAGTTTTAGTTTTCGTATATCCCATATATATTCATCAATTTTCTCCTTGCATACAAAAACAATAAAGAAAAAGTAACGAAAAGAACGTGCACTCACTGTAATATTTCGAGAAAAATTTTGCTTGTAATATCTAATTTAAAACTTGCAGTGAAGCTGCTTTAAGTGAAGCAGGGGAAGAAGAGGCTCCAGAAGGTGAAGAAGGAGAAAAGGAAGAAACTGCTGAACCTGCGCCTAAAAAAGAAAGCTTGAGAAACCAGTTCAATTTCAGTGAAAGAGCTTCACAAACTTTCAACAACCCTTATCGGGTAAATAGTTAGTTGCAAAACAGACTATATTGGCCTTTTGTGGTAGTTCGAACTTTCTCTTCGTAAAGTTTTCTATATTGGAGGAATTGTGTAATTTGCTGTTTTACACATTGCATGAAAATAGTTTTATGGGTTCAGGTGGGTAAGTTTTTCGTTAAGATTGTTGTAAAAATTTTTGTGTGTATTTTACCTAACGCTACGCAAATCGCAGCTACACGCAGGTGTTTACGATTTTTTGAATAAACCTGAATTCTTCGAATAAATGGAATCGTTACATCAATGTTTAGGCTTCCATGATGTTTTTAAGCAATATACTGTATTGACTATATTCTCAAAGAACATGTATCTGTGGTAGGAACGAGGCTGTGCGACTGAACCACCACCACGAGCGAATTTTTGCGCCACTGCTAACCAGTGGGAAATCTATGATGCTTATTATGAAGACTTGCAAAAACAGGTGACTAATCTAACGTGCACTACCTGAGTGAATTCTTTGATTTGAATTTTTTTGGCCAAGGTCTTTATATTTCATGCGAAGTTTACCACATGTAAATTCTCTCCAGTTCTGCTTGAACAAAGTGGTTCGAATATTTATTTACTTTTTTCTGTCCAGGAAAAAGCAAAAGAAAAAGCTAAGCAAGTGCCCGCGTACCGAAAAGATGACGACAAGACCAAAAAGAAACTCGTCGCTCTAGAATCGCAAACCGATGACATTTCAAAAGTTACTCGTGCAGCTAAAATTATTGGTCGGTTTCGCTGATGTCTTGTTGAAGGTTCCGATTTAGATTTTAATCTGTAAGTGCTACTACTGAAGCCACTATTTTGCTTGTTGCAGAAAGAATGGTGAACCAAAACACTTACGATGACATTGCACAAGACTTCCGTTATTTCGAAGACGCTTCAGATGAATTTCGGGACCAAGAAGGGACACTGCTCCCTTTGTGGAAGTTTTCTTTCGACAAAGCTAAAAGACTCGCCGTCACTTCACTGTGTTGGTAAAGACCAAAACATCCTTAAAAGTTTGCCTGTTGCTGATCTTGCTTTATTTCAAATATCAGGTAGAACAACTCTCCTGGTACCTTCTTATTCCTCAGGAACCCCAAGCATTTTGACTTGTTTGCTGCTGGTCACGGTTCATACGACTTCACCAAGCAAGGAAGAGGCATGCTACTATTCTACAGTCTCAAAAATCCATCTTACCCGGAATACATTTATTCCACCGAAAGCGGCGTAATGTGCTTGGATATTCACCCTTTGTATCAGTAAGTCTGCTCACACGTTCAAGCATTTGGTGCAAGCAAAAACTGCGCGAGAAATACTTAGCTTAAATCCCACCCATTCGTAGAAACGGGACTTTAACTGCTATATTTTCATCTCCGATTATGTACTGCATCTAGAGTATAAGCTATTTTTCGTATGTAGAAAATATGGGCTAACGCTCCAGCACCCATTGTGCCTGTAGATCATTACCAAGATCCGTATGTCTGTTACAATGTTTTGTGTTGCTTCTGCCAAACAAACCACTGAAAGCGGCTAGACTCAGCTTAATTTTTCAAAGAAAGCATATCTAATTGCAGATACCTTGTCTGTGTTGGATTTTACGACGGTAGTGTAGGTGTGCATAATGTCAAAGACAAGAAACCAGGTCCGATATACAAGAGCACTGCGAAAAGCGGCAAGCATACCGATCCTGTATGGCAGGTTAGTTCGCCTTCGCTCCTGGCTGATCGTTGACAAGTATTTTATTTAAATGAATGTGAACATTCGTAGGTTATCTTTAGGATGCATAGTCAGCAAGATTTGCAATGATACTAATACGATTTCGAAATAGATTATACATCATGTCCTTTCACGCAGGCCCGCCGCCAGTATTTAGCAGCAGGGGGGGCCAAAAACCAGAAGGAGAGGGCCAAAAACCAGAAGGGGGAGCCACGTTTTTAAAATACTGTATTGGATGTATGCAGCAACCAGGGGGCCAAACGTGAAATGGGGGGACCGGGCACCACTGGCCCTCCCCTTGGCGACGCCCCTGCTTTCACGACGATTTCACTGAGAACGTATTCTTCTTTTCTGGCATAGCTTTTGCGTAAGTTCACGTCCCTTCTTGATAGTTGAAGGGTTGTATACAAATTGGATCGTCAAGTTAAGCTGCATGTATCAATCAATACCTTGTGTGCAAGTTCATGTAACAAAATAGCAGCGCAGACCTACTGTTGATACTTTCTATCCTTCTGATGAAAGAAGTAACAAAATCAAACTTGGACAATGAACAACACCCTTCAGTTGGAAATGCTTTCGCTATAAGACTCCTTCCGACCGAAGCGATATTAGCATTTCTTGATTCGAGATCGGTAGAACTATAAAAATGAGTTGTCGCAACCGAGGTTCAAACTTATAGGAGGCCGCCGAGACGATTGTTTGGTGATCGTAGGCTTACTGGTGTTTGTCTTCAAGCTTAACGTCGCTGCCAGGAATGTAAATGCTTCTCTTCGTGTAATAAACCTGGGTGATTGCAGGTAAAATGGCAAAAGGACGACCTCGACAACAATCTCAACTTTTACTCTGTTTCATCAGATGGAAGAGTTGTATCATGGACTTTGGTGAAAGTAAGTAACCCCACACAAGTGTGACGTTTTGTTTTATGCCATGTAAATGCAACTTGCATTCATAGAATTAGTGTTCTATTGAGATCATATAAAAATCGACTTTTTCCGTGAAAGTATCGCCAGTTGTATATCTATTAAAGCTTTTGTTTCACACTGAGGAAAAGCTTAAGTTTAATTTCATCAAAAGACTTGTACCAAAAACGGATAAAAATGCCTATGCGGAGACCAAGCGTCCATTACAGAAATATTCATTAGATGTTCATGAATAAGGTTTGATGCTTGCGTAGAATAAAAAAAATAAGGGCATATCGGTGCACTATATAAAATGAAATAAGCTGCATCGCAAGCTGCAAGGTATTGATCACCTATAAAGGTAAATTCTTGTTGCTAACAAAAGTGTCTTTGCGAAAGTTACATTTTTAATTCAAAACGTATTGACTTGATATTGGCAAGTTAGCTGTAAATCCAGGATTCATCGACCTGGGGAAGAATGGATAGCAGGTATCCCGGGTTCTGACTTAGTAGAGTGACCATCTGCAGTAAATATGCAAGGCTCTGTGTTTTCATTTGCCAAGTAGAGCAAACAGTACTCATTGTGTCCACTGATTACTTTGCTTTGTACCTTTCAACCACGTTATTAATTTTCTGTTGCCACAAATGATATTGCAACAAAAGGTTATCTTTCACAGGATGAGTTGGTGTTTGCTGACGTCATCACTCTGTCTGTGGACAGCCCACCTGCTGAAGGACCGGATGGAACTCAACTGCAACTTCTCGGTTTGTTTATAATTTTTCAAGAAATTTAAAGAGTTTGATTTATACACCACAAGCGAGCAGCGCAACTGATTCCGGGCACGGGTGCGTCGCCATATGTGGTTGTTTGGCATCTCCCTAATTTGATTAAATGGTGTGCTTTGCGACCGTACCAGTAATGAATTTGGATTTTAGTGGGTTTTGGATTTTTAAGACAAAACGTCTTTTTGGAGTTTAGTTCGATCCTTTATGTCGTTGCGTCGGGTAATTCTGTGCCGTAACTCCTGCATGCAATAAAACAAACAAAGATTTGCGCCTGGCGACTCCTGGCTCGTCCTGAGTGTAGATTGGCCTTTACGCTGGATGTGCAATACAATAGATGTCGGTTAATAAACCCACCTTGGCCGCAGCTGATCTCGGACTTAAATGAGCGGCGGTTTTATTAACAGGCGCATCTAGATCAGCACCAAAACAACGCACCTGGATGAAAAACACCAGCGGTTTTTTAATAATATAGTAACTGAAGCTTTCTGCTCTTGTCCTATTTTGTATACATCTCATTGCTTCAATGTGCAATGTAGGCTAGAATACACACCTCGGCTATAATGACTGAACTTTTGACCCAAGAACGTTGAATATCTAGACTAGATCTAAATGACTGACGAAATGAAATAAAGCAACGCAAAATGGTGATACATTCGCGAGCAGTCCGTTGCGTCAGAATAAACTTTTTTTCTTTGGTACACGAAAAGCGGAAGTGCTAAATAGCCTTATAATAAATACTACGGCCAAAGCAAACGATACAACTGACATCTTGCAAACGTTTCGATAACAACTGTTATCAT
>Ga0210059_1011503_pt1 | contig 13525 bp, 7 predicted proteins | sample Ectturendosymbi2_FD_188042 | JGI IMG/M metagenome (GOLD analysis project Ga0210059, IMG submission 188042) | Ecteinascidia turbinata endosymbiont from Florida, USA - Sample 2 (SPAdes) (version 2) | ecosystem: Host-associated > Tunicates > Ascidians > Unclassified | place: Key West, Florida...
TTTGGCTCAACACTCAGTTACCCGCACAAAGAATTTCTCAACCCTCACCCGCCCCGCACCAAGTACAACCCGCTCCGCCCCGCAGCAAGTTCAACCCGCACCCGCCCCGCACGCGAAGCCGTGCGGGTACCCGCAACCCGCGCGGGTTAACCCGCCCCGTGCAGGAGTCTAGTAGCGGTGCAGTGTCAAAGTTTGACAAGTTTTACCACTCAAGCTTCTTCTCAACTAAGCTTAGACTTGTTTCCTGGTAAATGTACGTATGCCAAAGTGATTGATTTACGCAATATGGTCCTGTGAAGCATTGGGTTTATTGCAAATCAATATCGCATCAGGGTCGTTGCCAGCGGGGGGGCAGTGGTGCCCGGCCCCCCCATTTCAAATATGTGCTCCTCCATTTCACGTTTGGCCCCCTGGTTGCTGCATACATCCAATACAGTATTTTAAAAATGTGCCCCCCTTCTGGTTTTTGGCCCCCCTGCTGCTAAATCCTGGCGACGGGCCTGTATCGCACCCCCCCACCAAATTGGCCTGTGTCCGCTACTGGTATTACGTTTTATGAATCAACTCTCCTTGCAACTTCTTATATTGAATACTTCTGAGGAACTACTTATGAGCAACCGTACTGTGTAAATATACTGTATGCGGCATTTCGGGCTTTCGTTATGAACTGTGAAAATCAGGAGATAAGCTGATCAAATTCCACAAGTTTCCAAGTTTTAACAACATCATGAACAGTAAAAGGAACGAAATTGTTGGTGGAAAATTAGTACCTTGCACAGTTTGTTTTTGGCGACTCGGGAAAGGTTTCCCACCTCCATTATAGCATAATCGAAATTCTACCTGTACACCTCTTTTCCATTCCTATTTACTTACTCAATACTTAACTGGGAAGGGCCGACAAGACGACTTTACTCCCTTTAATTAGATTGCAAAATAAAGCTGTGAGAACACTTGAATGTAACAAAACTAAAACAACTATACTCTATTCCAAGCACAAAATTTTAAAAATACCTGATTTATTTCAATTGTCAGTTGCCAAATTCATGCACTTCTTTTATAATGGTGGATTACCTAATCACTTTGGTAACTACTTTGCCGAGATTGCATCAGTCCACAAATGTCAAACAAAACTTGCTTCTCTGCAAAAATATTATTTACCCAGAATAAAAATATCTCTGGGTCAGCTTTCTCTAAAGTATATTGGTCCGAAAATTTGGTCTGACATTCCGGAAAAATTAAAATCATCTTCGCCTTATTCATTTGGCAAAAAATATAAAAAAGTCCTGCTGTCTTGCCAGACTTCCTGTTGATCTTCGTTTTATATGCTTGTCACATTCTGTTTGATCTTCGTTGTATATTCTTGTCCCATTCTGTAATATTGCGCTGATGCCACTATTTTCCCTCCTATCTACCTCTATAGTTACTCACCCCACCCCCTGTACATAGGCATACTTTTCCCCACTGTTTTTTGTTGTTGTTTTTATGCTTATTTCACCTGACGTTGATTTGACGCTTTTTGTTACTTTTATTACTACTTGTAAAACGTCTTCAATTAAAATTTGGTTTGTGTTACCAGCAGGGCTGGCTGAGAACTTGACCCAGGTGGCCTTTCGCCAACCCTTTGTGATTCAACATGTTATAACACGATTACTAAGCTGCGAAACGTGAAATTTCTTATTTTTTATATTTTTTCATCACTATATAATCAACTAGTGATCTTTGATGTTATTGTATTTCCTCTTGCTGCTTCGTGTTATTTCGTGATTTGAGTCACAAAAAATGCATGATTAAACCATACCATACCAACCCCACCTAAACGCAGTGTAGGAAATGACTAAGCGCTTTTCGTTTCTCATCAAGCCATAAACCGTTGTGTTTGCTGATGCGTGACTGCGCTATCGATTTCAGCAGCATGCGCTCCGACGTAAAGGTAGGAAGTCTGCGACAAAGGCAGTACGGTAATCTCCTGGTTAAGTGAACCTGAGCTGTTTGTGCGAACTTATGTGGTAGGTGCGAACTTAGCAGTTTGTGCTTTTAACTGCATAAGCAAACATATGTTGATCAAAGTTTGGAGACTGAGTTGATGGGCTAATATTTGGAGACTGATTGATGCTTTGACTGAAGGTACAGTGAGTAGCTATATTTTTAGCAAAGCATATATATAGTATTCACTTACTATACTATTCACTTCACAAACAATGTCAGGCAAAGTTAAGCGTTTTAATATAATAGAGTCAGTGTCACAGAGATTTGAATTAGACTCTAAATTGAGACAGCCAAATCATCCAAGTGATCCAAGGAAATATCGTACAACATTACGGAGTGAGGCTGCTGTTGAGTAAAGCTTGTGTGAAGTGGTGGGCTAAGTTGTGCGCAAACGTTCTGCTCTAATGTCTGAAGACACACTCAAAAATGTTATTGTTAGTGCGTCTGTCCGCAGATTTACAGAGCTAAGTGGTAGGGCATTTCTTTGGATTGATGACATGCATCGAACAAACTGCCCCTTCCACCTTCACTCACCATTTTTAAAGCAAACGAAATTGCTGAACAATTTATCAAACCGTGAACTTATTTCTTCAAGCAACATAGTGTTTCGTGTCAAACAATTTTTATGACAAGTTGTCACGTCTGATTTTCTGTAAATACCAATGCATTTCAGAAAAATTGAATCCAGATTTTTTCATTATTTTGTGCAAACCTAACTGGAATATTACTGTAGTTCAACTTGACGGTTGAACTAAAGCAAGGGTCACCAACGTGGTGCCCGCGAGCACCAGGTCGCCCGCGTGGACCATGTAGGTCACCCGCGGGCCTGTTCTAAAAATAACATTAACATGATAAATGTTTTCACATTAACGAATATCAATACTAAAATAATTAAAATGAACTGAGGAAAATTTTTATTTCAGAAGTGTGTATGAAACTAGTAGCCCTTCGTATTAATCAGTATACAAGAAGTAGTTCGCTGTTTCAAAAAGGTTGGTGACCCCTGAAGTGATGCATGTTTCTTCATTTTATCGCCACGTGTTACTGATAAGCAGTTATTGCGAGCTTGCAAGCAGACTGGATTTGAATGAAAATTACAGGCAATATCCTGTTAATTGGAAAAATGGCAGTTTAATCGTGAATATTACTTGTTCAAATCGTGACTATTACTTATTTTATCTGAAAGCGACTTTTTCTATGGTGTTAATCGTTAGCTGGTGTTCGGATTTTTTAAGTTCTTGTTATTTGTGCAGAAGTTTTGAAGCTTCAGCGTATGCATGTAGTTAGCCAGGCGCGTAGCCAGCCCAAAAGTTTGCGGAGGCCAAAAATTTGGGAGGGGGTGCATAAGGTTTGATTTTAGGCAAATAACACTATTTTGCTTAGAAAAACGCCTCTCAAAGCACAAAATGGCCATATTTTCTAACAATATGGGGGGGCCATGGCCCCTTTGCCCCCCCCCCGGCTACGCCTATGAGTTGAGCAAGATGTATTGTTTTATTTGTCGCCGTTGGGTTTGTGCGTTTTTTTCATTGCAATCTTGAGGTTGCTTACTTTCTCTGACCTTGTTTTGGCCTTTTAACGTTTCACACCTGTTAGCATTGCTTGCAGAGATAGGACTAATGATGGGTAGTGTTACGTGAAATCGATTTCCTATTAAAAATTTGCGATTGATTCCTTGTCTTCTTTCACCTGTGGAGTGAAGTAACTTGAGTATTACTTGTTCAGTCAGAAAACAAATTCACGATTTGGTTCACGTACATGTTAACGATTCAGCCAATAGTCCCAAAACGATGAATTTAACAAACATAATTTTTTTTCACTGGTTTCATGGAAACCACCACCGAGGTGGTGAACTGAATGCTTAGCAGATGCAGAATGCGCACCAGGGTTGTCAGGTAATCATAAGCAAAAAAGGCCAGATCAACGCTAAAAGGAAGCCAAATAACACCAAAAAAGCCAAATACAGTACAAGATAAACACACAACGACACCTTTAAAACACCCAAACGCGCTTTTGAAAGGCAATATATGAATATTTTATACATAAAAGGAATAAAACTCACTCCATTAATTAACTTCACGAAACTTTTTGTCTTTTTGAAGAGTAGCCTGAAACTGCAAAGCTAAAAGCACGAAACAACAAAAAATTATGAATTCTCGTGCAGAGTTTCCAGTAAAAATGTATCAATTTGTGTCCAGAAACAGTGTCTAGAAATCTGCCAGTGCCCAGAAATATGCCAAATCATCAAATCTGCCAAATCGACATAAAAAATCTAATTTAGGAATTGGCGCCCTACTCCGCAGTAGTTTTGTAACAAGTGTTACGTGTTAGTGAACTTTAGTGTTAAGAATGTGTCTTGTAGCCCTATGGTTCTGTCTTCAATGCAGCTGCAAAAAGTGTCTGTAACCCTGTGATTCCGTCGGCATCAATGCCTTGTACTCAGGGACGCCGGAACAGCAGTAGGGCAGCGGGGGCAGTGAAAAAGGTGAGGACAATGAAAACTTATGAAAACAAAAAAATCGTCACTAACTGTGCTTGCTACTGTTCAACAACAATGTTGACCTCAAAAATAATAAAAGAAACTGTAGACAATTTGTTTCAATTCGATCTTGATAAATCATCAAATTGCCTATGATGCTGTCATGAAAAAGACACTTTGCTCCCGTTGTCCCTCTTTTGCACGGTTAGGGGGAAATACCACTGCTCTCCGGCATCCCTGCTTACCACTATCAACAGTCACTGTCTCGCTGCATTACCTGCCAAGATGTCTGAGTTCAGCAGTAACATGGGTCAAAACGTCTACTATCGTAACTTGAAGTGAACATTAGAAGATTTGTTGGCATGTTATTGTTACACAATAAAGACCAACAGTAAAACAATCCTCGCAAGTTTGGCAACCTGGCCCTGCAGGCAAAGGAACGGGCATAAGTGAACTGCAAGCTCACCACTGCAGGACACCAGTACGGTGAAGCTTGCTTTTGTGTAGTGTGTGTCATACCGGCAAATAAAGTATCGTTGCAAGAATTAAATCAATTAAATGGAATTGAGCTCCTGACGTCATATTTTCTAAAAAATTCTGGTTCTTAGTCCCAATTTCCAGGGAGAGGCAAATGCCCGTTTTGACTCCGGGGCGGATCCAGTCAATAAGGTTAGGGGGCGATTTCAGTAATATTTGGTGGTCAATTCTCACTGCGGGTTCACTACTGTAACAGAGATGAGGCATACCTCACAACACTGCTATGACTAAACAATGGACGACAAAATTGGCTCACATCGCGAATGCTGTTTTCCCAATTGTACACAATCGTGGTGAATGAAGTTAATTTGTAAGTTTTAGGGGAGGGTGCCATAGACCCGCTGGATTCGCCCCTGTCTTGATCCTCCTGCGGACGCCAATGGTTTTGACGTAACACGAGTTCAAAACTGTTTGCTTGACTTCAGTGTAAAAGCACACCCATAATCGTCATTCTTTTCGCATTTAGCCTACATGTTTAGCAATAATATTGACCTCAAAACTAATAACAGAAATTATGGAAAACCATTCTGAATTTTATGTGCACGCGAATAGCGTCAATAAATTTGTTTCAAGTCGATCTTGATAAATCATGGAATTACTTATAATACTGTTATGTGGAGGGCACCTGTGCCCCCATTGCCCCCCCCTTTCAAAGGCCAGGGGGGCAGTGCCCCCGTAATGCACCCCCGTTCCGGCGTCCCTGCTTGTACTACGTGCTGTTTGGTTTGTTTTCATCGACCTGCGTTCTGCAGAGTGTGTGTGTTCATACTATGGACTTCGTGTCTGCTCACAAACAAATAGATTAAATTAAATTAATCGGCCAAAAAAGCCAAATACCATTTGGCCTTTTTACAAAAATAAGAAAAGTCATAGTAGTTGAAAAAAAGCCAAAAATTGTTTGCTAAGCATGACTAAGCGTTTGCTGGACCACTACGGATGACAAAGTTTTATCTCAGTTAAAACGCGATCATCGTTTCCCTGGAGGCTCGTTTATGGCATCTTCGAGAAAATTCTGCTCGCAAACATAATCTGTAGTAGGCTTGTGGCAATACTCCTCTCATGTTGGCCGTGAAGACTGATTTGTGGATTACAGTGCTGTTGACAGTTGGTAGAACTATGCGCATAGCTCACAAACGAAACTGCCGAGAGAGGTTACTGCGGTGCTATTATTGTCTTCGTTCCATTAGCAGGCTTGTGGATGAAGGTTGTGAGTGCATCAGTGCATATGCAGGTTTGCAATGCGTGTGGTGCTACAGAACCGTTGCTAGAAACTTTTTCATAGGGCGGCTTTGCGTTTCTCCGGGGGGGCTTGACACTCAAAAAATTGACAAAAACTCAAACAATTTATAGTGTTTCATGTTTCAATTTTGGGAAGCTTGGAGCTTTGTTTGGGGGGGGCTAAGCCCCCAAAAGCCCCCCCGTGGCGACGGGACTGTGGTGCTAGCTGTAACTGATACACGTAAAATGATTTCGTTTATGTCTGATTTAATGAAGTACTACAACCAACTCATAAAATTCAGCCGAACACTAAGTACGTTTTGCATTTGCCCAGGTTAGGACAGCCATACAACTAGTAACACGACGCTCGAGCGCTTATGCAAGTATCAGAAGTAATATGTGGTTTAGCTTTGCTGACTTTGAGAAACTGCACTGCTTTTTTGAACTTACTGAAACTTTAAGAACTCCACATCGAACCAACTGTAGCACGAAGTAAACTTTACTATTTCCCGTTGCTTAAAACTTAGTAATGGTGTTTTTGTGTGCATGAATAACAAAAAACTCTGTAAAAGTTATGTGTGGGTGTGTGAACATTAAACATAAAATTAGCGATGACTTTACGAGTGAGGAGCCACGATGTCATATAAAGTGCTCATGGGCAGGGACGGGTTTAAGGAGCGCGGGACCCTAGGCCATCTTAGTTTTTGGGACCCCACGCAGGTGTGACCTATTTGTTGGTTTGTCTGAAAAGCGTGAAAACAAACCCCTTTTATGTGTAGTGCCTCCTTAAAAATCTATATTTTGTGGTGCCGGCTTTGATACTACGATTGCCTTAGATCAGTGTTTCCCAACCTTTTTAGGTTTACGGTCCCTACAGGAAAAAATAAAATTTATGGCACCCAGTGGCGAACCCATAGCAATTTGCTTTAAAATTTAATGACATTTTGAAAATGTATTTTTAATGATATATTAAAATGGGTCTTTTCTCGCGGCACCCCTCAGTACTGTAAATAACACCCTAGGGTGCCGCGGCACCGATCGTTTAGGAACCACTACTTTAGATCTTCAACAGAAATTAAAATTTTTCTACATTCTTCTCAAGAATAAATGGCAATGCGATCTTTTTTGGAATTAATTCGGAAGTTAAATTTCGTTAAAATTCAGTGATTTCTAGCGTTTTTTATATTTTTTTTCCGGATATACACATTTTCACGCGGGACTTTGTTGCCGCCCTCAAATATCGTCTAGTTGTCGGTCTGATTAGCACTGACAAAAAGCTCGCAACAAAGCAAGACCGCCAGACACTCCAAATCTCCGATGAAAAGCAGTGTTGTCATTCTTCCATTGCGTAGCAAACAATATGATCGTGTTGTTACTGTACTGTTAAGAGTCTAGACGTTTGCATTTTCATTCGTTTCAAAGGAAATTGTGAAGTTATGCCTACGCAGTTTCGCAAATCTTAAGTTAATAATGAGTCGTCATAGGAAGGAGTTGCGCGGGGCTTTAAAAAGCGCTGGGCCCTAGGCCATGGCCTATTTGGCCTATGCGTAAACCCGTTACTGCTCATGGGTCATGTACGAATCGACGTGTTCTTGCGATGAAAGCTATATTGCTCACATATTAAGGTCAACGTGAGGATGTAAATTAACTGAACTAAGCAGATTCCCAGATTCGAAGGTTCTCATGCATGCAGAGCAGTATTGTGATCGTGTTATTGATGCCGATGAACCACAATTTTTGATTTATCTAGAAAAATTTTTCTCATGGGCGTCCGCAGAAACTCTTCCAGGAGGAGCAACGTTAACATTTTGTTGATCCTTGTGAGGTTGCTGACGATGCAATGCAAATGTACTTTCACAAAACGCTTCGAATACACCATAAAGTCTTTACTTATCGCTTTGAGGTTGCTGACGATGCGATGCACATGGATGTTCATAAAAAACTTCACCCTTTCTGCACCACAAAGAGAATTCCCATGTTACAACAGTAGTCACAGAAATGCCCTTCGTTGGCAGCAATAACCAGATATATTACGATAATTTTCGCAATAGGCTATCTTAAGATTTTCAAAGCAGTGTACTTCTTTCCACGGAAGTATTGCCATGGTCTTTGAAACGAAACCACGAATTATGACTTTATTTTACCTAGCAAGGCGTATCAGCGTCACTCAGAAATATGAGCTGCAAACATCTGGGATCTCGTTCATAGCGATCAATCACCCTTTCAATAAAACCTTGCTTGTCGTTGCTGATTTTTTCACGGGGCACAGTCAACATACACAAAGCTCATCATACATAAACCCGACAAGTTGTCTATGTGGACAGGAATATCGCACAACTTCCTAAAGTTAGAATTCCATGCAGGCTTTAAAAAAATGAGCAATGAATTATGAAAACTCTCCACAGCAAATGTAGCTTTGCACTCAGTACTTACAAGTCAAAATTAAACCTTAATAATCAAGACGCATTCCCACAAGCCTGCACATACGTATTATAACAAGCCACTTACTTTTTTACTGTGTGAAAAGCAGTGGTGTAACTAAGGGTCGGTAAACACCGTGCCGTGGCCCGGTGCGGTCCGTGAAGATATTGTTACCAGGCCGTGCGAAACCAAGGCTAAATTGGTGCAAAAGTGACTGGAACGACGGACATAAGAACACATTGCAGGTACCATTGACTACTATATTCCCTGCAGGTCGGAGTATCTTACTGCGACAAAGCCAACCCAGATCTCCCTCTGAATCAATGCCATGGTGACTTACGAGTTGTAATAAATTTTCATGTGGCAAACATTCATTATTTTATTGAGGGCCCGTCCGCAAAATATCGCCAAGCTGAAACTGGTCCCCAGTGCGAAAAAGTTTGCCGACTTTTGGTGCAACTGCCGGGGGCCAGAGAGGCGAATCGCCCCTTTGGAAAGTTAAATGCAAAGACTGGGGCCTATTCAGCTTATACTCGGTTTTAGTATTCTTTTGGTTTTCAGTAGATTATTGTTTTTCGAGTATATTCTGGTGTTGTAGGGTTCGTATTGTAAAGCTATCCACATCCCATTTCTCAAGTTTTTTTCTGAGTGTTGGCTAGTGGGTTACCTACAGTGGCAAGTGGGCCTGTTTCAGCTAAGTTTCCCCCCTGGCTCAAAGATCTATATTTACGCTGGAACTGGCGAAAAGAAGCCTGCATAAGAGCAGTTTGATTAAGCTATTCACTCAGCTCAGGCACATTATTCGCAGCCACGGTCTCACAATAACAAATAATTTTTCAAACTTATGGAAGCAGTGCTGCAAATTCACTCAGGCTTTGTATCACACAGTATAAAATTACGTGCCTTTCAGCTATCATCAGTAACCGTGTCGCTGCATTACCTGCCAGGATGTGTGCATTCAGCAGTCGCATGCGGCGAAGCGCCTACGAGGTACTAACTAGTGAATACCGTAACTTGAAATGAACCTTTGAAGACTTGTTGCCATGTTGTAGTTACTCAATAAACACCAGCGATAAAACAATCCTCTAGCCAGTTTCGCAACCTGCCTCTGCAGGAAAAAGAGCGGACACGAGTGAACTGCAAGCTAATCACTGCATGACACCAGAACAGTGAACCTGGCTCTTGTGCAGTGTGAGTGTCATACCGGCAAATAAACTGTCAATGCAAGAATTAACATCGGAATTAAGCTTCTGCCTTCAGGTTTTCTAGAAAATTTTGGTTCTTAGTCCAAATTTCCAGGGGGGGGCAAATGCCGGTTTTGCCCCCCCTGCGGACGCCCATGGTGCTTCTTATCCGGGTGAATGGTTCATCCCAGGGTTAATTAAATGTTTGCAAGGGTGAATGAAACAAGAGGGGTGAATGAAATTTCTGTTACTAAGTTTTTGGATCCTCTGATACAATGCATTTGTCTTGTTTTTTTGCCCAAAACATATCAGCAATCGTGAATGAAATGACGAACTTCAAGCGTTCTAACTTTGCGTCTGTGCAATAAACTGCGTCTATTACGTGAATGTGGATAAATTTTTCCGATAGACGCCATGTTTTATTCAATCAAGTGGTGAAATCTCTGCTGTGCTATCTGCATGAGCATTCTATGCCAACGTTATCAGCTAGAATCACAGTAGGCCAGTTCTGAAAGTTTCAGTCACAAGAAAACTCATCAGAGTAGCCTTGTCAGTCCGAGTGAAGGCCTGACCAATCGAAGGCCTAACCAGTTTCAAAGAACCAGGTTTGAAAAGGAGATCAAAAATCAAAAGGCCAGTATGGGATGATGATTATATCAATTATGGATTTTTTCGCAGAAGTGTTGAATCGAGCCATGAGCCCTCTGCTTAATGCATGTTAAATATAGCAACCGGTGTCTGGCTCCTTCAAAAGTGCGGAGTTATTTACAAAACCAACACAAAATTCATCAAAATAAGTCCCGCAATTTTTCAAGCAACAGCATGAACATTTGTGCAAACACCAAAAATTCCGTCTAGTCACTAGTCGTAAATGACTGTGCTAATAAAAATCCTTTTCTCTTTTCAAATGGTGCATGTGTTAATTGAACGAAAAAAACATTTTGCGAATGTGAGTCTGTAAGCACACCATATTTGAAGATCGTAGCCAATTTGTTGCATGGCGGAAAACATGTTGTGGCTAAAGTACAGCAAATACCGTGGTTTAACAATGAACAATCGATGTGCTATGATTATTGTCACATCGGCCATATATTCACAAAAGGGTGAATGGAAATGCAGCACTCGATGCCATAGGGGTGAACGAAACCGGAAAAGGTTTAGAAGCACTGATCCAGAACAGCGTGGTCCAACTGCTTCTGACCTACGGGCCATTTTACAAAAACGCGACAACCCGCGGGCCACTTTCAGTAAAAGATGTAGCCTATAAAACAACGGACTCACAACAGTTAAAACTAAAAAGGGAAGACAAGTGAGTGGGTCACTGAAACAGTAGCAAATAGCGGTTTATTACAAATCTCTATCAGTGGGATGCCGATGGCCGAGGCTTCTCTGACACGACCGTACAGTGTTTCGCCTCCCATTCGATTTCTGTTTTTAGGTTTAATTGCTTCATCATAGAAAATGTACTCTCACACATTTTGCTGACAAACTTCCAGAAGCTCTCTGCGGTCTCTAACACCGTCATTTTTACACATTTTTATTGAAAGATGTTGTGCTTGTTCCAACTAAAATTATCTATTGCAGGGATGGGCAATTAATTTGGCTCGCGGGCCACTTTGAGATGGTCGCCTTTATCGGATAGATAGGCAGATTTATTTGTTGGTACTGAGTTCATTGCGCCAGATATACTCTTCAAGGCAACAAACGCCGGGCACCGAAAAAACAGAGGTTATCTAGTCAGGTGCCCCAGCGGAGGGTTAACGGCGGGTCGTACCTTCGATCGTAAAATAAATAAGACAAAATGGTACCCAGAAAAGGCAGTATTCATTGTTCTTTTACAAATGCACTTTATCCAGCGCAATCATTTCAGTAAGACAAATATAACCTCACACGCTTTTCAGCAAGTATGTACTTTCCACGATGGGTTTAAGCAAGGAATCGATCAGCAAATCCTATTTGAATAAGGACTGAGGATGCGAAATTTTACGTGAAATCGATTTCCTATTAAAAATTTGCTGATCGATTCCTAGCTTACGCCCATCGTGGATAGTACATACTTGAATAGAGATATATGCAAGTTTGAATCATCGCAAAAAGACGAAAGCAGATGGCAGTCGACTGATTCCTCGAAAGCATACAGAAACACTAGTGCTTTTAAGTGTCGCTTTTCAAAAAATTTCAGATTTGAAGATTTTTCAAAAATCTTTTCCTTTTTTCCTCAGTGCTTCCGCGGGCCACTGAAAACGCTGTGGCGGGCCACATGCAGCCCGCGGGCCTGTTGTTGGACCGCACTGATTTAGAATATTAATCACCTTATTGTTTTAGAGCAGTGTTTGCTTCAGGTATATCGTACACCACACCACCCCAATACTTCATGGTGTGTCACTCTTTCCCTTCAACCGGGAAGTCCACGTCCGGACGTGCTTTATGCGTCCGCTTTGATTTCTGAAAAAATAACCAGATGTACTTAATTTCTCCTGCATGTGTATGCTGAAGTCTGAAACACTAGCGGTGCTGGCCACCTACTTTTACTTTTTCTTTACGGCGGCTGCAAGCGGATAAATGTTGCAGTTTGCCATTGTGCTGTGCTTATCACAACTGAGATCACTCACAGCAGGGGTGTCAAACTAACATTCACAGTGGGCCAAAAAACATTTTGGTTCAAGGCGAGGACCGGCCTAGTTCACTTGAAAATAGATCGCAATCGTAATGCTCTCATTGCTGCTGAATAGTGAAAGAAGACGCGGGTTTGCTCAATGGTTTGTTATGCTGCAGCGCATTCACCGGCCCCTCCATGCGCGCAAATGTACTCGCAGTGCATTGTGGGGCTTGTAGTATTATGCTGGTTTGAGATCTCATGGGCTCACATTTTTATGACCCGGACAGACCCATACCCATTACAACAAACCTGTAACACCCCTAAATTTTAGTCCGTACCTGGCCCAGCCCATGAAAAAAAAGCATCTATTTTGCCTCATGAGGCAAAATAGATGTGAGGCAAAATAGATGTTGGCGGCAAAATAAACATTAGAGGCAAAGTAGACGTTTTAGCAATGCTGGAACTATTTTGCCTTTAAATCTTAACCCCTTGTCTTTTTGTAAATTGTCTTATGACCACTTCAACCAATCGTGTTTAACTAAAGGTAAAATAGCCCCAACATAGCTTTTGCCTCATGAGGCAGTAATTTCCATACCTAGAAAGAGATGGGAAAAGCATATGTAGGGTCTATTTTGCCTCATGAGGCAAAAGCTAAATAAGCCCTTCTTGAAGAAACATCTTCGATGAAAAGTGTACTATCAGCATTGAATTGGTGAACTATGCACGGAGTTGCTGTAGATTTTTATGACAAATAAAACAGCCACAATAATAGAAAGCATTGTTTTATTCGACGTTTCGGCTTATGCGTAAGCCATCATCAGGAATAAACGAAAAGCGACAGTTAAAAGAAAAATAAGGATGCAATTTAGGGCATTCGTACTGTGTTGCGTCATATAGACCATTGTGTTAAAAAGCAGCAGGGGAATGGATGAACCATCGACGTTGAGATCTGGCTGATATTGCTGTATCAGAAAAGACTCGAGTAGGTGAAGTTCCTTCTGACCGACGATGCTTCCCAATATTTCCGGTTGCTTGAAGTTAAAACGGTGCGTGGGATTGGCCAACAGATGTTTGCAAACTTCAGAACGTTGATCAAATTTG
>Ga0210059_1011504_pt1 | contig 13523 bp, 8 predicted proteins | sample Ectturendosymbi2_FD_188042 | JGI IMG/M metagenome (GOLD analysis project Ga0210059, IMG submission 188042) | Ecteinascidia turbinata endosymbiont from Florida, USA - Sample 2 (SPAdes) (version 2) | ecosystem: Host-associated > Tunicates > Ascidians > Unclassified | place: Key West, Florida...
ATCACGCTTTGCTTTGTACTTGCAGATGATTTACATATTAAAATACTTAATTTTGTTTCTGGCCATTATGCTGTAGTTCAGCCTGCTTCCATTAATATCGTATTTGGATACAAACAAGCACAGTGTAGGGTCTGGGGTCGTTGGTTATTGTAGAGGTCCCTACTAGTTGAGGGGTCAACCTAGTTGTTGCAGGAGCACAGGTCGGTCTCCCAACTAAGCAACCTGTCGTCTTGAAGTTGCCAAGCCAAAGCAAGGCAAATTAAAAGGCTCTCACCACTTTGTTCGCTGATAACTCTCCAGTAGTACTCTAAGTTGACTGCTTCTTTCGACTATATTCAGATGTACAACAAAAACGCCGATACACTTGAGCGTGAAGTCAGAAACACGTAACGTAACGGTTCGATGTAGAGTCGGAATTAGAATGACGACGAACAAAAGCGTTGGGTGTTCGAATGCGCCACAGGAAACAGCGACCGACTGCGGTTATGTAGGTTTGCAGGCTATCATGTCGACGGTCGGACTGTTCGCAAACAAGTACATCACGTTGAATCACGAATGGAATATTACTGGGAATTACGCAGTAAGAATGCACAAAACATTACAGCACTAATGTGTCCACTATAAAGCTGTTATCATTGCAAAGGTCATGTCGAAGAAAAACGCTGTCCCTCATCAGACACCACAGGTAGATTATAATGATCTTTAGGTAGCAAATAACAGTTTTTTTGCTGACCTGAAAAAGCTTTACAATGATTAAGCATTTTGGGCCCAAAACGTATTTTTCACTAAAAATATTTTTTGTGATTAAAGGTGACCTTCCCTGACTAATGTTATGGTTTCGACGTGTACGCTCTCATACTATATCGGATTTGACCTGTTTCTATTCTTAGCTCAACACTTCGTATATTCGGTCCCAAACTCGAAAACAAGTTTGATATATGTTTGGCGAATTCCTAGTGATAATACACGACACGGTCCAGTTTTTGTTCCGGAGTAAAACGATATAAAACGATAAAAGAGCGGACACAACCAGAATCATGGAAGTACTTCATGGCAAAAAATAATCTGAGAGATATTGGATAAATAGAATAAAAAGCGTAAAACAGAAGCAGGCAGACCCAGGTCTGACGATCAAACGCATTTACTGTGATTTATCTTATGTTAAGTAACAAAATAGCCATTATATGATTTTCATCGGAGTGGCTCTTTTGGATCAAAACGCTGTAAGCTCTTATTGTCGACATAAAAATGTAGTTTTATTTTTCAACGATAACTCGATTTACATCGTGAGTAGTAATTTCAAAGCATTATGGGAGATGAAATTTGCTTCAACTTAACACATTCTGGTTTAAGAAACTGTGATCAAAACCCACTCAAACAAAGAGAGAAATTTTGGCAAAAATGTGGAAAATAACCCGCCCGTGTTTTGCAACGGTAACAATCCACTGGTTATGCACATAGTTATCTTAGCAGAGGGGGATAACCAATGCTATTTTTTATGTGATTTATGGCAGGTATTTGCATCAAGACACCACAAGGGCGACGCAGATAAATTTGCTTGCAAAGTGTTTTACTAGGAAATCGATTTAGCGTCATTTACGCATCTTCAGTTCTGTTAATTGCAAGCAAAAGCTTACAGGCGAAATGAAAATCTATAGCAAGACTTGAAGAAAACACGCGAACTGTAGTTTCAAACACACGCTTGGACCAACTGCTGTTCTCAACAAAGCTAAAACCCAACTAACCCCAATTTGTTGCTGAAATGAGAATATAAGCAGTCAGAATCATTGTAAAGTTATGAAGACGAAGCGTGGCAGAATGATTCCTTGTAGGCTGAACAGCAAACCTAGAGCTTTTAATTCTTGACAGGCGCTTGATCAGCCATACACTTTTCCAATTGTTTCACTCTATTCAAAACCTTTCAGCAAAACGTGAAGGCCTCCAGAAATCAGTTCACAATCGTTGTTGATCTCTTTTTCAGATTGTATTGCCTCACCGCCCACATCCAAACGATTTCACCGCTGAATTCGATAAACTCATACATCGTGGCGAAGCTGCGAGTGAAATGCATCTTATCTAAAAAACGCATTCACGGCAAAAGCATTTGTTGCAGCTTTCCATCACCAAAGCATTCATAATATGATAAATGCGCAACTGCAATGGGTAGATTTCCTTAAATAAATCATGATATCCCGCTATTTTATTGGCGGAAAGTCTAAGAAGAAAATGTTACTGTTTACAGCTTTTCATAAAGCAAACAAAACAGAAGGCTGTCATATAAAGATTTTGGAAGTAAAAAGATTCAATCGTAGCTGATTTTTGGTGTTGATGAACGAGTCAGCAGGATACACCACTTTTCAAAACCAAAATTAGTGTGAACTTTGAATTTTTTGAAACCGAATGGAAATTAGGTACAGCAACCGTGGTGCTACTTTGCCTACAATTAGCGACAACAAATTTAAAAAGTGTACCAGGGTATATTGAAAATGTCGCTCATATTTCAATAAATTAGCGGCCAGTTTAAGCTTTCTCATTAATCGGTAATGCTAGCTTTGACAAGTGATTCCTAAACTTTTGTGAAAGTTAGTAAAAACCTGCAGCCCAAAAATAATCCTCCAGCTCCTCCGCAATCACACATCAACTTTTCAAAACTATAAACTGCCTCTTCAATCGCTTCGATATACTCCAGATCCTTGTAGTACAAGCGAAGTTGAAACCCATTGCTGCAAAAATAAAATCTCACTGCACCAACTCAATCATGCAATACTTTCGTGTGCAACTTGTATGCAAATGCGTGTTCAACGTTGTCCTGAAATTTTCAAAAACAATTTTTTCTATTTTGATATTACGCTTTGTTACATGCTGTAAGACCGCTGCAGAGTAGTTGAAAGTTAACAGAATTATTTGTTATTCAGCAGAACACAAACCTGGTCTTTCAAGAGCCTCAGATTAATTAATCAGGTTGGCCATTAAAGTATTTCCTCTCATTTCAAGTGTGTGTGAAATCGTAGCAATTTGTAGCAGTTTGAGTAATTTTTGAAAAGATACTACAAAAACAAGCCCAGATTTTGAGTATGTGTTTCGTTCCGCATCAGTGAAAAGATCTATCTGTTAGCTCACTACATCCAGAAAGCCCCTCAGCCAGGGCCGGCCTTAGCAAGCGCGGGGCCCGATTGGAAGCACTTTTGCGTGGCCCCCATTCAATAGCCCGTGCAGAAATTTTTGAGGGGGGCATCAAGTCACAATAATATAAATTGTTAATGTGAAAGAGCAAGATTCGATGTCTTGAGCATGTCCCCTAGTTTCACCTTTCCAGCAGAGACTTCAACGGACAATGCCGTAACACCCAATAAATCCATAAGTTACTACACTCAAATATATCTCCAGAGAGGAGCTATTGGGTGTAGTGCGAGTGCACATTCACAGGTAAAAGTTTGCAGTAGTAGCACAACATTCTATTTTCGATGCCACGCGTGTTATCCCTGGCCAATCTACCGCTTCACCATTTGGTATAGTATTCTTTTGCAGTGGAACTTAGAAAACCGCGTCCCATCACTCGTATTTATTGGAAAAACTTCCTTTGTGATTGTAGGTAGTTCTCTTTTGGCGAAATAGTCCCTAACATTCCAGCCAATGACACCTGGCCATGCAGGAGAGCCGTTTGTTAATCCAATGGTACCGACAAATTTTGAATTTTCGTCCTCGCAAGCCTCATTAGATGCATTGGCTTCCTTCTTTGTCAGACTCAACAATTTCGAAATGACTTATCTTACCACCCGGACATAAAGTTGCACTTTGACTATATGGCATAACATCATCACGCTGGCTTCCCACATTGTCGCCATCTTCACCATGTCGTGGCTCTTCTAGAACTTTTTGTGCATTTTGTGAGGTGTTCTGTTAAAATACTTGTCCAAGGCACCTTTCTCTTTTTCTGCTTTGGCCTCTTTTTGCCTTATAGCTTTATCCCTCTTTTGACTGCCACTTAACATTTTTTCGGCCTCTGCCTCTTGGTCTTTGACTCATGATATTTATCTTAGTTAAAGAAAAAATATATTTTTAAATAAATATTCCAATATCGATTGTTAAAACCAACCTGCCTATCATTATATACTTTACACTTGGATAATGGTTGCAGTGAAACCCGCTTAATTAATAGAGCACCGATTAGAGCAAAAAGCACTTATTAGAGCAGGTTTGGAATATCCCAGAGTAGGTTAAAAAATTATTTTCTCTGTTAACACTAAAGAAATATATACAGCAATTGCAGATTTCCCAACAACTATAAATCTACTTTTCAAAAATTTTTCAGCACAGGGAAGCATTTCAGCAGTCTTCAAAACTTCCACAAAAGTCGTCCCGCCTATGCACCTTTTCAGTCTTTTTTGCAACTTCCAATTTGTTAGGCTATATCTCAGGAACTGCGACGCCAATCTGCGTGAGAATGAAGCCATAATCTTTGTTTCAGCAGTACTTTGTATTGCAAATCTCACCACAAGAACATCATGAGGCTTACTTCGCTTAAAAATAACTGTCACTTCTTTTTCGCGGAACGAGGTGGCCCACTTCTGTTCATTTGCCAAAGGCTTTAACTGTTAATATTCGCTAAAGACATTTTCTATTACTTTTTAAGAAGCAGTTATTTTTTGCACACATGTAATAGTCTTAATTCAGCGTAATTAAAGCCAGGTTTATTTTAAACGTTTTAGCTGATCTCAGGTTTTCTCATCAGATCTCTACGATAATGAAATTCAGGGACGCCGGAACAGCAGTAGGGCGGGGGGACATCAAAAGAGTTGAGGGCAATGAAAACGTATACAAAAAATTGTTACAAATTATGCTTATTTCTGTTCAGAAACGATGTTGATCTCAAAAATAATACCAGAAATTATAGAAAACCATTCTGAAGTTTCTAGGTGCGCGAATAGCTGCAATGAATTTGTTTCAATTCGACCTTGATAAACCATGAAACTACGTATGATACTTTTATGAAAGGGGAACTCCGCCCCCGTTGCCCCTATATCAAAGGGCAGGAGCCAGGAGGTCAATGCCTCCGTTATGCACCCGCTCACCGGCGTTCCTGGTGAAATGGAATAAGACTGAATATGCAACATACATTCGTAATTACAAACTAAAGTTAACCTTCAGAAGAAAGCACCAGTACTGTAACTGCTGAAACAGTATTAACTATCGAACCGTATCTTGCAATAGCTATTGAAGCTTGATCTATCAAATACGAAACGCTTGCAACTGAAACAGAAAACAGCTTCAAAACTTAACCCTCTCTGCCTTAACTACTTGCTATTGAAAAAACTTGGCTACACATTCCCGAAAAGCAATTACCATTGTCAGTGTGTAGGAGGCGGGGGTGCAGGGGGTACAAACACCCTTCCAAAATTCTGATTTGTCGAAAATCTGCACAAAACCCCTGAACATCTGGGCAAAATCCCTGAAAATCCGGGCAAAATGGCGCCCCATGTTTGCAGAAACACACATGGAGACCTTTTTTGGAGGTCATACCAAAAATGGTAATCATGATCTTTGTGGGAGAAAATTTGTTGGCAATAAAGTCGCACAAAAAATCTTTTCGGGCAAGTTTTGGGAAATTCGATCAAAAATCCTTCGCACCCCCAAAACTTTGCCTGCTCCCACACCTATGACCATTGTTACGATTAAAAGAACGAATTACTGAGGGCATCTAAAACCATTCTTCTTTCATTTTCGTTGGAAACGGACCCCATGTTTAAATAATACTTTGGGCTTCGTACCTGCGCTACACAAGCAGCTTTGATTGAAAGTGTAAGTTTGCGTGCGTTCGTACGCGTAGCGCGGGCCCCCCCTTGGCGCGGGGCCCGATTGGAAGCAATCGGTCTGATCGGCTAAAGGCCGGTCCTGCCTTCAGTTCCCTGACATCTTTCCTCTCAACTCCCAATCGGAAGCTCAACTAATCCCACCAACATACAACGTCCAAAAAACTTGGCAAAATTAAAACATTTTAATTACATTTTATGTTTTCCACAATGTGAACCCCTTTTCTGGTCTTAGTAACATTAAACGGAAAACTGCGAATGTAATTTTGGTGTGGGCGACATCAGGTCGGAGTGACCCTGTTTCCAATTGACGGTCAACAGCGGAACCACCACATATCACAAGAATATGCAAAAAAATCTTACTTCATATCGAACCCAAGACTATTTGAAAGCAAGTCTTTGTAGCCCGGTGAAATAGCTGTTGGCCGAACTTCCACCTGGTATTCAACGTACTGGCATTCTTGGGGGCAGTTGCATTTCGTCTGGTCGAAAATGTCTGCAAAGTTACCAGCAATTCATCGCAATTTATAGTAAAAATACGAAAGAACGTTTTTCAATGTGAAAATTCCTATTCAGCGCTTTTTTCTAATAACGTATTTAATGTTTTTGTTTCGATTCCGCGTGTTACGTGTAGTTTCCACAGCTTAAATTTTACGACAGCGAAAAATGGCAATGACTGAAAAAGGTTCATTAAAATTCATTCAAACCTTTGGATAAGACTTACTTGAATGTTCGTCGAAAGCGTCGCTCAGGTACTTCTTACAGTGCAGTGTTTCATGCAGCGTGCAGACAGATCCGTTACCAGGCATGTGTATAAACTTGCAACCGCAAACATCTAACGCATGCCTACTCTCGCACTCGAGAAGGCATTTTTCTCTAGAATATTCATCGAAAAATGTGAGATTGGTTGATCCGCACTGACCATATGGAGGTGGCTGTTGAAATAGGAATAGTGTGTTTTGATGCAAAACTTTGAGTGAATCTTTTAGTAAATCCTGCAAAAACTAGGTGGCAGCAATCAGTCGCTTGGCAATTGTTTCGCTTTGAGTTTCCACCAGCGCGTTTATGCATATCAATTCTTTACATTTCTTTACATCAGCTAATTTCAACGTCTTCTATTAGCCTGTTTTAAATTAGACCCGGATTTGAGAGCTTAAGGCACACGAAGGATAGAGTACAGCATAAAGGATATCTGAAACAACAGAAAATATTTGCTTGAATGATTTTTTGAAGTCACCATGACGTGCACTTATTTCTACTTTTACTTTCACACAAATGTTTATATTTTTCATCTGCAGCAAGAATTCTTATCTGAGATAAAATTTAACATTGGGAGTAAATTTTATCTAGCATGTAGATAAAGTTGGATGGCCATTTGTAGCAATCGGCAATCTTTTTCAATAGTTATAAACTAGAAGTGTTGCCTTGGATTAAGATTCAAACCAATGCTTGATAGCATCTTTTTGTGTGGACCATTGCCTCTGAGCCAGTTTCATCTAGAGGAACTTCAGCTACCGTTATTGAAAAGTGCTTTTATTACAGTATATTGCATCATGCAGTTAACCTATTTTGTGCGTTATGTCACAGATATGCAACAATAAACTACATAAATATATGCCAGTTATGGAATATTTAAACATCAGAATCGTTCTGATTCCATTCAGCTTCGTTGAACTCATCATCCTTGCAAATATCTTGCCTGCTACCTAGTTTTAGAGCTTGACTCCGTTGTCCGTGAGCTTCAACGCTAAACTGGGCAACAATACAAGGGCAGACGAACTGTAAAACGGCTTTTACCAGCAGTTGAACCTCTCTTCGCGCAATAGTTACGTCAGTGGTATATCCAGGAACTATAGAGAATCCTTTGTCCCGCAAGAAGTGCACTTGTGTTTCAGGAGCATGTACAGTGACCCGTATACCGTAGTATGGCATACGAGGCCCGTATGTCCACTCGGAAGCATTGACAAAATCGGCCATGTCCAAACCTCCTTCCTGCCCTATAGAAATAACTATCGATGCAGGTTGGAACTTTGAAGATTTGCATTTTGATAGCACATTCTCTTACTGAGTTTAAAAGCCAAGGTTATAGCATTTGGTAACTACGATATCTGCCTCAGACGTTGAAAGAATTTTGCAACTAGGTTATTCAAAAGCAAAAGCATTTTAAATTTTAAGCAGAAAAAACGCGATTCTACCACTTATTTGTCATAACGAATAGTGAAAGCTTCGTGTTTTTAATATGAATTTTCACTCTGAAAGTCTAAAAGCGAAAAAACCTGCAGGTCTAAACACTGTTGCGACAGAATTCAGAAATCCTAACGCTTTTTTTCAGACATTCAATCACAGTAAAAAGTACCTATTTAGCTCGGTTTTAGGCGAAACATGCACTTATCTCGTAGACGTTACAAAGCTTCTACATTATTGGTTTGAAAAGCAACTCGTGTTGTGGTGAAGAATTACTTTGTCGGATTGTTTTCAAGCTTTTGTGCGTCTCGCACAAACTTTTCGAAACCTTTAAATGCTAAGGACAGGTACGCAATCTAAATTCTGTTACATATGTTGCTCAACAAGCTGGATGCTCGAGTCAAAGCGCGTTTGAGTTGTTTGTATTTTCACTGAAATTGTAAATGCCTAAACGTGCGATTTCTTTTTAATCTTCTCACGTGCTGTGCTTGAACCAAAAAGATGTTATTTTGAAAAGTTCCTGACACAAGGATTTTGCTGCTTTTTCAACTTCTTTGATTTTTACTATTCAGAGCAGAACCCCACTGACCTTATTGATTGCAAGCTTTTAGTACATACACTTCTTTCAAAGCATTTGCAGGGCTGCTCGATTCAAACAAATATTTTATGCACAATAAATATTCGGTAGAGTTATGTAGCGTATTTTAACTTGGATATTGCTAGAAAGTCTAGAAAAATGACTGCGCTCAGAAACATTTATTGGTAAAATGTAACAAACTCGTTGTTTCTTTTTTTCAAGGGTATTTTAAACAAGCTGTATTGCCCGCTCGTGCGGAGAACAGAAAACGCTCGAATTCATTTCATGTACCTTTTTTATCAAAAAAAATTCTGCGCCAAGGCAACTGTACTTAGTTTTTCCAGCTTGTGCGGTGTTCACTGTATGAACATTTCAAATACAAGGAAAAGGGTTTCAAAAATATATTCCCATCGTTTACTGCCTTTCAAATTTTCAGTGTGGTGGAAATATTTCACCTGCAGAATCTTGATATTTGAAGTGTTGCTTGCGGCTTGCATCGAAGACGTAGCAGTAGCCGTAATCTGTCAAAGTCAACTTGAAGAGAGTTTTGTCGCAAGATCTTCCTTTGTACAAACATCTAGGAGAATTTGAAAAGAAAGAAGAAACTCAATTCAAACAAACCTGCGATCACCTGCATTGCTCTTGTTTTTTGCCAAATCAACTGCATTGCTCTTGTTTTTTTTTCTGGCATGCCTTGATGAATGATCTTGATGCAGCTCATTCTGTTACTACACAAGCGAAAACCAAAGCTTAATCACTTGGAGTGATGCGGTGTGTCAGAATCAGTGGCGTGCAGAGGGGGGCGAGGCGAACGGGCGACGCCATGGGCATCCAAGGCAGGGGGGCATCCAAAGAGTGAAATTACAAAAATTAAAATGCTGTGACCAGATGATTTTTCCTATTGTGAGGCTACTAATACATGCTGCCAGGGTCGGATTTAGCTGGTGCGAGGCTCTAAGCTAATCCACTTGTGAGGTCCTCTTCCACTGTTACGAGGAAAAACTGGAAAAGCGTTAATCAATTTGTGCAAAGCCGGGAATGACGATACTGCCGCTCTAAAATTACGGTTAATAAAAATTTTTAAATCATTGTTAGATTGCCCCACGATCACTGTTCTTGTTGCTGCCTTCGACGCAAAAACTTTCAATGGAGAGAAATTCTTGAAATCTTGCTTGGCTGGCGGGAACAGCATTATTAATTTCCACAGGCAAACCAACATGAAAACGTCACGGTTAAATATTTGACAAAACACATGGCCTACGTTTTTTTTATAAATTTCACATCTGTGTTTTCTTATCTGTGCTCAAAAAACAAACATACTGCACATATGTGTGGCAGTATAAAGACGTTAAAGCACAACGTGAGGAACACGTTTCGACTCGCTTACCACGGCTCTAAAAATCTCACACAAACGAGCAAAACACGTCAAGTGAAATGCACCCAAATGGTTTCAAGTTGCAACTACTACGTTCACGATTCGCATGTTTGTTACTTTATCAGACTGCTAAAAATCGAACGAAACGAAACCGTCGGGCGAAAGGATGTGAAGTTTAAGCCTGCAACGTCGCCAGAAAGTCTTGCGCAGGGGTCTTGACATTCTGAGAATTTGATAAAACCTCCACTGATTTATAGTGTTTAATATTTCCGTTTGGAGGGGTTAAGCCAACCAATGCTCACCGTGGCGACGAGACTGCTTTAAACTTCCCTTATGCTGTCATTATTGAAACACGTATTAAGAAATAAAAAGATGTAATCATAACATCAAGTAAAGCTTAACAAAGCACAGTAAACAATTAAAAAGGTTTTGTCCTGGAATTTTTCATAGCAAAATCGTCTAGGAATTCATTAAAATCTATTTGCCTACGTTTGTCGTTTTGCACCGAATGCTTAGTGTGGACACTGGACAACCTCTCCTGGAACATTGCGGTCCTTCATTTTTAATTCCTTTGAATCTTGAAAAAAAACTTTCTGATGAGCAGTAAGTGACCACCAAGCTAAGAAATAAGGGTCGGCGTAGTTGGATAAACCAAGAACCACTATTCCAAGGCATCAGCAGACCCAAATGCGCTTTTGCCATTTTCTTGCTGTTTCCTTATTCTTTGTCTCTTTGAGGTAGAGTTCTGTGGTTGACAATTGGCAAAGTGACTTTTGCTTGCCATTCAAGCTCATCAAGATCTTCTCTGATTTGCTTGGCATGGGAGCAGTACAAACTTGCGCAAGTACTAAATAGCAACCTGATATCTGAATGATTTTGTTGTAGAAAATTAAAATAGAGAAAATCACCTCTAAAATACCAAACGAGCTTTACGTAATAGAAACGCTAACAAAACTACAGTATTTCTCAGAAGAAGAAATTATGTTTTTATTGTAGGATAACGCTGCTCACCCTAAACATAGCTCCTATCTGCAGTACAACCTTAAGCTTTGATCAGGTGCATTTCAAACAGGAACAGCCACAAACAAGTTCTTTCGCCTAATTAACACGTAACAATCGGTACGATTCAACAAACACAGGACGCAGTCAACGTGCTTTGATTATATCGACGCAATACTGTACTCGACATGCGGCTTGACCAAGTTCAACGATGACATTGGGATTCATGGAAACTCGGAAGACTCTGGCTTTATCAACTCGAAATCTGATTAGGTGAAACAACTAAAATTCATTAATAATTAAGACATAAATTTTTGACGAATATTTGTCGAACTGATAATAGACCGGCAATTGACTCCGTGCGCATCACAGTTTGCTGGAGGCCCCCTTGGATCTTGAGGCCCTAGGCTTAAGCCTACACAGCCTATTGGTAAATCCAGCCCTGCATGCTGGATGTATTTAAATTTTCGAAACTTGTTTTTTGTCAACACTAACCTTACGTATTCAAATGCCAGTAATTCTCACATTCTTCAATATCAGGAACCTTTACTACAGGTGTGCGGTGTACACTCAATCAGACTGATAATGACGTGATTTTTTCCACATCGTGCGATCAAGAGAAAATCACAAAAAAGGATTGAAAGATAATTATGGACGTCTAGCTAAATTTCTCAGCCAAAATTTCAAAACTTTCCTAATTCAACTTGCTTGATTCAGCTGACCTTTTTTGCATCACTAATTTCACATTTCCTTTTTGGAGGTAGCAACGCTATGTGTGCGCTGATACAGCGACACACCTGTGCTTGCAATATGTGCATCATTTCAAGCTTCGTCGTTAATTGGCAGTTCAGGCGTATTGATCATAACGGCTCACACAAGCCCGTATCTATTCTGTGTCCCCAGTGGTTGCACATACAGTTTAAAACTACTGGACATAGTTTAAAAAATTTGGGCCCCTCTCAGAAAACTCTTCGCCCCCCAAACATTTTATCAATCCACTCACTCCAAAGCCACATGTCGTGTTCTTTTAGGCTAGCATACCAGTCTAGCGCTTCCAAACATGAAATTTGAAAAGAGGTAGAACATTTAAAAATGTATTTCAAATAATAACGAAAAACTGGAACTTTTAAACACCGTTCAAAAATTAATTTTTGTTCAGCGAAGTGCCACCCCCCTTAAAGTTCCGCCCAGGGCCCGCGACCCCAGGCCCTCCCTCTTGCTACGCCACTGGTCCGCTATCCCAACCGCATACTTTCTCTGCTCGAGTGCTATTCGACGAGACGTTCGCGCAGCCTGATGTTATTGCAGTTGTGGACTGCCCTGTCGTAGCGTTGAGTGTGTTTTACTTACCCCACTGTTTTTAATGCGCAGACTGACATTTTTGCAGTTGTGAACTGCGCTGACGTAGCACCGACTGTGTTCTACACCCCTGTTTCACGCATTGCCGGATATTTTTGCAGTTATGAACTGCTCTGTCTTAGCGTTGAGTGCTGTGTTTTCCTCGGGTATCCTAACTTAGAGCGCTGAATGAATGTTGGTTACAGTGAGATATTATACAACAATGAATAGGGAGAGTGCGCATGGAAAAATATGCATGTTGTGTGAAAAAAGGTCGTCAAAACAGTGGTTTGCAAACGTGAATATGACGTCATATTGTTACGTCACAAACAGCGTATAACCAGTAACAATGACCACTATAAGCAATTGCTCAATACTAAAATTTGGTAGGGGGTTATGCAATCAACCAGTTGCCCGGGCACACCAGACGTCTGCACGCCACTCAGGGCCGTCGCCAGGATTTCGCAGCAGGGGGGCCCAAAAACCAGAAGGGGGGCCACATTTAAAAAATACTGTATTGGATGTATGCAGCAACCGGGGAGCCAAACGTGAAATGGGGGGCACAGATTTCAAATGGGGGGGCCAGGCACCACTGGTCCCCCACTGGCGACGGCCCTAACGCCACTGGTCAGAGTTAGCGATTCTGATAAACACTTCCTAAGACGAAAGGCTAATACTTTGTTGTACGTTGCGATAATTTCCTGATTTGAATTGCATACTGCGAATGTGTTTGCCATTGGTTTGCTATATATTGTTTTTTCACAGTTTGGCAATTTTTTAAGGAAAGCTCTCAAATGGTGCATTGTCTGAGTGATTAAATTTTTTGCCATTCCCGACGGAGAGTCGAAATTGCATTCCAGTCACAAGGTATTTTCAGAATTTCGTTATGATTCTCGAAACTTTAGTTAAATTTGCAGTCAACATCTGTTAGATTGTAACTAGATTACGCGTGTATATATATCACGATATCTTCGTGGAACTAAATGAAAAAAAATTAAGTACAAGATAAATGAAAATTTGAAAGCAACTATGGAACTTAGCGTTTTCAAACATTTGCAGTCACAGGCCCCTAGTATATCCGAATAAAAGGTTGGGACCTCTCAAGAAGAAATGTTGCACTAAATGTTCGAAATTAGGTTTTAATTATCGTAGTAGTAATCAAAATGCATGCATGGGCGTCGGAAGGATTTTTTCCGGGGGGGGGAGCGATAGGGGATTTTCCCAAAAATTTTTCCAGGGG
>Ga0210059_1011505_pt1 | contig 13523 bp, 10 predicted proteins | sample Ectturendosymbi2_FD_188042 | JGI IMG/M metagenome (GOLD analysis project Ga0210059, IMG submission 188042) | Ecteinascidia turbinata endosymbiont from Florida, USA - Sample 2 (SPAdes) (version 2) | ecosystem: Host-associated > Tunicates > Ascidians > Unclassified | place: Key West, Florida...
CTGAATATCTAAAGCTCAACTGATGTATCAATAAAAAGTAAAAGCAGATAAAACGTAAAAACGGATACTGCCAACTTTTCGTTGACGGTGCAATCAACTTCATCAGGGCGGATACAAGAGTGGCAAGTCATCTGCCAACCAAGCGTCGACCGGGGTTAAGCCTTAGGTATAATCATTAGCAGCGCGGAATCACTCTAGACCTAATGAATTGAAGCGGGGTAGCAATCAAAGCAACAACGAAATTGGTCGGAAGAGGAATCACCGAGAAAACCAATCAATGCACAATCGACAGAAGCACCGACGAAAAATTGAATCAACAATAGCACGACCGAAACAGTGGGTAAGCCTTAAACCGAACAAAGCAATAAACGTCACCACTTGTTTATCAAAAACCGGTATGTGTCTGGGAACATGTCGGAGAATTTATCGTTCATGCTAGATTGATCAGTGTTGATTTAATAAGATTCTATAAAACGGCGTTTGTGAAAATCACTTTCGAATTCTAAATCTTTCGACTGTTGCCAATCCATGGAATGGCCTAAGTCGAAAACATGTCGAGCTAAAGCACTCCTGTCGAAGTGTCTATATTTAACATCAGCCATATGTTCTTTGTGTCTAGTCTCAAGACATCGTTTGGTTTCCCCGATATAACGTTGATCACAATCATGACAAGGAATCGAATAAATTACTCCTTGTCTCAAATTCTTGTCAAATGAATCTGTAACGGATTTCTAGACCATATAGAATCTAGATAGCCGCTTTTAGTTACGTCTGAAAACTTCGAAGTGGGTTCGAATCTTAGACATAACAAGGACGAAACTCACGAAAACTAATGTTCGCTTGGTCTCCCTAAAATTTCTGATTTCCTAAGTAACTGAAACATAACAGAAGCATACTCTTTTTTATAGGTTTTGTCAATTTTATTTTATAAGAGAAATACACACGAACATTGAAACTTACCAATAAGTTTCACATAATAGTCCACCGTCGAAACGCTCTCGAACACAGCGACACGGGCACAACACTTATTGTATTCTTAGCCAATTTCATAAACCTCAAGTTTCTAGTTCACAAAATTATGTCTTTTCACTCAGCTGTACCATTCCTAAAAATGGAGATATTGGTTCAGTAAGTCATTCTTACATTTGGTGAGGTCGTGACAAGGATGTGCACATCTTTACGAAAAAGGTTCCTATGATGGATTTCCGCAAGATCTGATCACGTATTTTTGTATGTAAGCATTACACGTTATCCTGTTAATCGGACAACATGCAAGCCTAATGTTTGGTAAAAGACTGGCTTGAATCCGGACTCAATTGTTTGTCACAATACAATGTTGTTTTGTCTAATTAAATCGTCAAACAAAGTGACAGGGGGTATCTATGCCAATGCCAGGTAAACGGGAAAGGGTTTCTGGGTTTCGCCTTAAGATTGAGCAAGGCAATAAATTGCCTTTTGACAATATCTATCCAGAGGACAAGTGGCGTGGCAGAATTCCACTAAGACTGAGCAAGGCTATTGCCTTTTGACAATATCAGTCTATGTGGCAGCGGGTAATTTGGACAAGCCAAATTTGTGGTTCTGAGTGTCAAGGGTTCACTCGGACAAAGCCACTAGTGTTGACTAAAAAACAGGTCATTGACACCGCTTTTAGTCTGAGAGCTCACGCTATCAAGGATTGCGTGGACACCCCACGCGAAACCTTAACAACACTCATGAACCACCCGTCGAGCTAGGATGGCCATAAGGCAGACTCTCGACTTACTTCAATGGCTAAACTACTCAAGGGCAGCGTAGACCAAGGAAGGAGCTCTCAGTTCATAGTCGAAAAGCGAACTGTCCTGGGAAGCCAAAACCGCCTCTTTTATACTCAAATCTTCTGGAAATTCCCTAATTCATCATTTATTGGTTCCCAATAAAGCATTACCTCATAAAGCTAATGGGGTTTTTAGTCATGATTCTTAATTACATCATTAATGGTTGATTTTCTGTACTTTTCCATGACATCATCCTTTTAGGCCTTTCTTCAGCTTTATTCTCCTCTTTTCCTGTTCTTTGTTTATTCTTTTTCCAAATCAAATTTTATTTGACTTAATTTGTGTACCGTTTGTCTTTAGATTTCTAGCCAAATTGTCTGGAACTTTCTCTTCTTTACCAGACTGTGAAAGCGTAATGTTTTGTTTGTCACGTTTTTTATGCTTGATTGCTCACAGCTTTTGGCCTACGTGTCAGCATTCTTCGTCTTGTTGCTTGATGTCCGGATTTTGTTTCTTTTTTATTAGATCAACATTTAATATGTACAGACCATTAAAATGTGTCTGCTACAAACCTTTGGTTGAACCTAAAATGTCTCCAACTTTTCGAATAGGCTTTGAAACTACGTTGATATTATGCGACATGGGGCAACGTTTTAATTTATCAGTCAATCCTGGGTAGTACGGTAATACAGGTAAGCTCCGTGTTTCTTATTTCTGCTTGAGTTTGCAGCGTTTGTTGGGGGAAACGCATCATGTGTACAGGGTAACCATTTTCAATAAGGGATGTCTTATTGATAATTGCTATTTCCGCTTGTTTGTCTTCTTCGTCATTGCAAATGGTATCAGCCCCATGTAACAGTGTGTTCACAACAGAGCGCTGTGTTGGAGTGGATGTTCTGACCGATAGTTTAGGTAGCGATCAGTATGCGTTGTTTTTCTGCACACTGATGTGCTGATTTGTCCTGTCGTTCCTCTCTTTACCAGTACATCTAAAAATGGAATTGAGCCATTGATTTCTGTTTCCATGGTGAACTTCATAGATGATTCAGTTTTGTTGATATGTTCAGCAAAATTTGTCAAATGTCTTTGTTCAATTAAAACAAACGTATCGTTTCCACAACCGAGGAGCATGGAAAAAAGTCTTGATAGCTCTAGATTCTATTTCTTCCATAACTATATTAGCAACCACTGCCGAAACAGGTGAACCCATAGCAGTTCCAAACACTTGTTTATAGTTCTTGCACACGAAAGTGTAAATATGTGGATTCTAGGAAAATTTCAAGTCCTCGACAAACGTCTTCGATTGACCAATTCGTATGATTTTCAAACTTGGTCCAAGCCATGAGCCTACGCTGTGTAACCTCTAACGCTAATTCTACTGGAATCATGCTACTGTTGCGTCATCACATATTCAGGTGAGGCCATGAGTAGAACAAGAAGGTTGCGCTACTTTCACTGCTTTGTATCTACGTTTTTTTCCACACTGACGAAATTATACACAGTTCGTAATGTTGTGAAGATAAATGTTTAATAGATGCGATTCTCCCCATCGCAGTTGCATGGGACAACGCGGTCCAGCTGCTTTTGACCTACGGGCCATTTTACAAAAAGTGACAACTCGCCGGCCACTTCGAACAAAAAGTATAAAACAACAGATTCACAAGATTAAAAATAGGTGAGTTAAGTGAGTGTGTCATTGAAATTATTACACAATAGAAATAAGTTTGTTACACATCTGCACCAGTGCGATGCCTGTGATTGAGGCTTCTCCGACACTATTGTTCATCTGACAATAGCAGTATGTTATATTCTCAATTTCTCACACACGTGTATGTCTCCAAACATCGAGTGCGTTTTAGTGCGAAATACTTCAGTTTGGAAAATCTACCTTTGCTGACTAATTCCCAGAAGCTCTCTACAGTCTAGTCAAACGCTGTTAATATTGTACATTATGAACAGATGTGGCTTGTTCTAATTAAAATTGCCTACTATAACGTATACACAACAATCAATACTGAGAAAGCTCCGGAGCCTCAAATGGCTCGCGGTCCCGTAGTTGGACCACGCTGACATAGGGAACAATTTTTTTCAACTGCCAGTTTATTTTTAAACTATGTTACTGAAAAGCAGTAATAGCGAATGCATGTGGCAGGCAAGGTATACAAATTTTTGTTTCACGTGTCTCGCTCCAGCAGTGAAATTTTTCCGCATATGACCATCGGCAACAAGATTTCCACGCTCGACACGCAAAAAACACAAGTTGCAAAAATTTAAGCAGAGCAGTACGCCATGTTGCAGCCTCTCGGTTGGCGTTGCGCTGAATGTGTGGTACACCACTGTAGTAATCTATACTACAAGACCTCAAGGCTTTATTCAGCAAAAGAGAACAGCAGTGAACAGAAGCCACGGTCAAGCCAGAATGACAATGACGAACACGAAAGTAAAGGACGCAAACCAAGGAATGCACGGCAAGCAATCAACGCGCGCAACTTTTACGTTTCAGGGAATTGACTACCACATTCTACCCCCGGAATGTGCGCGGAGCACAACACCATATATAAGTAACGCGAACAAACAATAATAGAGTGATCGCAACGCCTGATCTCTATTCTTGCTTGCTGCCACAGTGTCAAGCTTTGCGCACTTGCCGTTCAGGCTTTCCGTTCGCAACAAAATGGTGCTGTGACTAGGATGTGAAGGTCGTGCCGTGTGAAACCTTCACAAAAAAAGAACGTGCGATCGGTGCGGTTCGTTGTAAAAAGGAGGGGATGTTGTTGCAACCTTTCGGTTGGCGTTGCGCTGAATGCGCGGTTCACCACAAACGGAATGTGCGCGAAGAACAACGTCCATATATGCGTTGCGTGAACAAGCAATAACAAAGTGATCGTGGCGCGTGATCTCTATTGTTGCTTGCTGCAACAGTGTGAAGCTTTGCGCACTTGCCTTTCGGGCTTTCCGATCGTAACAGCCAGTATTTCGGATAGTTTTTTTTCGGAATAGTTTCGCTGTTGAAGAAATTGAATTTTCAGGTGGGGGAAGCATTAGAATTTGACTGAGTGTCTATACACCAACATGACAATTTCTGCTTACGCCATGTTTTTCAAAACATCTTTCAAATTTGTGTCTAACTGTCTATCAAAACGCTTGCAAATCCGTTTTTCATACGTTATATTCGTTGCACTCAGTTCCACAATATGCCAGCTCTGCCCCCAAGTTAGAAGACAACCAGAATCACGCATTGTTGGGACAGTGAATGAAACTCCATCTTCAGCACAGTAGCAGAATTTGTCACAGTGCTGACTTCTGCGCGGGCTCAACAGACCTGCTTTGATTGAGAACGACTAACGGACGTGATTATGCAGAAATTTGTTAAAGGTAAAAAACTTCATCCCCAGTCTTCAAGCTCATCACATAGGACTGGCCACCCACCGGGAGGAGGCGGTGCAAGCGAGGGAGGCAAAGGGCCTTCCAGATCAGGAAGAAGATATGATTCTTCTTCTGACGATGAATCAACACTATCTTCCAAATTCTCAGCTGTAGGATTGCTGGAAGCTCGTTTTGACTTTATTTTTTGCAGCCAAGGTTTGATCAAATCATCAGTTGCAGGAAGAGGTTTGTCAATGCTTTCTGGAAAGGGTAGAAAATGATTTGGATTTTATATCTCTTGTAAAATGTTCAGAAAGTTTTATAGGAACCAGTCGTTTCAACTTAAATTATTGTCATTTGTTACCAGTCGAACTGAATGGTAGGTACCTGGGTTGCGGAGTCGGAGGTTTTTGGGTGGAGTCGGATTCCTAACGACACTGGGAGTCGGAGTCAGATTTTTTTGTCCGACTCTGGATGCCCAGTTGGATCATTTTTTACATCACACTCCTAAATTGGGAATTCCTGTTGAAATGGTACAATTTCTTTTGAAACTTTTGTTGAAACAGAGGTTTCTTGCAACCCTGGTGAGTACATCGATTTGATTTTACCGTACTTTTTCAGATCTTGTGGCTATCAGGCATTTAACTCCAGAAAAGCAACCCCGTTAAAATGTGCATAATGTGCCAATTGCATTTGAAAACATGATGGAAATGCACTAGCACTGATTATTACAAAAATGCCACAGAATTCAGTTGCTTTATGTGTCAACAAAATCGTGGATTGTGGCTCTCAGGCCAATGCTTCACAAACAACATTACACAAGTACAGTCAAAATTTAGTTTTGCACTCTTTTCACGCACAAATAAAACAGAATTATCTAGTTACCCATGTACAACAGTTTCCAAAACAGAAAGACATGGCAACCAAGTGGGTTCTGCAAAATCCTGCATAACAAAATCACTGCCAAAAGCCAATTGCAGATGTTACAGAAAATACTGCAGAATAAAATCTCCCGTTATTTAGACTTTTTCCATTAATACCATTTGCATTTAACCACTGGGAGTAGTTTGAGCACTTTGCGTGTTAGGACTGTGTCAACATGCTCCTGTGACAACAATACAATCACTAAGCTCTTTTCGCGTTTCGCTGGCGTATGTCGGAGTGCCAGATTGACATCAAGCACCAAAACAACCTTCCCATAGTACGTGTTTCAAAAAGGACAACTCAACAAACTTCATATCTTACACAATGGGAGGTCCTAAAATAGCAGAATATTCTGGTTTCAATCTTTGCCAAGAAAATCGATCAAACTTGAAATCATTTGACCCAAAATGCACTTTGCACAAATGCTTTTTTGTGCAGTATTCTCGTAGTCTCTTGTACAACTGTCTATCTGTGTTATAGATGCACTGTGATGGAAACAATTCTGGGTAGGAAAGCCGATTGGGGCAAAGTGGAAAACAACCACACATAGCACTTTCCATCATTGAAACACCAAAGAATTCATGTTTAGCAGTTGACACGGACACATCAGCAGCTTGAAGAATTGAGTAATATTCCAATTTATCTTGTACAAACCCCCAGTGCTTTATATATTCTACTCCTAAACTAGCTTTGGCTGTTTCAAATATTGAAGGTATTTGGGAGTACTGCTCGCCCAACACAGAAACAACAAATTTGAAGTTATTTTTCTTAAGTTCTAAAAGAATATGGAAAAATTCATCAGGATTTTTGTCATGTTCCCATCTATGTGGCCAAACAATATGAAGAACATCAGCTTGATTTTCATTTGTCATAACAGCATCAGGCAAATCAGAAATTGGAAAATATAATACAAAGCATTTGTGGACCAATGATTCTTTAACACACTTTGGCCTGTGATCTGGTACTAATTTTAAAAAAGAGTCAATATTCGACAAAAATGAGGTCATGTTAAACTGTGAATTAAATACAAGAAGATCAGCACAGAGTGCAGTCAAAATCTGATTGTATCCATATTGGAAATCACCATCTTCTCTTTTTCTCACAGGGTAGACCAATTGATTTTCATGAAAGTAAACAATCTTTTTGCATTTTGATAAATTTGGACACAATCCTAGTAGTTCACACAAATTAAGCACAGAGCTACAAAAAACAGTTTTATATGTCTTTTTGATCTCAATAATTTGAGCACAATAAAGAGCTGACGTTCGAGCTTTCCAATGCCATTTCTTAGCAGGAAGCATTATAAAATCACTAGAGATGCAGTCAATTGTCGCAAGTAAATCCATAAGTTGCTTGTGTGAGCCTCCACAAAATGGTTCAATGAACAAAACATCAACTTCAGCTTCACTCATTTTTCCAGTTCTAAAGTGTATTCAAAGCAAACAATGATCTCTTGGAAAAAAACTTGTGTATACAGAAGCAGTCCAAAACCTATTCCTTACAGTCTTCTACCTGAAAGAAAAGAAACATTAAAAATGTTACCTTTCAGCTTTTGAAGGTCTTGATTTGTAAGGTGTCGATATTTACACTGGTTACCATATGGACATGCACCAGTAGACATGAACTTGTTGCATGGATTTTTAGCAAGATTTTCTTCTAACAATTGTTGCTTATCTGTATGAAAATGTATGTTCTTATTTTCCAAATAGCACATTCAACCTAATCAAGCAAAACCTTGCCTACAAGCACTATTTCATTTATTCATTACCTTGTGCAGTTACAGGCTGCAAAATGTGACAAGTATGATATATTTCTGAAGCAATAATAGCAAAGCCACAGCAGTGACCACACATCAAGCAAATCAGTCGCAATAATTTATTTGCACAAGGAAACTAGTTTCGTGTTCGACACATCTTCAGTCCTATGCGAAAGTTGACAATGAAACAAAGTTAGAAAAACTATGTACTGTTGCTAAGAACAAAAGCTAAATAATAAAGCCAAAGAACGACTCCTTAACTCACTAGACCGATTACAAAACTGCTGACACCGATTGTAAACAGCTATACAGCACTCTGATTAACAACGATACTCTGTGCTTTACGTGCGGTCTTGTCTCAGACGATCATGTGGCTTCAACAGGCCGTAACGAGCAGTGGAAAAGTCAAGAAAAAAATTTTGCGATTACTCAGGACTCAGTTTCGGCAGCAGTTTAAAGTGAAATCAACAAGGGGAATCAAATGGATTGGTTTAGTTAAAAGTAACTCCATTTGACAAATGCATCCGAAGTCTCGTGATAACACCAGTAAAATTTCTGAAGACATCAGCTTTTTCAAAAAAATGCATTAGTTATGATTGCAATGACTTCCTCATAATACAGAAAATGTAAGGCATGTGTTTCTGAGAACATACGAGATATGGGCAGTAATACTGGTTAGTATACTGCAAATAGCTAAAATCAGATCAAACTTGCACACAGGTCTATAAGAAACTATGCAAACTGTGCCTTTCAACATGTGGCTTATGTGTAAAATGTCATTGAACTAGGACTGAATTCATCTAGTGAACATACCTTGAAGGTTGTTTGGCTGAGAAAGACTAAATTTCACATTACTTCAAAAATACTAATTTTGATGTTTCACAGGGGTGTAGAGAACACCGTTCCCACACTAAATAAAAAGGAAGACTACACCATATAGTTTGAATAAAGTGAGCATTGGCCTACAAGAATTTCTACACTAGATCTTCCTTTTTCAATGTAGGCTTTTGACTAGCAGTGTGAATCTGCGTGTCACATCTGTGAAATTGCAGTCATGTTTTCGATCCCACATCCTCAAGGAATGTTACTAGTGCAAAAAGTTGTGGGAATGCTGTTCCCACCCCACTACACCCCTGATTTTTCAATAGTAACAGATGTTTGTGTTTTTCTTAATAGAATGCTTTGAATTTGAACAATGCCACAAGTGGCAAATTTAACTGGGTGGTTACTTCTTCTTGCCATCAACCAGATCTAACAATCTGGCAAGTGCCTAAAAAGGAGTTTAGCACGTTATATAACAAAACATCTCAAATGCCTTCAATTCAATACACAATGTATTAACACTCACCTCAAAACCACAACAAAAAACGAAACTTCTTCAAACTTCCAAAAAATTACTGTGAGGGAGACATGTGCAGTAGTGTCAAAAATGTTTAAAATAAGTGTCAAAGATGTGCTTTTATTATTTTATCCTAACATTGCCCAAGCTAAAATATATTCTTGAATTGGCTACTAGTACTACGTATGCAACAACAACCCAAGTCATATTCACCTTTAAAATTTTGATACCAAGCTTGACGATTTCTCATGTGAACTGAACCATTTAGATGTTGTTTACGAGCAGTCAAGTTATCCTGGAAAGAACGGTTGCAATACTCACAAAAGTAACGTTTTCCCATGTATAATTTGAAATTTTAATCTACAAACACATAGAAATTCTATAAACATACAAATCAATCATATCCGTCAAATATTATGAAATACAATGGTTTAAGTTAACAACTACAATAAGGCATGTTAGGATCATAATAGGAAGTAATGAAACAAACACTAGTTTATTTATGAGGTTGATTTGAGAATAAAATGATAATTTATGTAACCATTGCATTACAGTAATGTAACATTTCAAATCACAGAAAAACTAAGCATATTTCAGATAGTAAGTCGCTCCAAACAAATAAAGCTAAAAACCATAGACTACTCTGTATCAACTTCACTGATTGATACCTGTACCGCTTTTCTGAAAAAGTAATTAACAATTACTTAGATTGGAAATAAGCAAGTTACTGTCGTCAGATTTCACCTAATCAATTTTTCCAGATCTACTCTTCAAAATCATGACAAATTCAACTATAGATGTTTTCTTCCATTCAGCTTAAACAGACAGTGACAAGCAATGAAAGCAAAACAAATTTTGTTGAACTAGTATGTTGTAATTCTGATTCTAGCTGAAATCATCAGCTAGATAACCCCCACAGGGTCGGATCCAGCCAGAAAGCAAGGGCGGGCGATTTAAGTATCATTTGGTAGCCAAACAAGTCTAATAACAGCTTAGCTAGCTACTGTGAGAGGGATGATGTATACTATACTTCACAACACTGCTGTGACAAAACAATGGATGACAAAATGGCTATAACCCATATCCCGAATGCTGTTTTCCAAATTGTAAAAAATCATGGTGAATAAAGTTACTCTTGCAGGTTTTAGTGGGGACAAGCAAATGCAATCGCTCCCCACCTGGAAATGCATACCACGGTAAAGTTTGCCCAACTTTTTCGTTGGATACGATGAACGCAAAATTTTTTAAACTTCAAAACAGCACAAAACAAAAAACACTTTCAAGATGAAAAATGAAAGAAAACGTCGACCTACCTATAGACAGCAAATGCAAATGTTTGCAAACAAACATTTGCATTTGCTGTCTATAGGTAGGTCGACGTTTCGGTCTCTTTTGTCGTTCACATAAAAGTGTAACCCGCGATCTTTGCAGAAAATAAATCTACTATATTTGTCAAGAAAATGATATAAAACTCACCGCTATATGTTTCCCGGAAAGTTGTTAAATTTTTAGTTGAATCGAGCGGTGTGCAACAAGATTTCAATGCAAATTTCTTGCATTTGCTGTCTATAGGTAGGTCGACATTTCGGTGTCCTATGTCGTTCACATAAAAGTGTAACCAGGCGCAGACACAGGGGGGGATACAGGGGATGTATCCCCCCACCAGACCCAAAAAGGTGTTGACATGACACTTGATTTCATTGAAAATAATCGCCAAATATTATTTTGTACTGCACATTACTTAATCGCTAAAGATACTAAAAACTAACTTATGCTAACAATTAGTCAAAAACGTTTCTTCGTTTCATTACATCAGCTGGCCTTGTTTGATGAACCTGATATAAAATAGTCAATGATCGCATGGGTGTTTGCAGTGGGGGCAAATAGGACATTTGCCCCCCCCTGGAAGTTGGGATTAAGAACAAAATATTTCTGGAAAAACCTGAAGTCGGCATCTTAATTACGATTAATTGATTTGATTCTTGCAATAACAATTTTTTTGCCGGTATGAAACTCACACTGCACAAAAGTCAGGTTCACAGCTTATGTCATGCAGTGATGAGCTTGCAGTTCACTCATGTCCCCTCCTTTGCCTACAGAGGCGTGTTGCGAAAGTCACGAGTGGAATATTCTACTGTTGGTCTTCATCGCGTAACAATAACATGGCAACAGACCTGCAAAGGTTCACGTTGTATTACGGTAGCAGGCGTTTTGTTGCATGAGACTGTTGAACGCACACATCTTGGCAGGTAATGCAGCGAGACAGTGACATGCTGATAACGGTAAGCCACGTACGTTAATACTTTGTGAAAAGAAGCACAAGTGAGTCTATCGCAATACTTCAACAAGTTTGAAAAATCCATTATTAGTGCGAGTGCGACCAATGTTCCTGAGTGTCAAATTACACTTACACAGGCTCCTTTTCATACAGCATAAAATTACGTGGCTTGTTAGAATGCACCTATGCAGGCTTGTGGGAATACGTATTAATTGTTAAGGTTTAGTTCTGACATCTGAGTGAATACTGAGTGCAAAACTATATTTGCTGTGGCAAGTTTTCATAATTCATCTGGTCAATTTTGCAAAACCTGCGTGGTGTTCTAATTTTAGTAAGTTTGTCCGTAGTCGTGTCAATATCAAGTCTACTTAATTGTCTGGTTTGTGTGGTAAGGTTTTATTGATCGCTTTGGACGCCATCCCAGACGTTTGGAGCTTTTGTTTCTAAGTGATGCTGACAAGTCTTGTCAGCTGATCTCGCAACTAAGGGGAGAGCAACGGGCAATTCTACCCCGAAATTTTCAAAAACATGTTCAGTTGAATATATCAGTTGGGGGTGGCTCTGCTTGCTAAGTAGAATAAAGTCACAATTTGTATTTTCGTTGAAAACCGCATGGCAATCCAATGCTTCTTTCTGTACATATCATGGCAATGCTTACTTGAAAAGAAATTCCCTGCGTTGAAAATAAGCATATATCCTACTGTGTAAATTGTCGTAATACTAATATATCTGGGTATTGCTGCCAACGAAGCGTTTTTTGGTGATTGTTACCGTAACACGGGGCATTTCCTTTGTGGTTTAGAAAGGATAAAGCGTTTTGTGAACGTCCATTTGCATTGCATCGTCAGTAATGTTCCCTCTGAGTGCGCAAATACTCAGGACAACCAGAACTTTTGCACAGTGAAATCTCATTCTCGCGCACTTGCAACAATCCAAGCAATGGAAAAGAATGCAAACAAGAAGCTATTTGAATAAAATGTTATTTTGTTCGTATTTGGTCAGATTGTATATTTATTATGTAATTCACAAAGTTTGTAGTTCATTGAAAACTCCACTTACTCAGCCATAAAATAATCATGCTCACCAAAACAAATATTTTCTCAGTGCAAATTTTCTTAGAGGGAACACTGATCGTCAGCAATTTGAAAATGATAAACAAAATGTCGACGTTGCCCCCCCCTGGAAGAAGCTCTGCGGACGCCCACGAGTAATCATGCTTTCTTGCTTTCGTTTTTTCGTTACTTTCGTGCTTTACCTCATTACGAATTGTTTGTTTCGTTCTGTTCTCTCAGTTTCGGTTGCAAAATGAAGAGAATCAACCGCTTCTTGTTATTATTTCATCAGAATTACCTGCACTAACAAATGTTATACACAAATTACTATGGGTGCTGCAGACTATTCCAAACGACAATTAAAACTGTAAGGTTCCCCGTTTGAAGAGTACTAATCTTAACCGCATGCAAGTGACTGCCCTCACTTGCTGCAACGTACAAACAGAACCGTCGCCAGAAAGTGTTCAATAGGAGGGATTTGCGGTTCTGCGGGAGGGCTTTGCGTTTGTGCGGGGGGGGCTTGACGTAAAATTTACCAAAACTCAACTAATTTATAGTGTGTCACGTTTCAATTTGGGGGTACTTGGAACTTTGTTTATGGGGCTAAGACCACCAAAGCCCCCCCGTGGCGACGGTACTGCATGCGTGTCAAACAGCACTACTGCATTATGCAGGCTGATGTCAGCGGTTCAAATGTAACCTGATATGAGAATATAAGTGTTATGTCGTCACGTGAACTGTTCACCTCGAGTCCTCGATGTACCTGCACCGACGCCAGTGACTACGTCAGATCGTTGTTATGCGGCACATTGCTTGTTGTTTCCGTAGCGGTGCGGTGTTGACTTTTGACCAGTTTTATCACTCAAGCTTCTTCTAAACCAAGCTTATATTTGTTTCCTCGTAAATGTACGTATGCGAAAGTGATTGATTTACGCAATACGGTCCTGTGAAGCTTTGGGTTCATTGCAAATCGATAGCGCATCCCCCCACCAAATTAGTCTGTGTCCGCCAGTGTCGTACGCAGAAAATCTTCATGGGGGGTTCGTTCAGG
>Ga0210059_1011506_pt1 | contig 13523 bp, 12 predicted proteins | sample Ectturendosymbi2_FD_188042 | JGI IMG/M metagenome (GOLD analysis project Ga0210059, IMG submission 188042) | Ecteinascidia turbinata endosymbiont from Florida, USA - Sample 2 (SPAdes) (version 2) | ecosystem: Host-associated > Tunicates > Ascidians > Unclassified | place: Key West, Florida...
TAAGGGGGGGGGGGGGCGCAGGAGGGGATTCGCCACCCTTGTAAAAATGGATTGGACATAGTTCAAAGCTGTTGTAAACTCTTCGCTCCCACTGGTGTCCCAAGCTGGTGACGGGCCTGGTTTGAAGACACAAAAACTGAAAGGCTTCGAGGGATCTGATGTGACGACAGTACGGTGTCCATCCCTCACAGGCATAGAGCAGTGTTGAGACGCAGATGGTGTTGTAAACTGCCATCTCGGTGCGCGTAGAAACGTTACGAAAAAAAAAATCGATGCACAGTCTGTCGGTGTCCTTTTTCGAGACTTCACCCGAAAATCTGTCGGTGTCCTTTTTCGAGACTTCACCCAGTTCTGCAAATTAAGCCTAACTTACGAGCTGAACTTGAGCAGCGCACGCTTTACCGTGGTGCCACTTATCCAGGAAAACAGTTGCACATTATTTATCTTGCACAGGTATCTATGACTTTCAGATTCATACCTTTAACATAGCAGGAAGCATTCTTTCTTCAAAAATTATGTCGCCTGCATAGAGTCCTCTTACGCTACACTCACATTTGCTTGGACAAAACCTTTTACTATCTCTTGCATAATATCCAAATGGGCATGGAAAAGAACACTGCGTGGCATCAAACATGCAATTTTCTCCTATGAAAAACCAAGAAATCCTGTTTAGTGGAGTGAAATCTTTTCTATGGCTTTAAATCACCTCTAAAGTTTACTTATCAACAGTGGCGTAGCTAGAGTGCGGGCTGCCCGGGGCGGCCCTTGACTTTGGCGCCCCTGAAGCCCATAAAAATACGTACTGCACAGTAACTGGCTCTTGAAGCTTTGTAATATTAACTGGTTTGTGCACCATTATAATAGTACAGTAACCTCACTTGCTCAGACATGGCATGCTTGAAATACACACCAAAAACTCAAACACTGTAAGCAACAGTTAAACAAAGAGCAAAAATAACACATAGGGAAAAATAGTAAAAAAGTGTAAAAAATTCGGACCATCTTTATTTCTGAAATGAAAACTACGATTTTCTACGCAGTAACTTTTCTTGCCTTTTTGTTGGCAAATTCTTCAATGACAATGTCAAAATTTATTTCACCTGTCAATTGTTGCTCTATAGACCAGGGCTGCGAAGCTCATGTAAAAATGAAGTGGCTCCGGCGCTCTCTGTTTTCGTAAGCATGGCTCCGGCACCGGAGCTGTGTTTTTTTGAAGTGGCACCGGAGCTGTGTTTTTTTCATAACATGGCTCCGGCTCCGCTCCGGCTGTGCTTTGTTAATACACTTCAACAATTTCGGTAAGCCTAGTGTTCTTCTTGTAGCAAGTGAGCGTGTTATTCCAGCATATTTTGAACTAATCTTAAACACTGCTACCACTACCAGGCTTGCGCCGTCGAAGTCGGAAAGGAGTTTGGTCTTGAGTAGTCGGAGTCAGTAAAAATTATTTTTAAAAAATCTGACTTCAGGCTGATCTTCTGCTCGCCGATTGTGACCAGTGTTGCCACTCTGTTATGAAGGAAACCCCAGAATTGACCTTGAAAAAAAACTAGACACACTAAATGTTGAAAAAAAGTCAAAATCAAACTTGAAATGTACGTTAGTACCGGTACTTGCACATAAAAAATGAAAGCATTATTTGCATCAAGTTTTTAACAAGTTCAATGCTATTTTGAACATACTGACAATTTACAAGTAGGCTAGCAGCAAATCAAGCGCATGCAGTAACAGAAAAAGTTAGTTAGATCTTTTTAAAAAAACGTTTGATGTTTTTTTTTACTTTCACTTAAATCAGCGGTATTCAGCGTGGGCGACATCGCCCCCCAGAGGGCGATTTTATGTGTTATGGCGGCGATTTTGTGATTTACCAGATTTGGGCGGCGATTTCAGTTTCCAGGGGGACGATTTCTGCAGGTCAGAATGTACTGAAATTCGGAATTGATTCCAAAAACAAAAATTATACTTGCCACTTTGGAACCAAATAGTTGATGTACATTGACTCCATAGTTCGTTATAAAAATTATAAATCATGAGATATAGGACTGGTGATGTAACAATCAATGTAACATTGTCCTGTGTAACGCTTCACTGCACTAAGTACCCAAGGCCACGAACGCTGTTACTGGTTGTGTGCCAAGCACTGCTGTTCTGACGAATTTTCAGGTATATTGTTAAGCCTTATTTTCAAAACAAGATGAAGCAGTGGGGAAACTGTTGCAATAAGTAGTTTGGTAGTTTGTTGACCAGTCATTGCATGAGCAGTGTCAAATAAGGGACATCAAGCTGACATTGCAAGTCTTTAGGCAAATAAACACGCGCGGAATTTTGGACTTTCTCGTATACAGTAGTATGCATTAGTGCGTTTTTTATATTTTTATTGGTTGAAAGCGACCAATACTGATATTAGCTATCAAAAAATACCTAACTGGCCGAACTCATTTTCTCAAAGAGAAAAATGTCAGTTTCTTTAAAGATACTAAAAATGGTCCAACAACCATAACATTGCTACCACCGAATCATCACATCGACTCACACTGCGATTAAGAAATTTAATCAAAACGTGTTATTAACTTCAGCTTAGATATTTTCTGCGGGGAATTGTCAGAAATCACTCCAACTTTATGGGTTATTATTAGCAAAACTGCCTTGAGACAGGATTTCATATAATCTTCGGTAGAGCATTGCCAAAACATTGTTTTGTAGGCAAAACACGTCATAGTCTGTTATCATATGTTTTATGAACTTTGGTTCGTAATCGCAACTTTAGTAATAAAGTGGAACCATGTGTCATCTATTGAAAAAATACGGGTAAAATGACTGTTGCGACACGATTTACATAGCAGTTAATGACTAGCAAAATTAATTAAGGATATTCGTAAGTTGTAAAACGTGCTTATCATGTTTTTCAGTCAGTTTGAGTGTTTTACTGTGCTTACGGATATAGCTGCTTTGTGTTCATCCTGACTAATGACAGAGTATACCAGTACAGTAGACTAGGAAAGGGATAACTTAGACTAGCAAGTAAGTCCAACCACCCACATGTTGGCCACACTAAGAATTTCAAAAACTCTTTGTCGCCACGTGTAATTTGAGGCATGCTAAGAAGTCTTTCGGTCGTGGAGATCACGCCGAAAGCTGGATTGCGTAGAAAGTGACTGGGTGAAATGTCTTTTTGCCTGTTAACTGACATAAGCGAGCGCGATTCCACATCCAGGGACTTATCATCGACTTCCAAAGCGATGGTAAAGCCTGTGCCTTATTTTACTAACACGGATAGTCAGACTTGGATCAAGAGCAGTAAGCGTTTTTCGGAAGTTTGCTTTATTACTACCGGTGTTGCCCACGACGTAAGTTGCTGAGCAAGGTTTCAACCAAGTGCTGCACGGTCTTGGGCGTAACGCGGAGGGAATACAATTTCCCGGGGGCGCCAAACCACTGCCGGCGGGGCCGAAATATCCCATCAATGTCACAAGCGCTTCCTTCAACACAGCGCATTTGCTTCCGAAAGACCTCAGGTTCGAACATGGGGGCGCCAACTTGCTTCCCGCCCCGGGCGCCATCTAACCTCGTTGTGTTCCTGTGCACAGTGCACGTGCGTAATAAATAGCGCTATCGTCTTGACATGAACAAGACCGGTGGAAACGCCACATACCACTAAAGCTGACAAATTTGCAACCTGCCTGCCTTAAAAAACTCGGATAAAAAGCCAAGGACAAGGTTCGCATTAGCTGGAACAAACTGTTTTGGAAATGAATAACATTTTTTCTACAAATGCAATTGCATTCGCTTTGCTTGTTCGTTTATTTGTGTCAAATAGATTGCCCTTTTATTTCATTAGCATTGAAATGTTTTCAAATTAAAATAATATTTTAGCCAACACTGAAATCATAGGTGGGGCGATTTTTAAGCAAAGTTACTGTATGGGGGCGATTGAACAAAAAAGGTTGAAGACCACTGACTTAAACACATAAATTGAAACATGTACATGATACATTCAAGGTCTTACAGTGTTTTTACCCTAATCGTTGCAATATTTGACTACTAATTTAACATTCAAAATTTTGCATTCATACCTATGCCAACGCGCCTGTAAAACAATGAACAGATAATCAACCACAGCATCTTCATAACCAAACAAAGCATTCCAAACTCATGCACAATAAGCAGCCCTTGACATATTAGCGATAGATTGGAGTGCTGACCTATGCCTAATCAGTGCTTAATCTGTAAAACGTTAGATTTTAAACGATTTGGTTAAGCCTAGCTCTATTCAACTGCACTGACTCTCCTATGAAACTACTGTATTATTGAATAGAAAATACAGTAATACAATATGCATTTCTAAAATTTGACCAGAGCCAAACAAACCCCAGATTTTCAATAAACACCCCTGAACCCCAGATGAAACAGGAAAATCCCAGATCTTGTGAAAAATCCCCAGCAGAGGCAACACTGATTGTGACTATTTGTGCCACAAGAAGTACGTAAACGTCACACTTTGCGTTTTTGCACAAGGACTTAATCTCGCAAAATGCGCAAACATGCGCTGCGCTGGTGTTGACTAACTTGTCCACACAACACTCGGCACTAATTCCAGTCTGATGTGACTAGAACAAGTCCCGACCTGAAACAAAAACGCATTGTGACCTTACTCCCTGGTAGGATAGACCCTCGGGTTTTGCCGCGGTGAGCTATTTCAATCAAATTAATTAGTCGCGCAGCATGAGCGAACCATGGCAACTGTCAATGCGCAGAAAAGGTCCGGAGCCGGAGCTGCTAAATTAATCACCAGCTCCGGCTCCGGCTAAATTTTAAAAGCAGCTCCGGCTCCACCGAAAATGGCCGGCTCCGGTGCTCCGTAGCACTGCTATAGACAGTGTGGCAAGATTTCTCAACCGCAACGTGCTCATACTAGATCTTAAAGCAATTCTTGATCAGTTTTAGTTTCGAAAAACTCCTCTCACAGGTAGCAACACTAACAGCAAATTGATGAAAATCCGCAGCATTATTATTATATTTGGAACAGAGTTCCCAAGTTTATACTTTTGAATAAACTGCAAAAGTTCAAGGGGGACTTCTTTTTCTACTGTGAACTGTACATCGGCAACATCGTATAACTGTGATGCAATAATAACTTTCTTCTTAATTGCACAACAATGAACAACAAGCGACACAACAACCATCCATATTTCTTTTTCGGGTATTAACTGCACTCAACCTCCTGCACAACTAACTGGCCTACTTGGAATCTGAATGCAGCACGGTGATCTAAAACTTTTCATAATGACGCATCAACATACTGAAGCAAGAAGTCTTTCTCCTAAAAAAATGAGGAACCCTCACGAAACCCTTAAAACTCATGTAACCCCACTACATGTTTTGCGGGACACAAGGGTTCCGCGTAAGGTTGCCAGACGTGCTTGAGTGCCAAGAACTGTCCTTGAATTTGCTATCAAAACGCGTTATGTCCTTGTTTCTTGAAAAGCATCTTGTTATCCTTGAATATTTTCCTGTGTCCTTAAAATTCTTGAATATTTTTAAAATTTTTCATTTGAGAAATGTTGATTACGTTGAACATTAAAGACTCAAGAATAAACAATGTAAACGAACAGAACAATGTATAGTTTTGTTCCATCTTACACAGATGTGTAGTAAAAAGTAAATTATTGAAGAAAGGCTGTGTCGTTATAATACGTTTAGTTTATTTCTCAATTTCGTACATGGATAGCCTAGCTTGCCCATACGTGATTCAAGCTTTCCCAAAGTAGGCCACAGTAGACCGTACACAGTGGCGTGTAGAGGGTGGGGGGTAAACGGTGCGACGGCCCCGGGCATCCAAAGCAAGTGGGCATACAAAGAGTGAAACTGCAAATATTGAAATGCTGTAGCAAGATGATTTTTCCTACTGTAAGGCTACTAACGGATGATGCATGGATTTAATTTTTCGAAACTTGTTTTCTTTGACAACACTTGTTTTTACGATACTCAAACGCCAGTCATTCTCACCATCCTCAATACTAGGGACCTATACTATAGGTGTGCGGCACACATCCAATTAAACTGATAGTGGAGTGACTTTGCACAGATCAAGCTATCAAGTGAAAATCACAAAAAAGGATTAGAAAATAATTACGGCCGCTTAATTGATTTTGAGCCAAATTTCAAAACTGTCCTGTTTCAACTTGCTCGGTTTAGCTGACTTTTTGATGCATCATTAGTTTTCCGTTTCGTTTCTTGATGTGGCAACCCTGGGTGTGCACTAATACAGCTTCACACCTGTGCTTGCAATATGTAGATCATTTCAAGCTTCGTCACAGTTCAGGCGGATTCAGTCCCATGGCCACGGGGATGCTTTGGTGGGCTTCGCCCCTACAGGCAAAGCCCCAAGCCCCCCAAATTAAAATATGAAACACTATAAATCAGTGGAGATTTTAACAAATCTTCAATGTCAAGCCTCCCTGCACAACGTAAAGCTCCCCCAGTGAACACTTTCTGGCGACGGTTCTCGGCGGACTGATCACAACCGCTCACATAAACGCGTATCTGTTTTGTCCTCCCAGTAGTTGTACATATAACAGCCACATACATACTGTAAAAACGAAAGTTTTTTTGCGTACTTTATGTGCATTTTCAATTCTTGTGTAGGCTAGTTCAGCAAGTTTGAAACTGTCAACCCTAGGTGTCCGCCATCCCACCCGCATAGTATACGTTCTCTGCTCGAGTGCTATTCGACGAGACAGTCGCGCAGCCATTTTTTAAATTTGTGAACTGGCCCATCGCAGCGTTGTGTGTTTTCCTGCACTCTTGAATGCACAACCTTATATTTTTGCAGTTGTGAACTGCTCTGACGTAGCACTCACGGACGTCGGAAAGGATCAGGGGGGACAAGGCCCCACTGGACTTTGAAATTTTCAGCTAAAAAGGTTGTTTTCAGTTTTGAGTGGGAAAAAACAAATTTAACCACTTTTGGGCCCCTGGAAAAAATTTGCAAAAATCCCCTAGTGTCCCCCCCACCCCTGGAAAATATCCTTCCGACACCCACGGTAGCACTGAGTGTATTCTATGCCCCTGTTTTAACGCGTTACCGGATATTTTTGCAGTTGTGAAATGCTCTGTCTTAGCGCTGAGTGCTGTGTTTTGCACCGGATTTGTGTATTACAGTGACACATTGTAGGCTACAATAACGAGTAAGGAGAGTGCGTGTAGAATAATATGCACGCTGTGTCAACAAACTTCGCCAAACATCAAATTGACATCATATTGTGACGTCACAAACAGCGTATATCCAATTACATTGACCATCATACGCCACTCCACTGCTAAACACTGTACTAGAATTTGTTAGGGGGAATACAATCAAGGAATCGTCCCCGTCATCACCAGATCTCTTCACGCCACTGACCGAACCTCTTTGAAAAAATGTCCTTGCAAAATGTCAAGTGATCTGGCAACCCTAGTTCCGCGGAACCTGTGGTGAAGAATACTGAGCTAGATTATATTTCTACACACACACAGAAATCCATTTTGACGAGCACAAATCCAACTACACATTTATTAGATATGCACAGAAATGTTTCTTAGACCCAACAAAGCGCTTTTACTCGCAGGTACAAGACTTAAGGGCACTTACGAAAGCTTAGAGCTCACCACAGCCACACGTTTGCCCACAGTCATCCACCATACTCCTTCTAAGTTCTATAACGTCATATAAGAACTACGATCGAACGTCAACAACCACCCAACAATTGATCAATCAACCCGTCGCTACGATGGGGCTTCGATGGGCTTAGCCCCCCCAAAGAAAGCTCCAAGACGCCCCAAATTAAAACATGAAACACTACGAATCAATGGAGTTTTTGGCAATTTTTAGAAGGTCAAGGCCCCCGCACAAACGCAAAGACCCCTATTGAAAACTTTCTGGCAACGGTTCTGTAGTGTATAAAATTTGACATCAAGTGAGTTGATAAGCATGTTGAGAACCGTGTTGCAGCGTCATATTAAAAAGCCTATTGATAAAACATCCCAATACACGATTGTTTATTGTTTGTCTAAGACAGGGGTGACGTACATGCGGCAAGAAAAAGAATTTCGTGCGGCCCGCGAAGCATTCAGGCGAGACCAGCAGTCTTGAACTTTCGCATTCAGGCGAGACCAGCAGTCTTGAACTTTCGCATTCAGGCGAGACCAGCAGTCTTGAACTAACAGGTTTCACAGTATGACAAAAAAGTTGGGCGGCCTGATTACTCAGCGGTAACTGACAAAGTGGCCCGCGATAGCAAATAGGTTCGTCACCCCTGGTCTAGGATAACAATCGCGTAAATACACATGCCATAGTTTAAATTACTCAAAAGCAAAAACGTCCTTCAACTGGTGAATGTCCCGACATTAAAATCACTTTTATTTCAATACAGCCTGTGCCTACAGCATAGCCCATAGTGCCACCAGGGACGGACCGCCCCCCCCCCCTCCCCTTGCTACACCACTGCTTATCAATGGAATATAGTCACTGCTTAACCAATCGCAGAAATAAAAAAATATTTAAGTCAGTCATAGAGATGTTATCATACATACCGTTATCACAGAATATTAGTTTTAATTTATACACTAACCTTGACTCATTACTGAAATTATTGCTTGCTTCAAACAAACAGAAAGAGTACAGAAACTGTCCAGCCACAGACATGGTTACCTGTGCAATATGCCAAGTCTGTTTCAGTAACATTGGGAAACATACCACTGTGAATAGCTGTACACAAAGAATCTGGAAGAACGTTTGATGCTGTGGAAACAATACCCACAAAAAATTTTAATCTCATCATGACATTAGTTTTTCTTGAAAATTGATGTATATTGTAAATCTAAGTCCTGGTTGATTTTCTGCACTATATCATAATCAAAATTATTTGAAACCAGCTAAATTAACCATTCCCTTGATATCTTTAATTCATTTACAAGTTGCGAAGAAATTCAGAGTGTACTAGTACATATCAGTGGTTTAAATATTTGGTTGAAACCAAATTACAAAGTTTCAGTATTTTGGCTTCAGTCAAACAGGTTTGCACTTGAAAGAACCAACAAAAAAATGATTTTTAATCATAATTTTCAAAAACTGACATAGCTCCTGCTGAAATTAATCAAATTTGCCATTACAATTCGCAATTTTGAAGTAAAAAGTGCATTTCATTCATTTTTTCCCATGTATCCCTCAAGCAGCAGAAAATCACAGAGATGAAGTGTTGAGCATGCAATGTTACCAAATCAAGAGAACTTTTACTATGTACAGGTAAAAATTAGGATTAGCAGCACAAAAATTTACATAATTGAGCAAACAGTGTTTGAAACAAACAACCAGAGACTTAAACCTTGAATGAACTGAAAGCTTAAATGCCCAATCACCAAAGACAAAATTAAGGGGCCAATTTAGACATATGAATATAATCAGATAAACATACACTGTAAGAACACACAAACACAAAATATACTAATCCATTATTTGAATGCACTGACATAATGTGATGTTATACTTTTACGTTTTACTTTAATATTTATTTTTATTGATGGATGTAGTGAGATTTAATAATGGATGTAAGAAGTTCCATTTTTTTCAAGGTTAACACTACCTCCATACTCTTGCAAAGATGTTTAGTCCCTGTCCCAGATATCACAGAGATTATTAGGCCAAGGACTAAATGTGGCAAGCATCAAGATGCTATAAAATTGCATCGTTACTTTTGAATAATTTTACAACCTTAAAAGGCATTTACACTAAAATCTATGTTATACTTATGCAACATCAACCCTATGGGAGAAAGTAGATAAAACAAATGCAAAGTTAAAAATGGCATCAAAGACATTCATTAAAGCAGAATGCACACAAATTCTTTTCTGTTTGCTCTGGATTAGCAAAGCCATGACAATGATCTATTATACTTAAAAAATTCTTACTAAAACTCTTGGTCAATGCAACAATAATACCAGCCAACACAAAAGTAGATGTTACAATGATGGTTGCTATAGGATGTTTCTTTAGCACTTTACAAGACTCTTCATGATGATGACGATGATGATGATCTGCAATGCACAGAAATAGCAGCAAGTTAAGCTACATTGTCTGTGGTACAGACAACAAATTGTTTGGCTTTATACTTTACGGCAGTGGTCCTCAACCTTGTTTGTTCGATTGCCCCCTTGCAGCAACTTTGCTTGAAAATCGCCTCCTACTTATAATTTTAGTGTTGTCTAAAATAATATTTTATTTTGAAAATAATTCAATAGTAATGAAATATAAGCAGGTGATCTAGTAAGCACAAAAAAACGAACAAAGGAAATGCAATTACATTTGTAGAAAAAAATGTGATTCTTTTCCAAAATTTGGTGGCTCCAACCAGGTTTGCGGAGTCACAAGGAGTGTTTGGGTGGAGTCAGATTTCTAAGACACTAGAAGTCGGAGTCAGATTTTTTATCTGACTCCAACAGTCCAGTTTAATCATTTTTACATAGCACTCCTACGATAGGAATCCCAACTCGTGCCTGTTGAAACGGTACAATTTCTTTCGAAACCTACATTGAAACAGAGAATTCTTGCTGTGTACCACGATTTCCATTGATTGCTAGTTGCTACAAAATTGTTGACAGCCAAACTTCATTCATGCTCTGTTAAAGAGTCGTACTCGGAAATATCTGAAAGGTCGGAATCTGAAAATTTTGGAAGCTAGGAGTTGGAGTCGAATATTTTCATCCAACTACTGTGAACATTGCTCCTGGCTTTTTATCTGTACGTTTTTTAAGTACTGTAGTTTGCAAGTTGGTCAGCCTAAGCCATATGGCATTTCCCTCGGTCTTGTTCATGTCAAGATGATTGGGTTATTTATTGTGCATGTGCCGTACTTGGCTGAAACCTTGCTTAGCAATCAACATCATGGGAAACGCCAGTAGTAGTAAAAGTTAAACTTTTCCCCAAATTTCCAGAAACCGCTCATTGCACTTGATCCAAAAATCTGACGATCCATGTTAATAAAATATGGCATGGTTTTATTGTCGCTTTAGAAGTCGATAAAAAGTTCCTTTATGTGGAATTGTATCCTCATATGTGAGTGAACTGGCAAAAAGACACTTCACCCAGTTACTTTCTACGTAAGCCAACTTTTGGCATGATCTCCACAACAGAATGACTTCATACAAGCCTACTACAATTGGTAAAAATGATTTTTTGGGATTCTTAGTTTAGCACGATTGGAATGGTTAATCTTACTCGCCGGTTTAAGCTACCCCTTACCTTGCCTATTCTATTATATTCTGTCATTAGTAAGATGAAAACTGTGCAGCTATTATCCACAAGTGCAGCTTATGTATCAAACTGAGTGAAAACATAAGCACATTTTATAAGTAACAGCTAACTGTGATTAATTTTACTCATCTCCCTGAGCCAATTATAGGCAGAGTTTAACTGACCACCCCTCAGCATAACAGCAATAGAGATTCCCTGCTCAACCAGGTTCATTCTGCTACTGCTGTGACGAACCCTTATATGTGGTGTAATCGCGTCACCACAATTGCGTGTAAATCGTCTCGTGCCAGTCATTTGTCTTCACAAGAATGCACTTAATTCCATTGTTTTACTCAAGTTATGAACAGAGGTGTAATGACGGGAGGAACAATGCCGAGGGCGCCAAATCATTGGGGGGCATCAATACTCCCAAAAATGTCACAAGTACTTTCTTCTATATGCAGTTCATTTGCTCCTGAAAAAGCTTAGGTTTGAATATGGGAGCGCAAGACTTGTTTTGTTGCAACCTCTCTGGTGGCATTGCATTGATTGTGTGATTCACCACGAACAGGATGTGCGTGAAGAATAACACCAATATATACGCAGGGCGAACAAGCAATAAGACACATTGCGAGCATGATCTCTTGTTGCTTGCTGCCACGGTGCGAGGCTTTGCGCACATGCCACTCGGGATTTCCGATTGCAACAAAATGGTGCTGTGACCAGGATGTGGAGGTCATGCCAAGTTCAGCCTTCACACAAAGAAGGTGCGATCGGTGTGGTTCGTTGTAAAAAGGAGGGGATGTTGTTGCAACCTCTCCGGTGGCGTTGTGTTGATTGTGTGATTCAACACGAACAGGATGTGCTTGAAGAATAACACCATTATATATGCAGCGCGAGCAAGCAATAGTAAGAGACATTGTGAGCATGATCTCTATTGTTGCTTGCTGCCACGGTGCAAAGCTTTGTGCACATGCCGCTCGGCATTTCCGATCGCAACAGTTTCTTGCAATGGGCGCCATCTAACCCCGGTATGCCTCTGGTTACGAACCAAAGTTTCTAAAACACATGGAATATATGAAGTTTTGTTTCATGGCAATTGTGTTATGATAAGGCACACAGTTGGAGAGATTTGTGACAGTTCACGGTGAAAAATAATTAGGCTAAACTTTGAATATATTCCTAATCGTAGCAAAAATCGATGTGATGATTTAGTGGTAGTAACGTTATGATTGTTGTACCATTTTTGGTATCTTCAAATATACTAAAGATATTCCTCTTCAAAAAATGGACTTTAGCCGATGGGGTATTTTCCGATAGCTATATTGGTATGGGTCGCTTTCAACCAATATAAGTATAATAAAACAAACTAATGCATAATATTGTACATGATGAGTCCAAAAATTTTGCACGTGTTGATAAGCATACAAGCTTGCAAATGTTATTGCTTGATGTCCTCGGTTTGACACTGATCATACAAGGGTTGGGTCAACTAACTACCAAACCTCTGCAACAATTTCTCCACTATTTCATCTTATTTTAAACATTAGGCTTAACAATATAGCTGGAAATTCGTGAGAACCACAGTGCTTGACTCCCAAACAGTAAAACTCTCTGTGATCTTGGAAATTTAGTGCAGTGAAGTGTTGCACAGGAGCAATGTTATTTTGATTGCTACATCACCAGTTTGTATCTTGAGCTTTATAACCTTTGTTACGAACCATGGAGTCAAAAGTGCATCAAATAATTTGGTTCCAAAGTGGCAAACCTTGTTTATAGTCTTAAAATCAATTCAAAATTTTAGTATATTCTAGCCAGCAAAAATCACCTCCCTGGAAGCTGAACTCGCCTCCCAAATTGGGTAAAGCACAAAATCGCCCTCATGACACATAAAATCACCCCCTGGGGCAAATTTCACCCACGTTGAAAAGCACTGCTTTACAGTATATTATTATTCAAAAATTAATCCAGTTGCACACATTTTCAAACTTAACATTAGGACATAAAATCTGCCATAGCTGTAGCATTTTTCAGCATTTTCTTTGTCGTGGGATGAATATAGTAGCAGCAATGATCACATCTGATTATTGCAATTACGTGCTTTTCACGCCGCCGTAGGCATCGCATGTGGTCCGAGATCGACCTGTGCTTGCTTGCCAGCTGCAGTCCGGTAGCGTATTGTGCGCTGAGGCAGCCGGAGGTGTGGTGTGTAGTTTGGTTCTATTTGTGTTTGTGAGAGTTTATTGTCTTTACTTGTTTT
>Ga0210059_1011507_pt1 | contig 13523 bp, 14 predicted proteins | sample Ectturendosymbi2_FD_188042 | JGI IMG/M metagenome (GOLD analysis project Ga0210059, IMG submission 188042) | Ecteinascidia turbinata endosymbiont from Florida, USA - Sample 2 (SPAdes) (version 2) | ecosystem: Host-associated > Tunicates > Ascidians > Unclassified | place: Key West, Florida...
AGTGCTTATTGTGACGTAGCCGACGTCAGCTGAGGGAGCAAAGGCTATCATGAACGATGAGAAAACCCTGCGCAGAAACTACAACGCTTTGCATATCTGACAAAAGCTCACACATATATTTGCTCAGGAAATCTTTGAAGATGAACGTCTGGAGAAGGGCGTCAATCAACGATACGAGCTTTGTTTGGCAAAAAAATACAAGAAACAGCACTGAAGTAGCTTCACTCCACAAGTGAAACAAGGAGTCTATCGCAAAATTTTAGATATGTTTCACCTGTGGAGTGAAGTTATTTCAATGGGGAAGCTCGCATGTGCAAATTCGAATCAGCGCGAAAAGACCAAAGAAGAGCCCAGTTGGCTGATTCCTCGAAAGCTTTCACAGCAAACCTAGAGCTGTCAATAAACAGGGTTGAAGCATTCGCGATCCAAAAACACAGAGGCAGAAAAACAACGCTTTTAAACGAGCGACACAGTTTCAGGGATTATTTTCCAGATCTCCGAACATTTGTCATCGTCATCACCACGAAGTCACGTGGTCTCGTTCACCACTTGTCCGCCATCTTAGTTTCGGCGCAACGGGTCCACAGCGATCAAACAACATAACCTTTCTCCAGGCCCGTAACTAGCTTGGACACCAGGGGGGCGAAGAGTTTTCTGAGAGGGACTAAAATTTTCTAAACTATGTCCAATAGTTTTAAGCTATGTCCAACACATTTTTGCAGGAGGGGCCAAAATTTTTGCAGGGGGGGTTCGCCCCCCCCCTGCGACACACTGGTTACGGGCATGCCTTTCTCGCACTTTAACTACGCGCCTCACTGAAGCGTCACCGACGTACGGAATCGAGCAGGGCCAGAAGCGACCAACCTTTTTATCTTTGGTTTGAGAGACGTGCAGCATCGGGAATCCAGGCTGAGTGGTCCACGTTCGCATCATTTCCTGTCCAAAACACCGGCATGCGAGATTGAACGCACAAGCGATAAAGGGCCATTTCGGCCAAGCGCGGCCATTTTGGCCAAGCGCGGTCACTTGCGGAGAATAGAAAGGGCAGCGCGAAGTTTGGTAAAACTGCGGCCGATGAGATTTAACGGGGCGAGCGCAAAGACAACAAAATAAACGTCAACGACATCCGCGCGATGATTGGACAGTTCGTTCTCACAACGAGTTTCAACCAACATGACCATGGAAGTCACGTGATACATAAATCACGCGACATAAAAGTCATATTACCCTTTGTCTGGGCGCCTTGCCGGTAACAAACTGTCCTGACGCACGTATATTCCGTCCCCGCAATGTAGGGGACATTATGTTACCGGAAAAATACCGTCCTGACACACAGTAAGCGGCGGAGAGGGCCCTGCAGGCCACTCGTGAATCCTCCACCTGGGGGTGCACAAGAAGTATGATGAAACCCTTGTACCTTTTTCTTTGATTTTAGTTTTTGAAATACATAAATTTTAAACCAAGTAAAAGCCTATTGCTATGCACTGAAGATGATAACAGTTGTTATCGAAACGTTTGCAAGATGTCAGTTGTATCGTTTGCTTTGGCCAAGTAAAAGCTGTTCCTTATTGAATTTTTAACCATACCAGCCAAACGCTCCGGCGGAACCTTCCTTGAGTAACTTACGTTGACGTCCACGTTAGGGTCGTTGGCCGCTTCGGTGACGGCCCGTATCAGATCGTTGCTGACGGCGTTGTCGTACGCGAATTTGTGCAGATAAGCGCGAAGACCGACGAAGAAGTTCTCGCCGAAGTAGTCCGCCAGCATTGTGATCAAACTGCCTCCTGCAGCGAACATAAGGCGAGTCGTTCAAAGCGAAAAAGAACCAGTTGGCAGGTTAGCGTTGTAGATTGTGGGCTTCTTGAACGCATCGTAAACAGACGCAACAGCAAGGGTTATTATATTATCCTGGGCAGTGCCTCCAGCGCTGTTGCAGTTTCTTGAAAAGATCCATCAGCCTGTGTACTATCTGACAACCTTTCTTCCCAAGATTTTCGTTCACCTTTTCGCGAGTTTTTGCGCTCCTTCGATTGTAGCCATCGTACAGAAACCAACATGCAAGATCGCTCTTTGGAAAAGCTGGTGAGCCACATGGAATTAAAAGGTATTTCCCCAAATGTGAGACCTCGAACGGTTGCGGTGACAGAGGTGGCCGGAGTCACTTTTTCAGACTCCGACTCCGGTCCTGTTTCAAAATTTTTGAATCCGAGTCCGTAAATTTTTCAAATTTGAAAATCCGATCCCTGTTCGCAATCCGGCTGCCGTCGATGCAAACGAAAGTTACCGATGTTTTTGCTTCAAAAATGCCGAAATTGAAAAGTGACTCTGGATCCGGTTTTTCACAAACTATGACTCCGGGTCCGAAGGAAAAATGCAGAATTCTGCTGGAGTCGACTCCGGCACTCTGGATCCGTGGCCGGAGTCGACTCCGGCATTCCGGATCCAGGGCCACCTCTGTGCGCTGCCAGGTTCAGGAATGTTTTCCACTGACTAACGGGGAATCACCGCAAAAGGTACCACTAATTCTTTTTTGCGATAATTCGTTTCGTTACGTCATAGGAAATTGGCAACAAAACGATCAGTTCTGTACAAAAAAATTCTCCCGTGTAACATGTACGTTGCAGTTTGAATGACAATGCGCACTGAGCTTTTGGTTGTGTCAGATCACACACGCGCAGACACACACACATACGGTACAACGTGCCCAGAGTCCTGGCACTAACTCGTCTACACTGGTAAGAGACGCATGAAGAACTAGGGTTTAACGCCAAACGCGAAGTTTTGCAAAAGCCACGAAGAAATTGGCGAAGACGTATGAAAGAGTAAAATACTACCGAAAACACCGCTGCATTTTTGAATCGCATTTGCTTCGCTGCAAGAATTTACTGTGCAACTGCAAAGTAACGCTTGACGTCAGTAGACGAGCTTCCATAGGAAAATAAAGTTATTGCAGATTAAAGCTTTCACGCACACGTAGACTTCAACAACGGGCGACAGTTGCCGATAGCAAAGGAAGAACACGAATGGAGAAAAGGAGAAAGTAACAACGAACTGCATGTTTCACAAGCAACGCTTTCAACACCAACGCTTCATCACCTTTCTCGTACGATATACTGTCAAACATCGCCTGGATTTGAGGCGCGTTATTCACTTCGGACTTGATTGGATGCGTGTAATGCGACACGTCCACTGCCATGGCCCGAAACAGGACCCGTAGTGGAAACTCGTTCATCAGTTTCCACTCCTTGTGAAGCTTAGCCACGGCGTAGTACTGCATGTAGGTCGCAAAGCCTGTGGTGTTTCGAGAAACGTTCTTAGTTAAGTATTCACTCAGTCTAATTACAAATAAAGTGACGCCACGTCAAAGTACAGCTGCTGATTTCAGCAGAAGAATCTTGTGGAATCAAAACCAAACTTCAAAAACTTTTAGGTCTTTTCCACCCTCGGTTTGACGTAACTCATTGACGTCTGCACGACGTAACTCTTTTGATTGGTGAACATGCCAGTATCGGATGTTACTTTTGTGCGAACAAGGGTCAGGTTCCAGCAAACCACCGGGGGCGTGGGGGGGTTCTCCCCTCCACGAGGACATGCTACAGTATAGGTTAAAGCTGCCGTTGGGAAAAGCAAGTGGATTCAAACACAGTTATTAACCCCTGACCGGTGTTCGAACCCACAACCTCACACTGCAAAGCCAGTTCATTCGCCGTGTATCGAGCAGAGGCGGTCACGGATCCGGAGTCGACTCTGGCAAGATTGACACATTTTATTTTGAGCAATAACAAGAGACCGCGCGGTTTTTATCCATGTCATTGCTTAGTGGCAAACATTGTTGAATCCCGGTTGCATCGACAGTTTGCGCGGTTTGAACTGGAGTCGGATTCCCAAATTTGAAAAAATTTCGGGCCTTGATCGGACTCAAAAGTTTTAGAACGGGAGCGGAGTCGGAAATCCGGCCACCTCTGGCAGCGACGACGTAGAATTCCAACAAAAGTTGACGATGCGAACTTTGGCGCGTCAGAAAAAGGCAACAGTTTAGAACGCACTCCGCCAAGAACGACAAACGCATTGTTCCGTCGTATTCCACAGTCGTAAGAACGTCTTCACGGTCGAGTGGAGACGAGCGCGGGAAAATTGTGACGAAACGTTTTTCTCTTTTTAATGGAATAAAATGCGATGTGTTCGATAGGAATGTTGACCAACGGTTATGTTCAGCTCAAGTTACCCCAACTTGAACCTGCTTCCCAGTGGTTTAGTTCGAGCATTTGCGATATTTGGTGTGTGTTCTCCAGGGATCCAGGCCAGGCCAGAGCGGCATTATGATTTGTGACGTCTTTATAGACAATCTTGGCCCTGTTAATCTCTTGAATTTGTTCACAAAACACGATGATTGCAAAGAAGTTGTTTATGGTGTCAGAGCTTAACCCCCTTACAAAGATTGAGACGTTACGCGACACCAAGTACTGATTAGAAAGTATCTCTATCTTCCCACAGCAAACAGGAAATCAAAAACGGGGGAAAACACCAACTATATGTGAACACATTCGCGGTTGTGAACAGTCTATGCTCAAACACGCAAGCCACACTTTTAGCGACTTATCTCTTCGCAGTTGACGTCACAGTCAGGTACAGAACGCCAAGCAAGTGCGTTGTGGAATTAATGCAACAACCACCAAGCAATACAGATATCCCGCTATGATTATCTCCCGATGCTTCCATTCCGAAGCAACCGCAAGCGACTTTTAATACCGTGAAGCAACAATTAAACTAGCCAAGCCATCATATCCATCACCTTCATTCAGCCAAAGATCGTCCCACCATTTCATGGTGACCAGGTTTCCGAACCACTGGTGAGAGATCTCGTGAGCAACTGTGGTTGCGATCCACTGCTTATTGGAAACGGTAGACGTGTTTGGATTGTACAGCAGTGCTGACTCCCTAAACATAAGAAGGCCCCAATTCTCCATGGCTCCTGCAGGCGAAAAATAATAAGGATACAAAACATTTTCCTGTTCAAATATTTCGCAAAAAAGGTTCTTTCATCTCTTAAAATGCTTTTTTTTCTTTTTCTTTTGCAAAGCCTACTAAAATACAGACTTTTTGCATCAAACAACAAAAAAAGTCCAAAGAGCAACGCATTGATTTAAGGATTTTAAAAAGTACAGCGATCAATTAATGTAATAAATATTTTCAAATCACCTTCAACTCTATTTACGATATCTCAGCTTTGCCGCCATGATTTCCTAAAGATCACAGCAAGATGACCTCGCTTGGCGAAATGCAAAACGTGGTACAGTTTCATTGTTTCGCACGAATCTTTGTTCGGCCGCAAGTTCGCGACGACAATTTTCTTCACTTCATATCTTAACGGATTTTCCGCACTGTTCATTATGACCACACAAACAACAACAACGCAAACGACGTGCATTTAAGCAAATGACGCCTGACACGTCACAGTATAACTTCTCCGCAACAAAAAAGCGTCATGCTTTACAAAAAGGGACTTTTGTTCATGAGCAACCATGGTAACAGACAAATAAAATCATATATTCGCGCGGAAGCATGAACACCGCGAGCTATTCACAAGCTCTTCACATCCTTTTCGATCTTCTAATGTTGATTAAAGCATGGTATGAAGCAATGTTTCACAACCTCTTAAACATATCAACCCTGCTCACATGCTTTTACCGGATGCTGTTCAGCACCCTCCGAAATGAACAGAACTGCGGTGACTGCAACGAGTGCCGTTTGATTAATGCTTAATTACTCCTTGCTGAAATACGTGACTTCAGCCCTTGCTGAAATACGTGATTTCAGCAGCAGCTGCATTTTCTTTCTTATTCTTCCACAAGTCATCAGCTCACAAATGCATAGATAGGCACGCAATTTCTAATTCCCACCAAAACGTGTCATAATGACGTTTGTAACCCGTCACAAAGCATCTCTGTGCAACTACTGTAGTTCAAATCCCAACCATGAATTTCAAATTGCAACTTCTTGTTGAACGCGCTCGTCTTTTTCAATAAAAAACAACCTTTGGGGCAATGCTCAACGCAAACCAGCAATGCGCTCAGGGTCGTTCAAACGCGCTAGCACAGGCTTGAAAGACTTGAGACACATGGTTGGATTGAGCAATCAGAAATACTGTGAAAGCTTACCGGCGATGAGCGTTAGAAGGGTCCTGGCGTGGAACACCTTAAATGTCAAATTATTCTTTCCCGATTTCTGTTGTTATAACCCCCCAACATGCGAAACATTCGCCCCCAAAGTTGTAAAATTGCCGCGAGATCGCCTACCGTGGGTCACCAGCGGTTCGCAGGGAAGCGAATTTCGCGATTGTCATTAAAATCGTTGACAGGCTCCTTTCAACTGTGAACGGCGTTTTCGAATCAACATCATCGTAAACAAAGCCAACCTGGTTTACGGTGAAAGCAACAATGCAAACGCGATGCGATTCCGACGTAACAATAACAAACGCGTGAAGCACGGCCAAGCAACGCCGCCTGGAATCCGATGCAATGATTCAATGCAGCAGGAACTGACATAAGGAGATTTAGTTAGAGTTGGCGCGTAATAGCTGGGGCAGAAAAAACAGCAGTTTTACCAGCTTCGAAATCTGGAATGCCGACGATGTCCATCTTGGGCAAAGGAAACGGTATTTTGAATAAGTTGGCGTAGAACTCCAGTGATTGAAGTGCAATGTCGAGGGCGAAACCCAGTTCTTTCGTCTTACCGGGTGAGGAGTACATTGTCACCTGCAGACAAAGATTTGCAGCTTGATCGTTTTTCGGCGTCAAAACTTTACCAGCAATCCGATTAGTGTATTTTTTTCCTGTACATATGATAGAAGATTTGCGTGTTTCAAGTGACAGAACAATCAAAGCAGTATATACGTCATAATGAAACGAAGCGTCCGTTTCAGCCTGTGCGTAAAATTCACCATCAATAATATCCGAGCGTGCCTCAGTGATGCGGAGTTGGTTATAAATACTAAACGAACGAACAAAGTGAACGGCAGCTCAACCAGCAACAGCTAAATGTCGGATATTCAGTCAGTTCTGACGAGCTGCGAAGAATCTCTCGAATGTAGTTTTGCTTGCTGAGAAATGGATATGTAATGATTTTCAGAGGTCAGCACTTTATAAACGGTTTTTGTCAACTCAAACATCACATACTAATCATTAAAGACATCAAAGTAGAGGGTCGTGTTGAGAAACCTCCAAAGCAGCCCCTGGAGAAGTTGAAAAAATGCTGCTTTCTTTTGTTTGTTTTTTTATCTCGCAATGCTTAAAAATCATATTGTTACTTATCGTTTGTTTCTGATAATTACGAATCAGTTCGAAAGAAACGCAGTCAGACTTCGTTTATCTGGACTCTGAAAAACCGGAATCCCCGTCATCTGACACAAAACTGGTAGGAACGGATTAGTTTTCTCGTATTATCGTTTTCGATCACACCGGTATACAGGATTTTTGGGGACTTGACGTTTGTGACGGGTTTGGGGATTTTGGGGGCGCTGACTTCAAAAATCGTACCAGTTTTTGTCCATCTGGTCAGGATTGGCCGCTACAGGGCATACGTATTGCAGTTTTTCGCAAAACATTGAAAAACCTCACCAAAAGTTTCAAAAGTTATCTCCCACCATTTTTAACTTGAAAATAGATTTTGTAATCGCTAGTTGTGCTTTTGAATGATGAAATGCTTTTTCAGCTGTTGCTGAACTGCGTAGGACCACAGGGAGTGAGTTAGTAGCAGCCTATTGATAAGTGGTAACTGCATTAAAATCCTATGTTAGAATAGTCTGTGCCTGGTACAATAGTTGATGAGCATGACTGGATGATTTGCAGTAAATTAGAAGAATTTGTGTATATTGGTTGCGCAACAAAGTGGATACACAACCTTTCCGTGTTTCTTGTGTCTGTGGGACAGCAGGACTTGCCAAGAGCATTGGACTAGGGAAAGTTGGCCAAAAGAGATAAAGACTTGAGATTGGTAAAAGAAATATTATACACCTTCCTTTGATTAATCCAAACGAGGTGTTACTTCCTCCTTTCCATATCACAATATGAAAACAGTTCGCAAAAGCTTTGAATAGGTAAAAGTGACTGCTTTGCATATTTGTGTGAAAAGTTCCCTGCGCTGAGCACTGAAAAGTTGAGGGCAAGAATTTTTGATGGTTCTCAGATATGCCGTTGAAATGCAGAACAAATATTTTCCTCTTACCTTGACAACCCTTGTAAATATGCTTGGCGGTAACTTACAGCAGTTGTCGAATACTTCCTTGGATATTTTAAAGCTCCTAAATATTACGACCTTTAAAAACAGCTGTTATATTCTTACGAAAAATTAGGATGCAATATGAGTGTGAAGGTTCATTTTCCTCGTAGTCATGTAAACTATTTTCCTGAAAACTTAGAAGCAATGATTGAAGAGCAAGGAGAGTTCTTCCACCAAGATATAAAAACAATAGAAAAGATACCAGGGATGCTGGAATACCAAAATGTTGGCAGACTATTGCTGGTGCTTAGAAAGAGGTTGCTGGCAGTAGCTACTCCCGAAAAACACAGTAAAGACAATTTCTACCGTGCAATCTTTTCTGTCATGAAAAAAGAGTATGCTATCATGTTTGGGCTATTCTTTGCATTTTGACGTTGTTTTGTCACCACAGTCTTTGCATTGCAAGGCCATAATATCTGTGCAGTTTCTCATCTGTGTCTTGTAAGTCACAGTTGCAAGTATACAGTATACACTAACTGAAGTTTTGTGTTTGTTTAATCTGTGTATGTTTTCTATGCTGTACATTGCTCTTCATAAGCTAGTTCACAAATCACGGTTATTACAATAAGTCACTAAGTGCTTAAATAAGATGTTAGCCAGTTTAACAAATCACCAAATGTGTAACCCTCTTACGCAACAGTATGCTTAAAATGCTACAACTGCGTAAATTTAAAATATTAAATAGCTCAAAAAGTTGACCACATAGCGAGAATCTGACAACAGTTTTGAAATCAGCGCCCCAAAATTATCCCGAAAACGCTCTCAAACCCCAATCCCCATGAAATTCATTTAAAATTGTAGACCTGTGTAATTTTTCTTCGGTTTCACTGTGACACAAGGTTTAGACCAGCGGTCACCAACATTTGTTAAACTGAGAACTACTTCTGAGGTACCGCTTAACCTTACTGGCTACTAGTTTGATAGTTACACTCTTCTGAAACAAACGTTATCTTCAATTTACCTTTAATTACGTTATCATTAATGATGTTAATCTATGTGACGATACTCATCATCTTAATGCTATTTTCAGAACAGGCCCACGGGCGACCAACGTGGTCCCCGCGGGCGCTTCGTGACCCTTGGTTTAGACTGATGAGCTCCAAAGGAAAAATGCCACAAAACAGCAGTTTGCCCCCATCACAGGTTCTATGCCAACCCTGTACTTCGACTGCACAGTTCCGCCCCACGATATTTACAGTCTTGAAGTGGGCAAGCTCTTGTATAAATACAATAAACCACAGATACCGGCTACATTCAAATATTATTTCATGATCATCGCATATGTTTGTCCGTATAATAAGAGGCGCACTAAATCTCGGCAATCTGTATTATTGAAAGCAGATTCCAAGTCAAGTGCGGAAATGTTGTACAGTGCAATGGATATATGGTGACATACTCCACTTGAAGTAACAAATAAATCGTGTTTGTGACTTTTTACACCACAATACAGAAGAAATGCATTACCCGTATATTAGAAACATGGTTGGCATTCTCTTAGTTTTGTATGTGTGCACTGATTCCGCACTGCTGTCATTACTTAGTTCGATGAGGTGCTGCTATCATCTCCTACTTTTCTGCATAAGTCAATATATCGACTAACAACACGTTCACCGAATGAACGCCTCGTTCTCAGCCTGCTTAAATTTTGTGGCACGTATTTGCAGCGCTGCACTGGTCCACAACTGTCGTCACGTATCACGATCTTCAGCTTTCACCAGTATTTGGAACATATGCGAAAACAAAGCGTTTCATGTGGCAAAGTAAAATCAATTTCTTCTGGCGCATTAAATTTGCCTGAATCGCCCTTTATTTCGATTAATCCTATAAACAAATTATATGCATATTAAAAGTTTATACTCAGAGCAAGAGACTTTTACTTGCAAACAACTGTTCCCTTTCCACTATAGACGGCTTCACCCAGGGGAGGTCTGCAGTCCAAATGACCCCTGGTCCTTCGCAGCCTCCCACTCCCTCCATACATTTCATGAATCGGTCCACTTGGAACTTATCACAGCATTATGCAGCGGTGCAAAGCATCATAACAACCGTGATAGCGCTTCCTATGAATGTGTTCTCTGCCAACGCAACATACCTACAGTACTGTATGCTTCTACTCTTTGATCTATCTGTGTGTCTTCCTTGTTATCGACCTGTGTGCGTAAGTTTTTACTCAGTTGTGTGTGGGTTTGAAGATGTTAAAAAATAAAGGTTCAAATGAACAATATTTGCCAAATAGCTTCAATAAATGCCAAACAAGCCAAAGCACACCGAAAAAGTTCTGAAAGATTAAGATTAAGGCAGCTAGGTTTGAAAAATGTTGAACATCTTTTTTCTACCAACAACACAAAAGGCCAAAAACATCCAAACTATATCACGTACATGCCAAACAGCGTTTCTTCATGTCAAATAAAATTGGAAAACCCTGCTAGAAAGAGGAAGTAAATTCCTGTATGTTGCCACAACCTCTATCAGCCTATTGCATTATGATCTCAACGTCATTGTGATGTCACATACATCGTGAAATTGCGAGGGAATAAATACGTGACCAAGCCGCACCATTCCAAACACCCACACTCGATTAGGCATTATGCGGCGTTTTTGTTTGTTTCGACAAACTTGCTGTAGTTTTGACTTTGGAAATGCGTCACACTCACGAGCCCCCTGGGATTGGCTCACGAGAGCCCACATTACAATGTGTTCGAATCCGCCGGATTTTTTCAGTGCATGCGGGCAATTTCCAACAAACGTTTAAGGGCTAATATCGCTTATAGTTTCGTAAGCCTAAACTGGCCGACGAGAAACGATTTTCCCATCATCGCTTTACAGCCTTTTTTTGACTGGAAACGAGAGAAAACACTAAGCAAACATATTTGGGCCCATTTTAAAAGTCAGGCCAAAAGCCCACGATCCAACAGGAGCAGGTTAAGTTTCACTTCGACCTTCGAAACCACCTTCAGTGCATAGGCGTAGCCAGGAGGGGCCCTGGGGGCAATGACCACTCAAAAATTTTTAGCATAATTGTGCGCTTTGAGACGCTGCGTCCCAAAAAAAGTGTTGCTCGTCCAAAAGTCAAACATTTTCCCGCTCCCAAATTTTTTCGCCCACCAAAAAATTTTGGGCTGGCTACGCCACTGTTTCATTGAGCGATTCACTACTTCTCTCACGATTTCTCGTAAATGCGATTCCTTCCTAACAACAATAAACACTCCTGTTTTCATTCAACATTGTTGCAACCCACCGTAATTCCGTCCTTACTCTTTTTGCTGATACTCTCAAAATCGGAAACCAGGAACGCCACGAGATAGGAGCTCATGCGGACCGAAGTCTCGAACTCGTCGATTTCCAACCCGTTGTTCCCGTAGGCCCTGGTCGACTTGCGCGGCATGTTGAAGAGAGTGAAGTAGATCTTCTCTCGAACCATTGACAATGAAAAGTTCGCCTGAAATCAATGCGCGTCAACAAACGCTCTCCAGTCAGCAGTTGCTTAGCTGGCAGTTTAGTTGCAGTAGCAAGAAAAAACTCAGTGGACCTTCTTGACGCAAATGCAACGAGATTATAAGTTTCGATTAATCATATTATCGAAACAAGATGTACCTTTAAAATGGGAAAAATCAATAAGTTGGAAATCTTTTCAAATCTCCAGCTGGCAATGAAGGCAAGTTGGTGAAGCCCTATAGGAACGACAGTAATTTACCAACGAAAGAGCGAATCCAGTTGGGTTCTTGTAAAAAAAAAACGACCCAAAAAAAACACCCGGGTTTTTATAAAAAAGCCCACCTAAAAAACACCAAAAAAACACTCTACTTTTCCTTTGAAAAATCTACTAAGCATTAAAAAATAAACTAAGCAGGACGCTTGTACAGATAACTGTAATGCTTTTTAAACAAACAAAACGAACAGCGACGAAATTTAAAAGGGCTTGACAAAAATAATATATCAAAAAGTTTGAGTAAATTCTAATGGTTATCATCTTCAGCTCTGCACAATCGGTACAATTTAACCAATTGGGTACATTTCTTTACCATCAATCTTGAATGGCATAACAGGTAACACAAGTTATTTGTGTAATTCTAAAAATAGTGATATTGCATGATGGAATAAAAACAATTTTTTTCTGTTTTAATTAAAAAAGGACAAAAAAAAATAACAAAATCTTGTTTCTTTTCAGAACAGCAAAAAAAAGTTGTTTTTTTCAAAAAAATAACAAAGAAAACAGGTGCGTTGTCTTTTTTTGAAAAAAAAACGGGTTTTTCTCAATCCTGGAATCCAGCAGTCTCGAACGCTGTTCATAGCGAAGCAGTCGTGCGCCTTGATCCGCACGCAAATAGAACTACTAAGCGCCGTCTGAACAACCTCAAAACCTTTTCACAAACAGACTCACCTTAAAACTTGGTTCATCAAAGCACGGGAACGCTCTGCGCGCATACAGGGGCTCCATCTGCGTAGTGCCAATCACCATCTGGCTGCCATCCGGTTTTGTGTAATGGCTCAGATAGAAGCCGAACAACGACTTCGTGAATTTGTACGAGAAGTGGATTGTTAGTTGGTAAGCTTTGCCTGCAACCAGCGGTTTGCTGAACTGGAAGGCAACGACTTCATTTTTCAAGCAGTGAAGGATCTGATTCGGTGCAACTGTGTGACCGAGGCCGTGCAATGCTGCCAGTTTGACTTGACCCAATTTAACGTCCGGACCAACGTGCAGGACAATGATGCTCGTCTTTTGACGCACTTGCAAGTTGATTGTGACGTCACCTTGACAGGCTTTTGTCGTGAAATTAGGATGCAGGAAGATGTGATACAACTCCGGTACAATCCATGTAGGCAATCTGCGCGTATTGCAGTGTTAAAGGAAGAAAGCGAAGTCTATTTCTGGTGTGTTTGCGGCACGGACGACAAGGCTGAAAACAATGGTTCAGTTCGAATCAGATTTGTGGAATAGGATGGTTGATAAAGTATGCATCGACTTCACTTGCGCAATATGTTGGGTGAAAAGGCCATGTATGGAACTAGAACAATCAATTCAAAATCATGAACAACGTAAGCCATTCATGCAGATTTGCACCGTGGGCGTTTCTGACTGTTAACGACATGGGTTAACTTTGTGCCGACTGTGAAGCAGCTGCAAGTTACCAATAAAATCACTGTGGTTCTCAATAAACGTCCAGCTATCGCTATAACAATTATGAACCGTCCCAAATATTGGTTCACTACGGCGAAGGCGATCGTTTCTGGCTGCCGTGGAGTTC
>Ga0210059_1011508_pt1 | contig 13522 bp, 10 predicted proteins | sample Ectturendosymbi2_FD_188042 | JGI IMG/M metagenome (GOLD analysis project Ga0210059, IMG submission 188042) | Ecteinascidia turbinata endosymbiont from Florida, USA - Sample 2 (SPAdes) (version 2) | ecosystem: Host-associated > Tunicates > Ascidians > Unclassified | place: Key West, Florida...
GTGAAGCGGACGTGAATATTTGCTTATCGGATTAAAACCCGGTTTGCATTTCCACCACGCGGTCAGTTACAGGTTGAAGCAATGGTGTGGCTAGTTTGGATCGAAGTATCACTCATGTAACATTTGAACTTTGAAATGTTTTGTACTTTCGTATAAAAGCAACGCCACGAAATTTCGTGGTTCGTTTATTTTGAACAAATGAAAAATTCCCGCGGGTTAGTTGTTGTTACTGAAAACTTGCAAAAGGGAAGTGAATGCTTGCTGCAACTGTTATAGCTGGTTTGTTTTTTCGCAAAATGATGCATAGTGCGTTGGCGATATGTTTCATAAGTTTTTTATAGATCCTAGACCTGTGACATTGCATACAGTTTTCGAAAAATATTGCTTCAACACAGCGAGCAGGTGTCGGAGAGGTGCGGTTAGTTATCGACGTGCGCAGTAGACAATGGCATCTGACGCTGAAACATTCCCAGTTTTTTAATAAAATAGTTTAAGGGTTATGGCTCTACGCTAATATGGAACGATTTTTTCCTTGATGCAGCCACAAACCTAAAAGAAAGATAAATCTTTCCTTCTGGTCTATTAAACCTGGTGTGCAATTTGAAACATCTTTCATGCAAGCAGTTTCATAATATTGTTAAAGGCGATTCTACATTTAAAAAAAATTAAGGAAACTGCAAAGTATTCATGGGTTAAATAGGACAAATAAATAAGGACTTTGTTTTGTGTGTTTTTTGACTGAAACATCGTCTGCACTGGACGTCTTACTTCAATGCTTAATACTTATCAATAGGTCTATTTGTTGTTTGACTTGTTAAGTGTAGATGTTGATAGGAGGGGAAGTGCGAAACCCATGGAACACGGGGACTGAAGAAGCATTTAAATTACTTCCCAGCTGGTGATCATATTCTCTTGCAATGTGGTTGTAAATATTGTATTTATGGACAACAGTGTTGTCCGTTTACAGGAAGAATCTGTGTCGATCTGAAAAAAAAATTAAGCACTTTTTTGTTTTTGAGGCATCAAAGTAAAATATTTTGCAATCGTTTAGCGATTTCTTTGTCTGTCATAATTTCAATGTAGAAAATTCCAAACGTTTCCCAGGATAGGTTGGGAGTTAAAAAATATCTCAGAGAAAATTGGGATGATAGGTTTGGGATGCAGTGTAAAATCGTGTACTTTTTCAAATATGGGTGTTGATGGGACCCATGGAAAGCGCGTGTTCCGTTGGTCCCTCAATTCGTAATTCTTTGTTTTAGCAAAAGTTTACTGCACAAAAGAAAGACGAACAGAGGTTTATTTATTGCGAACAACCTAAATAAAGTGTTTTATGATGTTAAAAAATCAAATACATTGAGCTTGAGACAGGCGTCAAACAATAGATATTCCACTGGCCACTCTACATCTTTACAGCCGATCTAAAACTTAAAACTTTTACGCAGAGTAATGAGGAGGCGATTTCAAGGAAGTCTGTGGTCGCAATTTAGATAACTAATTTTCACTTTTTAACGTTTTAGCTTTAAGGTAAGGTTAACATAAAGTATATTTTGTGCAAATGTCTGTGTTACCAGAGAAGAGGGATGTGCTCTAAAGGGCCATTCTTATCAAAATTAATGTACTCATTGAACAAAAAGAAAGCGTGTCTGTTTGCATTAAAATGTGTTAAAGTTAAGGATAACAACATTAAAAAATCATGGGAGTGGAAACAAATAGGAGTACAGGATAAACTGAAAGAATTTCGAAAGCAACGTGGGAGTTTCAGCCTCGGGAAGATAGAATAAAGAAGCTTGACACGAACTATGGCTTTTAATCCTCATAATTTGAAACTTTTTTCAACAATTTCAAAATCTTACAAAATCGCCCTGAAGTTTCATTCGAAATGATCTGGAATTTAGCTGAAACTGGGGTAAACACTGCAGATATTTTCTACGTGCATTGAATATCAATGTACTGCAATATAGCCCAAACATTTGTTCCGGAGGTAGCAAACCTAAAAATATGTAAACTTTTATTTCGTTTTTGTGGTGTTTTTACACAAGTTTTAATAAAAAATTGTGAGTTTATCTTCTTAGTTTACACTAAAAATATGAGTTGCAACTAAAATTATAACGTTTTTGAATGATGCGAATAGAATTTTGTTCAAACGTAGCGAAATAACATTGGCAAAGCAGTCAAATAATTCACATTTTTCACATTTGTACGTTAAACTAATATATCTATGTACCAAAAAATATTTGGCTGATGCGATTGATTTTTGCTGATAAGTTAGTTTTGACAACGAAAGAGCATACTTAAAAGTTTGGCAAGTTTCATCGAGATAATTGTTGTTTATTATTTATAATAAGGAATACCATCGGTTCCTATGGGGTGTTCCGAAAGTCCCACTGGGGTGGGACCACGGAACAAAATTGAAAATTTTTCAAACTTAAAAAAACAATAGAAAACATTCATTGATTTTTATAAAACTTGGAATGAACAATTTTGTTCCATACACCTTCAACTGAACAAAATTTCAGCAACTTTCGCTCGATAATCTAGGTTCTACGCCTGTTTAAAAAAAACGTTCCATGGGTCCCACACCTCCCCTACACTCAAGTAAGTGACCGTCGTAAATTGTCCTCCCTTTTTGCGATGAAAGTATGGCAGCCCTGTTGAACTTATAAATAAACATGGACAGAAGAAAGGGGGATCATCACATTTGCAAGTAAAGAGCTTGTCCAAGTGATTCTAAAAAACGTAAGAAAGTAAGAGGCAAAAATGAGAGAGGAAGAAGTTGCAACCAAGTCAAGAAACATATTCGAGTTACTATTTATAGTATAGTCGCAGTGAAGCCCAGCGGAGACATTTCTGCGGAACCTGTAAAAGATCAGAAAATCGAAGAACATGTTGTTGCTAAGTTAGATCTACGTAACGATGAGAATAGACCTAGTTTAACCAGCGGTGCAGTAACAGAAGAATGTCCAATAAGTATTCATCGAAGAACACGATAGATGAGATGGCAGACACTATCACTGGAGGCAACGATATCGGTCCCTGGTCAGCCAATATACCGCAAAAAATGCGTGAATATTGGTTGAAAAATGAAACATGTTCTCTTTGACACTGAGATGAAGTTATTTTTAAACATTGATGTTCCACAACACACAAAAGACATACTCGTCGCGGAAAGGCACCACAAATCTTACTCGTAGCCAGAACCACAACGGCGAAGTAGTTGGCAGAAGTTGGCTTGTTTTTTTCCTTCAAAAACTTGTGTTAAATGTTTCGCTTGTAGACTGATGTGCGCGAATGCAAGTAAATGTGCGCATTTTCTTGTTGCAAAGGGATTCTGCGACTGGAAGCACGCTCTTGAGGGCCTGATGAGACACGAGCAATAAATAGAACATATTCATGCCACGATTGCGTTTAAGCGCAGATGTAACTAATTACTATGAAGAATTGATACAAAGCTAGGGTAGCCAGCCAGGTCAGTCACTGCGAACAATTCTGGAAATCACTCCTGCCTTCAACGTTTGGTTTCTGTCGTAAAGTTTATCGCTGAGCGAGGACTGGCGTTTTGAGATGATGAAAACGTTGGATCGCCCAGAAACTTTTTCCAAATACATTCTCAAAACTTTTTTCAAGCAAAATTTCAAAAAAAGACGATGCGAAGCTTCTGGTGACCGGTTTTGCAACAGTTTCCAAATCGCTATCCATTATCAAATATCATGTTGCATCATAAAGTCTTGTTACACTTGAGTTAACAAATGTGATGACACAAGATTGCGTCATGAATATTAATGTTCCGTGGAAATACTAATGACTTCATTGATCATCCTCTACCTCTGTATCCGCACATGGGACCTCCCACCACGCGTGGAGCCCAGGCCCTCCACCATCTAAATCCGGCGCTGGGTTTTGATGCAGAATGTTCTTATACCTTATAGGTGACCATCCCGCGGCTTGCGAGCCCCATGCGGCTCTTTGCCTGGTTTCATGAGGCTCTTACGTAATTACCAGAAGTCCCACTAAATAACATAAATGGCTTGCAAAGTTCTGTCATTGTAATGTTGGTGTGTGATATTCACAACAGCTGAGCAAAGGTATGTGTGTGAGTGAGGAAGAGATGGGGTGATGTTTATGTGGGCCCATGTGTATGATGTGACTCTTTGCGGTAACACAGTAAGAAATGTGGCTCTTGGTCTCTGATTGGTTGGCCACCCCTGCCTTATTGCAAATTCTTCTCGGATCTCAGTGATACTTTTTATCCAAAAGTCATTTTATGATGTGTGTTCATCTTTAATTGAATTGCTTCATCAAAATGGCAAAGCACGTTGTTTACCATGGATTCACAACACTCTGGAATGATTTTCTTTCCTTATTTTATTGCAGGATCAGAACTCGATGTTTACCTTTCTGCTACAGTGTCATTTGTAGAGGACCTTTGGTTAATTTCAGGTCTGGACTTCTTCAAGCCAGTTAAGGATTTCACGTTTACTTGGGTATTGTTCAGTCTTTCGCAGTCTTTCGCAAATTTCAAACGTTATGCGCGATCGTGTTTGAGGTCACTTTTAATGTATCGCAAACAAAAACGTTATTAGCTAATGTTTCAGTGGTTTGAGCACACGCCACTGAAGCTGATAGGATTGATTCCTGGTCGGTCATACCAAAAGCTTAGAAAACGGTACTTTCAGCTTGCCCCGTCTCGCTGTTGGCGTTAAAGGGTGGGTGGCAAGGAAATGATCAGTAGCGATTCTAAGGAGGGCCTGGGTGGGCCATGGCCCTAAAAGATTTTTGGCTGGCCCACAGTTTGGCCCCCCAGTTGTGTGTCGAATTCACGTTAAAGTGCGTCGGGTTAACATAAAAAATGCCCATGCAGCATAAACATTTATGTTGGCCCCCCTATTTTTCTTTGGCCCCGCAGTGGCCGCTCCATTTCTTAGTTCTAGAATCCCCACTGGAAATTATTCATGCGCAGTGCTGTCATTGTAGCATTCACTGCGAAAACAGCCGCTTGGCCATCGGAGCAAGCAAACGGAATTAAGCGCCGCAGACCACTTGTGACACTCGGAAGGAATACAAAAGGACGTACAATGAAGCTGAACCGAACTGATGTCAGATTTTTCTCATGATGTTGCATGCCAGCTGTCTGAGCAACGCCGTAAGCCAGCACTTGAAAATCGGGAGAGGTTATTCCCTCTTGTTGAGACTATTCCTCTTTGCGGAAAACATGGGATAGCGCTGTGTGTGCAAGGGATGAGGGGGAGAGTGCAGAGCAGAGATGTTGCATTGTCTCAACTTTTCAATAAAGTTTCAATAAATGGATTCAAAATGATCTGATTGATCTGTGCGCAATCGAAATTTTTGAGCAAATAGTGAAAGAATACAAGTGTTTTGTTTGACATGCAAGCGTTTTGTAATTCTAGCCGACGAAACCTCAGACACTTTGCATGCAGAGCAACTGTAGTGTGCATTTGCATCCGCTATATGACATGCATTTCATGCTGTTGTAATAAAAGAGCTCTTGGGATTTGCTAATCTTGATGATTTATCTGCGTCGTCAATTACAAACGAAATTCTGATGAGGTTAACGTCCTTAGGCATTTCAATCAAATGTTATGTAATGCATTTGTGTAAAGTCTTCATACCCACATGCAATGCAATAGACTTAAAGCCGGGTCCCAAACTTTTTGTTCATCGGTAACCTTTGGACACTATAGGTTCGCATGCACCCACAAAATTTGAAATCCCTCTAAAAACTTTAAAATTGGCAGTTTCTAATTGAAAGCACACAAAATCACTCAGAGCAATGTAATAAAAGCTTAAACGAACAGCACAATCAAGCTAACAATGTGGTGTAAATAAGCCATCAACCCTAGGCAATATGATGCATGAGCCTGCTTTTTAGCGACAAGCTCATTGATACGAGGTGAAACATTAGCAACAGCACAACGAAGACAATGTTGATGGAAACAACAATTAATAATGCTTGAATAGCAGGTTCAGCAATCTTTTTGTATGAGTTGCACGTCACAAACCAAAAGTCAAATCTCTCTCTGAGTACACATCACGTGCAAAACCATCATGCTTGAGTTCAACCAGTTCCTGTTGCATACCTATTCCAGCCTGCAGCATCTGAGCGTTCGCAGCGAAAGGATTCCTAAGATGTGCAAACTGATCTTCACCTAGACTTGGATAACAACCATTAATTTCCTTTTCAAACTTCATAAGATGCTCAGTGACCAATTCCGAGAATCTTTTGGTCTCGAAATTAGTATTTTAAAAGAGAAATTCTATTACAGTACCAAACAGACTTTGGCTGTGAAGTCACACACTGTTTGGTGTTTTCCCTGTAGACTTTGGCATAGCATATTTTGAGCATCAGAAGCATCAAAGTAGGCACGGATCAAAACAAAGGAATCATCCCTCAAGGAAGTGGCAAAATTTTCATATATGTTGGATTGTTAAAAAAACCCAGCATTTCTTTACGAAGGTCATATACACGTTAAGTAACACCCTCTCTGGAAAGCCAACGCATATTACTGTGAAATCAGGGGCGTAACGAGGTTAGATGGCGCCCGGGGCGAAGCAGGTTTAGCGTCCCCATGTTCGAACCTGAAGTCTTTCCGAAGCAAATGTACGTGTATTGAAGAAAGTACTTGTGACATTGTTGGGGCTTTTAGGCGCCCCCGCAGTCATTCGGCGGCCCCATAGTTATTCGGCATTGTACACCCCTTGCTCCCTTTCATTACGCGCCTGTATGAAATAGAAGTAGGCTACACTGTGATCGGCATTTAAATCTTCACAGAGGAGTTTAAAGAACCGACTGTTCAGAGCACTTCGTTTTACGTGGTTAACCATCTTTAATCACCAGTAATAAAACGTTGAATAGTTAAGCTGGAAGGACTTTGCAGGACAATGCAAACCGGTGGATCGTGCAGTGCAAAAATCTGACGTGAGGAGTCACTTCCATGACACGAGCTCTAAAACCAGACCTTCGTCCTAACTAACAGCTGGTGCGCCACCTCTTATGCAGCCTCTTATATTTTTCCACTTCAAACCATGTTACTTGAAAAATGAAATCACTATTTCAAAAATATTATCTCCTTTAGTTGTTGCTTGCAATGCTGTATTCATCAAGAACTCTTCTTTAATGCCTTCCTTGCCTACAAACCGAGCAAACGTTAGTAACTGAGCACAGTTTTTCACTCATCAAGTTAATTTGCAAACCCATTTTCCGATCTACAAATCTCGCTAATCACTTGCTGCAAAATATCCACTGACAATTCTTCAATTTTTCGTTGGACTGTATTAAAGAAAATAGAGTTGAGATTTTTTACTAATTCATCTCAAAAATAACGTACCATTACTTTTGCAACCGGAAAGGCAAGATCTTCTACAATGGTATGAGCTTTCTTTTGCTTGGCAGTCATGAGGGAAACTGCATAAGATACCCTCAGCGAAGCATTGCGGTGTTGGAGAAACATTCCACCTTTGTACAAACGTTTTTTTAACGCCGTTTCTCTATGCTTGAAAGGTGAAGATTTTTTTAACTTTCGACCGGGCCGCGGGTTGGACATAGCTGCTGTAAAGAAATCAATAATGATCCTTAATGCAACATCGGAATATATATTTGTATTCTTGTATCGCACAGAAAATGTATTAAGTAAAAACAGAAGCTGTGAATATATTCTTTTCGTGTAGCAAAACAGAAGGGAGGGCAACTCGGGTGACAACTCGAAAGACTTCGCGTGAAACTAGTGGCACACGTCCCACAGTTTTCGAACCACTGTCTTAGAGCAAAGTCGCTACTTGGCTTCTATTGAACCTGCGTTGGTATGCATCAGAAGCGTGTAAATATAATAACCGCATTCATAATATCAGCCACGATGACTTCTTGCTCAACTACAATATTGGCTGCAAAAAGCATACTGCAGATCCTGCACTTGCGGCATTGAGATTTTCACAAGTGCTTTTGCAGGAAAGTTATACGAGAAAAGGGTGGCTTTCATCCAAAATGAAAGCTTGGAACTTACTAAAAACAAACTTTAAAACTTGTCAATTAGACGAAAATAGACTTTTTATTTGCTGGTTTCAAACTGAACATAATTGGTCAGGAGAAAAACGCCAGACAAACGCAGGTTTTGTGGATGATGCTTTAAAAACAAGGGGTATTAAATATTTAAATGTCCAGATTTGGTTGTTGTATTCCCCCCACCCGATAAACTTTCTGGCTACGCGCCTGGTGCCTCGCCGTTTTCAGAGTATCACCTCCCGGTATATCCAATTTTCCACGTTTAATTCCGCATCTAAAACTGTCTCGACGGCCCCGATGTTTTTCCTGAAATTTACAAGCACTCGCATTATTCTCTTGAACGCGACATATTTGCAACACTGAGGGTGAGGTGGCGGCAACCTAGACATCTGTGTCGTATGGTATGTAAATAGTCTAACATAATTGTTAAAACCCTGCTCAGGTAACCTCTGCCCAATTTGGGCAAACGCTTCTTCTACTTAAATTAAAAATTAGTTAACGTTCACGTAGAAAGTTGGTTCTTTCAGTAGCTGCATTTTTTTGGACGCTGTTTCGGGCAGTCCTGTCGAAATCTGAACAAGTTTTGTAGTTTTCGATGGGGAACAAAAATTTGCCCAAATTGACCCATGGTTACCTGAGATTTAACAAAATTCCTTCACAAAGATCCCTCCCAAGGTAACGTTGAACAATTTGGGCAAAAGGAGTTGGTAAATGTAGGTTCACTAGTAAGCCAAGCCAGCAAACTTTGACCGAAACCAGCACGGGAGTATATCACACGAGTGCAAGCCCTGAGGACACAGATCAATCTAGCGCGAAAGGCGCCTGCTCAGCTCGTGGTTTTCAATAAGAAACAGGCAGATTGTATCACGCCTTCTTCGTCAGAGGAAAGAAATTGGAGCCAGAAAGGGCCTGTACTTGGTGCACTTGTGGTGAAAGGTCAAAGTATTTTATTGAGGACATGATGAACCTTGTGCTTCTCTTTACTTAAATGAAGTTTCTAGATTTCTGGCTTAGCTAAAAAAGGCTTGCTCCTTGTTGTGCGTGCACTTGTGGGAAAAGGCCAAAGCATTTTATTGAGGACACAAACTTTGAGACCAGACAACGCTGTGGAACCTATCCACCATCAAAACAGAACAAAATGAGGTTCACGTGCCAAGTGCCAACGATGGGGAGCACTTGTCTGCATTGATCACTTACAAGTTTTCTGCAAAGATCACTCACACCCCTGGAATACTAACCCCGGGTGATTTCCACCCAGACAGGAGTGGTGGCCACGTGGGTAGTCCCTAAGTGAAAATCACCCGACGTTATGGTTGATTGTGAGTTCGGGTGAAAATCACCCGAAATTATGGTTAGTGTGAGTTCGGTTGAAAATCATCCCACGTTGTGATTAGTGTGAGCTTGGGTGAAAATCTTCCCACGTTGTGGTTAGTGTGAGTTCAGGTGAAAATCACCCCACGTTGTGGTTAGTGTGAGTTTGGGGTGAAAATCACCCGACGTTATGGTTGAAGTGAGTTTTTTGTTTCCCTGTTAATGCCTTGACATTGTACAAATTGACAAAACTCCACTAATTTGTAGTTTCCATATTTCAATTTTGGGGGGCTTGATGCATGGTTTGGGTGCGCTTAGGTCACCAATTCACCCTGTGGCGGCGGGACTGACCGTATGTGAGACATGAAAGTCAATAGCAGTGCCGCAACCAATCTGATTGCCCAACAATTGTGGTGAAGCATTTGCCCATTTTGGGCAAGGTTGATTAATGTGGCTGAAAAGTGCAATGAAAGTAGAAAATTTTCTCAACCTAATTTACTTTTGTTGCAGATAGAACCACAAGCTTTAAATGAGGTTCTGTTTTAAACCTTAAACCGTCCACCAATGACGTCTACTGGCGGAATTTTTTGATTTTTCTTAACTTTTTCGTTCATTTGTTAAGAGCACTTCCCACATTTTTGTTTGGAAAATTGCTTTTGTTCTTCATCATATAAAAAATTTTCCAAAATCAACACGTTGTTTTTCTCTGATCGGATGAGTTTGAGAAGACTTGCTTAGTTGTACGAAAACCCGCGCGCATGTCTGAACCTCTCCGTTACTCCAGTATAAGGAATAAACAAAATCTGCCCATTTTGGGCAAGGACAACAACGGTGTTTGTGTTTAGTGGTTACCCAGGCCCCATGAGAGGGAGGTGCAGCCGGACCGCCGTCCGGGGGCCCGCAAGAGTCTAAGGAGCCCATGAACCTCAAAGTTAAAAAATGAAATGGGCAATTATGGACAAAGATTTTATTGTTGTAGTTTTATTTATACAGTTTTGTGCACATTAATTGACTGAGGTTGTTTTTGAAGTCGTTATGCAATGTATCGCCATTTCGTTTGGTGTGTGTTTGGGAAAATCTCAATTGCTGCTGTTGTATTGCTAGCCCAATGCACTAAGTGCAGCGTGACGTGTCGGAACAGTCGACAACACGCTTTATGACGCCACATACGAGTTTATTCCGCTCAATAGTGTTATAGAACAGTGCTCTTCAACCGTTTTGTCATCGTGGAATCCCTGATATGCTTTCGCGTTTGTCATGGAACCCCCATTATAAAAATTGAAAAAACACGAATAATTTATAAGAAAATCAAATATTTCGTTATTAGATGCTTAACTAAACAGTTATTACAGTATAACTATATAACTGTATAACTATATAACTAACTGGCCTAGTTGGAATTTGAATGCAGCACGGTGATATAAAAAAATTCATAATGAGGCATCAGCATACTGAAGCAAAAATCATTTTTCCTTAAAAACGAGGAACCCTCACGGAACTTTTAAAACTCACGGAACCCCACTACATGTTTTTCGGAACCCTAGGTTTCCGCAGAACCCCTGTTGAAGAGCACTGTTATAGAATTAAGTCAGCTCTTTCTGTTGTGTGTGGTTGAGAGTTACACATGCTAGAGTGTATGTGATTTTTAATGGCAGATATCCCAACTAAGAAGCGGAGTCGCATTGTTACGCTTACGCAACACTAAGACTATATCCAAACAGCCATTGAAAATTGCAAAAAGTGTGCATGGAAGACGAGTTTGGATTTACAGAAGAATTTGATGCAAGCTTGAGTTCACATATGCTCAAGCACAATGCGATGCCGCCCATTGGTGGCTGGCAGAAAGGCTAAGAAACCACTAAAAAGCAGCTTCTAACTCAAAAAATGAAGAAGGCTAGATAATAACGGGCAATAAACATGCAAATTGGATTGTAGAAAACTGGAAAAAAGAGTTGCTTTCAGATGAAAGTGATTTTTTCGTTCAAGGGAAGCACAGCAGATTTGTCATGATTAGAAAGGGTGCGAGTAATTAAATCCTGCAGATTTCAATGAGGTATGTAGAACATCTCCAAAAGATGTTCTGGGGCAGTTTTAGCTTTTCTGGAACAGGATCACTTAAGCCAATTGAGGGTATGACGCATTCAGTCAAATGCATTGGCGCAATTGAAAGAAAAGTCATTACAGATATGAGAAGGGCATTTCCTGAAAGTGAAGAACCTGTCCACCATCAAGACGGTGTTTAGGGAACACAAATTATATGTGTTAAATTGGTCTAGAAATTCTCTGGATCTTAACTCCATTGAAATTTTGTGATCAATGACAAAATCCAGGTTAAAAAGATTGGATTACGCCACCATGACCAAGATAACAGCGGCCATTATTCACGTATGGTATCCGGACAGTAAATAAAAGAAAGCACCGAAAATAGCAGAAATCATGCCAAAGCGAGCACAGGAAATGCTGAAAAGTAAAGCAGGTCATATCAATTACAAAAACTTGTGAAGTTTAATGTTTAATAGAAATTATTAGAAATGGAGCGTATTTTGCTTCTTTAGCCAATTATAATCTACAGAAGATTGTATATGCAAACAGTGGAAAACAGTGCTGCAGTACGGCAGGCCTCCTAGTGGGGGAATGGAGTTTTACTTTGAAAATTACTATAAGTAACTTGATTTTTAATGTTGAAAAGGAAAAGCTTAGAATTTTTAATAATTTCTAAAGCATTTGTTTATTTGAAATGTGTCTCTGCATAAATCAGGAGCACAAAAGAGGAAACAAAATAAGAAACGCGCTGACAATGAAAGAGGAGGATTACAGACACTCTTTCGAGTAGGCATGAGAAGAAAACAACACAATGTGGAAATGTATACAAAAGACGCAAATTTTGAAGAAAGGGAGAGTGATGGTGGCAATCGTGAAAAAGAGCCGATATGGAAATAAGACGGAAGCTAATAGAGAAACAACTTCCGGGGCATGTACAAATACCATGGACATAGATATTAATTTAGAACCTGGACCTGGTGGGTCAGATAAGAATGGAGAATCCAAAAATCAGGCAGACAGTGCAACAGAAATTCCTAAAACAAGTGGTGAATCAATGAATTAGTTCAAGATAAATTTGAAAATACTAGCACTGGGCCTGACATTGGATTCCTCGCAGCAGAATTTCCTTCTCAATCAGACATAGAGAATCGTGTTACAATAGGTAACATTGACTTTCCTTTAACATTACCTAATGCTGGTAAAAATCAAACATTTCCAATAGGTTCACTGAAGTTCAGAAACATTAATGCAGAACAGCATACCCGAGACTGGCTTGTCTGAAGTCAGCATAGTTTTGATAAAGTTCAGTCTATTTACTAACTATTAAGTGTACTATTATTTGTATGTTTTCTGCAGACTGTAGCATTCATGAAACAGGTTATTAGTGTCAAAAAGTCTGTGTAAAATATTGCTCACACAATCATCAAGAAATTTTCCCTGGAAACCATTGCACACAAGCATAGTTTTAACACGTTAGGAATCTTCGTGCATGAATCTGTAAGAGCTTGCGTAAGCTCGTTTCAAAGGCAATATCACAAGATTTTTGTATAATGCTACCGAAAGAAACTCGACTAGTTGCTATAAAGACCTGTATGCATGGGCTTTCCATATGTTCGAATTGCGAATACTAACACCAGATTCGCAAGGTTTAACAAATATCAAGGAAGGGTATGTAGCTATTAATTTCTTGTTCTATGGTGAAGCTAAGATTATCATACACGGCGTTTATTTGGGGAAAAAATCTCTAGTTGCCCGGATGGACATGCAGTAAGTGTGAAATGTGATTAAGATGGAGTTTTTAATAAATTCTTGTCTTTCTATTACTGTATTAGGGTTACAGCATTATTAAAATTGCTTGCAAATGAGAATTGCTGTATCCTACCATTTGTGAAATTTAATGTATATTTGTGAAATTCGGAGAGCAACTGTGTTATGTGCATTTTATGAGATTAGGCTGAGACATTTTGGAATTAACTAATTACAGTGGTGAATAGTTATAATGTAAAATAATGAAGAAAGCATGTAATTTTTTAGTCATAGTACTGAAAAGCTTATGAAGCTCTCAATCGTAATAATGTATAAGGGGACCCAAAACAGGTCTCGTACCAGCACATTTTTTTCCTCTCAAGGGCCCTGAGGTTTCCTAAGCAGGGA
>Ga0210059_1011509_pt1 | contig 13522 bp, 14 predicted proteins | sample Ectturendosymbi2_FD_188042 | JGI IMG/M metagenome (GOLD analysis project Ga0210059, IMG submission 188042) | Ecteinascidia turbinata endosymbiont from Florida, USA - Sample 2 (SPAdes) (version 2) | ecosystem: Host-associated > Tunicates > Ascidians > Unclassified | place: Key West, Florida...
ACATAGTCCAAGATTGGTCGCAGGAAACATAGATCGCAATAAAGGGGAATATTCGGTATATTGTATCCGCCACTCAGAAGTGGTTGAGCCGGTGTGTCAGTGGGGATTGTAATGTCTCGGTGGCTTGTCATGCATCGTTCGATGGTTTGGTTGTTTTTTTGTCTTATTTTGGATGGAAGTGCGTAGATGTTTGCATGTTTCGCTTACAACTGTGACGGTGACGTCATCGGCATAACTCAAAGCTTTTAATCTAAACCTTCCCGGGGTTTGGATGCCAAGGATATTGTTGTTATTGCGCACGGCGACCATAAAGGGTTCCGTCGCTATTAGAAAAAGGAAAAGGCTGAGCGGATCGCTTTGTAGCACCCCTCTCTGTATTGAGAATGGCGGAGTTCGAAATCCGTTTACCAGCACTTCTGAGTATAATGTCTTGACAATGTTAATAAATTTGGGCGGAAAGCTGAATCTTGCCATGACTTGAAAAAGCCACTGGTGGTCTACCGAGTCAAAGGCCTTCTCGAAATCCAGAGATAAGTAAAAATGAGGCCTCTACTGCTGGATAGTTGGTGCATGTCTCTCAGCACTGTTAAGACATGAAAAATCTGGCTGCCTGGGCGGGCGTATTGTTGCGCATGTATGACTCTGGGGAGAAGAAGTTTCATGTGGTTCGCTAGCAGCTTTGTGTAGATTTTTAGGTCGGTATTGAGTAGGGAGATCGGGCGGTAATTTTGTAAAAATTCGGTGCTGATTTTTTTGTGGATTAAAGTTATGCTGCCAAGCTTCATTGTGTTGGGGATATATCCAGAGGAATGTATTTCATTAATGACTTCTGTGAATTCGTGCGCGATGATGCTCCAGTTGTTTTTGTAGAACTCGATGGTTAGGCCGTCTGGTCCGGGTGATTTGCCGGTTGCTGCTTGGAAAATTGTGTTACGCACTTCGTCCGTTGTAATGGGTCGAGTAAGGTCATCGTCGTTTGGGTCTCAGGGCTGACTGATAAGGTGTAGAAATACGTGTTGTGCCTCTGGGTAGGTTGTTTTACGTCGGTAGAGTGATTGAAAGAATCGTTGTGCTTCTTTCAGGATATCTTCTTTGTTTACGAGAGTTCTTCCCTCGGGGCTTTGTAGGCGGGTGATTGAGTTTTTTTGGCGGTGTTGCTTAAACTGATTAAAAAAGGCTTTTGTTCCTCTGTCACGCTTTCAAATTTGTCGATTCTGGATTTTTCACTTTTGCGTTGACTTGGTCCTGTTTTAATTTGCTCCATTGCTTTTTTAATTGGTTGTAGATTGGAAGAAGCGTTGGGTTGTCGTTTTCGTCACGGCACAGCGCTTCTACTTTCCGTCTGATGTCGGTTTCTCGTCTTCGCTCAGTGGATTGCCTGAGTTTCGCGTGTTGTATGAGGAGATTTTTGATTCTGGACTTGATTTGAGTCCACCATTCTGTTTTGGTTTGGAATAGGAAGGGTTGTAGCGTGCACCATTGGCGCCATTTATGTTGGAGATGAATTTTAAAGGATTGCTCGTTGTATATTGCCGCATTGTTTTTCCATCTTCCCTTGCCGTGGGTTGTGATTGTAGTGTTATTTGTCTCAAGAACTACGACATCATGGTCAGATGAAAGGCCTGGATGGGTGTACTCTGATAAAGGCTTGACCGAGCTACATGCGTAGAAACGGTCTAGTCTGGATTGCGTATTGCCTTGGCGGCGTGTAAAAAGACGCGCGTTGCCATACACAAGGCGTAGAATGTCTTGTACCCCGAATGTTTCGTATAGTTCACGTAGAGTCTGTGTGGGGTCGTTCCTCGTTGATGGAGGTTCTCTGTCTAGACTGTTGTTCTCAACACAGTTAAAATCGCCCGTCAGGATCGTCGGGTGTGGCGAGTGTAAATAAACGTATACTGAATCAAAGAACAGAGACCTCTCTCTCACGGGGTGGCCAGATTGCGGTGCGTAGATATTGGTTATGTGGACTTTCTCTGTGCGGGTGCTGAAATCTGCTGATATAATGCGGCCGTGTTGGTCCCCACGCCAGCTGGTGAGGTTCAGGTCAGGGTGATTTAACAAAAAGGCAACACCATTGCTTCTGTCATTTTTTGGGTTTGAGTGGAAAATTGCTCGTGTTTTTCCCCACTCTGCAGCCCAATTGTGCTCGTCTAGTGTGGTGCTGTGAGTTTCTTGCAAACAAAAAATTTGGACGTCGAATTTACGTAGGTACTAAAAAATTGCTTTGCGGCGCGTTGCTAAGCCGAGGCGGGCGCAGTTAAAGGTGGCGATGCGCAGTCTAGCCATGGGGGTAATTTTTGGAGGTACACGGTTTCAACAATGCGTAACAGACAAATAAAATAAGTGGATAAGTAAGCATGTCAAGGCATTTTATCACATATTTCTAGATCATATCTGTTGATTCACGTAATTAACTCGTTACATGCGAAGAAAACAACGGTACAATAAAAGTACGAGGTTACATCGTCATATCTGTGTGACGTCGTAGAACGGGTTTGCGGCAGTGGTCGCAATTAGCTGGCATGTAGCCGTAGGTCGCAACTACATTCTTGTATCCACATATGGTATATTCATTCCACATGCGCAGGGTGCGGAAGGGCCCGCTTCGCGTGGCAGCATAACAGAGTAGCCGCATTTACATTCAATTGTCTCACCGTTTGTGTCTTGTTTGTTTCTTATCGCGTGGTTCGTCTGGCGAGTGTTGCCTCTTCGATCGCGGCACGATGTCTTCTTCGTCAGTAATAAAGACAGATGGGTCTGGCATGTCGTCCAATTCGGATGATGACGACGAAAACTCCGAATCGTTGGCTTCTGGTTTTTCATTTTCTCGCGCTGGTTCATCTTCTTCTTGAAGGTGTTGGCTTTTCGGTGTAGCTTCGTTAGGCGTAGTTTCGTCGCGGTGAAGGCTCTTAACTTCTAGTGCCTGCGGTAGCTGTGCGGTGCGTTGAACCGGCGTTGATGTGCTGTTGCCTGGCGTTGCAATGTCGTGCTGCTTGCTCGTTTCCATCTGGTTAACAATTTCTCCATCGAAGAAAAACATGGGCGGCGTTCTAACTGCATCTGGGCAGTCATTTTTCATGTGGCCATACTTTTTGCATAGGAAGCGTCGGGTTGGTTGTCCGTAGTAGTCGGTTTTTATACTGCATTCGCAGACTCGTATGAGCTGCGGGATTGGGCTTTTTTGCAGGTCAACGGTACGCATTTTGTAAATCCGTCGTAATAGCACTAAGAGAAAGTACTAACGACTTCGCCATTTCGTTTAGCAAGAAAGGCGATTAGCTTACCATCGGGCAGACGGTGTGGGACTCCTGTAAGCTTTACATCAATGAATTCGGATTCTAAGAGTCGTGCCTCACGAACGTTCGGGTGCTCTTCTAAGAGGCGTTGCAGGTTATCGGCGCTTCTTCGGTCTTTGCAAGTAAAGTCGACTGTGTTGCCGCCTCGTTCTGTGATTGCCTCAATCTTTGTCAGCGGGAACCTTGTTTTGGTGAGTAGTTCATATATGTATTCCCTCGACGGCTTTACCACGAGCTTGACCTGCACCTCGGTTTCTCTTTGAAATTGCTCGGCTTCATCGTCGATTTTCGATGTGACAGCGACAGCGTTCCAGCCTTTCTTGGGAGCTGTCATGTTTCTGAAACTCTTTGCAGTCTGCTTTGAACAAAAAATTCCGCTCACTGAACGGATTGAGACTAGCACTAAGAAGTGCTGTTGTGCAGAAAGCAAGTATTTACTTCTCCTGTCTTTCGTAGGGCCGCCTAGCTAGGCTTCGGGCAGATCTCTGCTCACGAATCTTTTACTCTCAAAAAAATCTACGACGTAGTGAAATCCTGTCTCAACCAGTATCGATTCCGGCAGCATGTAGAGCCGATACTTACTTTATTCAAATAGAATACAGATTGTGCACAGCCGTGAGATTAAAACAGGCCCAGCGCAACTTACCTTTGCGGCACGCAGAATCGAGCGCACTGCGAAAGCGCACATTCAACGCTAGATGGTAGCAGTGAGCACATCGTCGTCCAAGCGCAACACAAGAAAATTTCTGCATATCGCCTGCTTCGTACAAGGTGCCTAAGCTGAAATGGCCTTGCGCAAAAGAAAGTAGGCCAATGCAAGGCTTTATTGTCCACGCAGTGATTGGTAAACGCGCAAGGCTTGATGTGATAGATTGTGCCCTGTGCTTGGCATTGTCCTCCCGCCATTGTTCTTGATTGAATCTGCAAAGCATGCGCAAAATGCAAAGTTTCCTCATGCTGCACGGTGCGCGTCATGTACGTTGCCTTTTGATTACTTTCTTTGTTTCTCCCAGAATCTGGGAGGGTGGTGGGCCATACCCGGAAGTACTGCAATACCGGGACAACCCGTGAGCAGGGCGAAGCAAGCTCCGACATCATGCTCCCTGTCCAAAAATCAGGTTAATACGAAGAGCAAGCGAATCGCTTGCATCCCAGGTATCAAACTGAGAAGAACAGACTGACTGTTACATCAAGTTTTATTAATCGTAAACGAAAAATAAATACAAGACTTTGCCACACATGAAAGTGCCGGCTGTAACCGGATGGCCTCCCCTGGTTAGAAAACCAGGGGGTGATAACAAGAACAGCATTGGTGCGATTACGTGTTTGCGTGTGGCGGCTGCGACCAAAGAATATTAGGTTTCATTTTACTGCATTCTGGACTAACTTAGCGTTAGTAGGCGTTTTTTTGTACGCCGATGTGCAGACAAGATTTGGTTGAGTTCATATCTTTTTTTGGTGTAGCAACGCAAATTGCAATTGTTGTTGGCAGGAGACAGCTATACCGACGCGAATCGGATGGAATTCACATACGAGGTGCGAGAAATAGGTAAAACGGTAGTACAGTATGCAGCTATTCGGCGACATAAGACAGTTGCATTTGACGGATTTTCACGATGTGGTGTGATCAGTACTGGGCGTGAGTGAGTGTAAAAGTAATATAAACACTGTGCACGTATAAAATACGTTGTGAAAATAGAAAAAAGGACAAAGTAGAGTATATCATATGTTAAAATGACATAAACGTGTATCAGATAGTGATTGTATACTTGTGCACAGTTGTGTAAAAAACAAGAAATGTGTTAATATAAGCGCCCAGTTTGTTTTTCAGATTGTTTCAAAGATCGGCTCCCATTCCCGGTATACAATGTCGACATTGTTCCAAGCCGTGCAGTGAGAAGTCCCCATACCTCCGGCGCCATGCAGGCAGGCGTCACTCACCGGGTAGACATGAGAAACAACTTCTCTCAGAAATCCGTGTGTAAAAAACAACGCATCCCCTCAAGCACGTGAAGGCGTTAACATTTCTTCGTGAATGCTTGAGATTGCACGATCTCTTAGCTCACTAAGTTGTCCATGTGGGGATGGGAGCCGTCGTCGCCATCCGAGCTGCCACTGCAAATATAAAATAAATCTACGCGGCAGTATTTTCTGTAGATCGCGTCGGTATGCCCCTACACCAAGACTGCCACACTTCGTGGCTGCCCTTGAGTGCAAGATTGCAGGTGTTACATGCAACCTGCGTTTGGAGACAACCCGTAATGCCAAGGTGGTTGAGTTGCCCCTGGCATAACTTCCAAGGGAGCCTACGATGTAAGTGCGAAAACTGACCCGTTTCCCTGAGGAGTGGGCAAGTTTTCACACAGCTCCCTGTACTTGTTTACTTTGCGGGTCGCCGCCAACTCAAGAGCATCCGCGCCGTTGTCGAATGGGCACGCAAAGTAGACGACCGAGATACCTCCAGCCCACTCCAATATAACATCGGGCCGGAGGTTCTCGCCCATCTGTTGTGCGTGCGCCAGACAGACCTCGTCGACGGAAATCCTGGTGAACCGCTGTTGAGGGATGTGGTTAAGAACCTCCCCCATGATCCGGTCATGGCGTTTGAGAATTTGTTCCATGACCAGTTTGCAATGATTGAGTACATGGGGGAGAGTTTTTTCTGTGTGACCACATCTGCAGCACCACAAGTTAGGTTGTGGATAATTATTAAAACGGGACCGGACCTTCTTTACAGGAAGGAGGTTCAAGCGGCTTTTCATTGCGAATCTGTGTTCTGCGATGTTAAGAGCGCCGGTTTTCGTCACCCAGTTGTTGGAATAAGGGTATAGGGTGTGAGCACTTACCGCCTTCCCCTGATCGGGGTTCGAAGCCCACACCCTTCTCCACCGAGCGTTTTGTTGCTGGTGGAGTATTTGGGTGAGTACACACCGATTTCGCGGGGCCAACGTCTTGCCTCCAGACGTTACGCATAGTTCAGCGTCAGCATTGGTTGCAAATTTCAGTCCCAAGCGGGTGGCGGCCTGTCTCGTACGAACGAACATGTCGACACCCGGCAAGGGGACCGAATGTAATGCTGGGCCACCTGACAAAGGCCGCTAGTGCACTGATGTCTTGACGTTCCGACGCTGTCCCAAGGGCGACTGCTTCCAGCCGACCGCGAGCAACGGCAGCCACCCTCTCGTCAGGCGCGGAAAGCATCTTATAGGCCTGGGTCACCGTTGGTATGTCCCCCTCTGAAGCAAGGGAGGGTATGCCCAGGCCTCCACTCCCGCAGGGGAGTGGAAAAATGCCGTGCAAGTCCTGACGGGAAGGCGGTGCGCTATGCGCACACAGCGCCGCACTGCGCGGTCAACCTTTTTCAGTTCGACCTGGGGAAAGCGTCGCAAACGAAGCAGGTACGTGAGACGTGGCATTTCAAACCGCCTCAGGGCTATCAGCTTCTGGTCCGGAGTAAGGCTCGATTTAAAGAGCCTTTCGATTCGCTCGACTGCCTGGATTAGGGCCAGGCTTGACTTGATGTCGGGCTGGTACCCTTCTCGTACGCCCAGGTATCGGTTAGACCTCGCCCAGCTCGATCACCTCAACCAAGTCATCACTAAGATGGAAGGGTTGAGGATCTCGAACCAGGCGCCCTCCGTCCAATACTCTGGACATGACGCGGCATTTCTTGTTGTTAAATTTGATACCAGCCCAGTCGGCGAATCGCTCACAGACCTGAAGCTGTGCCTGTAATTGAGATCGGCTCGAAGCCAGGAGGAGGCAACCGTCATCAGCGTACATCAGCACTTGGGCAAACACGTCGGTGCAAGACAATTTGTATCCAGCATTGTGAACGACTTTTACCCCCGGACTAAAACTTCGGCCACCAAGTTGAATACAATGCCCGACAGAAGGCAGCCCTGACGGACTCCCCTACCTACCGGAATCTCGCCCGTAACACCACCAGCTGTGCGAACTACGGTAGTGTTACGTGCGTAGATGTCTGCAATGCACTCAACAAGGTAGCTGGGTACTCCCCAAATGCTCGCATCACAGTCTGGATACATTCATGTTGAATACTGCCAAAGGCGTTCTTGATGTCAAGCCAAGCAACATAGATATTGTTTTTGGCTGACTTAGAATCGGCTAAGGCAGTGTCCAATATGAAGACGTGTTCGAAAGTCCCCTCGGCAGGCATAAATCCTTTTTGTTCGGGTGAAATTACGTCGCGCTCAAGCGCCAACGTCTGACGACGACGAGCCAGCATTGCCGCATATATTTTGTACAAAGTACAGCAGACCGAGATCGGTCTCCAGTTTGACACCTCACCAAGGTCACCATCAGGATTTTTACAAATCAGGGTGACTCTTGACGTCCACCACTGGTCAGGAACGCGACGGGAAGTCCTACAGATCTCGAAAAGCTCCGCGAGGATTTCTCCCCGCGGATCAAGGGCCTTCCAAAATCCAAAGGACAACCTGTCGCCACCAGGGGCGGATGTGGCATTCAAAGTCCGGAGCACGGCCTCGACCTCCCGCGGCAGAATTGGCAAGTCCTCAGCAGACGCAGACGCACCGGCAGACGCATTACACACATTACGATTCACGTTAATCTAATCGGGGAGACTCTCGAGAGCTGTGTTTGCCGAAGCTTTTAAGGTCAGCGCGAAATCTCTCCTCTAGGACCTGGGGGGAGATTCGACATTTGACCTCGCCCTTTTCACCATCCGTGATCCTACGGACAGTGTCACGCTGGTTGCGCCAGAAAGCTCCCTGTAGGGCATTATTACGGGTCTCTTTGGCCGAAGTTTTGTTTGTTTTTTGGCTGCGACCCGTGTCCCGATTACGGATCGAGCGCCCCATAGCGCTGCGATTGAATCGGGGCTTTGCCCGGGAAGCCTCTTTGGCTACAATTCCAGCTGACCCTGTCCACTCTTCCAAAGTGTGAAGGAGCTCGTCAAAATTTTAGTTGTTAGAGAAAGTCGAAATAATATTAATTAGACGAGCTCTTAATGTATCATATGAAATTTGGTTGCTATTAGTATTATTGCCATTTACGTCACAATCTTTGGAAGAGCTATAGAATCACGGATCCGGTCTTCTACAGATGTCGGGTTTGGAAGAGTGTTTCGAATTGGAGGTGTAGGTAAGTTTAATTGAGAATCTGCCACCTCTGTTTGAGGCGGCTTTAAGGTAGAAGTTACGACGTGGTCGTCGAGCTTAGCCTTGGTGGTGAGGCAATTTTCGGTGATTCCACCATTGGAGGGATGACCTTGTCTAGAGTGCGCATTACACATTTTTGTTTGTGGGGTGCTGCAAGGTTGCCCTGCCGAGACGGTCGTATAGGGGAAATATGACACAGGCTCGGCACTGTTTCGGGGATAGAGTTACGCCAATCGGCCAGGGATGGGGAGGGACAGGCAGCAACAGCAGATTTGGTCTGTTGCGCCACGGAATTGTTTGGTTGGGTGGTCAAATCAGTGCTTTCCGCAAGCTGTACTGTACAAGGGGATGGGGAAAACGCCAAGGTTGGCAGAGACGTATTGGGTTTAAACAAGGGAGAACGTACAGCCTCTGCGTACGTTCTCATGGAGGAATTAGTAAGGGAAGTAGAGGAGCCTGCGCTGAAAGACAGTAATGAGCTCAGGGGAGAAGAATTTTTGCTCAGATTGAGCGGGGATTCGGTTGAAGAAAGGGATGAGTTATAGAAAGTAAGTGAGGGTATTTTATCACTCACGGAAAGCTCTGGTTTGGGGAAAGGTGAGCGAACGGGTTTGTTAGTTCGCGACGAAACAGCTTGGGGCGCTACAGCCTTACAGTATCTGTAGTGCGTCGTCGAGGGTTTCATAGAATCAGGTTTAAAAGCGACGACGCACTCGCACTTGCCGCACCTGACATCGAAAGTAAGGTGTTCTATAAAGTGAAAATTTGTCAGGTGGGCTTTGAAATTTTTTAATTGGCTGTAGCCATTATTATCCCTTTCGCACCCCGACACAGGACAAAAGTAAGGGCCGGCAGAGCCAGTGTAGGTAATTGTGAAATGAAAATCGTTTATTTTCCTACACTGGCGTTTTGGTGTTGGGGTACCGGCCCCGAAGTCTCTATCGTTAAGGGTCGGGGCGCAGTGGTGCGTTTGATAATAATGTGACCTTGCAGCAGTAATTGAGGGCCACCTAACTTGGCAAATAGGACACACATATTTCAAGGGAGTCGCAATTGCCGATGTCATTATCTGCGCCGCAGTTCACACCCGAAAGTGCTCGCTGACCTTTTTCAGCGAGCCCTCCGACGACACCAGGTTATTGCACTTGGCGCACGTCGCCGACAGGCCGCCCCAAGCGAGTTTGTTTTTGTTCGAAATGTCGCTTGAGGCTTTGTAAGTTGCCCGTCGTTCGGAATGTACACCGCGGCACAGAGGAAGCGAATTGCGACTCTCTTGGACCACAATAACGTACCTCAACAACGGGGGCAGTTACTGTCTCCTTTTCCATGTCTGATTTAGCCATTCTCCGGTTTCCGATGTATTCCAAAGGTTTCCAATATAATCCAATAGTATGTATACAAATAGAATAAAATCAGAGTGAGTATTGTTATAAAATAAATGTACGGCGATCACTTCGGCAAAATTTTAGTAAGCTTGCTTATTCGGGATCACAGTTTAAAGGTTAAAAATATAAGCCAGGCGAGCAGTTCGGATGAGGAAAAAAAATACTAAAATAGTGCGTGTTACTTGCAGCAATTGCGAGGTTAGTCTTGTTCGTAAAACCGTGGGCAACTCTATGACAGTAAAGTTTTGAGGAAGAAAAAAACTCAGGGTCCGGCACCGCCGAACCGGACACGACCCACAACACCCGCAATCGGCACACACGCGACTCCAACGCTCGCAGAACAACTCGGCGGGTATAAAATTTAAAAGGATTAAGATATGAACAACGTAATAAATCGTGTGTTGAATATACAAGAGTAATAAAATTCAAATACAAAAGGTATAAAAGCTTCAAAATTATTTCAGTCCCTTTATTCTTCAAAGAGCTAAGTCAAGTGTAGCACTTGGCCGGACCTGCGCGGTCGGTTTCGGCGGTCAGTCGGGAGGAGAGCCAAGGACAAGGTGCCTGGCGCGGTGGCCAGTGAACGTGACTTACTTTGAGGTGTTGCAGAAGTCTTTTCGTTGCCGGCTGCGTCGTACTGCCAGGCACAGTAATCCAGTGTGCGGCGTTCTTCACTCCCAACCGTTGTTGCCAGAAGCCGACGATGATGTTGTACAGAATGGCGCAAGTCCAGCGGCAAGTCGCCTGGGTAACCACCGCGTTGAAGGCTGGCCGGGCGGAGCACCAAGGTGCAGTCGTAGATGGAACGAACGTTGGCACCGTGAGAATACTTCCACCCTGGCTTCAGAAACAGGCGGGGTTCCCAGGCGATGGAATTGCTTGCGTTATTGGTCGTCTTCTTCGTTGTCAGCAAACAGGAGGCACAGCTTTTTTTACATCATGTTTTATTATTCGTAAAACGAAAAACAAATTCAGGACTTTGCCACACTATTGAAAGTGCACTATTGAAAGGACAAATTCTATTTGAATAAGGTAAGTACCGGCTCTCTATGCTGCTGGAGTCGGTGCTGATTGAGGTAGATACGTTATAGCTGTACTGTTGATAAAAATATTAGAAATTCGTGACTAGAACGCTGTTAAAGCCTAGGCCAGGCGACTATTACGAACGGACTACGTGCTTACTTGGAATCTGCACAACAGCACTTTTTAGTGCTACTCTAGCCAATCTGTTTCAGTAAACAGACACTTATCAAAAGCAGATTACAAGCTATTCAAGGATTATGTCAGTTACGAAGAAAAGCTGGAACGCCGTTGTTGCAGCTGCAATAGACGACGAGAATCCCGAGGAGTTCAAACGTGACACAGAGGTGCAGGTGAAACTCGTGGCAAAACCATCGCGCGAGTATATTTATGAGCTTTAACTAAAGCCAGATTCCCGTTGTTCAAAATAGAGGCGATCATCGAACGCAGAAGCAATACCGTGGACTTTACGTGCAAGGATCGTGACAGTGCGGAGCACTTACAACGCTTACTAGAGAAACACCCGAATGTGCGAGAAGCACGCCTCTTTGAATCAGAGTTTATCGATGTCAAACTGATAGGCGTTCCACACCGCCTACCAGACGGGAAAATAATTGCCTTCCTAAGCAGACGGAACGGCGAAGTGCTCAAGACCAGGAGACTAAAAGACCGCAGAGGGTATTATGATGGCCGCAGGATCTACACGATGCGCACTGACGACTTGAAAGAACGCCCAATCCCACAACTACTACGAATCTGCGAGTGCAGCATCAAAGCAGAATACTATGGACAACCAATACGATGCTACTTGTGCAAGAAATATGGCCACATGCGAACCGAATGTCCAGACGCACTCAAAACGCCGCCGATAGTTTTCACCGAGGTAGAGACGGCTTATCAGATGCAGATAAGCGAACAGCAGGACGCCACCGTGCCTGGCAACAACACTTCAACGCCAGTGCAGCGCCAAATGAAACTCCCGCAGGCATCACCAAAGAGAAACCTGCAAGAAGACGACACCGCACCAGCGAAACCTACAACCGAAAACGAGCAACTGCAAAAAGAAGCTGAAGCAGCACCCGACAAAGACCCCCTGGATGCCAGCGACTCAGAGTTTTCATCAACAATATCGGAACCGAACGACACGCCTGACGAACCAGTTTTCATCACCGACGACGAAGATCCCACGCCCCGTACGAAAAGACTACATTCACCCGACGAGGTGAAAGAAAATATAAAGAAGATGAACGTAGCCGGTGAGACTTTCGATTGCGCTTGCGGCAATATTATAACAATGCCTCATATGGCAGGGCTTTCAACGTTGTGTACTTGTGGACGTTGTTATGCTAAATGCGCCTGTGAAAATGTAGTGTCAACCGTGGGCGATATGCCTGCGAACTGTGACAAATGCCGTAAGCCCGTGGCGCGACGTCACCTCGACGTAACTATGTGAGCGCGCTCATCAGCGTGTCTTTTATGCTTAAATAAGCTTGTTAGTACCGTTTTGAGTTACTGTTAGGCTTCAAAAGCTGACTTACAAATACGAAAGTGCGCAATAGATCTATGCATACGTACTGAGTGTCTATTCGTGTTATTCTATTCTATTATTTAAAAGCTCATGAGTACGTTAAAAGTTGCCACCTTCAACTGCGCCGGTCTCGGCGTGACGATACGGCGCAGAACAATTTTTGATTATTTGCGCACAATCGACGCCCAAATCCTTTGTCTACAAGAGACACATAGTACCGCATTAGATGAACACAAATGGGCCTCAGAGTGGGGCAAGCATCGAGCGCTTTTTCACTCACACTCACGAAACGACCGAAGCAACGGAGTCGCCTTTCTGTTAAATCATTCAGATTTGAGATTCACAAATTGGTACGGCGACGAGACCGGCCGCATCTTGTCAGCTGACTTCGACACGCCGACAGATGCCATCCATATCGTTAATATCTACGCGCCGCAATGCGGCAGACCTGCGAGAGAGAGAGCTCTCTTCTTCGACTCAATATACTTATACCTCTGTTCACCGCACCCCACGCTACTTGCAGGAGACTTCAATTGCGTAGAAAACTCAACACTTGACAGGGATCCCCCATCAAACAGACCAGATTCCACCGCATCACTACGAGATCTATGTGAAACTTTTGAACTGCAGGACACTCTGCGTGTTATACATGGCAATATGCGGCTTTTTACGCGCCGTCAAGGCGATTCACAATCAAGGATCGACCGCTTTTATGTGTGCCCAAAAATCACACCACTTTCAGAACGAACGTTGCCGGGTTTAGCGTCAGACCACGACGTGGTGGTGCTTGGAATAAAGAATGCTACTGTCCCCAAACGTGGCAAAGGACGCTGGAAGAATAACGTTACCGCATACGACGACCCAGCATTTAGAGCTCGATTGCAATACAAATGGAGACAGTGGCAAACACTGCAGCCGTACCTCTACATAACGAAAACGGACTGGTGGTTGCATACCAAGTCCAGACTCCAAGGTCTACTCATCGACTACGCGAAAGCCAGAAAATCAGCCGAGCGAAGGCATGAGGTGGAACTCCAAAGAAAAGTAGAAACCCTATGCAAAGAAGTCAACGACCGCCCGACATTGCTTCCGTTATACCACAGGATGAAATCACGATGGTGCGAACTGAAAAAGGAACAAACAAAC
>Ga0210059_1011510_pt1 | contig 13521 bp, 11 predicted proteins | sample Ectturendosymbi2_FD_188042 | JGI IMG/M metagenome (GOLD analysis project Ga0210059, IMG submission 188042) | Ecteinascidia turbinata endosymbiont from Florida, USA - Sample 2 (SPAdes) (version 2) | ecosystem: Host-associated > Tunicates > Ascidians > Unclassified | place: Key West, Florida...
TTCTGAATACATGGCCGAACTAACGTAGTTGTGTTCTCTCAATTAAAAGTGGTACAACATTCAGGGTTCTGCGAATTTCTCAGCTGCGCACTTTGTCGCGAAGTGTCACACCAGGGGCGTAACGTGGGGGGCACAATTCCCCGGGCGCCGAATCACTGACGGACTCCGAAAAGTCGCAACAATGTCGCATGTTTTTTCTTCAGTGCAGTACATTTACTCCCAGAATACCATCGGTTCAAATATGGAGGCTCCAAACTTGTTTTTTCCCCTGCGCAATCTAACCTCGGTACGCCCCTTCGTCACACCGTGAACTCTTCGCAAAAATCCCATCTTTGGTGCTTGCACCTGAGTTAATATTCTTTCGGTCATTAACCAAGATTCATGACCATAGGTAAGGATCGGAACAAAGATTGAGTTGAAAACTGACAGCTTTGCAGTGTTTGAAAGCTCCTGTTTTGTAGCCGCAAGAGCGATAAAGCTCACGCAGAACAGTGTTAGCTCTGCCAACTCGCGTATCAATCTCATGGCGCTCCGCCTTCCGTCACTCGTAAATACCAGCCATAGGTACTTGAACTTATCCATCTGCTGCAGTGTATTGCCGTTCACTTGCCGCATACACTGCCTTGGGTTTGTAGAGAGACATAGTATCTCGATATTTTTAGTGCTGATTTTCATACCGGCTCTGTCGCACGCAGCAAAAAAAAACGATAGAGTGCATGCTGAAGACTCTGTTGAGATGATGCTAGCAGTACCAAATCTTCTGCAAAAAGTAAAGGGTTGATCCTGCAGCTCCCAACTGTGACATCCCTCCTCGACTCCGCTGTGACTATCTATCCAATTCATGTATACCAGTGGTGCTAAACCCCGATTCTGAGGGCCGCATTCGGCTCCCAGGCACTCTTTGTGCAGCCCTCAGCAGTCTTTCAATAAAACGTCAAATATTTTGTGTAACAGACTTCGTTCTGCTGTAAAACAAAACGTGCCAATTGAACTGTGTTAAAAAATTTTAGTGAGGCTCTCCAACAAAATGGTAGGTATGGATTTGGCTTCCTTCAGCAAATAGGTTGATAACCACTGATGTAGACTATGAAAAGTAGCAGTGACAGCGCGCACCCTTGTCGGAGTCCAACACTAACGGTGACCGGTCGTAATTTAACTCTCCCGACACGGACACAAACGTCTGAGCAGGAACACAGTGACCTGACGGCCAGTAACAGGCGGCCGTCAACACCGTACTCACGTAACATTCCACAAAGCTTGTCACAAGGAAGGAACCCGGTCGTATGCTTTCTCGAGGTCGACAAAGCACGTGAAGACATTTTTAGCATACTCCCAAGATTTCTCAAAATTTTGCTGGAGAGTGAAATGTGGTCTGTAGTGCTACGGCCGGGACGAAAAACGCATTGGATATCATTCAGCTTTGATTCAATTACTTCGCGACATCTTTTTTCAAGGCACTTGGCAACGTAAATATTAATCCTTTGAAAATTCCCAAAACGCATCGCGGGCCGCACAAAAGGCCCTCGCGTGCCACATGCGGCCCGCGGGCCACGTGTTTGAGACCCTGTTCTAAAGACTCGCGACGTCTTGTAGGTAGAATAAAAAAATTTAAGATTTGGGTTTGGGGTTTTGCGTCCATGGGATCATGATTGGGATATGTTTTGTGGTCATTTTGATGACGTCATCATTATTTGAAGGCAATCGCTACAAAATTGCCTGTGGATCTTCATATTTGAAACCTTATTCGATCGCCCCTGTAACGTGACAGTAAACACCATCGGAAGATCCGCATTAGTTGGAACCAGCTGGGTTTTTTTAAATGAATAACGTTTATTCTACAAACGCATTTGGTTTGGTTTGTTTGTTCATTTTGTTTTGCGCTGACCAGATTGCTTGTTTATATTTTTCATTAGCACTGAATTATTTTCAAAACATAAGAATATATTCAGGCAACGCAAAGATACGGGGCAATTTTCAAGCAAAGTTGCTGTGCGGGAGCGATTGGAATAGATGTGGTGGATATGGTTTATTCAGGCGCAGATTTACCAATAGGCTAAAAAGGCTTAAGGCTAGGGCCCCGATTTTGGGGGCCCCAAAAATCCGGGAGTAAGGACAATTTCCAGGATTTTTGTAAGCAATTATAGTTGTATTTTTGTTTTGGTTCAACGCACGTATTTTTACTATGCCGAGAACAAAATATCTCTAGTATAGAAGAATGAGTGCGAAGGATTGAAGGGAATGACGATGAGCAATATCTTTTCATGACGTTGAGAATGGGTTATTGTTACGTATAATGTGTGAAACAAAACGCCTGAATCCATTTTTCAGATTACACGAGGCCAGTGAGGTACCTTCGTTCACCCCGGGTCTATTTCTTGTTGCTTTTTGTGGATAAGATAGGGGGTAAAGGTAAGACTAGCCTGCACTGTAGCTAAGGCTGCAGATATTCAATGGCTCAAAATGCAGGGGCGTATCTATGTGATATGGCGCCAGTGACAAAGTTGAAGTGTGCGCCCTTTCTAATAATTTGTATGCATTATATATAGGCACAATTTTTACGAAAGTTAAACCATTAAGGGAATCAATGCGTTTTTGTGTTTACTTGCGCTTTGAAATTTTCAGCAAATAAGCTATTAATTATCCATGAGGACCTTAACATACTTCTATACTCATTTATTTTTATTATGAGGAATATCAAAACATTCAAATAATAACGTTCTTATAATTTATTGGCCTACATAGTGTTGCCTGACAAAATTATATAGGCCTATCTTACAAAAAATCAAACGACACATTGCAACTTCAAACGACAATTTATTTTGAAAAGAAACATATTTAATTTGAATTGTACAATAAATTATTTAATGCAAGTCATGTATCACTTGTGTTCGGAAAAGGCAATTCCATCGAAACATTAAAATATCTGGCCTTTTCCGGTTAAATTACACAAAAATGCCCCACGGAGGTATCAAAGGAACAGTTTCAGTCAGTTTACCTATAGTTAAGCCAAGAATTTTTTCGGGAGTGGCCAGTCAATGACGTCGTGTAGAGTCCGACTGTTCCTTCCCTTTGTTTTCTAACAGTTGAAAATTGATATACAGCACCAGAAAAGTTTTTAAGAAGTTTGTAATGCCCGGGGTGGGGGGAAAGCATGCTGCAAAGTCTTGTTATCCTGTATGTTGAACATGCTTTAGCTAAAGATGAAGTACGACAGAATCATCAGCGAATTTTCAGACAAAAAGTCCCGTCCATCGCCGACTATGTACAGTAACAGACTGTTAGGTGTTGTAAGAAGCACAGGTGCTTTAGTCAGAGCCAGCTGTCGACATTTGCAAACCGTGCAATTGCACAAGGAACTCAGTAAATATGTAATGGGAGTGTTGTCAGATAACTTCACCACTGGCTTTTTCGTTAGTTTCATTATGACTGTTTTTGTTCCTGATATCGAGGGAATTCAGAATAAAGTAATATAGTTATGAATTGGAACAACTTGTTCAGTGAATATAGCACAGGGGCGGATCCAGAGGGAGGGGCGATTGCCCCCCTAAAACCTAAGAAAGTAACTTTATTCACAATGATTTTGTACAATTCGGAAAATAACATTCGCGATACAAGGCCACTTTGCAGTGTACTGTTTTGTCACAGCAGTGTTGTGAAGTATGTTTCAACTCTCTTACAGTAGTGAAGTTGTTATGAGCCTTGATTGGCAAGTACCACCGAAATCGCCCCCCTAAGGCCCTAACCTTACTGACTGGATCCGCCCTTGATGTAACGAGCACGTATAGTGCTTATTTGTATGACATCAGTCATCGCAAACCTTCCAGAAGGGCCCCCAATTTAAAATAGCATAGGGCCCCGAAAATGAAAATTCGCCTCTGGCTTTATTCATGCATTTTTGTAGCTCAAATCACGAAATAACACGAATGCAGCAAGGGCAAATACAATCGTATCAAAGATCACATATTGATTTCATATTGATGAGAAGATAAATAGAACAGTCATTTCAGGTTTCGCAGTTTAACCCTTTAATCGTGTTCTATCATGTTGAATCACAAAGGGTTGGCGAAAGGCCACCTGGGTCAAGTTCTCAGCCAGCCCTGTTGCTAGCACAAACCGAATTTTAATTGAAGGCGTTTTACAAGTTGCAAAAAAAGCAATGAAAAAACATCAGATCAGTGTCAGGTAAAATAAGAAAAAAGACAACAAAAGACAGTGGGGGAAAGGCATACCTATGTACAAGGGGTGGGGTGAGCAATTGTAGAGGTAGATAGGAGGGAAAAGTGGCAGCAACACAATGTTACAGAATGTGACAAGCATATAAAACGAAGATCAACAGGAATTCTGGCAAGTTAGCATGAGGTTTTTACGTTTGTTTTCCAAATGAATAAGGTGAAGAAGATTTCAAAATTTTCAGGAAAGTTAGACTAAATTTTCGGACCAATATACTTTAAAGAAAGCTTACCCAGAGACGTTTTCATTTTGGGTAAATAATATTTTTGCAAACAAGCAAGTCTTGTTTGATATTTGTGGTCTGATGCAATCTCAGCAAAGTAGTTATCAAAGTGATTAGGTAATCCACCACTATAAAAGGAGTAGATGAATTTGGCAACTGACAATTTAAATAAGTGTGGTATTTCTAAAATTTTGTGCTTGGAATAGAGCACAGCTTTTATAGTTTTGTTATGTTCAGGGGTTCTCACAGCATAGTTCTGCAATCTAATTAAAGGAAGTAACGTCGTCTTGTTGGCCCTTCCCCAGGTAAGTATTGAGTAAGTTAAATAGGAATGGAAAAGAGCAAAGTAAACAGATTTGAGCACTGAACTGTTGGTATGATGTTTTAATTTGAACAACATGCCACATGATTTGGAGAGTTGTGTCACCAACTTTTCAATTGGAGGCTTCCAATTAAGTTTGTCATCAAGTATAACGACAAGATATTTTAAGCTGTTTTGCTTTGATATTGGGCGATGATTAATTGAAACTGAAAAAGTGATATTGTCATGGTTGTTTATGAGCATGAAATTGCTTTTGGAATAATTGATATATAAATAATTCGTTAGCACTAACCCAGTGATCATTTTTTTGAGCTCGTGGTTAACTGTTTTTTCTAACATTTTGTGGTTTTCTCCAGAAATATGCAGGTTGATATCATCAGCCTATAAAACAGTATTAAAGTTGGAGGGTTTCACAATGTCATTAACATATATAAGGAATAGTAAAGGCCCAGCAACTGATCCCTGGGGCATGCCTCATGTTACATTCAAAAAAAGAAGATTTAGTATGTCCTATTTTAGGACACTGAAACCTGTTCTAAGTAAGAAGCAAGAAGTTTTAGGGGTGTTCCTTTTACTCCATTGTAAAACAATTTTTCAAGTGATATATTATGATCAACACAGTCAAAGGCTTTACTTAGGTCTAGAAACAGAGTGCAAGTTATTAATTTGATTGAATAAAAAAGGTTGAAGACCACTGTTTTACGCAGAGCAATGACACCGCAACGGTAGTCAAAACAATATTTCATGCTAGCCCTAATTTCAGCCACCATCGTTCTCATGCCAAGGCCACTCTTGACCTCCAGTAGGACCCAAAAACAGGCCCGTAACCAGCTTGGGGCACCACGGAGATGAAGAGCTTTCTGAGAGGGGTCCAAATTTTTTGAATTACGTCCAATAGTTTTAAACTATACCCAACACTTTTTTCCAGGGGAGGCGAAACATTTTACAAGGGAGGCTTCACCCCCTGCGCCCCCCCCACTTGTTACGGGCCTGCCCAAAAGTAGGTTTCAACAATTGTGAAAATAGAAAAATCTGAAAATTCGCAAGTTTTAAGCATTAGGTTTTTATACATGTTTGGGAGAAGGCGATATTGAATTGCATAACAAAATATTTTTTCCATTTATTTTAACCTTTATTTTTTGTGCAACAAGTTTTTTTCTCCACTCCGGATATCGGTTCTTGATGGATATCCGTTCTTTACATTGTAAACTTCTTTTGGATTTGATATTAATAATGTGTGTAGAAAATTATTTCATTTCTTTTGTAACATTCCACATACAGTGGCCTCCAGCATGATGCTTTTAACTATTTCACCTTACTACCTCATGTGAAAACCACTCTTGACTCAAGTCTTGAGTCCTGAAAGGTGCATTAGAGATGGTATGGGCTGCTACAATTGCAGTTAACGGTAGATTTTCTTGGGCCAGTTAACCGCCCAAGCACGTAGATTTTTTCGTGAGTACCGCTACAGTCCGCTAACTACTTTTTTGAAGCACTTACATGGACCAATGACATATAACACATGAATGGAAACAACGCCGCTAGCAGCTGTGATTGGCCTTACAACTAGTCCACGTCACGCGTCGATAAATTGCAAAAAAGCAACAGATGAGGACTTTGTTGTGAAGGCCAACGCAGTACACACGTACAGTAGAGTCAGCATAGTATATGATTTGTGTGTGACTTTCGAAGCTAAAAACAGCAAATGGTTGATTTGGGCAATTGTGTCAGTTGTGAAGCCTGTATGATGTAGCACAATAAGTTGATGCATGATTTTCAGCAACTAAGGTGCAATCCAATAGAATGCGTTTTCACTTTTTGTACTCGCATCAAAAAACTGTTAACCACCGCTTCTCATATGTAACTTACTGTGCTTAGGTGGTTGCACATTTTATGTTTCATTAATGTAACATAAGCTAGAGTTAAAGTACATGCAGTGGTGGCATTCAAAAGTGTTAAAAACAGGTTGTTCTGTCATAAAAAATTTTAAATCTAGAATATGGAACACTTTTTTCCTGCTACGAATTCAACGTTATATGTGGCATAATCCCGTCGCCACATGGGCTTAGGCTAATAACAGCGACAGAAATTTGGATTAAAACAAGATTCGGTTTGCGTATTTGTATTATATTTTGCAAAATAGTTTTTGGATTGGATTTGAATCTAAAAAACTTGAATCACTTTACTGGTATCTGGAAAGACTCAAAGTCACAGTTTGAGGCCCACTGCCATGATCACGATATGCAAATACTACATTAAACCACGATACTGTGACAATATAATGTGCCCTGCTGACCCTTCAGTTACAGCAAAGTCTCAGGTGTATCTCTGTGCACGTTGGGGACACTTGATCCTTAAAATATAGCATAACACGGCTATAGACAGGCAAATCAGAAAATTTGCGCCAATCTTGATCATCACTGAAGCAAAAAAGGCTCATTTCTTTGTGTGCAGACGAACTGGGTTTGTCCATGAGAAACAGAGATTTTGTAAAAGTGACTTTGACTCGAGTCAAGTCGAGTCATTCTGTGAAAAACGTGACTCGAGACGAGTCGAGTCACCATTTTTCCCAACGGGACTCGAGACGAGTCCGAGTGACCAACAATCGTGACCCAAGTCACGCTATCACTGGTTTGCAGCACCGCTACGCATCAAATCACCAGTTAGGGAATTTATGAACGTAAAATAATGAACAAAAGGATTCTGTTTTTAAGTATATTCTTATGACTGCCAAAGTAATCACAGCTTCAATTTTTTGTTCTGGCCCTTGCTAAGGTAGTTAAATAGTCGTATTCATGGGCGGAATTTTGTTATAAAATGTGGGGGGACAGCTTGGTGTGAAACCAATATCGTCATCGTGTCGAAGCAGAAGTCACGTTTAAGATATACAGATTCCCAATCTTATTTCTAGAGGTATTTTGAGAGCAACACTAATCACGTCTGTTTTGTCCTTGGAGATGATTTACATAATAATATACTTAAATTTGTTGCTGAACAAGATACTGTAGTTTAGCCTGCTTCCCTTAATATCGTGTTTGGATGTAAACAAGCACAGCAATATAGTAGGTAGAACACATCCTTTGGGTTTTATCGGAGCTGTCGGTTGGAGTGCACAAAATGCTGGATCGTGTTTGTCGCACGTGCATATCACTCTTATAGTAGAACACTTCAGTTTTCATGCATTTTATAAGTGTGAGTTACAGCGCGATTTGATGTCTTGTTCAAGTCGCTTAACGTTACAAAGACGATAAATATTTTTCTTGCACATTTCTGTTTTTTGAAAAAGCTACAAGCCCGACATTTATTTTTTAAGCCCAATTTCAGCCTGAAAGCTAAATTTACCGAGGGAGTTAAGGTATGCGCAACTGCGTTGTAACAAAAAAACGATGTGTGCTGGTGTAGTTGCAGGTACACGGTTTATCACACCGAAAATAACAACCACCTTGACCAAAACATTGGCATAATCTGGCACAAACGCAGCATGTTAGTCAACGATAATACTGCGGAGTGTGGAATATGTTTCTCAAGAAAAAAACAAACTATCACGAAACTATCTACGATGCCGCTATAGGCATAAAAGAAACTTTCTAGGATAGCTCTATAGATATGAAAAACCGGCTTGTAGGCTTCTTAAAACAAGCAAAGAATCGCCTGAGTGATTGATCTTTTCAACATAACGCCACCGTGTGCTAATTTCCTCACCGCTGTCGCCTTCTCAAAAACAGTGTGAGACCAATCCCAGCAGAGAATAAAAGAACGCAGCTGTGTTTGCAAACAGAATTAGCTGAAGAAAAATCACTTCACTCACAGAAGTTACTGCGGTGAGCATAACAAAACAACGTCACGAAAGAAAAAGTCGTTGCTCTTAAAATATTATAAAAAAGTCTTGTATGCAGACCCGAAATATTTAGGCAAACCAAATGCACAACGGTGACAAACAAAATGCACAACGGTGAATTGGCAAAATAGTGCCAAGTTTCACCTTTAACACGAAAAGAAGGTGCAAAACTAGGTGTGATGTATCTGTATAGCAAATGTTTTGCACTTGGATGAAAACATTGCTGCATTGTCGGTTTGGTTAAACCCAAGTAAATCAGATGACTTGCGAACCAATGCATTCAGCACAAGCACAAAGTGTAAGAGACAAGGAAAAAATATATTTTGGATTTGTTGGTCACCATTGTCGCGACATTACAAGAACTTAGGATAACTGTATATTTTATCCTTATTTACGAGTCACGTCCCTACGTTTTGAGCTATGGGTCAATATACAGCTAGGTAGTTACTGCAGGCTACTTTTCCAACGTTTTGATCGAAATCCTATTCACTAATGGTTGAAAACAGTCTTTTGCTAAACTTCCCATCCCAAAACTAAGTCTCCACAATAGTGCTGCGTTTTGTCTTTGCCAAAACCTTCGCAGAGATTTGCCTGAAAATCTAACTTTCTAACATTATATACACTAGCATCATTAAATTATGTGCTGTCTGTTTCTGTCTTCTGAATACGTGACAACCAACGTTACAGCTAAGCCAGTTACATTTCTGCACGGAACAAATCATGGCTGTACTGTGGTCTCTCACGTGTGCCGCTGTAATACTCTTTGTTACTAGAAAATAACCTTTCTAACAGTATACCACACAGGGTAAAACCTCAGACAGAAGCAGTTAGACATCTTTCACGGTCTCTAGAAACTTGAAAAATGCTAAAAATTATTTTATCGAAACTAAAATTTATAAACTAACAGAATCAGTGATACCACACCAAACTCTGTTTCAACATCAACTTGGCTATGTGTGGCCTACCATCTAACATGAAAAGCTCTTCACACAAAACATGACAAACATAAATTTTATTTTCGAAACCTCTCCAAATACAAAACCTAATGAGAAAAAAGTGGGGGGACATGGCATATTATGTCCCCCCAGTCTGAAAAAGTGGGGGGGCACGTCCCCCGTGTCCCCCACCAAATTGCACCCATGGTCGTATTGATCATTAAGTTGAGGTGTAAGAATGGCTTTACGTACTTCATTATAAGAATTTGCATCAGTCTCTCTGAATTTAATCATTTACCACATAGCAGTGATGTAGTCGAGACCGTAAGCTCCGAGACCGAGACCAAGACCTGGAAGTTCGAGACCGAGACCTCACATTTCTCTGATAGTAATTAAAGCTAACTCCTTGAATAATGCTGCAACAAAATATCTGACACATTGCCAAATCTCAAGATAATAAAAATTTTCCGAAATTTGTGCAAACGGCCAAATACTGCAAACGTTCGCTTTCACTTTCCTCTTGGGAACTTACAACCTCACACCTGTGGCCTTATTTACAAATTCCATGAAGAAATGCATGGACATTGAAAATGTTGGCAGCGTTTAGAGGGCCTACGCATTTTTCATTAGAAAAATGTCAGTGAACCACTTGAATATTGGAGGTGTTTGCCGTTACCATGCGTCAATAAATTTGTTTTGACTCAGAAAGATTTTAATCGTTTTATTCGTTACAAAAAAATACCAACACTTCTGTGTAAGGACAGGAGGTGATGCCCTGATGAAGCTCCCATGTTCTGCTCTCTTACCTAGTGTTGAAGTAGACCTATGTTATTTGAGAAAGAGGAGAACAGGCAAATCATTACTTTTTATTTTAAAACAAGCACAGTCGATGTAGGCGAGTGTATACAGCCCCATCAGCACTGGTCAAAACAGCACAGTAAAGTGGTAACTCCACAGGAAAGGTTGATTTCCATCATTCAATTTTTTGCCAAGGTGTTTCGTCGTTTATATCATTTGCCAATGAAGTAACAATTTTTTTAAGTTTTTTACTATCTACCACTAACCTGTTTCAGTACATTCTTTTTATTTTAACATTGGGCATCTGCACTGACATTCAAATTTCTTCGCCACACATTTCGTGTATTTTGGCTAACAAACCTTACAACAATATAAAATGAGAGAAAATCATGTTTCATGCTTATTATAACAATAAGGAATAATAAAGCATCTTGAATATAACAATCAAATACTCACAAACTGAAAGGTGTTTTGTTCTTAATTCTCAATTACGGATCTTGCTTTCTCTGGTTGTTAGCCACCCTTCTCGTCATTAATTTTCCTATTTTTTCTGCCTTATTTACACATGCATGTATGTATGGCTAAATAAATAGCACAACTGGCACATGCTAGGCTGTGGTTCTGCGGGAAAGTTTTATTTTTTGTCATTACTTGTGAATCAGTCGGCACCGTGGATTCGATGTGTTTTCCATGGCAACAACAAAGTGCACAGGGTTAATGAAGCCCTGAAGAAAATTGGGTTTGCTTTTTTGTCTTACTTAGAGCAAGGTGCTCGTAGTTTGTCAGTTTTTTTACCACTGCGGCAGACAAGGGCGTATGCAAGGAGGGGGGTTGGGGTCAAGCCCCCCCTTGAGCTTGATATTTTACAAAACTTTACTACCTGCGCAAAGGAGATTAATTGTTTTAGCACATTTTTTGCTTGTTAATTTGTCGACGTAATGCAAATACCACGGAATAAATTTGCGTGCAAATTTCAAGGAACATTGCAAATTGGCCAAAAAGTAATAATTATGTTTTGGTGGGAATTCGGGCTATCGTCTGCATCCAGAAACCACTGTGGCGGCCGGTAGATGGCGCCACATGTAAGTAATTGGTCACCGCTAGATGCTGCCCATGAGTAAAAAGTCACTGTGATAGTAGTAACCACAAACGAAAGATCGTAATTCATTCTCCCTATATAATGTTAGTGCAACCTAGCATCAATAGAGTGAAGTCAGTGATGGATCTCTATTACTGCTGCTTGCTTTCCTGTTAGTAACTGCCCCGGATTGCCATCTTTCTCTTGTGCTTGCGTCAGTAGTTCAAGGTGATGCAGTCAACTGCAACACCACCTCACCACTTTTGCAGACACTCCATTCACTACGCATGTTTAAAATTGTGTTCCGCAATAGTTCACTTTATCCGAAACAATTGTCTTTATTTTGTCTGCTAAGGCTGATCAGCTCAAGCGCTGACCGCAATGGCTACATTAGCAATTTCTGTAGCATGATAGAAGTTGCACGAGCTCAAAAACAGCCTTTGTTAACATAGAAGCATTCAGGAATTTGATAATGTCTCAGCAGGGAAAAAGGAAAACCAGACGTTTGCTGGACTTCCAGGCACGTAACCAGCTTGGGACACAGGGGGAGAAGAGTTTTCTAAGAGGGGACAAATTTTTTGAACTACAGTATGTCCAATACTTTCAAAATACATCCAACACATTTTTCCTGGGGGGGCGAAAATTTTTCTAGGGGAGGCTTTGCCCTCCTGGTTACGGGCCTGTCGACATCTATACATTACAAAAAACAAACGTTTTCTTGCGTACTTTATGTGCATTCTCAATTCTTGTGTAGCTTAGCAAAATTCGATCTTTCAAACCAAGGTGTGTGCCAGCCAGTCCAACCGCACAACTGCTCATATTTTTCCCACACCTTGGCGCAGCCTGATTTTGCAGTTGTAAATTGCTCTGACGTAGTGATGAGTGTGTTTCACTCCCCTGTTTTAACGCGCAGCCTGATATTTTGGCAGTTATGAACTGCTGTGTCGTAGCGTTGAGTTTGTTTTTCTCTGATATGCTAACTTGGAGCACTGATAGTTTGCATTCAGTGCAATGACACATAAATTAAGGGGAGTGGATGTACAAAAATATGCATAATATGTCAACAAACTTCGCCAAAACGTTGTTTTCGAAACATGGAAATGACGTCAAATTGTGACGTCACAAACAGCGCGCACCAAATGCAAATGACCACCATGTGACCCTCAACCAACCACCCCCATGAAAGGTTTCTGCGTACGCCACTGGCGGCAGATCTTTTCAGGTAACCATTGCCTTCGCATTGAAGATTTTTTCTTTCTCTGATAAAAAGAAAGTATTAGATGTTTCCGACAGGCATTATTGGGATGCATCATGCTGCAGAAGAATGAGCGAAGTTCGCGATTGCCAGTGTGGTTGACTAGCAGTGAAATGATGTAGCACCTTCCTGCTGATTTTATGGCTCTATGTATAATTCCTACATTTGCTATTTTTTATTGTCAAGTTTTTATATTTTGAAGTTTTTCATAATTTCCATATATTTACGTATATTCACAACTGTTCCAAATTTCCATTTTTTGCTGACACAGAGTTTTCGCAACACCGCATGTCAGTTAGAAAACGCAGAAAGGCCTGAAAGCCTATAGTAGTACGTCAAAGTAACTGATCACCCATGACGCATTATTAGCTCTCTGTGTAAAACTCTTATGAGCAAACCTTTTCCTCCAGAGAGTTCCAAGGCATTTTTGAACTAAAAAAAGTCTGCATTACGCAGAACAAAAACGATAACTGCACCAGTGTGTTTTAACAGAGTGCTTTGAACAGCACTTCGAAAAAAAGACATGGTTCTACTTGGCTTCTCAAAAAAGGAACATTTTGGCACTGCTCCCACCTCTTTGAATAAGCCTATGGGTTTCATAACAAAACTCTTAGAAAAACAGTTCAAGATAGTCCTTAGCAAAGTACTTCCAACCTCTCGTTGCAGAGATTACGCTCTGCGATTTCATTGGTGCATGCACATTTTTTATGGAATTCAGTATAAATTTTCAATGGGGTAGGGCAGGGGTGGCCAACAAGTCGATCGCGATCGACCGGTCGATCGCCTAGACTCAGCTGGTCGATCGCGTGTGATTCTGTGATGACTAAATAAGATTCCTCAAA
>Ga0210059_1011511_pt1 | contig 13521 bp, 8 predicted proteins | sample Ectturendosymbi2_FD_188042 | JGI IMG/M metagenome (GOLD analysis project Ga0210059, IMG submission 188042) | Ecteinascidia turbinata endosymbiont from Florida, USA - Sample 2 (SPAdes) (version 2) | ecosystem: Host-associated > Tunicates > Ascidians > Unclassified | place: Key West, Florida...
CCTTTCAACTTTTCACCTGTAAGCTTTGCTTGCAATTTTCAGGACTGAGGATGCGTAATTTTACGTGAAATCGATTTCCTATTAAAAATTTGCTGATCGATTCCTTGCTTACACCCATCGTGGAAAATCACCGAATCACGTAAGACTGAACAGAGCACAGTAAACAATTAAAAAAGGTTTTTGTGCCGGATTTACCAAGGGGCTATGTAGGCTTAAGCCTGGGGCCTCAAGATCCAAAGCGGCCTCCAGTAAGCTGTGGTACACATAGAGACAATTGCCGATATATGATCAGTTCGAGAAACATTCGTCAAAATTTTATGTTTTACTTATTCACGAAATTTCGTCTTTACACCGTCACACGTATGTGCAATATGTATGTTATTTTTGAGCACAGATAACAAAAAACAGATGTGAAACAAACAAAAAAAACGTAGGCCGTGTGTTTTGTCAAATATTTATTAAATATCAATATCCTCATTTTCGGCTTTGCGCAAATTGATTGACGCTTTTCTAATTTTTCCTCGTAACAGTCAGGGCTGGATTTGGCTGATGCGAGGCCCTAGGCTAATCCACTTGTGAGGCCCCCTTTCCTACTGTTACGAGGAAAAATGGAAAAGCGCTATTCAGTTTGAGCGTAACGGTAAATGACGATGTGAACGCTCTAAATGTACGGCCAATAAAAATTCTAAATGATTACTAGAGTGCCCCGCGGTCACTGCGTTTGTTGCTGCCTTCGACGCATAAGCGTCCAATGACACGGAATTGTTGAAATTGTACTTCGCTGGCGGGAACAGGAGTATCAATTTTTGCAGGCAAACCAACCGGAAATGTCATGGTTAAATATTTGACACAACACATGGCCTACGGTTTCATAAGTTGCACATCTGATTTTTCGTATCTTTGCTGAAAAAAACAAACACCTTGCACATCTGTGTGGCGGCATAAAGACGTTAAAGCACAACGATTGGACCACATTGCGACTCGCTTACCACGGATGTAAAAATCTCACACACACGAGCAAAGCACGTCAAGTAAAACGCACCCAAATTGTTGCAACAGGTAGGTTCAGGATTTGCGCGTCTGTTACGTTTTCAGACTGCTAAGAATCTAACGCAAGTCGCAACGAGACAACCGCGCGATAACATGTGAGATTCAAACCAGAACCGTCGCCAGAAAGTCTTCACTATCGGGGGCTTTCATTTGCGCAACGGGACTTGACATTCTGAAAATTTGATAAAACCTCCACTGATTGCAGTGTTTCATATTTCAATTTGGAGGGGCTGAGTGAGCCCACCACTGCTCCCCGTGGTGACGGGAATGTTGTAAACTTCTCTTATGCTGTCATTATTGAAAAACGTACAAAATGCTACAATCACCGAATCACGTAAGACTGAACAGAGCACAGTAAACAATTGAAAAAGTTTTTACCCTGGTCTTCTTTATAACAAAATCATTCAGGAATTCATTAAAAAGTCTGTTTGCCTACGTTTGTCGCTTTTAAAACAGCGAACGCTTAGTGTGGGCAACCTCTCTTGGAACACTGCCACCCTTTAATTCAGTTTTAATTCTTTTGAATCTTAAAAAGACCTTCCTCCTGAGCCGTTGCTGTAGTAACCATCACGCTAAGAAATAAGGGTCCGCAGGGGTGGATAAACTGAGACCCAAACGCGCTTTTGTCATTTTCTTGGTGTTACCCTTTTCTTTGTCTCTTTGGGATAAGAGTTCTGTGGTTGCCAGTTGGCAAAGTGACTTTCATTTACTATTCAAGCTCATTAAGCTCTTCTCTGATTTGCTTAGCACGGGTGAAGTACAAGCTTGCGCAAGTACTCAAAATCAATCTGATTTCTGAATGAATTTTTTAAAGAAAATTTAAATGGAAAAAGCGCATCTAAAAATATCAAAGGAGTATTACGTAATAGTACTATCCCTACGCTGCTATCCCTACGCAACGTGTAGGGTGTAGTACACATAGCTCTTATCTGCAGTGCAACTTTTAAGCTTTGATCAGGTGCATTTCAAACACGAATAGTCACAAGTTCTATCGCCTGATTCACACGTAACAATGGTACGATTCAGCGAAAACAGGACCCAACCAACGTGCATTGAGTATATCGACACAATAGCCCTTATGAGGCGTGACCAACGGTCATATTAAGACTCATAGAAACTCGTTGGAAGACTCTGGCGTTATCAACACGGAATCCGATTAGGTTAAAAAGACTAAATTTCACGAACAATAAAGGCATAAATTTTGACGAATAATTGTCGAATTGATCATCTGCCGGCAATTGACTCTATGCGTACCACAGTTTGCTGGAGGCACCCTTGGATCGTGAGGCCCTAGGCTTAAGACTGTGTAGCCTATAGGTCAATCCGGCCCAGGTAACAGTGGAAGATGGGCCCTCGCAAGCGGTTTAGCTTGGGGCCTTGCACCAGCTAAATCCGGCCCTGATCATAAAGATGGTGGAATTGTAAAAACTTGGGGGATAGTTTACATTTATTTCTAAGACATTTTTTATCCGTTTGTTCGTGTACCAATTTTTTCTGAGATAGACCTCAATTTGGCCTCGTGAAACCTTATAACATTAGGGTACTGTTGAACCGTGAACACTGCTGAAACTTCCAAAGTGATAAGCGAAATCTTGACATGTTGGTTGTTATTAAAAATGTTTGTGGCCAAGTCAAACCGCTCATTCTTCTACGACCCTTTGATTATTTTTGTTAAAGGTAAAACGGATCACCATCAGGCCCGTAACAAGAGGGGTGCAAGGGGAGCTTCTCCGCCCTGGAAAAATGTGTTGGACATAGTTTGAAACTATTGGACATAGTTTAAAAAATGTGGCCCTTATCAGAAAACTTTTCGGCCCCCCTTAGTTTCCCAAGCTGGTTACGGGCCTGACCACCATTATTAACGTAGTACATTTCTTTAAAAAGCGTTGTTTAGTTGCAATTTCGGTTCGAAACCTGATAGTTTATAACAAAATTTACCGTGAAGACTGTTTTCGTTTTAGTGTCTTCCTGGTTTGGTACCAGTACAACGACTAGAGAAAGAGGGTTTAGTAACGTGTCATATGAGTGCTGGTCAAGTGTTGAACGCACCTATCTATTACAGCACTTGGCTTGAAATGACGCTTTGCCAGACCCTAACTTTTGCCACCAGTGCAAACCCTGATTGCACATAGCTTTAAACTTACTTCTAAAGCCTTTCACACAATTTGTGGATGCCAGATAAGCCGTTTCGTCCCAGACACTCCTGATCCGTTATGAGCCAAAGACACAAGACACCTGACCCGTTTTGTCCGAAACGGTAGTATTCAAAGATCCCCTCATCATTGACATAGGCTATCCCTCAAGTTTTAGATCTTCATTTGTAATAGAAATTCACATACACGCTAGAACAGTGTGGTCCAACTACAGGACCTAGGGTCGCATGTGGCTGGCCACAGTGTTTTCAGCGGCCCGCGGAAGCATTCAGGAAAATGTTCAAATTTGAAATTTGTGGAAAAATGTGCGAGGTTACATTTGTCTCACTGAATTGCTTGCGCTAGATAAAGTGCATTTGTGCAAGAATAAAGAATGATACCTTTTCTGTGTGCTATTTTGTTTTATCTATTTATTTTGCTATCAACTTAGAAGGTAAGGCTCGCTGCTATCCCTCTGCTTTGGCACCTGTCTGGATAACCTCTGTGCCCCGGCGTTCGTTGTCTTAAAGAGTACATCTGGCACAATGAACTCAGTAGCCTACATGGCGCAATGAACTCAGCAGAGATGGATTTCCCTAACTGAAAGATTTCGCACTAAAATTGCACTCAATGTTTCGAAACACATACGTGTGTGAGCATACATCTTCTACGATAATGCAAGTCAAATCTAAAAACAGAAATCGAATGGCAGACAAAACACTGGACCATAGTCTGCTAGCTCCGACTTGCCACCACTAACATTGGTATTGATAAAGGAAGGATAGTGTCAGAGAAGCCTCGACCACAGGCATCCACTGATACAGATTTGTAACAAATTACTACTTGGTATTGTGTAATAACTTCAATTGCACACTCACTTATCAACCCTTTTTAGTTTCAATTGTTGCGAATCTGTTGTTTTATGCATCATTTTATTGGAAGTGTCCCGCAAGTTGCCACGTTTTTGTAAAATGGCCAGTAGGTCGAAAGTAGTTGAAAACAAGACGAAAAGTTAGGTAGGTTTACTACTGTTGCAACCTCTCCGCTAGCGTTGCGCTGAATGCGCGGTTCACCACGAACGAAATGTGCGCGAAGAAAAACAGCCATAGATAAGTTGCGCAAACAAGCAATAATAGAGTGATTGTGGCTTGTAATTTCTGCCGATACTAACATGCCAGCGATTAAACGTAATGACTAGCGTACGCGGGGAGTGATAATGGCATTTGATCTCTATTGTTGCTTGCTGCCAGAGTGCGAAGCTTTGCGCACACGGCGCTCGGGCTTTCCGATCGCAACACTACTGTAGTAGCCTATATATCTGCCACACTAAAGCCATGATTGCACTAGTTGAGTACGAAACCATGTGTTTGTATTAGACTACTAATTTGTCCTCTGTCCTGATCGTTCGGTCTGCATCTTGATTAAAACTGAAAAGTTCTCATTTTCGGAAATGTTGCGAAGAGAACTTTATCTGTGACCATTTGCAAAAAAGTTGTATCACGGTTGAATAAGCACGATGATGTCATCGAATAAAATTTCATGAAAATTGCCCACCCCCCCGAAATGATGAGCTGGTTGCGCCCTTGGTTCGCACTTAGGTGTCTGAAAACGCAAAAAAATAGCGGAAACAACAAGCATTTTCAGGAGATGATGCCTACAAGTGCTTTGTCATCTTTTATTTTATGTGTTCACGGATTGTCTTCAAAGCTTACAGCGTTTTTTGATGCAAGTTAAAATTTATAAAATATAGCTTTTCATTTGCAAATCGGTTTTGAAATATGAAGCATCACCCGGCGTTGTGCAGTGATTTTCAAGCTTATTATGTCCCTGGACTTGGAGGAGAAAGGGAAGAAGATTCAGCTGATCCCATGCGACAATTACGAGAAGCAGTGTTCGGTTCTGAATTTGATAAACGTTGTATAGAATTCATTCCGAACTACAACACAATCTTTCATTGGCTATCCGGAATTAAAGGCGAAATCACTATCAACACAATTGCAAAGCTGGCAAAAAAACACACTAAAAACCGTTGCGGAAAAGTTAGTTTCATTTTGTTTGGCCATAGCAATGGTGGTGAAATCGCAGTTCGGGCTTTTGAACATTTGAAAAACACTCTCCCCGAAGATGAATTTCAAATAGTGAAAAGATGTAGTGCTATTTTTACTTTTGGAAGCCCAAAGTGGATGCGTCGTGATCTGGCAAAAGTAAGTTTTCTTCGCAGATACATCTGCAGTTTTCCTCCAACCAACTTATTTCCATGAGTTTCATAAACATGTTACGTTCGAAATGAATGCTTTATCGCAAAACTTGTAATTGTCTTTAAAAAGAAATTTAAAAAATGACAACATACGTAATAGAGCATTTATTTTGTTGAACTTCACCGAATTGAAAATCTAGAAATACCCAAAAACCAATGGTTTTATCGCAGATTATCAACATCCCTGATGGAAAATTGTTTCTGCAGAATTTCACTTTAAAGTAACTTTTGCCTATTGCTTGTCTCTTGGTTGTTGCCTGTCTCTCATTTGATCATCTATGGTTGCCATTAAGTTATTTACATTTAATTCCACGAGACGAACAATGATGTGTGCGGATGAAATTTTTTCTTATGTCAACATTTCGTAGATGCTGTTTGTTTATGTTACCTCACACAAACAAGCTTCATTCTGTGCAATGCGCGCAGATCACACTCAATATTCTCCATCGAAATGATAATGTAGCAAGAACAGGAGCTACCTGGACTGATCAAAATGGGGCAGACAAAGGTGACAACTTCCTCTACAGTGGACCAGTGTTGAGTCACAAATGTCAATGTTGCTCACGCAAATCAAAAGTGGTAGAAAGCCAAATAGACGAAGCTGATCTGGTAGGTTCGTCGAAAGCAGAATCTCCTTCGAGCTTCTCTAGCTCATCGTCCAGCAGCAGCGTTGAGGGACATTATAGCAGCGAGTACATGATCTGTACAAATGCAAAGAAGTATATCAAAAGGAAGTTACAAATCACAGGTGGTAAAGTTAAATGCAGTTGTAAGTTTCAACCTACAAGTTGTAACAGCTGGTATGAAATACTGGCTTGTACAAGTGCCTTCATATGTCTCTTGAGTTTGGTGTGCCACTATTTTGACTATTTGTTCTGAAAGACCCCTCGCTCCTTTTCGCTTCCGGCTTTTCAGATATTTTCTCTTTTAAATTAGGTTCGTTCTAGAAGTGAAGTTATGTTGTGAAAGAACCTGTAACAGGGCCATAACACTGTGGCGATTGTTTCATGGAAAAAGGAACGATCAAGCGACAAGTGTGGCAATTGAATGTTAAACCCTTGAAGTCCCGCAGAGCCTTGAAAAATCAACCTAAATGCAATTTGTGAATTATCTTTGCAGTGTTTTCATTGGTATACGGAGGTTACTTGGAGAATTGATCGGGAGCTAAGAAGCAGAACAACTTGCAACCAACCTATATACTACTAATATGCATGGGCGTCGGAAGGATTTTTTCCAGGGGGGGCACTAGAGGATTTTTCCAAAATTTTTCCAGGGGGGTAAAAGTGGTGTAATTTTGTTTTCACCACTCGAAATTTAAAAAACAACCTTTTTTAGTTGAAAATTTTCGAAATCCAAGGGTGGCGAAGTCCCCTTCCTGCCCCCCTTCAGACGTCCATACTTATATGTCCAAAATTCTACTTGATTTGATGAATCAACCTTAACCCTGTTCAGGTAACCTGTAAACACAAAAACTTTTGTTGTCCTTTGCCCAAAATGGAAGATTTTGTTTATTCGCTTACACTGGAGTAACTGACAGGTTTAGACGCGCGCGTGGGTTTTTGTGCAACTTAGCAAGTCTTCTCAAGATCATCTGATCAGAAAAAAACAACGTGTTGATTTTGGAAAATTTTTTATATGATGAAGAACAAAAACAATTTTCCAATAAAAACTTTGGGAAGTGCTCTTAACAGATGAACGAAAAAGTAAAGAAAAATCCAAAAATTCCGCCAGTAGACGTCATTGGTGATTAAACAGAACCTCATTTCAGGCTTGTGGTTCTATCTGCAATAAAAGTAAATTAGGTTGAGACATGAAATTTATCTGTTTTTCTGACAATTTTCAGCCACATTAGTCAACCTTGCCCAAAATGGGCAAATTTTTTACGAAAATCAGGCACATAAGGTAAACTTGCCCAAAATGGGCAAATGCTTTACGACTATTGTTGGGCAAGCAGATTGATCGCAGCACTGCTATTGACTTTCATGTCTCACATACGGCCAGTCCCGTCGCCACAGAAGGGATATGGTGGGCTACGCTCCCCCAAACAAAGTTCCAAGCCACCCCAAATTGAAATATGAAAACTATAAATTAGTGGAGTTTTGCCAATTTTTACAATGTCAAGGCATCAACAGGGAAACAAAAAACTCACTCTAAACATAATGTCGGATGGTTTTCACTTCAAACTCACACTAACCATCACGCCGGTTGATGTTCACCCGAACTCACACTAACCATAATGTGGGGTTATTTTCACCCGAACCCACAATCAACTATAACATCGGGTGATTTTCACCTAGGAATTACGTGGCCACCACCATAGGCGTCCGAGGCAGGGAGTCGGGGGGGCGGCCGCCACCCCTGTCTTAAAAAATTTCAGGGCAAACTCTGTTTTCAGGGCAAGCGCAAGTTGCTCAAAAATCCTGAATGATAAAAAATATATTTTCACTACAGTGAATTCAGGACAAACCCTGTTTTCAGGGCAAGTGCAAGTTGCTCACATACCCTGAATGATAAAAAATATTTCAATAGAGTGCAAAACTTCAAGGCAACCCTGTTTTACAGGGCAAGCGTAAGTTGCTTAAAAATCCTGAATGACAATTGTATTTCAATAAAGTGAAAATTTTCAGGGCAACTCTGTTTTTCAGGGCAAGCGCAAGTTGCTCAAAAATCCTGAATGTAAAAGTATTCTCAACGCAGTGAAAAATTTTAGGACGAACTCTGTTTTTCAGGGCAAGCGCAAGTTGCTCAAAAATCCTGAACGGTAAAAAATGTAATCAATACAGTGGAAAATTTCACTGCAAACTCGTTTTTCAGGGTAAAGTGAAAAAATTTTCAATACGCTATATTCAGCCAATAAAGGAAATTACCGCAAAGTTTCTTGTCTGGGAGAACGCAACACGTAAGGAACTTCACCCCCGTGAGTTAACAAGCAAGGTAACTACAGAATTTGCCTACAACGGCACCTCTAGGAGGTTGCATAAAGAACGTTATTGCCGAATTGACGTTATAAGCGAATTGAAATGCATGTAAAAGATGCCATCGGGATCGAACAAAATGTAACGCTATGGGCGAATTGACATTACATGCGAAGCCGTTATAAACGAATTTAACTGTATAGACCAGATTTACGTAAGGTTTTAGACCCAATTCGGAATAAACTAAAAAGTTAGTTTCAGGGCAAATTGTTATTTTCAGGGCAAATTTTTTCTGCACCCCCAGTAAAATGCCTTCCCGCACGCCTATGGCCACCACTCCAGTCCGGGTGGAATCACCGGGGGTTAGTGCTCCAGGGGTGTGAGTGATCTTTGCAGAAAACTTGAAAGTGATCAATGCTGACAAGTGCTCCCCATCGTTGGCAGTTGGCACGTGAAACTCGTTTTGTTCTGTTTTGATGGTGGACAGGTTCCACAGCGTTGTCTGGTCTCAAAGTTCATGTCCTCAATAACACGCTTTGGCCGTTAACCACAAGTGCACACACAAGGAGCAAGCCTTTTTTGGCTAAGCCAGAGTTCTAGAAACTTCAGTTAGGAGCAAAAGAGAAGCATAAGGTTCATCATGTCCTCAATCAAATGCTTTGACCTTTCACCACACGTGCACACACAAGGCGCAGGTCTTTCTGGCTCCAAATTCTTTCCTCTGACGGATAAGGCGTCATACATTCTCCTGCCTGTTTTCAATGAAAACCACGAGCTGACCAGGAGCCATTCGCACCAAATTTGATTCGCGTCGTCAGGGCTTGCACTCGTGTGATCTACTCCCGTGCTGGCTTCGATCAAAGGTTGCTGGCGTGGCTAGTAGTGAACCTACATGCACCATCTCTTTTTACCCAAATTAGTCAAGGTTACCTTAGCAGGAATCTTTGTGTAGGCGTTTTGTTACACCACAGGTAACCACGGGTCAGTTTGGGAAAATTTTTGTTCCTCATCAAAAACTACAAAATTTGTGCAGATTTCGATAGGATTGCCCGAAAGAGCGTCTAAAAATGCAACTACTGAAAGAACCAGCTTTCTACGTGAACGTTAACTAATTTTTAATTTAAGTAGAACAACCGTTTGCCCAAATTGGGCAGAGGTTAGCTGAGCAGGGTTAAAAGAGTACATATAAATTACATTTGTAATGTTTTCATTTGTAAGTGCACGTCATAAGTAGCACTCATCACCTCTAAAAGACCGATGAAAACATTAAAAGTAAAAGATGTTGCATTTTGTTAAAGGAAGCGGCGGAAAATGTCGAAAATAACCGTTTACCTCACCAAGGCAAATTCAGGAGTGGCTCCATATCAGTTAACCAGGGGTGTAGTGCTAAAAAAGAGGTGTTGGAACGCCGTTCCCATACCAAATAAAAAGGAAGACTGCAGCAAATATTTCGAGCATAAAGTGAGCATTCGCCTGCAAGAATTTCCACACTGGATCTTCCTGTTGCACTGTCGACTTTTGACGAGAAGTGCGAATCTGAGTGTCGCTACCACATCTGTGAGATCGTAGCCATGTTTTAATGTAATCTAGTGCAAAAAGGTGCGGGAACGCGTTCCTACCCCACTACACCGTTGCAGTTAACGTGTAAATCAAGCTTGGTGCTTTTATGAAAATTTGAACTATAGGTTTGCCATGCTGCAGGACTATTAAATCAACAAGACAAATAATTCTGTGTTTGCTACATTTAACTTCAAGAGGAATATAATGCTGCCTCAGCTGGTTTTATTAATTTAAGTAATTTAAGTTGTTGTTTTTTGTATATTTTTATTTCATTGTGTGTTTCTGTTCTTTGTTCACATTCAACTTTCATGGGAAAAAACTACACTCCGTACTTAGTTACTTCATCAAGTAATTTTTAGTTCTTGCTGAATTCAGTATTTGTGACAACACCGATTTTCTCAATGAATCAAGAACCACTTTCCTGTTTATATAACCATGATCTTTTCATCTGTAATTTTACCTCGCTGTATTCTGCGTATGTTTGTTTGTCTTTTTGAATGTGCTCTTTTCAAGAGTTGTTTTTTAACACGTACACGTCAAAATATATCAGAAGGTTTCATTGTCTAACTATAGATGACCTCCATGTTCTGTCCCCAGTCGTATGGAACACAATGACAATCTTTACATTATTTGCATCGATATTAGTGCCTTTTACCATTGTGTTTTTATTTATTCTAATTTCCACTGACAATTGGGTATTTTTGGTATTTTTTCATGTGATGACTTTTTTTGTATTTATCTGCTTATTGGTTGAGTCATATGAAACAATAAATATCGCTCTATAATCCTCACGTTAGGCAGATTTGCTTAAAAATTGAACCAGAAATGGACTAAGTATTACTTGTGACGCATCACTTTTGCAAGAACAAGAGCTACAATTAATTTGTCGCTACATTTTCCATGACGTCAAGGAAACACAATGAAATATACAGAGACATTACAACTCGGATACTGCGAGTGACTCCAGAAAAAGGCATTGAATTTACACCTGCACACAAAACGATTTATGTCAGCGCCGGATTTAGATGGTATGGTACCCGGGGTCCAGGCATGGTGGGAGGCACCGTGTGCACTCTTTTCGTGTTAATGTAGGTGAAACGTTGTTATTTGTGCCATTAAAACCGTTGTGCATTTTGATTTCTGTTTAATCTGAAAAATCGTTTCGTGTCCTTATGCAACTATAACTCTTAGAATGAAAATTTTGACCCTAATGTCTTTTATTAAAATTCAAAAATTTTGATTAAATGGCATTACTGACAGAAGACACAAGGCAACAGTCACCTGACGATTAGGTATGCAGAAATTGCATTGTAGATGGGTGTGTATGCAGGAGCTGACAAGGGGAGTTGGAAAGGATACTCCATCCATCAGCAGTGAGAATAGTACCTTTCTAGTAACGATGAAGCGAAGCGTGATTATTGTTGCTTTCAAAAGACCTCTAGGAAACAAGATTGGGAATCTGTATTTATAAAACTTCACTTCCGCATCGACATGATGACTACAGTATATTGGTTTCACACAAAGCGGTCCCCCCTTTTTTTACAACAAAAATGTGCCCACGGTAACAAGGCATACACAAATACATGAAAGATGAAAGACGATGATATATACGTGGCGGTAGTAGAGAGTATACGCCTGATGGCGCTAATACATTTACGTTGATGAAACGCAAGCTTAGAAGACACAGGCATGACTGACGCCATCATGATTACCATAATGTAGTACAGTACTGTGATGACTTCCAAGTACATCGATTTATAAAATGCATGAGGGAGTGGTAGGCTGCCAAGGACCAGGGGTAATTTAGGCTGCAGACCTCCCAAGGACGAAGCTGCTAATAGTGTAAATGGAACAGTGTATAATTGTTAGCAAAAGTCTTTTGCTCTGGGTATAAAATGCAATATGTGCAATACGATTATATGGTTTATTGAGCTAAAATGCATTGCAGGCAAAGGCCAAGCCACCAGAAGGAAATGGTTTGAATTTGTACTGTTTTCACACATTTAAAAATATTCGTGAATGCTAGAGAGGAAATTCGTCAAACGTTACATACTGGTGCAGCACTGTAATGGTGTCAAGAGATTTAAGCAGGTTGAGAACTAGTCGTGCAATCATGCTTTGCGGAAAAGAATTCGCTGTCAATGTATGCATGGAAACGGAATATCGTTTGCAGTTCAATAGGCATATAGTTTGCTTTGCATCTGTAGGCTAAAGGCATCACACTATACTTCATACACTGACTTGACCCGACCAAATTTTTGTGAACGCGATGAAAACCAAACGATGTAATATACAACGGAGATAGTTCATGATTTGACAGTTTCCACCGCAACAGCGTTAAATGATTAAATCAATCCACTTGGTTTATGTACACCAATAAATACGAATACGAAGTATGCTTCTAGTAGCCGAGTGATACATATTTCTTGTACTCTGCAGAAAGGAGTGCCAAACACGTTTAATTCTTTATTTCGGAAGGAATTCTTGTCATGTCCCCTCCTTTGCCTGCAGAGGCGGATTACGAAAGTCACAAGCGGCTTGTTCTACTGTTGGTCTTCATTGCGTAACAATAACATGGCAACATATCTGCAAAGGTTCACTTCATATCACGGTAGCAGGCGTTTTGTTGCATGAGACTTGAACGCACACATCTTGGCAGGTAATGCAGCGAGACAGTGACATACTGACAGCGGTAAGTCACGAACATTTATACTTTGTGAAAAAAAGCATGAGTGAGTCCATTGCAATGCTTCCACAAGTTTGAAAAATCCATTATTAGTGTCACCAATGTGCCTGAGTGTCAAACTACACTTCTGCAGGCTTCTTTTCATGCAGTATATAATTACGTGGCTTGTTAGAATACATCTATGCAGGCTTGTGGGAATACGTCTTAATCGTTAAGATTTAGTTCTGACATCTGAGTGAATACTGAGTGCAAAGCTATATTTGCTGTGGCGAGTTTTCATAACTCATCTGGTCAATTTTGCAAAACCTGGGTGGTGTTCTGATTCTGGTAAGTTTGTCCGTAGTCGTGTCAAGAATCAGGTCTACTTTAATTGTCGGGTTTGTGTAGCAAGGTTTTATAGATCGCTTTGGACGAAATCCCAGACGTTTGCAGCTCTTGTTTCTAAGTGATGCTGACAAGTCTTGCCAACTGATCCCGCAATCATGGAGAGGAGCAACTGGACAACTTTCCTCATAAAATTTTCAAAAACATGTTCAATTGTTAGTTCAGTTGAATTTATCAGCTGGGTGCACCCAGGGGCGCAACCAGGATTTTTCTAAGGGGGGGCTGAAATTATGGAAGCAAAAGCTATGAAAAGGAAAAATTGCTTGTGATAAGAATAGCCAGGAAAGCACATGTATTGTGGATAAACAGTTGACTGTACTCACTACGAAACCTGGGGTCCTTCCAACTAAACTGCCATCTTGTTTCTCTGATATTCTTTCATGACGACCGTAAAACTCAACCACCTTGATAACATGTCTCAGCCGAGTTTTGCTTTGATCTATGATTTTTTTCTACTGTCGGAAAGCATATTTCTCACGTCCACGTTTTCTTCATTTTTGCAAAGTTTAAGAAACGCATCAAACTTCTCTGCGCAAA
>Ga0210059_1011512_pt1 | contig 13516 bp, 9 predicted proteins | sample Ectturendosymbi2_FD_188042 | JGI IMG/M metagenome (GOLD analysis project Ga0210059, IMG submission 188042) | Ecteinascidia turbinata endosymbiont from Florida, USA - Sample 2 (SPAdes) (version 2) | ecosystem: Host-associated > Tunicates > Ascidians > Unclassified | place: Key West, Florida...
CCGATCTGTACTGCTAATCGAAAGAGATAAATCAGTTCAGAATTTGTTTTGAGAGGCAAATTAAAATTTCGGTTTGGACGAGAATTGTCGTTTGCAATGTTTCTTTCATTTATGGTTGTTTATAGCTGTAGAAAAACGGAGCAAAAGAGGAATTTTGCATGAAAGTCCATCCCGTAATTAAACGATCGCCTTGGAACAGCAAATTCTTCAGAACATCAGTTTAGGAAACAATCGAAACATTTCAAAAATTTGGCATTTTTCGTTTGTAATTTTGGTGTCTTGTGATATGAGGTTTCGTATTAGTTGTTTTGCAAAAGGAGTGTTACGTTTCATTACTTCGCGTTCATCTACAGACCTTCCTGCAAACATCTGCTTCAACGGGTCCTGGCATAAACGTTTACGCCCTGCGTTGGTCTCATGCTCATCTGGCAATTAGCATCTTATACAAATCGATGTTTTGCCTAATGCGCATTTATTGTGCGATAATATGGTCACATGCAAAACTTGGCTGTTTGTTTTAAGAGATATGTTCGGAAAAAATTCCTGGCAAGGATGTTCAGAAAAAATACGATGGTTGTGTATGGAACTCGTAGCACTTAATCGTCACGCCACCATGGTTTTAGAAGTAGTGAATTATGCGATTATGTTGCAGACACCACCTCCCTCTAACGTAACTTTGCCAAATGACATAGAAGACAGATTGGCCAACCTGACGCAGATTGTCAACCGAGTGGAGGTCAGTATGCGAGTGTTCCGAGATTTCATGTTGTAAAAATGTCACTTAAAATAATGTTTCATTCTTCAAAACGTTTTTTGTTCTAAACCTCTTCATTTTAAAATTCAGACGTTTGATTGAAACTTGATCGTTTGGTTTTAGTACCAAATGTCAAAATTGTCATTCATTTCTAAGGAAACGAATGACGAGGCCGAACAAAGATTTGGCAACATCACTGAGGAAATTCAAATGATAAACAGCAGATTACTGCAAATGGAGGTTAGTAAAACTCAAATCCTATCTGTTTGTTGACAACCCTTTGTGTGTGTGCGCAAAATACAAGTTGAGGATAAACGAAAAGGTTTTTCAGTCTCTTTGATCGATGTTGTAAGTTTTCAACAATATTCGTCCATTTACCGTCATCTTGCTTGCTCTTCACAATGTTTCCTTCTATCCTTGGGAAATTCGCTTTTTCTGAACTGCAAGAAGGAATTGACTGGGTTAAAACCTTTCAAATTGTTCTTACCTCAAACTTGCTTCTATTTGGTTGAGGATTAATTTCAACAATACTGTTTTTGTCTAATTTTGTTGTTTCACAAGTAAAAATGAAATTTTGTTTTCGACTGTATAAAGAGATAAATTGAATGTTTGTCGCGACAATTCTCGAATAAAAGAAATGAAGGACGCATCATTCATGGCCATATTGTGATGTGACGTTGGGCATGCTACGTAATAGTCTGAAGTGCAGACTTTAGATGTAAAATAAAATAGCTTTGCGCCATCTACTGAGAACATTTATGAAGACTCCATACCTAATCGTGTTTTTGTGAAGCTATTTGATGCCTTTTTAGTCCACATTTTGATCAGTGTTTCTTCAAAATATTATGTGGATTTTTTGAATTATTTTTTTTGATCTCATTTTTCTTTGACGTAAATGTTTTTGTAATGCTTATTTGAAAGCAAACTTTTTTTAATAATAAGCATTGCCAAATCATTTACTTCGAATGATTTGTAAAAGCTTTGCTGTATAATTATCAGTTAGATTTGACTGCTGAATTTAAAACGAAATGACGGATGCTGTTAGTTTTTTGAGGAAGATTTGCTGAATGGCGTGCACCATTCTAAGTAATATTCCATATGAATAATATTTTCTGGGGTGTTTCATGCATTTTTGACAACACTGTGGACACATGTTTGTTTCGTGCGCAATTTGCAGGCATAGTTTTTGCTTTAAATCAAGTAAACATATTCGAATCATCACCGATATATGTCTGCTTCGTGTTGAATATAATAGTGGTGTCGTCATATACACAGAAAAATCATTTTTTTACATCACAAAACGTTCTTTTTGCATTTTGCAAACACATTCAACATGTTTAGCAAACATTTGCTGATGACTTGAAGTGAAGCAAGTCTAAATGAAATCAAAAGCATCTTCTTTAATGCTAAAATCGAGAACACAACGTGTGTAAAATTTTTTAGTTCGGTATGAGTATTTTCGCACGAAATCTAATTACCAAATCAAACAAAACGTCATTTTGAATATTGTCGACACTGACAAAATGTCATTTACCAAATGTTTTGAGCTTTCAGAAGACATCTCATCATGCTTGCTTGGATTGTATGGTGCAAAAGTTATTTCCACAATACTAACTTGCTGAGGTCATTGACAATGCTTTAAGTTATTAATGAGCAGCAATCTGTTCGATGTTCTGATGTAATTGTTTCAATTGTCAAGTACAACCGCGTTCAATGGACGAATCTTTACTGTCACTTTTTTCAGGTTGCAAAAAATTTATACATAGGCTATATCGAATAGGTTTACGCTTTTTTCATTGTATTAGAGATTTTGTGTTTCTGACAGGACACCGTAGAAGATTTCGAATGCTCATCCGAAATTCTTGATGATGTGCTGCATTTGCTCAACAACAAAACAAGCACAGAATGGGTACGTTTTACTTCTGGACCAGTTGAAGCTCAGTTCCCTGAGAACACAGTGAAATTTTCTTTCAGTGTTTCTGTTCGTATAAGGTTTGTTCATGTGCCTGTAATTTTCCGGGAAATGCCTGAAATCTGAACAGTCGATGCTGACACCTAGCAGCATCAAGATCGAATATTATTCAGTCTTTCTAGACAGCTGTTGAACAGCTGCACATGCACAACGATTTGAATACCATCAGTGCATTTCTCATCTATGAAGTGCATAAACCGAATTTTTGCCTAATGCATGCGATGAATAACTCAGCAAAGACTTCTTTATGTGGATGTAAAAAATTTCCGACATGGTTTGCAGGTATGTTTTCAGAAAATAAGAAGAAGCCCAGTGATGGGATTTGACTGGTACGGAAGTACCTGTTCTTGGAATTCCTTCAATCCCAAGAACCGGTTGTTTGCTTGAGTCAGGGGTCTTCAATTTTATCCCAGGAACACCTTTTGCTTATTACTTATTTTGCCAAGCCCCTCATAGATCAGGAAAATAACTGAAACCAATAATTTCCCTTGCTAGACTATACCAGTTGGCAACACAAAGATCAACCTTTGCTCTTATATTGGTCTAACCAACATGGTTTGCCTCTGGAGGCTCTGATATTGAGAACCTATTGGTAGTGTGTCATGGAGTGAGAGAACCTGTTCTTAACATCTTCGAATCCCAAAACTGATGAAGTGTATATGTGCATACATAATACACAGGTATATCCACATATGTTTTTTGCATTTCACTTAATAATAGTAGATTATGTTGCTTCAGTCTTACTCCGTAACATTCATTTGACTGTGAATGCATCATCCTGTGATGATGAAAGCCATCAATTGAAAAACAACAGCGAACTTTTACAGTTTTGGTAAATATAACTTTGGTTTTTCTTGCGCGTAACATTCAAAAATTCTTGATTATCATGATGCTTAAAATGTCGATCAAGTTGCAGTGCAGTTAAATCCTGTTTCAAAGTTGATCTACCCACATTCTTGAGATACAAACAGTTTTGTCTCAATTTTGCTTTGTTCTGACAATACGCAAAATCTGTCGGAATTATGATGTAAATAGGCCGCGATTAACACGTATCTGAAAAAATGCGTTTAGGAGTGTTTCTCAATATAACAAAGCAATTTAAGGTTGCTTCAGGTACATGATGTTGCGCTTTCGAGTCTTCAGTTAATATTTTGTCAAAAAATATTTCGGTTATAAATTTTTACTAACAACACCATGTTTACCGTTAGTGAGGGAAAAGCGTGGTATTGTATAATCATTTTCAGGTGTGTGATCTCTTTCCGAGAGGCTTAAACACGAAAGATTTGTATTTCGAAACAATCGTTTATACAATTTGGAAGGTTAAAGTCAGTCTATTATCCTGTTCCACATAGGCAGTTTATTATTTTGTTTTACATGGGCCATACATGGGAAACTATAGTGCATGAATACAATTGAAGTATCCTGTAGTGCGCAGTCAGTTGTAGTTCAATCCAAACTAACTTAGGACTATAAGCAACCGTACAGAACAATTATACAAACAAATGAAAGCTTTAGTCAAAGCACGTGTTAAGTTCGTTTTAAGTAAATCCCAACCAAGAACGCAAACATCTTCTGCGATTGATAGCTCACGGAACAGGACTTTTCGCTCTGGCCAATTCTGTCTGATCATTTCGATCTGAGCCGTTTCGGTCTGGGCCGTTTCAGTCACGGGACATTTCGGTCGCGACGTTTCTGTGCATAAACAACGTATTACATTGGTTTATTTAAATGATTATAGGCAGGCGAAATGTCACTCTAGCTGGTGTTATACCAACTCCCTTTCAGGAGTCTTGATTGCGATTAAATCTGAATTGTAATTATGACTTTGAAGAATTTGTATTTAATTGCAAAATGTCGATAATGATTTAATTTGCTTGCTGATGATAATGAAAATTATATGTTGATGCTAATTAATTGTTGGATCTTGGATCATGTTTGTAGTTTTTAAAAAAACTTCTCGTTGATTTGAATATGTTTGCATTAAAATGTGAACATGCAAGATTCCTGCAAGATTTCATAGTCTGACCGAAATGTCCCCAGACCGAAACGGCCCAGACTGAATCGGCCAGACCGAAAAGTTGCGTACCCATAGCACACGTCTTCCCCACAACAATTACGGACCCCCTAACCCTTTTCAATCACTTTACCCACATTGGTTAATTTTTGTTAGTGAGGAATGTTCACAGTATTTTGTTTATCCGCTTCATCGGATATGGGCGAAATCACGTCATGGTCTTGCGGTGATGAATGTTCAGATCAGTTTATTATATCTGTATTCGGCATTTCGCACGCGGAGCTTCCACCATCCTCCACTGTTGGGCATTGGGCTAAATGTTGGTGGAGACATTGAACCCCTGATCATTTGTAAATCCAACGTGGACAAAGCTGTCATTTGCACTTCAACCTCATCACACAGCAGATCCTTATTAGCTTTGGTATGCCATCGAAGCAAGACAGAACGGGAATTGATAAGCCAGTTCAGCATTGCTTTACCACGCATCCACCTCCTTTGAAAGGAGAAGAAATGTCAACAGGGCACATCGTTGGCGACAGTGCAAGCAGAGACCTGTGCAAAATTTCGGCTCAGAGCTCCTATGGAAGGTTTGTGCTTCAGAGCATAAGTTTCACTATTCATATTTATTTGCTTCTCCCTCGAACTGTGAACCTGAAGGCTAAATACTTGTGAGGCAGATTTCTTTTTTTGGGGGGAGCCTCACAGTTCCCGCGTGACCAAGCGTTTCATCATTTCGTTTAAGATCGAAATTTGACATGGCTAAAAAGGAAACAGTGCACACTGCACAGGCGCGAAAAAGCATCTGTTGTTGCAATCACTTTCCTAGGTCTGATTAATGTGATAACCGAAAGCGCCCAATTCAACTCGCCGATGTTGAATCCTACTGTTTTTGATTTCGTGTGCCTTTCTGGTCAAACATAAAAGTACCAGAATGTTGGTCAATAACTAATGTAAAGGTTCGTCCGTGAACGTATCCCTTCTATAATAAAAACTTTGTCTTCGTGGCTGTATTTTGTTGATTTTTTGCAATTGATTTGAGGCTGCTATTGGTTCGAAAATACCTCGGAGGTTCAACCTTTGTACAAAGAACACAGCTCAAGTATCCATGATTATGAACATCATTTGCGATCTTTATCACTTCTTGTCAGAAAGCTTTGGAGTTCAAACCGCGGTGAAGTTTCCAAATGTCTGGCAGTGACATCATATTAGTGCAAAGACTTCCATTCACTCAAGTTGGAAGATTGCATAATCTTGGTTGAAATAGGCAGATTTGGCGATTTTGAATCTTTGACAACATAAATGCAACTTATACACTATACCAGTGGTTCTTAAACCTTTTCTCCGACACGACCCCTCAAGCATTTTTCTTTTGGTTCACGCCCTCCTGAATTTAACTAAGTTGTAAAAACAAATGCATTTCTTGGTGAATTTGTTTCATTGTTGAATTTTAGGATTTTGTAACAGACACTAAGTCCATAGAGTACAAACAAACGCAGTCTGCACAATGCAGATTGATAAAAATAGACACAACAGAACTATTAATAGGGAGTTTGGGTTACAGACAGGCCCGTAACCAGGGTGGGCGAACCCCCCCTAGAAAAATTCCCCCCCCTGGAAAAATGTTTTGGACATAGTTCAAATCTATTGGACATAGTGTAACAAATTTGGGCCCCTCTCAGAAAACTCTTCTCCCCCCTTGGTATCCCAAGCTGGTTACGGGCCTGTTTGTTCGTTAACCCGTAACACTTGGTACAAAGCTACACCCAGAATAGGACACTGAGTCCAACCCTGGTCAACGGTCAGGTCAAGTACGAAAGTACTGTGGTATGCACATTCCAGTGATGGAGTTTCGAGACTTGGTCTCGGTCTCGAGACCCTTTTAGCGAGTCTCGGTCTTGAAGGTTTCAGGCCTCGAGACTTTAAGTATTGCAAAGAAATTGTTTATTAAAATTTCTATAATTCAACGAGTTGTGTTTGTTGTATTTGTAGGTAAAAAACATCCAAAACAGGTCGGAAAAATGCCAGAAATTTGAAAACAAGTCAAGTCAGAAGTGAAGACGACGTTTTAAAAAAAAATTCGGCAAAATGCAACACATTTTGTAGTCTCGAGTCTCGGTCTCGAACCTCATGCTTTGAGTCTCGGTCTTTTTGATGAAGTCTCGGTCTCGTCTCGAAATTTTAACCAGGTCTCGATCGCGAAGGGGTTACGATCTCGACTACATCACTGCCACACGCCCTCAAATAAACACTGTAACGTCCGAGCACTCAGTCGCAAAGTAAAATGTGGTTGTAGTGTTCAAAGAATAAGGACGAACATAAACAATCTGACTGCCAGAGGCGTACCGATGGGGCAAGGGGGCGCAATTCCCCGGGCGCAGAAAAGTCCTAACAATGTCGCAAGTACTTTCTTCAACAGCAGATTTGCTTCCGAAAGACCTCAAGCTCGAATACGGGGGCGCCAAACTTGTTTGTTGTCCCAGGCGGCATCTAACCTCGTTACGCCCCTGCTGACTGCATCAAAGTGCGCAGCCATATGTTGTTAGACTTTCTCCATCGTTCAAGAAAGATTTACTCATTTTTGTTACAATAGTCTCAAAGGTAAGAATGTTGCATTGAACCTGATGACTACCACCACTTTTGTATACGGCAGGTTGTATACAGCCCTGCACCAAAAATTGTAGGCCACTGATAATTTGGCAATTTTTTGCCAGTATTTGGTGCAGCGTTATTTCGCAGCATTAGATGGAAAACGCTTTCTTTGAAACGTTATAACCGCGTTTTCGTATGATATTCCAGAATCTCAAACCAAAACCATTCAGGCGTGAAAAAGATAGTACGGTTAAATGCATAAAGCGGATTTTCAAATAGAAACGTTATTTTTATTTGTGGACTTAAACACTCCGCGCCGCTTAGTTTGAGTGAAAGACGCGGTTCCGAGATTAGGCAGCTGAGTGTCGCCAATGGGATGGCCGGAGAGCAAAGTTACTATCTATTTTTGGCCGAGAAGTCGACATCGTATGGTGACCTGTAGCTGCCAAGCCGCATTTATAAACTTGGTCTCACATTCAACAAGAGTGTGGCTCAAGTGCAGTTGAATCGTCATTGATATGCATTATCGCATCACAGAAGAACGCGGCAGGAGTATACTGCAGAAAATTAGTATCATGTAGGTGTACGACCACATTGCGGAAAACTCGTTGAATTACAGAAAGCCATAGCGGTATCCCACGCTACGTGGAACTGTGCAACGTGTGTGCATTCATGTTAATCTGGAATTAGGCGAGCCGCTCTGGGATGCAATCGGCTACTTTAAACTCTAAGTGCACCATGCTGTTCTCAAATGCGAGAACGGCACAGATGTTATTGTCAAAGGGACTTGGCATGTCGACTAATGAGTTCCCCTAGTTTCGCTCCTGAATGTTTGCATGTAGGCACAAATTCGGCCTGCAAAATTCCAAGAAACTTAACATCAACTTCCATATCTGTCGGAACTAAATAATATTTAGGGTGGAAAATTAGCACTTGTGTAACGTTTGGAAGGGACACATTCCTGTTCAAAAACTTTCCATGTTGTAGAGCATCTAGGGTTAGCGCCCCTCTGGAAATCTCTTGACACCCGTGCCCCCGTTTAAGAACCACTGCACTATACGTTCGCTGCATACAACAAAAGCAACTGGTAACGCGACAAATGAAGATGTGGCACGAATCCAGCACGACAATGACCACAGGTTTTACAAGCTAATGCACACTTGCATATCTATTTAAATTGGAATGCCATCAATACCTTTCTCATCTACTGGTTTCGGAAAGGCAACGTTGCTTAGACGGCGTAGGCCTTAATCACGCAACAACACGTGATTTTGCCACAATGTGCGTTTAGTTGATTTCGGCCTATGCTTCATAAAATTTGATGCAGGCAACAGATGTCACCGTCATGGTATGGTCATCTCGTCCACAACGTGTGCACGTTTGAAGATTTACGTACAAAATAAAAGGAACACAGTCTGAAACAGCAATTTTCTGCCAAAATAATTCAACTTAGCAAAGATACAGTATAACATTCAAGAAATGACTGTGCGAAGATCGTGCATCTCTTTTCATCGCGTTTTGTCGCGAATCCCGTAGTTTTGCTACAGACTTACTACGTCATGGTGGGTCGCCGATTGGCGTACATGGCTCCTTCCTCCTCGATGACTATTACTCGTTGTGATCCCGTGTTTCATCAACTCGCTTGGTCCCTAAAAATATCTTCATTCTTGTCGAGTAAAAAATAAAACAGACAAAATAAATACAAATAATGCCAGGTGATATAAAACTGCACTGAAGCGTAAAAAATAAAGAAATTCCAAACGCATGGGAACGCGTTTTTCACACAGGCATGTGGACTTGTTTCTAGTGCTCGAGCGAGATGTTAAGATTAATCCTTCTGTATTTATCTGCGCAAGAGTGGGTTTCATTAGTCGTCTGTATCTGCAAGTTGGTCCTAGGATTTTTCATCGTCTTTAAGGAAATTTATAACCCCATAGTTATAAAACTTTATGGTAGTTTGTATTTTATCAGAGAAAATAGCATTACATGAGTTATATGGTTATATGGAAAATAGCATTACATGAGTTATACGGTTACATGAGTTATATGGTTATATCGCATAGAGTTATATGGTGCTCGTAACTCCTGCATATGAATGATCCGATAGAATCACCAATTACGTTTAAGGAAATCCAAGATAAAGCTAAACCCGTGACAAGTGTTGCAGTCTGCAAAATCGAAACCTTGGTTAAAGTCCTGCGGAAGTGTGAGTTATTTGCAGATCAATGGCAAATGCTACATTGCCCAATTCTTTGAAATCAATCCATTTGGACTCGTTGCGAGTAATTGCGAAGGAGAAAAACGATACTCCAATTGTGTAGGAGAACATGTTGGCAAAATTATCATTGCTCCAACAAACTATGTGCTAACTTGCAAAGGAACCATTCAGACGTTGATGAATATGCCTGCAATACATGAAAATCTGGTTTTCTTAAAATATAAACAATATCCAAACTCATTGTATGCAGAAGCTCGGAAAACACTCAAGTGTCAAAATTTCTAGCTCTGCGCCAGTCATCTCGTGCGAAATATCTCCACTAACAAATTATCGTGAAAAGAAGTTTTTTCATCGTAGGTCTGAACATAAGACAAACCAACGATGCTTCCATAGAATGTTCATGCAAGGAATTTGTAACTTAACAGAAGATACTTAATATTTTAAATTAGGATACCAGATAATATTACAGGAATTTCTCACCGATATCAAAAGCCAAGCAATGCTGGCAAAAGAGAAAATATTGATTACCTTGTTCTGATAGCTATTCCTAGCCTTGTTTCTTCAATTTATGTAATGAGTCGTTGCAAACATCTACTGTAGAATCAATAGTCAGGGTCGAAGATTCTTCAGACTTTCCAGGCCAGGTTCTCCAAATTACGGCGCACGGGTTTAAATACGGCCGGCGAAGCTGTTTCATCTGGCAGTAAAGATATTTTGTTAATAATAAAATTATAATGTATTTACGAAAAATTTGTTGATTTCTTGGAATGTAACATATCCCGAAACAATCACATTACACGAAGTGTCCGGCCCTCGAACTGTCGTGTAATAGCTTATGTGGTCCTCGAAAAAAGAAATTTGGAGACTCTTTTACAGAGAGCTATTGACCACTTACACGTGCACATCAATTCGAATACCATGAGCACATTTCTTATCTATGAAGTGCATAAGCCGAATGTTGCCTAATGCACGCGATAATTAACTCAGGAAAGACTCCGTTATGTTGGGCGTTTCATATCAAGCTTGTTACCTGCAAAACTTTACGCACAATTTAGCGGCGAACGTGTAGAGCTTCATATCCTGCACTTGAAACGTTACTATAGCTTGTGGTTTCTGATGAAAACTGAACGCTTACGGAAATTGAAGCAGAGCATCGACCGATTTGTACTGTCTATCAAAAGAGACAAATCAGTTTACTTATTTTTGTGTGAGTTAAAATTTTAGTTTGTTGGGACATTGTGGTTTAAAAGTTTTGATCCACTTATGGGTGTTTATATTTTGATAAAAGCAGTAGAAACTCAGTCTTTAGCATAAAAATCAATCCGATAGGCAAACGATCGTCTTGTTTCTAGTATAACGTCCTTATTTTGTGTCCCTAAGGTCACAAAATAGAGGAGCTTTAGACTTAACTTTTTTATGTTTTTCGTGAGTTCGCGGAAGTTAAAGTCAAGGACAGTTATTGCCTTTCTGCAAAGGGGCAACTGCCCCTTTAATCGTTGTGCCTTGCCTACCGTATTGTAGGTCTTGGAGCCTTCTTACGCCGAAGTTCTGCCCGCGAGAATTTGTCTGTGTCGGCCCTTATTCGTAAACTTCTACCCACGAGAAGCTTCTATTAGTGCGCATCGTTCACCATCGTCAAGTTTCTACCCGTGAGAAACTGCCTGTTCATATATCGCTCATTCTTTCGTAGTTTCTGCCCGTGAGAAGCTGCTGAGATTGTATCGTTTCGTTCTGCTTTAGTCTCTGCCCGTGAGAGACTATTTTGTCTCGTATATCGTTGAGCTTGGCATAGCTTCTGCCGCAGGAATCTATCCACATTGTACTTTCGTTCGCCTGCCATAGTTTCTACCGCGAGAAACTATCTATATCTTGCTTCGTTCAGACTGACCGCGTTTCTGCCACGAGAAACTGCATCGCTCAGTGCAACAGAGTAAGTACTGTGTTCACCATTTTATTGGAACAACCACTGCTGGCGCGAAGCCTTATCTGCAGTTTTACTTTGAAATACCGAGTCAAAAGACTAAATTCATGCAAAAATACACGTTAATTTATACACTAAATTTTTAGTTTCTTTTCTTCACCTTTTTGGAGTCTTGAGTCATTTTTCCAGCACATGACCCTTTTTCTTGGTTTTGTTTTCAATGAGCTTTTCGGATGTACTTTTTCGTCATGTCATGAAGGTAGCCCTTATTAGCATGACTTATATCAGTTTTAGTATTTCGGAAGTTTGGTTCTGTTCTTTTATATTTTTGTGGGTTGGTTGACTTTTCGAACGTTTCAGTGCTTGTTTTGCTGGACTTGTCATGTCGTGGTCTTCTTGTTCGGAAGTGCAGGTTTGTTCTTTTATATTTCTCTGAAATGGTGGTCAATTTGGGTGTTCCAGTGCTTATTTTTCTGGACTTGTCATCTCATGGACTTCTTGTTAAGAAGTGCCATTCGTGCTGGGAGTGACTACTTTTGTTCTCCGTTCTTGTATGCTTGTGCTCTTGGTTTGACGTAAATGTTGTGGTCACTGCATGTGACGTACTTGCAGTCACATGCCTGGTCACATGCTTTTATTGCGCAACTCTTGGTAAATCATTTTGCTCTACTGGGATTTTCCAGTAGGTTAATTGTCCCAGATTTTCAGGTTTTATGTGGTTTTATCTGCCAGGTTTGCACTTTCTCCCAAGACTGTATCCTTGCACGAATGTTTTCTTTGGAATTTGATTGGCTTTCCGGCGTTAGCCATGGTTTCTGAGTGCTCTTCTTTAGTCCGTGTAGAGGGTACGAGCTTGTATCCGAAGTGGCCTCTACCCTAGATGCGCTTCAAAACACCACTTCAAAAAAACGCTGGCATTTAACATCATCAAGTCGATGTTACAACTAATGCGCGTTTTTTTGCACGATGCTATCGTGAAACGTGAAACGTGGTTGTTGGTACTAAGAGATATGTGTGGATTAATTTCCTGATGACATTGTTCAGAAACAATATGATTGTTATCTGTTGTATACAAATAGTTTTGCCGTCACAACACCATGTTTTTCAGACTATGAATTGTGCGATTATGTTACAGACACCAACTCCCTCTAACGTAACTTTGCCAAGTGACATTGACGACAGATTGGTCAACCTGACGCACAGCGTCAACCGAGTGGAGGTCAGTATGCGAGTGTCTGACGACTGCTGATACAAAAGTATAGCAGTTGACTGTGCGACGGTCTGGCGTAACCATAACAGCCAGTGGCGTAACTGACGGGGCGAGGGGTGTGCGCCGCCCTCCTGGCAGGTGAAATGTAAAAAATGGGTCCCGTACCGCGGCTTTCGTCTGCGCAGCTCACTTTACACTTTGAAGTGAAATATGCGATTAAGTTATACAAATCTACAAATGAAAACATGTTTATGCGATTAAGCCGGACGTTCCCAAATTATGGGTTGCGACCCAAACAAAGGTCGTGATTTCGCGAAGGGTCAGAAACTGGGTCGCACCGAGCAGAGCCGTATCACCCGCCATCAATACCCGTCAACTAGGGTGGGTCCGCGCTGTCACAGGGGGCCCAAAATTCAGTCCCGTCGCCACAGGGGGTTCTGTGATTAGCCCCCAAACACAGCTTCAACCCCAAATTGAAATACGAAACTCTAGAAATCAGTGAAGTTTTATTAATCCTTAGTCTGTTCTGTCCTGTATAATATATAGATAGAGTGGTAGATCGCCTAGCGAAATGTGGGTTGCAAAGTGGCGCAAATTTCTGCAAGAAAACTGGCGCTCGCCGTACTTAAGGGTTTTAAGCAAATTTCACTTAAGGATTTTGGGGTTCCAGACTCGGGCTGCTACGGCACTGTTCATACCTATTTGAGATTGTTTGGTGTGCGGGTCCATATTTAGTTAAAATTGTTTGGCATTATTTGCTTATACAGTAGTTCTTAAATGAGTGTGGTTTTGTCACTGATGCAGAGAGATAGACTGCTCAAAAAATTCCGTTGTGGAC
>Ga0210059_1011513_pt1 | contig 13514 bp, 11 predicted proteins | sample Ectturendosymbi2_FD_188042 | JGI IMG/M metagenome (GOLD analysis project Ga0210059, IMG submission 188042) | Ecteinascidia turbinata endosymbiont from Florida, USA - Sample 2 (SPAdes) (version 2) | ecosystem: Host-associated > Tunicates > Ascidians > Unclassified | place: Key West, Florida...
CATTAAGTCGACAAATTAACAAGCAAAAAGTATGCGAAAACAATTAATCTCCTTGCGAAGGTAATACATTTTTTGTAAAATATCAAGCTCAAGGGGGGGTTTTAACCCCAAACCCCCCCCTTGCGTACGCCCTTGCCTGCGACCGTCGCCAGAGAAACAGAGGATATGAAAATGAATGAACGTGGATGGTGAAAATGAATGAACGTGAATGGTGAAAGACTCATCAGCCAGCCCTGTTATTGGTATAAATCAACTCTAATTTGATGAATACGTTTCAAGTGAAGAGAACACACGAAGTGGAAAGTGCAGTAGTTTGAGCAGAACACAAGCAACGCACATAATCAAAGAAAAACAATAACACTAGGAATAGAAAGCATGCATATGTACAGGGAGTGAGTGAGCACTAGGTAGGATAAAGGTGGGCTACTATAGAATCAAGAGAAGAGGCACTTTTGCAAACTAATAGAAAAATGGAACCAATATACAGTAGAAATGACAATGAACTGGCATATTGGCAAGAGAGGCATTTTTGTAGTGTTTTCCAAAGGAAAAAGATGAAACTCAGACCAAAAATATGCTTCAGTTATTTTGCATTCCCAGCAGAGAGGTACATTTTGTATATCATATTTAAATTGGCCTTAGAAACTGCAGCTGGCATGATCACTTAAGTTAGTCTTGCTTTAGAGCAATGGTTCCCAAAGTGGGCGGTACTGCCCTCTGGGGGCGGTGAGGCAGAAATGGGCCATTGCGGGGCGTTAAAGCAGAACTGGGCGGTTGGGGGACGATAGGAGATCCAGTTAATAATTACATTTCTGTTGTCTTACTAACTTTGAGTGACCAAATGTCATAAAAAACAGTATGATCAACAATCGTGTATGCATGTAATTTGTGAACAAAAACTTAGCGTTTTGGAAACAAAACAGAGGTGAAATGCTAGGAGATAAATTGATGAACTGCAGTTTCCATCACTAAAGGTAAGCTGCGCTGTAAAACTGTTCTCCTCTATAATTAAATGATTATGATTGGAATTTTTGTCAGGGGTACTTCTTGGCACGGGTAAACTGTTACTTAACAATGCCCGTTTCATTACAGTGACCGTCACCGGTCAGGTGTGAGAATGCACGCTTGCACTTAGACTCAACCTGCAACCAAAAGCGTGAGCTAATTTTGGATGGAGTGGTTTAATGATCACAAATATAGTAATAACCTTGTGCGAGTTGAATTCGAAAGTAGAAAGGCAATTTATATTTTTTTACAGATAGTGTTAGGTGCCAACAAGAATAAGTTACCTAAACGGAATCGAAAAGATTCTAGAAAACAGAAGAGTGTTTCAGAATGCACTTTAGCTTGAGCAGCGCCAAGGAAATCCAGGGGGAAAGACAGATGGTAAAGCCAGCGGACGACTGCAAGTGCCACGGCTAAGTTCACAAACTTTTAAAATGTGCAGATTAAATTCAATCCTGCACTGCTCCAAACTCAAAATTTACTAAAATTGTGGCAGAGTATTAATGGATTGATTGATCAAAGGACATCATAGGGCTTAGAAGTTTTCTGCCAGCTTTAGGCAATGTGGTGCACTCGGATAATGGTGAAGAGAGTTTGTACGCCTGTTGCTGCACACAGAATGTGACTGTCAAAGGGTGTCATAGATCAGGGGTCTCCAAACGTTTTTGTCCGAGTCCCACATTACCTATCACACAGCAGTTCGAGGGCCGGACATCTTACGTAATGTGATTGTTTTAGGATAGTTTCATTCTGCCAAACCAACAAATGTTATCGCAAAAATATTATTCTTCCATTGTTGATAAAATGGTCTCGCGGGCCGAATGAAATGGCTTCGCGGGCCGGATTTGGCCCGCGGGCCGTAGTTTGGAGACCCCTGTCATAGATACAGTATCTTGGCTGTCACAGTCCGCAGATATCTTCACGAAGTTCAATGAAGTTAATTTGCACTTGCAGGGGAATGGTGTTAACCTCATTAAAGCCAAATCAGCAAGCTTCATCTTCTTGTCCAAGTTTAATGCTGTTCAAACGAAATCGAGCCCTTCATGAACCCTAACAGTTTCCAAATCATCAACTCTAACAGTTTCCGACTGCCAAAGGAGTTAATTTACTAAATTAAGTTTTATAGTGAAATGCATCTTTGCACTCATTCTTGTTTTAATCATTTTCAAACATCCCAAATATACAATACGAAAAAATTGTGTTGATATGTGTGCTAGGCATGGTAGTGGGGCGATAGAAATTTGTTTGTCAGAAAAGTGAGCCAAAAAAAGATTGGGAAACACTGCTTTAGATTGGGAAACACTGTTTCACCATTTCACCTGTTAGCTTTTGCTTGCAACTTACGGGACTGAAAATGCTTAAATCACACGAAATCGATTTCCCTGCGAATAAAACCTTAAAACTGCTCTACAACGTCCCTATACAAATCTACAGAAATTCTAACACACGCTAAGTCTAATGCGGATAGGTGCAGTCAAAATCTTCGCGGAGTTATGAAAACAGAGCATGGCAGGCAGATACTTCGAAAGCTTTCTATCACTTCTCGACGACGGGGACAGAAAATCACTGCTAACTGTGCTGTCAAGAAATGTTGGAATGTACTGAAGGATGGAAAAAACTTAAAAACTGGCTACATAGTAGAAACGGTTAACATGTCTCGGAACTTGCAGCCCACTTGCGTTGGCAAGCAACCCCTTGCTGTGCAGGTCACGTGCCGTTGAACATTGCTTTATGTTGTAGCGCAGGGGTTTGGGGAATAGCCCAGCGTAGAGGTTGCTTGTGTTGTGAATGAAGGTCGTCGTTACATGTAAAATTTCTCGTTTCCTCCAAAATGATATGAACAACGAGGCAGCCTAGTCGTTTATTTGAGCATTGTTCTGACTCCCAACTAAACTGCCTAACAGTTTAGGTTGCCAAGCCGAAGCAAGGCGTTGGCTCTCACCCTTTTTATGGCTCGTTTTACAGATTTCTTAGTGCACAAATCTTTATTTACAAAAGGTTTCTGACTAGCAGCAACAGAAAATACTTCGACGATGACACGGAAACAGAAAAAGAAAAACGTGTATCGCACGCTAGGCAGAACGAAACAATAGAAACGTGGTCTCCACCAGAGGTGGCCGGAGTCACTTTTTCAGACTCCGACTCCGCTCTTGTTCCAAAATTTTTGAATCCGGGTCCGGATCCGGCGATTTTTCAAATTTGAGAATCCGACTCCTGCTCAGACTCCGGCTACAATCATCCATCCAACCGCAATTCACCCATGTTTTTACCTAAGAAATGACAGCACAGACTCCTGCTACTGCCGAAATGGAAAAGTGACTCCGGATCCGGGTCCGGTTTTTCACAAATTTTTGACTCCGGGTCCGGATCCGGGTCCGGATCCGGGTCCGAAAGAAAAACGCAGAATCCTGCCGGAGTCGACTCCGGTTACCCGGATCCGGTCTCACCTCTGGTCTCCACGGTACAGCGCTAACCTTCGATCAATAAAACGAGGTCAGACCACCTGATCTGTGCGTGGGCACACAAGGGGCGATACTCCATTGGCGCAAACGACACGTTGACACAAGCCAGGCATCACGTACAGAAAACAATCACGCGTTAGGAAACACCAATTCGTAACGCGAAATGTTACATCCGCTTTATATTTCAGCATCAAGACACCACAAGGATGACACACCCGAATCTGATCGAAAATGACTTTGCTAAGAAATCGATTTCGCGTCAGCGGCACATCTTCAGTCAAGCAAATTTGTAAGCAAAAGCTTACATGTGAAATGACGAAAAAGACTAAAGCAAGAACAAAGAAAGTGCGCAGACTACAGTAACAAGCCCATAAAGCTACTATCACCAGAACCAAACACCACCTAGCTCCAATTACAAAGCGGCTGACAGGAAGCAGCGCAGTGATCACAATGGTTGCTTGAAAAAACATCCGTTGGGATATCTGCGACAGTTTATTTTTTTAGCCTCGGTTATACGAAGTAGTGGCCAAAGCCTGTGTTTTAAACATAGGTGTATCTAGGGTATGGCAGGCATGGCTCGTGCCATGGGCGCCACTTTGACAGAGGCGAAAAATTGCTTGGCACAAATTAAGACTTATGATTTACGGTTTCTTGAACCTCTATTTTGAGCCCCATACAACAATTAACAATAAAGCTGCATCAGCTTGTCTAACGCATTGAGTCAGGCCTATTGCCCCAGCACCACCAAGCGGATTGTGATACGGCATGAGGGTCAGACATTGTGACAGAACAAGAACGCTCGCTTGTCATACCTGCAAGACCTCGCCCTTTCCACGCTTTTAGAAGGGCTAAGTCAATCTGTGCTGTTGCGTTTCAGGCAAGAGGATATTAGTTGGAATCTGGTTGAGACGAGTTTAAGTTGGTGGCTGTGAGAATCTGACTGCTACGCAAATAACTGCTGTTAAGCACTCAATGAATCACACATTACTTGAAGCAAATTTTGGGTCGGAGCTGCGCCTCCCTCCGACATTACGAGATTTCCTCGATGAACCACCAGTGCCCGATAATACGTTAAGCACATTCCCAAAGTCCAGAGACTATGGAAGAGAACCTTAGTTTCATAGTTAGTCCTCGAAATATTAGCAGTTAATATCGTTACCGTCATAGGTGTAGCCAAGGGGGACCAAAGGAGTCATGCCCACCGCTAAATTTTTAGCATATCTTGTCCTTTTGTGCTTTAAGAGGCTGTGTCCCATACCAAATACTGTTGCCCGCTGGTAGTCAAAAATATATGGCCCCTCCCAAAATTCTGGGCTGGCTGCGATACTGGTTTCCGTACCAGTCGAGCAAAAATAGTAACGCATGAAAGAAGAGATTTGGTCGCCTTGTTTAGAGCTAGATTTTCTGTCCGAATTTGACTTTCTGTCAAATGTTCAAGGCTTTTGCTACGGTTCTGACAGTAAAATCTTAAATTTATGTCTGAGAATTTAAGCGCTGTGTGCAGTTCAGATGTACTTGCAGATGTCAAGCAATTATGCGCTGAGATTCTGGATTGCAAAATGCTAGTATCAAGTCGTGCAACTTAAAATTATCGCGTCCTGAAGACCTTCTGACATTCATAGTTGAATATGGCGATGAAAGCGTCTTTCCCAATATTCGATTTGCTTTGCAAGTAATGCTGACGATGCCAGGATCTACTGCAAGTTGCGAACGATGTTTCAGTAAACTGAAACTGATCCTTTCGCTTTCATACCTCCGAGCTTCAATGAGCCAGAGTAGATTGCGTGAATCAGAGAAACCTGACTATGATAAAAATCATATACGAATTTGCTTCAATAAAGGCACGGAAAGTGTTGTTTTGATTAGCATGTTGTGTTATTTAAATAAAAAAAGGTTGGATGCATTGATGTTTTGATGGAATTGTTTCTTTCGAACAATAATATATGACTTGCATTAAATTACTTATTGTACCACCCAAATGTAATGTGTTTCATTTTGAAAGAAATTTTCTTTTGAATTTGCAATATATTGTGTGGTATTTTTGTAAGATTTACAATTTGTTCGGCCAATACTACATGTATATTTTATGTTAACGTTACCATTTGAATCTTTTGATTCTCTTTATAATAAAATAAAACAGTGTAAAAGTATGCCATTGGCCTTATGGTATGCTTTATATTTTATTTGCTGAAAAGTTAACAGTAAGTTTTTTTCTGTTTTCAAACATTGATTTTCTTCATGGTTTATCTTTCGAAAAATTGTGCCAATATCTAATATGCAAACTATTGAAAAAAGCGCATTTTTAAAGCTTTGCCATAGGTGCCATTTTGTATAAATAAGCCACTGGTTTTAAACTATAGTTCGCGTGTTTTCTGTAATTCTAAAAGCCTTAACGTGTGTTTGAAACTGCACTTGACATGATTGATTAAGTCTTACTTTAGTGTTTCATCGTTGCACCCGTAAGCTTTTTCTTGCAATTTACAGGACTGAAGATGCGCAGTTGACGCGAAATCTATTTCCTTGTGAAACACTTTGCGGGCAGATTCAGCTGCTTTGCCCTTGTGGTAAATTAACACTGAAATGTTTTTAAACAGTTACCGATTTAAAACGCTAATTGATTGGTATTTCGCATGATTGATTTAAACTTCAAAGCATGATATTTGACTAGTTTAGGATGCAAATGGAAACTGAATTACTTCGTTTTGCTAAATTCAATGTCTAACATACGAAAAGGTCACTTTCCATCTTGTCAACTATCGTGAAAGAGCAACGAAATAAACGAGATATAAACATTCAGGCTCTAAGAAACTTTTTTGGTCTAGTGGCCACAAAGTCATTTGTCTGAACAAATGCTTTACAACCTTACCATATATTTGGAGGGTATAAGAGGCCTTGCTCAACGAAATGGTTTTATTCACATTTTAAGATATTTATCAGGTGATGTATTTCGCATTGACAAAGACAGAATATTTGGCATTAAATCGAGCGATTCGGCCTAAAGTTGTAAGGACATTACCATCGAGAAATTTATTCTGGTAATTTTTCATTGGTAGCAAGTCAAGCTTGATGCAAGATTCCACGTTGTGTTGTCTCTTTGCTTTACACACTCTCTTTAAAATTTATCAAATAAAACAAGCTGTTTAATGCAAGCCGATTTAACATCAGCATTACAACTTAATCTGGTAAGATCCAGAGCGGAGTGAACACATTGCAAGGTAACGAGGAAACGCTCATACAATTCCAAGTACAGTAAATGCATTAGCGCCATCAAGCGTATACTCTATACTACCGCAATGTATTTATCCTCATCTTCTTTCGTGTATTTATGTTTTTCTCTTTTCTGCGATGCATGTTTAAAGTCTAGCGTTTTGCGTGTGGGAGTGAAGACGTTACACAATACAATATTGATTAGACTGTAAGCAAAAAAATGTATAAAACTTATGAACAAATCCAACTCATTCGTTTCATTTGAAGCGATCAGTGCACGTCGTGTTTGCGTGGAATCGATGAAATCCGCCGCAGCGCTGACAACGCACGCAAAGCATAAGTAGCATCGTAGCCAGCCCAAAATTTTGGGGGGCAAGTACTTTGACTTTAAGGGAGAAACAGTCTTTTGCTTGGGATATTGCCTCTTAAAGCACAAAATAACAAGACATGCTAGAAATTTGGGGGACATGGTCCCTTTGCCCCGATGACTACGACTATGAGCATAAGTAGTTACGACTTTTCAAAGTAAGGAACAATTTCTTGATAATGACGCTAGTGGGCAGGAGTTTCAGATCAGGCCGCAAAACTTCAGCTTCGCTCGTTTTCCTGCTCGTATGTGTGTGTAATAGCCATTTGTATTCAGAAACTATAAAGCAAAAACGTAAAGGAGACATGGCAGTTTTTTAAAAGTCAATAAAAATGTATATCCTTATTTCAAGACATGTGAAGTACTGAAATATGATGCTTTAGATCAGTGGTTCCCAAACTGTGGTACTCGTACCACTAGTGGTACGCGAAGGCCTTCAAGGTGGCACACGAATATGCCTAGCACTTTCTGGGTTTTTACACAAAAATATACAACCACAGCTTTATTTTTTTTACTTATCTCGTTCTACTAAAATAAATTCCTGAATTTTTGTGTGCTTCCTTGTTGGTTTTCAAAAATGGCCATTTAAGATTTGTCACAGCTGTTTTGTTCATGGCGTATTTGTGTTAATTCTGGTTTTCCAAACTTTTGATCGAATGATATTTGGTTGAATGGGCTTCCTGGAACAAGGTGGTACGTGATCAGTAAATATTTGGGAACCACTGCTTTAGATGAAGATGTTTGGTGCGGCATGGCTGATGATCTATGAACTTCAACCCTGGAGGTCCGTAGCTCAACCAATGACCAAAAACATTCTTCTATCGTTGCGCGTTTTCACCAGACCAATATTAATATTTTTACGTTTGATCAAGGCTCAACAAACAGGACATCATTAGGTATTATTAAGCGTTGGTTTAAATCAAATGATAAACAACAAGAGTTTCAGTGTTACATTTGAAATTGATATGTATAAAATGTGAGATGGTTTGAGCCGAATTTCTCTGTAGGTAGTTTTTCAAGCATCTACCTTGTTTTGAAGGTTTTTCACTTACGTGAATCCTGAAGTGTTTGATCGACCAACGTACAGCGCACTTATCTCGCTTCTTGACAACTATGAGAAGTATCAAGGGATCCAAGAAGACATAACTAGTACCGAAGTTCAAGAGAACAGCGATTTCCTTGATTCAATTCTTGCCACAAGTGTTGGGCAACGCTTGTACGAGTTTCTAGACAGCAAAGGTGAAAAGTGAAGCATATTAAAAATGTTTTTGTATAAGCTAGTTGAATGTAACGGTGATGCAAGTTTTCTCAAACTTCAAAATGAACAGTTGGAACGTCATCAATGACGTAATCAACTTAGTGATGTTTTTGCACGAAGTTGAATTATCGCTGCACCGTTATTCGTAATAAATAAAACATAACTCCTTTCTTTCAACACCGCTTTCAACTCAAGATTCTTGTTTGGAAGGAGTGCAAAATGAATTGAATTTTGATTTGCAAATTTACGGTTTAGAACTTTTCGCATGCAACTACGTCTCCTTATAATCAATGTGGTATTGTTTTCAGTGCTGTGGAGCCCGAACTCAAATTTCTGGCTCCAACATCTAAACGTTTTTTTCTCCGGATCCAGAATGATTTGGCTCATTGAAAACTGAAAATCATTGTATTATTTGCACAACTCGTTTTGCCCCACAAACTAGGACTGTGGAACTGGAACCCAAATTTTAGGCTCTGGCTCCGGTCTGGCTCCACCATTTAAAATTTTAGGATTCGGTTCCAGTCATCTAAAAATGCTCGGGCTCCGGCTCCACAGCCCCGTTGTTTTACCTGTTCACCGATGTTTGGCATGTCAGCGCTAACTCAACTATAGGCGATCACTTAATTGTACAGGGCAAAGTGACGGTGTTTTGACAGCACACTGCTGGGCTGCGCTTCTAATGTTACTGCATTTCAACAGGCATGGCTGGATGCAACGATATAGATACATTCAAGTCTTACCTGGACAAGATGTGGTTCGAAATGTACAGTCGCAAGAATGGAGTTAAGGACACAAGCGGGTGATTCATTAGATTCCAAAATCTCTCAGATTTTTTGTTGATAAACATTTGCGGGAAAATGTTTTCCAGGAGAGAAACCAATAAAACATGCAGATTTGTAATGTGCAGCTAAAAACTTGAAATTCCCGTTATCAACATAGATATCAAAACTCTTTTTAAGTTTTGGAGCATAAAATTTCAGACGGTCTTAACAGTTTCATTAACACTAAAAGAGCCTTCAAGAAAATAGCCATGTTTTATTTTGAGACGTTTCGGATTATTCTTAATCCATCTTCAGTCAAAAAATAAAGCAAGACTTGGCAATGCCAGCAATTCAAAACCAAAAGGCTCTGTGACGCAAGTAAAGGGAATGTGACGCAAAAGTCATCAAAAGCAAAACCAAGATCGTCAGCTACGTTCAAAATTGCTACAAGCAAAAGCAGAACCAACAGCCATGCAGAGAAAAATTAAAGCAAAACCTACGCAAGATCGTAATCTACGAATACAGGTCGACACCAGCAGGGAGAGGTCGTTCACAGACCACTGCAAGCGAAGGATGCAAAAAATTTAACAAATAAGAACTTTTCATCAAATAAGTACCAAGTGTTATTTTATTTTTTGACTGAAGATGGATCAAGAATAATCCAAAACGTCTCAAAATAAAACATACAGAGCTTTTTGAAGGCTTTTTAAGTGTTAATGAATCTTTTCAAGTTGTTTGGTTTATGTGATTTTCTGAATTTGGCTGCAATGAAGAATAATTATCAACTCTTATGTTAATTCATTGAAATGCTTTGAAGTACTACTTGAATTCCCCCAAAGTGGAAAATTATGGCGGTGGTTCAAAAAACAAATGTAAAATTATGGTGAATGTTCGTAATCTATTGCAGATTTGAGCACGTTTTTGTCGGAGAAATAAAAGGCAACGATGTGTCTGGTTTCCACAACTGGGTCCAGTTCTACCGCCAGGAACAAACTGGTGAACTGAACTATTACGGTTACATATCGAAATTGGATGTGAGTTTTTACTTTCAGCTGCTTCTTTGTTCTTGAACGTGCTTATAAAAATGTCGGTTGGCATCTTTACATTGTAAATATTTATTGCGGAAGTGGTGCAAGTTAATAAATGTTGATTAGTTACGAACTGTCTGCAGACGTAACATAAAAGAGCAAAAATATAAGCAAATCTCTTTTCCCGATGATTTTCCGCATGTAGAACGCATCTGAACTGCACAGATTACGGCTAAGATCCTAAACTTAAGTGTTTGAAACAACGTTGTAAATGTTGAGAAAAACTTTGATTACATCTAAGTTTATTTTAGTTGTCAGTTTTCAACAGCTTGGCCAAAAATATTTATCATAATTTACGGATAACCGTAAAAAGATTTTTCTGGTCGCGCAACGGTTTGCTGCGAAAACTTTCAGTGTATTTTTGACGATTCGAACAAATCTTGCTACTTTCGTGTTGCAGCCCAGGATTTACAGTCAGCATTTTACTTGGCATGACTATATGAAAGAGATTGGCGGTGGGGCGATTGGTGTAAGTCCTGAAGTCGAACTTGCTCTTTTCACCATTTGCCACATGGCGCGGCCTAACCAAAGGTGAGTTTTTTAAATGCGTATGCAATTGTTCAATCGTGTTATATTGAAAGGTGCATGTAAAACGGCTGTATGAACGAGGCATGGCGTAAATAGACAATAAAAGTTGATATAGTCTGTTGCAATGAGGTGAGACATCAATCCAAAAACACATTTTTTCTCTATGCTGCTCGTTGATGGTACATTCCTAAGACCAGTATGCTTGTCACAGTGTTGTTCAAGATCAACTACGTGATGAGCCGAAACAAGTAGATGCAAATGATAATTAAAAAATAGTCGCTGCAACAGAAAGCGCACCTCATGTCAGAGCACTTCAACCACAATTTTCATGAACATGTTGCACTGTAGCAAAGGTAACAATGAAGCAGCGGATGCATTTTATTTACTGACGAAAAAGCTTAGTTTGGCTTGTAGGTCAAAAACTTTGCTCGAAGCTTAGCGAGCATTTAACTAGGTAACCACTGTCAAATAGATAGATATAGATAGATTTATTTGGCGGTACTGAATTAATTGTGGTATATGTACTCTCTAAAACAGCAAAAACGCCGGGGCACCGAAAAAACACAGAGGTCGTCTAGTCAGGTACCCCACAAATTAGGTGAGATTGAAAAATGTTTCCTTGATGAAAGGTTGTGCGAACCGCAAGACGTGCTGTCGCAGCCCGATGTACAGGCTGCGGGATTGATGACGAAATGCTGAAGAGGTTACTCTTGTCGGGCACAAATGGCCATAAAATTTAATTGTCATGGACCGCAAGGTTCCAGACGCAGAGGAAAAGAAAAAAACGACAAAAACGAAATCCTCTTCGAGTTGCTATAACCCTTTTCGTGATCCGAGCACACCCATTATAAAGATGGTTCATCGATTATGGCCTGATATAAATTCCATGGAGATCGAGGAGTTGAATTTTGGAGATAGTGTTCGTACGAAAATTTGTCTGCTTCTTCTGCAGGTGTTTTTGATATTCTGCAACAAGAATTGAACCGCGGCAGCAACGTATTCACTAATAAGCATATTATTAGAAGGGAAACCTTGAAGCCAAATTCAAGACACTTCGGGTTAGAATAAGACACATATGACTCCAGCTTTTTACGGTTTTGCTTGACTTTTATAATACATAATATTTGGACCATTTCCTCTCTTTTTACCTACAATTATCTCTTTTCCTTTACCGAAAGATGAAAGTTTGGTAAAGCAAGAGCTTCGGTGGACAAGTGATTGTGTAATTTTGTAATAACTCATTCTCCCAATGCGGATGTATGGAATACGAGAAGGTTAACTGTTTCCCAAATAAAAAACATTCCTTAAGATCTTAAAACACGTTTAACAATTTTATGTCAGCACGCAAAAGCAATTCAACGTTTATGGAAGAACTCTTTCGATGTCGTTCAACGTTTCATACCAAGTCCCAGTAATGACGAGAGCTCTTGAAACAATATGTCTTAAATTTTTGATTAGAAATTAATGTGAAGTTGGTGACCGACATAAACTTGACAGCAGGTGGCATTACATCCATTGAAATAGTTTGACCTCCTAAAACAGTGTTCGAATTTATCTGTTCTTACTGTAACAGCGGCATAGTTTAAACGTTTTTCAAACTATGAAATGAACAGACATTTATTTTGTTCGAAGATGTGCTGTTACTCTTGTTGACGACAATGGAGTCGACGTTACTCGAAACATCCAGACCTACACGTGGTCCAATTCTAGTCCCGGAGATGGTCTCAAATACGTTGCTTCAGCTTACTTTCTTTCGTAATATTCTGCGCAGCAGCTTTAGCAAAATAAAATGAATGCAGAGACAAAATACGTTTGTGCACACGAAATGTGACAGACATGCAGTTGGAGAGACTTTAAGAGAAAAAGCATGCAGCGTGTGGAATGAGTGGTCGGTAATGCACACTCTACTGCTTGAAATACAACAACAGCTTTTCTGGAGTATATGTCACTGCTTCCTGACGCAAGGTAAAATTATCAATGTAAGGAGCTCTTCTTGTGAACCGAAACGAAATTTACTCTTCGCCAACGTTTTACCGATATTCAGCCACCTGCCTTCATCAGGACGAAACGATTGGTAATAAAAGCATGAGGTACCAAAGTCAGTCGATACAGACGTAACAAAGTCAGGTACCATAGTCAATTCAAGCCAAAGTCAATTGAGCAACATGAACCAATACCATTGAACAATAAAAGCAAGCGGAATGCTAAAGTAAAGCATGTTAAAAATAGAAACCACTGTTTAATTGTCAGAGTTTATAAATGCAAGGAAATAGGTTTGTTGTCTTTTTATTCATGGTGGATCAGCTGAAGATTTTATGTGATGACTGAAGAAAAACTCGTTTCCACAAGGCATTTTCCTTTTCAAAAATTTCAGATTTGGTCCAATCCATTCTCTGGGTCATCACTAAGAAAATGCCTCGCTAGTTCACATTTGCCAAAATAATCATTCCGAACATTTGAATGGTGCTCGGACTTCGAAACTGCACCGAGCATTAAAATGATTGAACCGACAGCTGTTGTTAACGTAGCTAGAGATCAAAGTATTAGTAAACGAAAAGAACGTAGGTTCTTCGATTCACAGGGATCGTTATATAAATGCCTAAAAACCACCTGAACCTAACCCTAAAGAGCGACGCTTGCACACCAAGCTGTATGACTATCTTGTGATCGGCCTGCGCCCATCTCGCCCACGTGTGACAGTAGGAACACATAATGCGCTCCTGAGGCGGCTTGCTGGCTCCGGTTGGGGTGCTGGAGCAACAACGCTGTGGATAGCCACCTTAGCCCTGGTGCATTCAACCGCAGAGTACTGCGCTCCTATCTGGTGCCGCAGTACTT
>Ga0210059_1011514_pt1 | contig 13513 bp, 8 predicted proteins | sample Ectturendosymbi2_FD_188042 | JGI IMG/M metagenome (GOLD analysis project Ga0210059, IMG submission 188042) | Ecteinascidia turbinata endosymbiont from Florida, USA - Sample 2 (SPAdes) (version 2) | ecosystem: Host-associated > Tunicates > Ascidians > Unclassified | place: Key West, Florida...
AAAGAAGCAGTAGCCCATTGTGGAAAAATTCTCTGACAAGTATTCAACAACATGTGCTAGATAAAGCTGTCAAGTACAGCACAAGAAAAACGTAGCGACTTTTTTGCAAGAACGTAATGCAGTACTTTTCATAACAGACCCGTTCATAACAGACCACATTCATAATAGACTACGTTCATAACAGACCCGTTCGTAACAGGCCACATTGATAAAAGACCACGTTCATAAAAGAGCCGTTAATAACAGACCACGTTCAGAACAGACAGTGTTCATAACAGACCATGTTCATAACACACTAGATTCATAATAGACCATCATGAAGGTTGTCTGTTGTGAACGGTCTGTTATGAACGTGATCTGTTATGAACAGGTCTGTTATGTACAGGTCTGTTATTAACACGTCTGTTACGAACAGGCCCGTTATGAACAGGTCTGTTATGAACATGGTCTGTTATGAACAGGTCTGTTTTAAAAGGGAACCAATCCCTTAATGTTTTCGTTTGATCCCCTGGAATGATTAAACTACTAAAGAACCATGCCGTTGGCTTCCTGGAAATTAAAAACCAACAAGAGAGAAAACTTGTCGAATTATGTCGGTGTCGTATATGCATATATAAAGAAAGCAAAAAATACAAAAATTAATAATGAGAAAGAGGGCGACAAGCAGAGAAAGCAAGTCTCATAATCGACAATCAAAAACAAGACCCATTTCAGTTTGTGAGTGTTTGATTGTGATTTTAAAGATGCACTATTAATCCTTATATCTTTAAATAAGCACGAAACATGATTTTTTTCATTAAAATTCTTGTAAGCAAATTAGAGGGCTGGAAAGGACGGCACTTTAATGGTCGGTCCCGGGCGGCACTTAGCCTCGCTACGCCACTGTCTTTAGACCAAGTTTTCTGTAAGTTTTTCGAGCGTTGAACAACAAACTTAGCCAGCATAAAACACAAAACTCAAAATGGGCTTGTGGCTTATCTGTAAGCACTTGTGGTTTATCTGTGGTTACGTATGTTACTATAGGTTTCAATAACGAAAACTAATTAGGCAAAGAATGTTAAAGATGGCCTCCCGGACTGTTGTTGTAACACTCCTTGAGTTTTGAAGAGTTGAGCAAGTTTATTTTAACAACGAAAACTCAAGAAACATATACATGATGAGCTCATACCAACCTCAGTAAAGAGCTCAAGCTAAAATTATGTGCTCGCACCAGCAAATATCAGTTTCCGGTTACAAGTTAAATTACAAACCAATCACCTCATGGCATTTGCAAACAAAGAGAACTTAGTGGAAGACAGGTTGTTTTGTCATTTCTTTTCTTGTTTTTTTTATCTTCAATGGGCGTAACTCAACGGAAACTTTTGAAACTGGTTTTGAAAAAGACTGTTTTGGTGGTTTTGCTTGTTGATGCATTCTAACATTTGCTGGAAACAGGTCAACAAACCAGTCCTATTTTCATTTGCATTTTTTAGCATTAGACATGTGTACGAGAGGAATACGCGGTTTCACCTTCAAAGCTCTAGCAATTTTTACGGCAGATTAGTTAAAGGAAATCAGATTTTTCAGTAAACAAGAACCGAATTTGAACGGCGATGAGAAAGAGTGAAAATTCTACATTCAGAATCTAAAACGATGCACAGCACTGTAGTTCACAAATTCTTGTATTTGCTTGATTTTTTCAGTCATTCTCCATACTCGCACGAACAGCAGCCTGCTATCCAAGAAGCAAGCCAAAGAAAATGTTATAGCAATTGAACAATTAAGCAGTTACGTCTGACGCTAGCTTGTAAGCACATCAAAAATGGCTTTATGCAATCTTTCTAACAGAAAAGTACAGAAACGTACGTTATTTGTTAGATAATGGCACTCAGTTCTAGCACACATCGCTGCACGCCTCGACCGCAGTCGAACAGAATGTCACACGTACTCCATGTATTTATCCTTCGTGTGCGTTTCCCTGCGCAAGTGGTCGGACGCAGCTTTAGTGAACGGGTATACCGAGTTGTCGTAGCGACTCTTTTCCGGCAGCGGACCAGGCATGCAAATGCACAGCAGGCCAGTAATGAAAGACAAAAATGCACTGACAAATCCCAAATACAGAGCTGCTCCAAACTCATATCGCATGAAGTTGTCTTGATTGCCAAAGGAAAAGAAGTCGTAGTGGACTATGCTTGCGTACCATGATACCGAAGCTAAAGTCAACGCTCCTGTGTGGGAAAATTTGGATTGTCATATATTTCATAACAGCATAACTATCTATTTAAATAGGAGGGCTTTAGAAAATGTTGGTCACTATGGTTCAGTTTTACGAGTGGCTGCCAAACAAACCATTCGAACAGGTTTGTGACAATGACTAGAACAGGGATGCACATAATTTTTCAGAATGCGAGCTACTTATAAAATGAACAAGTCAAATGATCTACCCACTACAAAAATGCAAAGCATATATTTCTTAATATATATATTGAGAATTCTTATTACAATGTGTGTTTATGTACCGTGCGTACACACATGAGCCCATATTGCAAAACACAACACAATTAACTATGCGTATTTTTTGTCATTTCCTGACTTTACTCGGGCAGAATCGTCCACCGGCACCGAAGGTGTTATAGAGCGGGACGCGAGAGGGTCCAGTTAGCTGGAAAGGTAACCAATTTCTAATGGCATCATGTCATGTGGTATAGCATCCTGTACAAGGAACTGATGGTCTTCCGTGTCACACCTGGTGGGTGCGGTCATGGGGGAGTGCTTCACAGTCCCCCAAAATTGACCTAGATCAGCTGGAAAGGTAAACACTTGAAATATGTTTCAAGATGTCCAGCATAACGCCAAGAATAATAAATGACCAATGCCAGACATTTAAGTGTTGGGACACCCCCACCAGACCCCTAAAATGACCCCCTCAAAATTGAGCTAGATTAGCTTGGACTACTGCTTTCCACAAATGTTGACATTTACTGAAAGAACTATGAAACAGAAAAAGGGAGAACTGACGAACTGTCCCAGCAACAACAAAGCTGTGTTTGGCACAAGGAAGAGCTGAAAATTGGCTTCATTGTACGCTACCAATGTATTGTTTGTTTATACCTTAAATAATTTATTGTGAAAAAAATTTTTTTAGTAAAGCAAGTTGTTCTATTTCATCGAATTTGACTACTTTGACGAGCTTTCTAGATTTCGTAATACAGTACGTTGAAACACACCGCCTTTCTTGATCTTCCGTTAACTGTTACGCTCTGTTTATCCGCATGGTTTGACTCTGGCACCCGTCATCGCCCTCGTGGTGTTATCACCAGAACAAAAGTGCTTTCATTAACCCGCCACCAAACGTAGGTTTTCTTAGCAGTGACTGGCTTGTGAGGCACTTGGCAGGTCAGCCTTTCAACTTCACAAACTTGGTGCTCATTATAACTCAGGGTAAACTTGCCTGACTATACACAGGGTAAACTTGCCTGACAGTGTCTTGCGCTGATCACATGATGAAAGAACAGACAAAATTGTTATTAAAAGTACAGTATAATCAGCATCACGCCACTGAATCTAGCAATCTAGCTTGAACATTACGTTGCATTTTAATGTTAAATTGTTAAAATGTTTAATCTTAACATTTGTTGAAAATATTTTTAAATCATAGCTTACAGGTCATTGATCGACAAGCTTATTGTTCACGCAAAACCAATAGATTATCAAATTGTCATGCTTTCATGTTAACCTGCCTGTTAAGGCTTTTTACATATTTTTGGTAAGCGAGTATGTAGTTACGGTAGGTAGGTAATTTACTGTCAAAACATCTTCCTTCCAGCTTTCCTGGCTGCGAATTCGTCAATGTCATCAAAATCAGTAAGACACAGTTTATCATTCTCAACGCAAAGAACACTCAGATCAGACAACCGTTCTTGTGACATTGTTTAACGAAGCATACTTTTATTCTTTCAGCTTTGAAAATGATCTCTCACCAGAACAGTTTGTGACCATCAAACATAAGCACAATCTTAAAATAGTTCCACATTTGGAAAAACAGCCTGGATTTATATGCTTGATCATTTGGTACAACGCAAACAAGTTTGACAGCCCCGATACAGAAGGTGGAGTAGGCACAGGGGTCAAAGTGAGTAAGTTGAATTTTGACGACACCGAGTCGAAATCGAGGTCGTCAAGTTTTTCTGCCGACCCCAAGCCCTGAGTTAGATTGCCGTATCAGGAAATCAATGGACTCACAATTTGCAGTATTGTGGAACAAGATATCACTTTGAGGTATTTTTATGGCGGTGCGCCATGCCTCTGAAAGGGTGCAGCATGAGAACGATTACAACGGAACTCCGCACTCTCCAAAGAGCTTGTCAGTTCTTGAATCATTGTCTTAAAACTGTGTTACGTCATATCATAGCGCAAGATTATTGCTGATAAGACCATCTACCTGGAGTATCTCTATCAGTATAATATAGAGATTCTGATCTACCCACACAGCATAGCTAAATCAGCCCCAGGGCGCTTGCGCTTTCCGCACAAACAACGATTTCGTTCGCCAATTTGAAAACTCACAATCCGCAAAGTAGCACCAAAAATCGGAAACCAATGATTAAAACTCAGAAAATATTGATTGAAACCAAGCCCGTAACCAGCTTGGGAGACCAGGTGGGGCAAAGAGTTTTTTGAGAGAGGCCCAAATATTTTAAAAATTGATGAAAGTTTTATACTATGCCCAATACATTTTTCCAGGGGTGACGACAAAAAATTTTAGGGGGAGCTTCGCCCCCTCTGGTTATGGGCCTGATTGAAACTCTGGCTTTTTCATCAAAAATAAATTTTTGATAAATACCTTTCGCTACATTAGGCCTACATTGTGCTATAACAAGTTAAACCTCGTATAAGTCTACAAATTCATCTTTAGTACTTCTTTTATTTCACATCAATTAAATGCAACCTGTTGGGTGACGAAAATATGGTGACCGTACAGTTTAATAAAAAACTGGTAAAAAAATATTTACAGGCAGTTTTGCTCTGGTGATGTTAATTCCGAAAAACAAAAAATGGTTCACGAAAAATAAGGGAAACACTGTATATTCTGTTACGATTCAATTTTACTCACCGGATTTTACACCTATTGCAGCCTTTGCAATCGTGAGCTGTAAAATCTTAGCGACGGCTTTTCGGATGTATTAAGGCGAGGGGAGACTTTTTGCAGGTGTCACACTCTAATGTATATTATTTACTTGGCCAACACTGAAAATAACATAGGGCCAGTACCCCTTTGTCGACGGGCCTGCGTACTTTACTCAAAACAAGATGCATGCCTGAACGATAAACATGACTGAAGCAAACATCGCATGTGCTACAGTGCTCTGAATCTTTGCGCATGGAATTAGCTTGCCGTCACTACATTACAGTATATACGTCGTTGCTCGTCAGACACCTGAAGTACATGCTTCAAATCTGCAGATCTTTTCCACTCACGCTGGCGCTGCAATTAAAACCAACTTTAAGTGATTTTTTACTTCCTTGCGCAAGTAATGGCCATTTTCCGCTGACTGCGTTGAGCTGCTGCTTGTAGATCACAGCAGCAGCAGTATTCTGAATGTGGATTCAGTACCATCAGTGTAAGAGTTCCGGAATCTATTCATTGTCCGCGTTTAGTCGTAGAAGTGCATATTCGCCTCTTGCCAGGATTTTGATTGCATTTTATTTGCTGGTATTGGTGTGGCTCCACCTGGCACTAGGAATAACTAAGAAACGAGGAAGGTAACGCAGTTGAGTTTGGAAGGTATGACTGAAATAAATCTAAATATGGGCTGATCCTAACTGTAGCACATCGCATGGGGTAACAACGAACGGCTGCGTAAACCAATGCCCGTACGCTGTCGCAGGTCAGGTGACACTGCATTCATGCAAAACTGACTTTTTTGCATAATGCTGCACTCTCACGAAACCAAGTCCAAAACCATTTCTGCGTATGTAGTGTGGTTGAAACAACCTGAGAGTAGCTCAGAGAAGTGGTCAAAATCACTTAATGTTACATGGTAGGGTAGAAGCACGTAAAAAATCTCAAAAGTTTTCTGACTATCAGATGTTACTGTTAACTGAACAAAGCATAACAATTCAACTTCTTCCAATCCACACTTCGTATTAGTATATAACAAGCTGTGAAAAGTTCAAACTCGCTCAAAACGTGGTGATTTCCATCAGGTTTCATTGTAATCCCATGTGCCTCTTGCCATGCACCAAAATACTTGGAAAAATTGGTCGCCGCAATAGTATCTTTTGTTAAGACAATGAACCTGGTCCATTGTTTTAGTGTCAATTCGTGAATGCATACTATTTTTCATTATGTGCATATCAAAGGATTTTACGTTATAAAAACTATGTGTACTTACGGATTCACTTGCGCATTCCGTCGTTAATGGACTCTGTTCTTGATTACTTCCATATTCGCTTGAAGTCTGATTTGTTTTTACTTTTGGATCCATATTTAACACGCTTTTACGTTTCACTTCAAACACAAGACATTTGCTCGACGTGTTGAACGTCTCCAGAAAACGATATTTCCAGTTGTCATTAAATTCATTAGCTTAAGGGCTTTCTCAAGAGTATGTTTTCTTGAGCCTTCATGTGTAACATTTTTCAAGAGTAGGCTGAATTAGGCTGAGTTTGATTTGATGAAGTATATTGTGTCTGTAGTCCGAACTAAATTTCCACAAATGCGCGTAACAAGCTCGTAGTTTGCAATTAAAAATTGTTTAGCAATCTTATTGAAAGCATTTAGGTTTTAAACACGCTCATTTAATTACCAGCGGTTAGTTAGAGCTGTCGATGCCGTGACGAACTATAAACAACTAATTATTTGCAAAAATCCAGAATCAAACCTTCCGTGCAGTTATGACAACACTGACGCAGAAGAAACAAATATGAGTCCGGTCAAACTATGCACCGCGCCCTTTCATCAACGCAAGCGTATAACGTTTGGCCTACTACTATGAACTGAAGTAAATTTTGCCGAAAATCTTGCACACAGGGCTTGTTATTGGTCGAAATACGCGTTCTTACGACTTTCTGGTAATAACGAGTCCCCAGTTTAATCTTCTGCTGCAAGGCAGATGTTTCTACCATAAATTTTGTATCGCACGTATAAGCTACTAATATCAACAAATCTAGAATAAGGTGTACGTGTGTGAAGCATGCGATTTGTAATTCACTAAATAAATTACTGTGTCGGCATTAGCTTTGGAATCATTGATAAACAAACTCATTCAACCGTGTTACACAATTAACTCCATCTTGCTATCTGTACAGCAAGCTGAGCAATGTTAAGACTTTAGCCATAAGCATTAAACATATATTACTTTTGTGCATTACAAAATACGAGACGACTAACGGGGCAACCTATGATAAACTTTGCACAAAACAATCTCTGCACTGATTACAGTGATAAAGTACAAGTCACAGTTCTATGCATGTAAGAAACTCGACGTTGAACACCGCAAACAATGATCGCTGAGGCTTTTTGTTCAAACGCGTTTATTACATCACAACCGAAAAAAAATTCAAGGTAATGTAATTCCGGTGTCAAGCGAAATTTCTGACTTCACGCCATGTGGGCTTGCACAGAGTAATATTCTACATATCAAATTCGCTGAGAAAACTGATGATTAGGGCTTATGGATTCGTTTTTAGGTGTGTCAGGTTGGGATTTGTGTTTGGGTGAGAAAAAGAAAAATAATTTGAGGTGAAAGACTAAGTCCAAAAATTTTCAGTGGTTTCAGTTATTCCCGTACTATAGCTTGTTGTGGGTACCTGGCATCTGACCAAATGTTTTAATTTAAACAACACACATCAAAAAAGTAATTGCCAAACTTTATTTCTTTACTTTGAGAAGCAAAATAACAGACAAACAATAACAGGTCAGAAATTTCGCTTGACACCGAGTCACAGACGAAACTGTGGTTATCTCCCGTGCTCCTATATCTTTTCTGCAAACAGTAACGGTGTCGCTGTAACGCAATTTTAGAAACAGTTTGAAAAAAAGCTTAAACGACTGGATAGAAAACGGGTCGGCGGAAAAAGCAACTGTGTTCTAGTGCTTCCGATAATATTTTAGAGGGTACAAACTTAATTTGGGAGTTTTAAGCCTCCAAAACCTCGCGGTGGTTACATAATCGGTGACATAAACTCTCTCAAGGATCTGGCCACCCTGGTTCCTGGGGATATGCTGGACATTTTGCAACAGGTTTCAAGTGGTGGTCTTCCGAGCTGATCTAGTTCAATTTTGAGGTGGCCACTTTAGGGGCGTCTGGCGGGTGTGTCCCACCACTTAAAATGTCTGGCATTGGTCATTTATGGTTCCTGGGGTTATTCTGGATATTTTTCAACAGGTTTCAAGTGGTTACCTTTCCAGCTGATCTAGCTCGATTTTCTGGGGTTTGGTGGGGGGGTCCCACCACTTAAAATGTCTGGCATCGGTCATCTATTATTCCTGTGATTATGCTGGACGTCTTGCAACATATTTCAAGTGGTTACCTTTCCAACTGATTTAGCTCAATTTTGGGGGTACTGGTGAGCACTCCCCATGACCACATACACTAGTTGTGACACGGCAGACCAGTTCCTTGTACAGGAAGCTATACCACATGACGTAATTCCATTAGAAATTGGTTATCTTTCGAGCTAACTTGAACCATCTGGGCTCCCGGTCTATTATTGTCATGTGATTTACCTTCAGTATACCTTTGAGATTGGCTGGTAGATCGCAGTCGACGTATTGAGCACCCATTGACTAGAAGTAGTTTTACGACGGGTGCGTGTCTGTATGGTGGATGCATATGTGATTTGTGTTTTGTTCAACCTTAGTGCATGACTTCAGGCAGTTTCTATTCTAGATCCGATGCAACGTACTTGTTTGCAAACAGCTTAGAAGCTGACATGATAGTCTATTAAACTAAAACATGGCAACTGGTTGCTGTTTCCGGTCGCTCTTGTAAAGGGTCAACGCTGTTGTTGGCCGTGATTCTACACTCAGTGTACCGAATCGTTTAACGTTACGTTGTTCTGACTTCACATTCAAGCGTATTGACGAATTTGTTGTATTTCTGAATACAGTCAAGGAAAGCAATCAAATTTAAAGTGTTATTGGAGAGTTATTAACGGAAATATTGGTGAGTATCTTTTATATCGCCTTGCTTTGGTTTGGCAACCTGAAGACATCTGGTCGCTTAGGTGGTTGAGTGACCCGTGCTCCTGCGACAACCAGGTTTGCACCTCAACTCGTCGAATCTCCGTGGAATGGTTAGATACAACGCGTTCTTCACAACCTTCAAGACCCTACATCTGCTGTCGTGTTAGGTAACAACTGGCGCAAGCTGCGTAACGTGTGACCCGACACCGAGGTTTAACTACTTTTCGAAAGTTGATTTTGCAACAGAGAATAGATGAAATTTGACGAAACACCGTAATTTTGTTTGCGACGATAAGCTGCAATAGTGTTTACAAAAACATTTTCTTTATAGCTGTATTTACAATCGCTTCAGTGAAACAGTAATGGATCAGTGCAGAGGCGCAACCAGCTCTTCATTGTGAAGGGGCAATTTTCATGAAATTTCATTCGGTGACGTTGTCGTGCTTATTCAACCGTGGTACAACTTTTTCGCAAAGGTCACAGATAAAGTTCTCTTCGCAACATTTCCGAAAATGAGAACTTTTCAGTTTTGATGAAGATGCTTGTAAGGAGCTAATTAACCAGTATAAGGACAAAGAAAAGTTCAAATAAGACTTCTTAAAAATGGATTGAATATAAAATTTAATCTTTATTCTTTGAAAGTTTCTGCAAATGTCAAAATTGCTATGCAATGTTTTGCAATTTTTTTGGGGGGGGCAAATGCCCCTAATTCCTCCCTGGTTGCGCGCCTAGATCAGTGCATCAAGTTGTGATCAGAAATACGAAAATCAACAGTGAACAATATACCAAGGCTCGCTTTGAACAGAACACGTTTTGTGCTGTCATACTCATTTACTGTGCGTTTACTGACTTGGCAGTTGCAGGTATTCCTCTGAATGTGCAGGTTTAAAATATTAACTTAATTTACCAGCGAAAAGATGCAGAACGCCGCCGAAGCGCATAATTTTTCTCTTTGTTTGCAGGTGATCATCAAGCAACTTGGAGCATTCCATCCCAATGAGAAATGCAAAGGTGCTGAATACGGCGAAGACCGTCGCAGTGGACATCATTCCCCGGATTGCGTTGATGTGAGCTGAGAAATATCATAAAACTAGAACTTGTCATTTGCTACTTCATCATTAAACAAAACAAGAACTACAGTACTCATTACTTTGCTATGCGAAAAGATTCAAACCTAACAAAAGCAATTAGGAGCAATACTGGTAGTGAATGAAGCAATCAAATTTGACAAACTTCACATATCTAACAAGGCAGTTTTCATCAACACCAAAGCAAGATTGCCAAAGATTTAATCAGGCAATATTTTCAGTGGCAATGCAGGTTTGTTGATTGGTTTCACCTGACCTGTATTGAAAAACAGAAATGACGAGTTACAGTTACAATTCTTTATTTAAATCAACAACTCGAAGTAAGCCTGTTATGATGTATCAAAAAATTGTGAAGATCATTTTAAGTGTAACGGACTAGAGACAATTGTTTCAGCATCAACAAACATACCAATTAAACTCAAGAAAAGGAAGCTACAATGAAATATTTTGTAAAAACGCTTAATAGTAGCCAGGGACGCCGGAGAGCAGGAAACTTACGGTAGCATTATCCCCTGCCTTTTCAAAAGGGAGGCAACGAGGGCGGAGGTGACTTTTTCGTAACAATCTGATGGGTCATTTCATGTTTCATCAGGATCTATTTGAAACGAATTTATTGCAGCTATTCGCGCAACAAGAAAATTTATATTGGCTTTCTACAATTTCTACTATTATTTTTGAGGTCAATTTTGATGCTGAACACAAACAAACATATCGATAACGATTTGTTTGTTTTTTACAAGTTTTCATTGCCCTCAATTTTTTCACTGTCTCCCGTGCCATACCGCTGTTCCGGCGTCCCTGATGGTAACGGTTGACTACAAAGTCGCTGGATTTAAGCCGTCGTTACCCAAATCTAATACCGTCGCAAGATTTAAAGTACGTTTAAATTTCTTCATACCTAGTTCCAGAAATAAAGACTTTTGCTCCTCGCAATAGTACTGTCCACCGTAATACTGTATGCAGTCGGCCCATATGCCTTTCCAAGCCCAAATTGGTCCTGCTAAAGATGAACTTTCCGGACCGCTCACTACCCACTGGTTCCAAAAATTGGTAGTTACGACAGCAGCAGTCGACACCAAAGCAAAAACGAAAGCAACCAGCTGCCCGTACATGATCAACAGCAAGCAACAATACACTCAAGTATGTTCTTTCAAGATTGTTGCAGGTCCAGAATGTAGTGAAGTATCCAGTCAATGCAAAATGTTCACGTTTTCCTGCAACCTGCGATCTTAGATAGTTTGAAAGCAAAACCTACATTTAAAAAAATACGCATTTACTTTAGAAGGTAACAAACAGACAAACGATGTCAAAATCTTAATCTGGAAAAAAGGCCCAATGCTACGTTTACTACTGTTCAGTTGTCAGAAATTTTTCAGAAATAATAAGTTTAACCATTGTGTTCAACATTTTCGGTTTTCGAAAGCACGCAATCACATATTTACTGAAATAAGAAGCAGATTGTTTTAGTTATGGGTGGAAGAACAAGAGGGTTAGGGGACCCATAACCCCCACTCAATACAAGGATTCCCCCGCTACTTTACTGAAGTTTTAGTTCTTTTTTAGGAAGTGCATCATCTTCAAATTTTGCTGAAGGCAAGCTTATTTCCATCTTAAAGTAGTGTAGTTATATAACACACAAGCGTCGCTTAGTCTTTTATTGACGACCTGATAAAAACGTGCAGTACACATCCACTCACTGTTCTCACATATTTTAGACTTTTCATTTGTTTCAGTGCGACTTCCTTGTCATTGTTTACACATTCGAAAGTCATCTATGTGGTTATTGTACATAGATCACCGTCTAGCGCCTTGCTTAGTACCAATCGTTATAGTACTACCAAGATTGTTTATGGTGTATTCGCAATCTTCGCTACCTGTATCAAATAGCAAAAATTATGGAAAAGTGAAAGGAATCTGTATTCTTCAAACTGTAAAAGCTTCTCATTTCTCGTCTAAAATTTTCGGGAACCGCGGTTCGCCTGGTAGTAGCCGTAGTAGTGACGTTAAAACTTTGTTTTTGAACACTGCTGAACGAGACCTGACACTGTGGAAAAGGAAAGTATTCCCGTAGTATGCTAAAGAAGGTGTATATGAAACATTGCAGTAACACCGCAGTTTTAAGAGGGTCGAACAAATCTTTCACTGCACTAACAGTGGTTGTTCGTGTGTATATTCCATACCTAAATTGTATTTTGATTAAAGAGCAAAAATGAGTTACTTTCGATATTTCTAGTGAAAAGTTGTAAGCAAGGTATTTGGGGTAAATTAAAGGAAGTTGTTCTTTGAAATTTGGTCCTATTGCAACCTCTCGGTTAGCATTGCGTTGAATGTGCGATTCACCACGAATGGGACGTGCGCGAAGAACACACATATATGTGGTACGAACAAGCACTAATAGAGGGTAGATGATGAAATGGATGCCGATTTTGCGCATTTGACCTGAGGTCACCTCGCGCGATGAAAACGCTGGAAACACTTCTCGTTTCTGCGACAAGGTAACAGGCCGAGGGAAGTTTGGGCTCTGCTCGACTGATTCCGTTATGAACCTAAAGTTTTAAGCCTAGCCCGTAAGCTTTAACCCTAAACCTAAACCCTAAATATAACCCCTAAACCTAGCCCCTAACCTAACCGCTAAACCTAAAGCCCAAACGTAAAGCAAAACGGAAAATATGAAAAGTGTGGATACTTGTGCAACAACTACTACCAAAACGAAGCTCCCAAAGCTGAGAGACGAACCGAAAAACATTGGCATACGAGCCCTGAAACATGTCTGTTAGGCTACGAGGTCGCTGCCGGCTGGCTGATAAACTCAGCCTTTTATCCGAGCCGCTTCATTCCTGGCGAATCGGTAGTTACAACCTTGATGCAGAAACGACCAGTGTTTCCAGCGTTTTCATCGCGCGAGGTTACCTTAGGTCAAATGCGCAAAATCGGCATCCATTTCATCATCTACCCTAGAGTGATCGCGGCATGTGATCTGTATTGTTGCTTGCTGCTACAATGTGACGCTTTACGCACATGCCGCTCGGGCTTTCCGATCGCCACAAAACGGTGCTGTGACCAGGATGTGAAGGTCGTGGCAGGTGCAGCCTTCACAAAAACAACGCGCGATCGGCGCAGTGCGTTTTGAAAAGGAGGAGTATTGTTGCAAACTCTCGGTTAGCGTTGCGTTGAATGTGCGATTCACCACGAACGGGATGTGCGCGAAGAACTACACCCATATATATGTGGCGCGAACAAGCAAACTAGAGTGATT
>Ga0210059_1011515_pt1 | contig 13512 bp, 10 predicted proteins | sample Ectturendosymbi2_FD_188042 | JGI IMG/M metagenome (GOLD analysis project Ga0210059, IMG submission 188042) | Ecteinascidia turbinata endosymbiont from Florida, USA - Sample 2 (SPAdes) (version 2) | ecosystem: Host-associated > Tunicates > Ascidians > Unclassified | place: Key West, Florida...
ACTGCTGCGCCAGCAGCCATATATTCAGAACAGAAAAAGCATTCCAACATATCAAATTAACACACTTACGTATGCATTTTGCTTCTGGCAGTTTGTTATTCGAGTATAAATAGTCGCTTGCATTGGACGTTTTGTTTCAGAATCCACGGAAGGAAATATCTTTACGGTAGAGTTAGTTGCTAAGTAGTTGCCACAGCCCATCTGTTTATAATCAACATCGTACTGTATTGAAGAAAGTACTTGCGACATTGCTGGGACTTTTCGGCGTCCACAGTGATTCGGCGCTCGGGGCATTGTTCCCCCCTTGCCCATCCTCGGTACCCCTGCGCACCGAACGTTTTAGCGGATGTTGCGCCGCGAATGGATTCATGCAGTGTTGCAATGTTAAGAATCAAGTTTACTACATTTGGACTATTCGTAGATTAACTACCTAAAGAATATCAATTGAAATTAATGAAATCCGAAAGTAGCATATATTTACAGATCGGCTGCCTGTATAAAGCAATGCGAAATTTAAGGCGTTTTTGTCAAACATTGATAGATGAGGTTTTCATACAGCGCAATAACAAATTCAAGTATGTACTTTCCACGATGGGTGTAAGCAAGGAATCGATCAGCAAATTTTCAATAGGAAATCGATTTCACGTAAAATTACGCATCCTCAGTCCTTATTCAAACGTGAAGCAACAACTTTCATTGGCGTTATATTCCGCAGATGCCCATTTGACGTTTTCACGTTTTCTAAGCCCAGGAAGTTTGCCAATTGCTCCAACCCTGCGTCCTGTAGTTTACCTAACTAACGCGCATGCAACTGAACAGTTCAGGATTTCAGTTCTCTATAGAACCCTGCTTAACCATAACGCGTTGAAGTGGACGAAAGGGCAGATTCAATGCGTCGGAGAACTATTAAAGAACCCTTTTCTTGCTGTAGCTACGCCAAGATTGCCTCCCCGCGCAACCAAAGAGTTTACCGAAACGCGGTTTTGTTTTTCTGATAAAACCGTAATTTTTCACGCGTAAACACTCACGTGCAAACATGCGTGTGGTTATTTTTTCTGTTTTCAACATTATTATCACGCAATAAAACGATTTATCGCTTTGCTTTGATTTAAACCAACAGCGCGTGAAGTTCTATTTGTCTCGTAACGCACGTTGCGTTCAATTAAAACTTTTCTCTTAGAGTTCACTCAACGTTGTTTAATTATGTATCGGGAGTTTATGTTGCGGACAAATTGTGCAGTATCTTGTTGTTCGTGCCCGGATGTAAGTTGTACTATGGCGTAATAGTGGTTTGTGTCCTCTGCGTTTTGAGAAGAAATATCAGATTGAGAAGCAAAGCAGCAATTTAGCAGAAAACTTTAGGTTTATCCTAACAACTCAGGAATACCGTCATGTCTTGGGTGCAGGAACATATAACAAATACTGACAAAAACCGACCCACAACGAGCATACACATTTGTAGTTTGACAGTATGTCTGTTTCATTGGCAATTCATTTTTTATAACTTTTTGGCAACAACTGTGGACAACTGTGAAATTGGTTAAAGCTTGCGATGCTAACATACGCGTCAAAAAAATCAGACTTGTGCTTTAGACCACCTTCTGTCTAAAAATCATGAAATCATTAACATGTGTAGCATTCGTAAGTAAAGATAGGCTATATCTTAAACAGTTTCACATATACGGCGGAAAAAGCTAGACGTCTGACCCCGATGGTGCATTCAGATTAAAGCCCTTAACTTCATATAAGCTTCATGCAATATAGCAGATACTCAACTCAAAAGATTGCGCAAGTATAATCGCTCGAAGCAAATTCACAACCGCATGCTAAGCCGCATTTACTTAAGCCTCGAAAGCACTACTTGCGTGGGTTTGGAGAGTATTGCCGTCAGCCAATACTTTAGATCAGGGGTCGGCAACCATTCCCTAGTCGCGGGCCAAAAATATACTCTACAAGGTATGGTGGGCCGTACTAAGTTTTGATCAACAGTTCCGTTCCCTTTGCTGTTTATGATGTTGTCAAACTTAGGAATTTATGGAATTACAATCAGATTAACTCCAGATCTTCACAGTTACTAAAGAAAAAGGAAAATACACATACAGTACATCTACAGCACTGTGCAGTTTCTCATAAGAAAGCAATAGAAGAAGTTGCAAGGAGAGCAGATTCATAAATCATAATACCACTAGGCGGGCCATGCAGTTACTACAATTTGTAAAGGGTCTGAGGACAGGATGATTTTGCTTGGCGGGCCGGATCCGGCCCGCGGGCCGTAGGTTGCCGATCCCTGCTTTACATCTACTCGTTTTTTTTTTATTTTGTTCACGACACTAAAAGTTCACGGTGATATGTGCTTTCTTCTGGCTACTGCTTTTATAAGCACATCGATGAACTCTCGGCCTGAGGCTGATGACCTCTGTGCACGCTCGGCCTGAGGCCGATGACCTCTATGAACTCTCAGCCTGGGGATGATGACCTCTATGAAAACTCGGCTTGGGGCGATTACCCGCTCTATTCTTCTTCACCGGAACTGCCCATCATAACATCAGTTAACGTGCAGAAAAAAACTGTAGCCTATTTTATCAGAATTTTTTCTGTGGTTGCATCCGCTGCCACATAATTGTGGGTATGATGGGCTTAATGTTTTTCACAATGAACAACAACACTGCAGAACGTTCATACCACACGCGATAGAGTATTATTGTATGTCGCATTAAAATAAAGCTTTTAAACAAGAGAAAATGAATTCCTCTCAAAAATGCTTGGTCGAGACATCTGGAGGTTGAGATTGAAACATGGGAAGCTGGAGTCGCGTAAGTCGGGGCGGTGGGACTGAGAAAATTTCATTATGCATTCTGTATTGTGCGAGCTATTGGGAAACCCTCTTTTCAGTATTCTCAACGGTGGTGGATCCAGGGGTGAGAGATTTGGTGCAATTACTCCCAAGCAAAACACGTTCACATGTCGTCACTGAAGTGGACTCTTCTTTAATAATGGATGCCGTTTTTTGCTCTTTTCTTCCTTTTCAATAAAAATTATAAAAGTAGCAAAAAGTAGGTATTTTGGCACCCTGTATTTTGACTGCCCAAAAACATATCACCCACTGTCTTCAACAGATAGTTGGGAATGCACAGCTTGAATTTACCGATCTCTGCTTATGTGCGAGGTACCATTGATTTTGGTTTGACATGTACATGCTGTAAGTGCAACATCAGTTTTAGATTCTAGTATGTTTTGTGTGCATGAATTGACTTTTTTTTGCTGTTTCATTATTGTGTTTGTTGTTTCTTTTTTTGCTACCGCGTTTTTACGCAGGGAAAATGCGCCAAAAAGATTCTTTTCTATCATATGCAGCAAACCGGTTCCTTTGGAGGATTTCTGCACCATGATGAAATGCTTCTGCACAACTTGTGAAGCTTGTACACCACAGTGCGCGTGCCTCCTCAGGCGGCTGGCCTTTGCGGAAGTTGGATAATTGGCCGTTTCTTGGCACCAAAATACGAACTGCTGTAGAGCAACAGTTGTCGACGTGGATGCGAAAGGCTTATGGAAACCCGGGCAGTGTTTCATTTTAGCCTGGTTAACATTTTGTCTGCCATGCTCAGGTCCTTGCAGAACCGGGGAAACCACGGTAGATACCGGTTGTGACCCAGCACTCCTGCGCAACTGTGTTGATCATCCAGCAGGCTTCACGTTCTTCAAAAAATATAACCCTATTCAATTGCCACTAATTCGGCCATTAACTTTAAACCATAATAAAAACTTATTGGTCTGACGAGGAGTGCCCGACGAGACAACCTATTTAACAGCTTTTTTTTCGATGTCACGGTGCCTTAACTTAATTTGCATAAAATTTTTGCGCCAATAAACTTAACTCATCAGCTAAAGGTTGCGAATTTTACCTTGTTGACGTTCTTTGCTCCCGTACGTCATTCGCATTTTCTGGGCCCGCTTATGGAATTGGGCCGTCCCCGATTGCTCGTTCACCAGCTTGTTGTTGTAGGCTGACAGGGCGCGCTCGAACGGATGGCGAACAACGAGAAGCTTTGTGAAGCCCTGGCTTTTCACAAACTCGGGCATTCCCAAACTCCTCATCGTGTAATTAGCTGCTATCACTTGATGAAGAAGGTTCGTTTGGCCGACGACTTTCATCTGCAAGGTTGAAAAAGCACAAAAGCCATTCGCAATTGTTGCAAAGAGTAATTATATAGAACTATCCACGTTTTAAAGTTTGAAACATGCCTGTTATTCGAAAGAAGATAACTGACATTAAAATATCCCGATTGAAGGAGATACAATGTCTTGCTTTTTGCTTGTGAAAACGTTTTACGGCGCTTCGAAGTGGAGAAAACAAACAAAATTGCGGAATTCTCTTTTTCAAAAGACATTCATCTACCTAACTGTGCAGTAATCTCCCTTGGGAAGGGAGTCGACCGGATTTTGCACTGCAAATCTTGTGAAGTTCCATTAGACAGGAAATATGTTCAATTTGTTTTCAGTGAACATGTCAACAATTGGAAAACCTTCAGAGCACTGCATTTTGTGGCCTGTTCCAAGTGTTTTTACATGAAGGAAATGGTGGAGCTCCTGTGTACGTGGAACACTTTCTAGCCTTCTGCCCAAACTGCTGAGAGTTGAGCGTTGCATGCAATTTAGTTTTTGTTGTATGACACATTTGAACGTTGCTATTGTGTGAAAGACGTTTGTCTACAAGCCTTGTGTGTCCAAGTACTTTGCCGAGTTACCCAGGGACTGTCGTAACACAACTTGTCCATTTTGGACTAATACACCTTAAAACCACAAAAACCTTCTGAAAATAATACATTTTCGTGTCTCAACCAAATTTACTTTTCCGCTTCGAAAACATCACCACATGGATCTTCTACAGATCGCCAATAAGAGCTTTTATTCGTACCACCAGTGTTTCATTGGGAGGGATTTGTGTTTGGTTGTGAAATTATATAATTTTTTCGACATTCAACAAGCCACTTTTTTGGGGTGAGATCAGCTTGGAAATAACTTCAGAGTTGTTGAAAAACGTGCCTGTGCTCCTAAAACGTTTTTCATGGCCTCGGTTATGATGTGAACAATATTTGCCCAGTTGGGGCTGTGTTACCAACTGTCTTAGAGTTTCTTCTATACCTGAACAGGTCAGCTCCAAACTCAAATCTAAGGGATCGAAAAGGCACCTTATTTTTGCGAAGCATTTATTGCAACTTCAATAATATATTAATAGCTACTTGAAAATTTCATACTGATCATTATCTGATGATTACATTCATCAACATCGCTATGGTTGAAATGTACTTGTAAATGGAGGGAGCCAAGGGTAAAGTCACCATCGAGAACTACTATGGGCTTGATCAGGGCCGGATTAACTATTGGGCAAACCGGGCAAATGCCTGGGGCCTCGCGCTTGAATGTCAAAACACTTCTTTACTGGTTTTTCATGTTTTTAGGCTGTTCACCACGCGTCAAAATTATTGAGCTCTTTGATTACTGCGTTTAGTTAAGGAAACTGACAACTTTGGCATTTATCGTCTTTGAGTGACTTAAAAGAATTGAACCAAACAGCACCACGCTTTATGACCCAATATTTAGATCGAAATCAGTGCATCCAAGGCAGGGCCGCAACCAACTGATATTTTCGGGGGGTGGGGGCAAAATGATGTAACTTGCTGCTGTACCTAACAAATACATATGTTTGTGAAAATTTCAGGGGTGGCAATTTCCCGATTGCCCCCCTCTGGTTGTAGGCCTGATCCAAGGGCGTCCGCAGAAATTTTTCATAGAGGGCAGCGTCGAAATTTTGCTTATCCTTTTCAGGTTGCTGATGATGCAAAGCAAATGGGCGTTCACAAAACGCTTTACCCTTTCTACCCATTTGTCTGTACTGGTTGAACCTCAATTCTCAATCCTTTGTCTGAAATGTTTTCTACACTTCGGCTATCAGTAATGTTTTTTCTTTTCATAAACTGCCTAATATCCATTTTTCGAGCGCTTTCTACAATAAGTCATAATTTAAGAATAATCAACGGCCAGAACAATATGAACGGTGAAAAAACAAGAAAGTTAGAGACTCGCAAAATTGTTTCAAGCAATGAGAAGTATGACTATATGCTGACAACACTATCGGACAACTTACTGAAGCTAGAACACCACACAGGCTTAAAAAAACTGAGCAGATGAATTACGAAAATTCGCCAGAGCAACTATAGCTTTGCACTTAGTGCTTACTAAGAAGTCAGAACCAAACCTTAACGACAAAGACGTATTTCCACACGTCTGCATAGACCAGGCCTGCACAACTCAGAAAGCTCGAAGGGCCAAATTATCAACATAAATTTGCAGCGGGCCGCAAAAGTCTATTTCATTTCGATGTGGAGATTTCATTGTAGTATGGAAGAAATTCTAGAACGACAATTATTTACTCAAGGTCAAGCTTTTGCAACGTTTTCTACAAGTGAGCAAGCTCTCCCAAGCCGCAAGAAAAGCTTTCGCGGGCCGTATGTTGTGCAAACCCTGCGTAGACGTATTCTAACAAGCCACGTATTTTTATACTGTGTGAAAAGAAGCCTGCATAAGAGTCGTTTCAGCTATACAGTCGGGCATATTGATCACAGTTTTACACTAACAATGGATTTTTCAAACATGTGGAAGCACAGCTACATTTTTACTCAAGCTTATTTTCGCACAGTATAAAACTATACGTGGCTTATCACTATCAGCATAGTCACTGTCTCACTGCATTGCCTGCCAAGATGTTTGTGTTCAACAGTCACATGCAGGGCTCCCATTCAGTGATTTCAAATAAACCCAGATTTGCACACCAAAAAAACATATTCGTAGAAATTTTCTTCTGCAGCGCAAACATTAACATTTGGACGACCTTTTTGTTGCTCAAGACCTCTTTCATATCACTGGTAACATACTCCGTTGATGACATCTCTCAATAATTGTAGGAGTACGTTTGTTATTTAACTAGGAAATTTTGTGCAATCTTGAACTGCAGCAGGATCTGAAATCCCACAAAAATGTAATCCCAATGCTTTCTTCCTGTAATTGAAATTTGTGGTTGTGAGTGTATCAGTCTTAGATCAAACAAAACGCTGTTGTCCGCTTGACCACGGAACAGGGCTAAGTCTTGATCACGAGGCAGGGTTGGGGAGTCGGAGGTAAAATGTCGGACTCCAACTCCGACCTTTCAAATATTTCCTACCACCGATTCCTTAACATAAAGTGAATAAAGTTTGGCTGTCAACAATTTTGTAGCAACTAGCAATCAATGGAAATCGTGGAATACAGCAATAATTATCTGTATCAACAAACGTTTCAAAAGAAATGGTATCATTTCAACAGGAATGCGCAACTTAGCAATGTGATGCAAGAAATGATCCAATTGGACTTCCAGTCGGAGTCGGACAAAAAAATACGACCCCGATTCCACCCAAAAACCTCCGAATCCGCAACCCTGCCGCGAGGCGTAACTATTGTAAAGCTTCCATCGCAAATCTTCAGTCAAGTAGTACGGTTCAAGTTGCTTTGCGTGACATTTCGTTGAGAGAATTTTTTCTGAACGGTGTACGTTTCAATCTGCAAGAGAATGTAGACATATGTTTCCTCAATACATATGTGAATGGAGGATTTGTGCAATGAAGATGGTCAGAGAGTCTATGACTAAATAGATTGTTGTGTAGTGTTACGGTAGCAAAAAGATCGTTTTTTGTGATACAGCTTTCTGTTTGAGCAAATTGGATACACACGAACCGCTGTACGTGGTTACCCAACTGTCTCTGAAGTGTTGGCTGCCAGTGCCAAATCGTATCAGTTTTGATCGGTGCTTCTGCAAAGTTGAAACGAGGGCATGTGAAACGCGACGCAGTTGCGCTAAGCGTTTAGGGGACTCGCGGTCACGACTTTGCCCAGGGCCTCGCGTTCATTTAATCCGGCCCTGGTCTTGATGAGATCTCATATAAATACTACGGCCAGCGAGTTATGTACGGTCCGTTAACCTCTTTATTCCCGTCAGCTGAACGTGTCCAAATTATATTAAATTCAGCCAACTGATTTTCATATCTGATGTGTTAGTTTACACAAAATATCCATCCAACTCTCCCAGTCCAGCCTGCTTTTGGAATTCAAAATATTTCAAACACAAGCATTGTTTGTTAGGCGTTTGTTTATTGTGAAAACCTTTTTTAGTAGATCATGCAGTAAACTTGAAACCAGGTCAAAATGACCGTTTCGTGCTTAGGACGCCAGCGTCGCAAGCCTCAGCCGCAGCGCACTTTTCACTGCAAAATTATCCTTGTGGCAAGAAAGAGCGACTAAGCCGGACAAACGTTTCAGAAGGTTGTTCCCCGCAGGCCCGCAACCAGGGGCCACAACCGGGCACTTTCTCCCCCGAAATTGATGTTTTGTTCGGCAGGGGGCAAAATAATTATAACTTGTTGTTGTTATACCTAAACAATTAAACATGTTTTGAAAATTTCGGGGGTAATTGCCAGGTTGCACCCCCCTGGCTGCGGGCTTGTCTCCGCATGATCCGAATAGACGTGGGAAGCTTGCAAGTATCATGCCTACCACCAGACAGGAAAACCGCTACTGCAGGCTAAAAAGGACTCGATAAAACCCAACGCAGACTATAAAAACCATCCAGTAGGGAAGCGTTACACAAAGCATATAAATTGAAACCGAAGTTTTTGGAGTTTCCTACAAAAAGCACGTTGCTTAAAAAATCAAACTGTCTGTAATCAATTGCTTGCAGTACGTGCTGGGAATGCACCCAAGCTGCCATGGGCGTCGGAAAAATTTTTTCCAGGGGGCAACGGTGGTGGATTTTTCCAGGTATATTTCCAGCGAGGGGCTAACAGTGGTTAAATTCTATTTTACCGACTCGAAACTGAAAGGAAAACATTTATCCACTAAAAAATGAATAGGAAAATAACAAATTTAGAAACAAAATATCCGCTGCTTCCCCCCCCTTTAGACGCCCATGCAAGTGGCTTTATCGATTTCACGCTTCTTTGGCTGCAGCTGGCGCCATAGGTTTTTTCACGATTTTGCGTGGTGTTGTTACAAACCTGATTGCCTGAGGTACGTCCTACGCACTTGAACCACTTGCACTGAATCTTTATATTGCGGCCGATCCTGTGTGAATTAGCAGTTTGGACGGCCATGATTACCCGGTATTCAACCCACTAAACAACAATATCTGCCTTTGCCAGTTTTTTTGACGCAAATCCTTTTCGTAATTGGCACACAAACGCGTTAATGAGTGAGCTGTACAAGGCAAAAGGTAAAAAATCGCTTGCGGACCTGAACTGCTCTCACTCATGTGCTACAACGCTTGGGCCAAATAGCAATTAATTCTTATTGACTGCTGAAGCAAACCTTTGCGGGTACAAGTTATCTATTTACCGCTTAGTCATATTCATCAAACAAGGAGAGCTGCCAGCGGCAAGGTCAACCTAAAGTGCTTAGAGAATAGCATTCACACAGAGATAGTACCGGGAAAACTTCATCAGACTTGTTTCCAAATCCGTTTAACGCCAGCATCAATCTCTTCATGTTGGAGCAACCCGTTTTTGGGATCGGACAGTAGGCGAGCTTATACTTCCTTGCTAAAATAATTTCGATTTCATCCATATTTTTCTGCTGTAGACCTGCACAAAGAACTAAAAGGTCGCAAACTAAACTATAGATAAAGTGCAGAATGTGAGGAAAAAACAGGTTAATTTGTATGAAATATCCAGTACCAAGCACTTTGTTACCAGTGGCAGACGTCAAAGTTTATTTGTTAACATTTGCAAAACAGCTAATAGCGTTCTCGTTGTCTTCGCTCACCAAACGTCTCACAAACGTCTTTTATCCTCTCTTGCCTTTTCTGCATTCGCGTCTTCATCGTTTCCATAAACACATTGGTGTTGGATTCAAACTTCATTTGCACTGAATCTTTAGCGGAAATGCGTTCATTTTCCGCCGAATCCTGTTGATTTTCGACGAAAAAACGAATTTTCGGTCCTTTTGTGTCGAAACCCCAGTGATATCCCAGCTGAAAAGCTAGCGAAAATATAAAAGCAGCAACAAGAATTGAAACCAACCTCGTTTTAGATTTCATTTAGTTTAAAGAACCTGCGTTGAAACAAGCATATGCATATGAATGAAGTGGACCAAACGAGATGGACCCAACGCCGACTGCTGTCTGACCTGTGCAAGCCGGGGCTACGTTTTCACAATCTCCGGCTCAGGCCCGTAGCCACGGAGGGCATTGGCCCCCAAATTTTTTTATGCCCACAAAAATTCACTTTAAATATCTGATAAAAATACAAATCTTGACACCTTAAAAACGTACTTTCCTCCTCAAACAAAACTGGCTACGGGCCTGCTCTGACTCTGACAGTTCAGCCACTTTGTGGAAAATTGAACTGGAGTCGAAGCAAAAACATATAATCTGCCTCGGCCACTGACTAAAGTGACAGCAGGGATGGAGCCAGGCATTTTCATCTGGCAGGGGACACTTTTGCCGCAACGGGAGCAGTCAATGGCCTTTGAAGAACTTTTAAGAATAGACCCATTCTGCCTTCAAAAGATGACTTCACTTTATTGTACGTCACAACGTTGTGTTTCGCCTTAGTGACCTCGGTGGTGTCTCTAGAAAGGTGGCGCTGAAAAGCATTTCGTAAATGTTGATCCTGGGTCTCACGTAAGATGCCAATGAACCGAAGCATTCGTGAAAACGCACTTGCGCTTCTGTCGACATAGGTTTATCAAAAAGAAACATGCGTTCGCTGGAGGATCACGTTCAGGAGCTTGAAATCATCAGTCACAAAATGTCGTGATGACAGTCTTGCTTGCAGATGCATGCCACGCTGATGAAAGGAAACCGCACAATAGAAAATATAACGGAGACAAGTTATGTGCGTAACGTGATGTAAACTATACATGCACCTTCTGCTTTGCCTACAGTACCATGAGGCGTGAGGTGTCTATTCTCAAGCATTGAACGAAAAAGAGATCTCGGAAAACTAATGGATTTACTATCACACCTATAAGTGTCTTATTAATCATGAAAACATGCGAAAAGAAACAAATCATTTCTACAACCGGTTTCCTCTAATACAGCTATGTCCAACCCAAATGGCTTACTGAGCCAAAAATTATGTCACTATCTTAACCAGGGCCGCACGTTGAATGACATATTAATGAGGGCCGCACATTGAATGACTTACTTTGATCTTAGCAAACTAAATTTAGCTTAAGCTAATGTACTGACAGAGTTTGATTCTTACTGCAATGGCAGCAGTCGTGATGAAGTGGCACTGAAGACCACCGGCATCAAAAATGTTAAATTCAAGATCATGAAAATAAGGACAGGTTGTCAGTATATATAGGACACTTTTACGACAACGAAAACCTAAACTGGGGCGCACAAAACCTTCGACTGGGCCACATGCGGCCCGCAGGTTGGACATAGCTGCTCTAATATTATTTAATCCTTCTGTTGTTGCGAACAGTGAGGATGTCGTCGACAAAGAATTTATATTACGGCAAGTAACAGTGGCGATTCTAGCATGAATGAAGTGGGGGGGGGCACTGCGGGTCCAAGGAGAATGTAGGGGGACCAACATAAATGTCTATCTTGCATGGTGATTTTTCATTGTTTTGAATATTAAGTTGCTATGATTAACCCTATCAAACCCAACATAGGCTTGTGAATATCATTTAATATGGACTAGCGTTAATATTCACTAGAGACACCTAAACGCCACTGTAGATTCAATCACACACGTGTACTGCTATGTTGAAAATTCTGTGCTAGTCATGCAAACACTATTTTCCGTATACACTTGTGCCGGCCTCACATGAAAGAAAACAGCTTTAAAAAGTGAAAATAATTCACAAGAAAGCGAAATGGTTCCAACCACAAATTCCATCTTGACACAGAGACAAGTAGGCTGTTGATAGCCAACCAGTTTCCTCAAAATATTCTTACTACAAAGCACATAAAAATAAACCATCTTCCAACGGTTTGGTCACTACTGACTCATCCGTTTTTGTGGAAGCTTATGGACATTTTGTGATTGTGATGTAACCATAACAATGTTATACAACTACTATTAAGATTGTGCAGCGTGGATAGGGTAAAGACGATTTGATGCAGTATGCAGTTAACAGCAGTAAAGTTCGACACCAGTTGCACCTAAGTAGCATAGCAGCGCCACAGATAGGTGTGCATCGGCGTGTACCTGATAGCAAGATGTAACAGCAGACGTAAAACGTATTTTGCAGAATATTCCCAACAAAGTTGTTCATTTTATTATTCACACTGAATTTTCCTCTGACTGATCCTCAAAAGCTGACTTTTCAACCCTGCGTTCATTTATGACTGTCTTGTCATAAGCGAAACACGGTTTAATTCTAACCCAAAAAAGATTCAGACAAATAGACAATGAGCAATATAATTCTCACACAGATCCCTGCACAGCCTACGTTCAAATTTTATATTATCATCACCTCAACGTAACTTCATCCTTCGTTTATCATGTCGGCTGTCAAATTCATCAACGAAATCATCTAAATCTGTTTTTCAGCTCGTACCTTTCAAGTATATCAATATTACCCAATCTTTTACTGGTAATGGAATTCCTGGGAAATATTTTCACTAAATATATTTTTTGAAAAATTTCTCTCGCATGAAGCGCTGGTGACAAGAGTTACAGCTTCCAGTAACAATCAAACGCAGCTTTTCAAATAGCTATAAATGACAAGAATTGTTCGAGCGATATAGGCAGCTTCGACTCTTTCCGAAGCAAATTATTTGTCAAAGTTATTTCACGTTTTAAACCATTTTCACTAAATGAATATGATTTGTGAATTCTTTCAAGTGTGTTTCTGATGGAAATGTTTGACCTCCGGGGCAACGAGCTGAAATACGCGAAAGAATTGCATCTGAATCATTACAGAAAATCCGTACAAAATTATATGAGGTTGCAGGACACGTGGGTAGCATTAAAACTGTAGTCACGAACCGCTTACGTAAGATGGTAGGATGTTTCGAAGTCGTATACACAAGGCAGCCGAATGCAATACCACAGCCAGAATAAATTGAGATAAATTAACTGAAACCAATTTCTAATGGTTTCACAAACCTCTAGCTAGTGGGACAAGCAACAATCTGTTGACAGACAAACAATCCAGCTCCATCTCACACTTCAATGCACGAAAGATCAATCTTCCACTTCTGTGACTGTTTCTTAGTTTCGAAATGAGTTTTTCAACACTACGACCGCGGTCTGACTCATTTTCACGCAGGATCCTAGCAACCCCTGGTGTGTGTCGTCATAAACAACTCTAGTTACCCGACCGTCAAAAACAACAGCACAGCTTATCATGCATTTGGAAAATATTGAATGCAGGCTAGAGGGTTTCTAAATTATCGTTTAAAATATTGCTGGCCGAAAGTTATCTACTGCATATGTCTAGGGTTGTCAGATGGCCGGTAGTCCACCG
>Ga0210059_1011516_pt1 | contig 13511 bp, 11 predicted proteins | sample Ectturendosymbi2_FD_188042 | JGI IMG/M metagenome (GOLD analysis project Ga0210059, IMG submission 188042) | Ecteinascidia turbinata endosymbiont from Florida, USA - Sample 2 (SPAdes) (version 2) | ecosystem: Host-associated > Tunicates > Ascidians > Unclassified | place: Key West, Florida...
AAACTTAGGCTTTTCAAGGTAAACAGGAAAGTCAACCTTTTTATTTCGGCTATGTTAAGTAGTGATTATTTTAATTGATATAATAGGCTCCCTTTATGTGACTGAGCCCTTGCACTGAAAAGTTTGCTCCCGCCTTCGCTGAATCATTTTTTATTAAAAAAAACAAGCTAGCACCTAGGTGTTTCACCTGATTTGTACAAAGGATGATACAATGTTGTAACATCGCAAGACTCCAAAACGAACAACAGGTTCCAAATTCTATGTCGTTCGGCATACTGTGACAAGAAGTTGTTACAAGAATCACCGCTTGGAGCTCCTTTAGGAGCTCACCAAACCTTAATTAGTTTTATCTCTGGTTGTGGTCAGTACTTCCTGACTAAACGTGATGTATACAGAAATCCTTTATATATATATATGATTACCTATAATGTAGATCGAGAGGCTAGTTCTGTTAACTGGATGCTTTTTACTGCCTAGTGTAAATACAACAAAGTGCTTGTTTTGCCAATATGCACTTAAAGTCGACTATAAATTCACTGCTGGCATTTTGTTTGAAGAATGTATATGTTTTAGCTAGATGTTTTGTGTTCACTGTCTATCGAAAGGAATCCTTTCCCAGCAAGTAATCAGACACTAGCATCTTACAGACTATATATGTCGCCTACAAGGTAGGCATCATCCGCTGTGCGAAGTGCGTGAAGTATAAAATAGAATTAAATAAAACCCACAAACAGTAAAGTCACCAATTAAGAGAATCTTGTTGAAAAATTGCAACCCCAGCTGCCTGCTTTACATTGGAAAGGAAAATGCCATAATAGGAACAACTAAGCAAAACAAACTACCAAGTGTACAGTGACGTTACAAACAAAAACAATAGTCCAAGGTTGCAGAATGCGTAAGATGTTTTGTGTGTTTTTTTTGCAAATGACTGTCTGATTTTCATGTTTCAGAAAAACGGAGTCAATCGACATTTTGGATGCTGTTGGCAGCAACATTGTCGTATCGACGCGAGCAGGAGACGTCCTCAGGATTCTCCCTCGCTTGCATGAAGATATCAACGAGGAGTGGATATCTGACAAAACAAGGTAGGAACGTCATTTCTTGCCCCAGATGGTTGTCCGACGTGTTTTTGCACCTGGCATTGTTCAAGCTAAGGATGTTTCAGTACGAACAGAGAAGATTCAAGGCATTGTTTTGCTATCAATCAAAGCCTACGCACGCACGTAAACATTGATTACAATAATGAAATGCCTTTCTTGATCATATCAGCGTAGCTCTGTTCGTAGATGAACATCAAAATATGGGTGAATTGTCGGAGAAAATAAACAAAAATGGAAAAACGAAATAACGTATACTTACTGAGTTTTTAACCGTTTTAATTGCTTTTCTGGATTGTTCAACCAATTTCCCAGACGGAGCCAGTTTTATCCATAAACTGCGCAGCAATTGCTAGTTCAATCGATCTCGGCAGTTTGTCATTGACAATAATTCTTTTCGCTTGGGATTATCATGAGTCAAATCCTACAGGTTCGCATACGATGGTCTGAAGCGACAGCGTTTGACTCAGCCAATGGTTCGTGACAGCAGCGGTCGTTTGCGCCAAGCCGTTTGGGAAGACGCTTTGCCTGTTGTAGCCGAGAAGGTACGGGACTTTGCTCTGCTTGTTTCCAAGTGCCATCGCGCGTAAGATCTCATGTGTATAGTGGTTGCTATACTGTCCTTTCTGTGCATGACTGTTTCTTCACTTTACTTTCCAAAGATGAAGTATTTCAACCTGATTCTACTGAAACTTCGCATTTTCAGTTGATGTCAGCGAAGCCCGAAGCCATCTCAGCTATTGTCGGTGGCTTCGCTGATGCAGAGTCACTCGTTTGTCTGAAGGATTTGCTGAATCACATCGACAGCGAAGGGTTGTGTACGGAGGAGTTATTTGCAGCTGCCGGCTCTGGGTACTGTCTTGTAACTTTTTGCAGACGCTAATCGTGGATGTTTAATGAAATGGAGAAACAATCACCATTTTTCGCTGCCGAGTCGATGAAAGGGATTTTTTTGAAATGTCCGTGTGTAGTTTTCATAAAACTGTCCGCTGGTCGAGGCGCACCGGGACTGGGGCATTTGGGTTTGCATTTGCTTGGTTGATCGCAGCTCTCACTTCACGTATGGACAATCGGCTAGTAACTGAGAGTTGTGTTATGTGCAGTGTTTATTTATTTATTTTTGTCTTTCAGCACCGATTTGCGGTCGAATTACCTGCTCAACACAACCATTGCTGGTGTCGAGGACGCCGATCTGATGCTTCTCATCGGCACTAACCCCAGATATGAAGCGCCCCTTTTCAACGCCAGAATCAGAAAGTCGTAAGTGTTGTGCGAAACGCGCATTTTCCGAATTTTTTTAGTCGCCACATCTCACTTCTATGCCCTTTCCTCTCTCGTTACCCTTTGCCTATAGAGAGAGAGTATTGTGCTGTTTCAAAACCAAGCAGACTGATAAAATACTGTAGCTGGTATTGAATATGCGAGGCTGTTATCAAACTAAGCCTCTGGAGCTTTGCTGGACTAGTGCTGTTCACGGGATCTTGTGTTGATGTTTTTAATTATGAAGGCAAGTTCCATTTTTCGGGTAAGCCTTCTGCAATTCTTTTTGGAGCGTGTTTCAGCATGAACTTGTACCATCAACATGTTGACAAGCAAGCGGTTGGCTAGCACATATTTCTGCGGACCACATTGGTGCAGGTATCAAACTGAAAACCTTGTCTCATTAATGGAAACTGTTTAAGAAAGACGGTTATGTGTTCAACCGTTCCGAGGCGTATTTTTTGCCGAAAAGTTCTACAGCACTTGCTTTGTTTACCGGTGGCACTTTTGCAGATGGATCCACAAAGAACTGGACGTCGCCGTGCTCGGAAGCAAAGTGGACCTTACTTATTCCTACGAACATCTTGGTGACTCAGCGGAGACCCTCAAACAAATCGCAAACGGTCGGCACCCATTTAACAAGGTAACCGATTTTGCGATAAGAAATGCTCGCCTTGTATCACGTAGGTGGATGAACTTCTGGCAATGTTCGTTGACAGAATTTAATATAATAAATTAGTTGCGTTTTTCTTTTATGGACTGTATTTTAAGGAGTTTTTGGTTCTGATATGCAAATATGTGACGTGAATCACATTTTCGATAAAAAAATAAAACTAGATTTTAGATTTAAAAAAATACCTTGTACAGCTAAAAAGAAGATCACATGGTGAGTTCATTGCCACGAGTTGTTATTCAAAGCAGCTGAATGAGATGTGTTTGGAAAATATAAGTGTACTTTAACTCAAAAGAGTGCATGCAATTGCGGCTTGAACTTTTTCCTATCAGAGAACAGAGTGTGAGCAAAGTTCTTTGCACGCAAAGTGCTCGCTCAACCTCAGAAGCGGTGACCCCGTCATTGGCTGCTAGCATAGTTGTCAGAATTGTTTGTCAATTATTGCACCGGTTGCTCTTCAGCAGACGTTTCGTTATAGGGATTGGTCTGCACAGCCACCACATATTTCGTTAAAAGAAATTTTTTTGTGCAGCGCCGGAGAGATGTAAGTTGCGAGTTAGGTCGTTGAAACTTGTTCTTGACTTTTAATAATGACGTTCTGCATGTTGTTTCTTTAAATATATTCTCGTGTGCGCTTTATTTGATGTCAGACTATTTTCATCGTTCAGTGATGAAAACTGAAGGGAATCCATTAGGTAAACACTAGTTCTGAGTTGTTTTGAATTGCTGACATTGCCAAGTGTTGCTTTATTTTTTGACTGAAGATGGATTAAGAATAATCCGAAACGTCTCGAAATAAAACATGTATAGCTTTTTGAAGGCTTTTTTGGTGTTGATGAAAGAGTTATTAATAATTATCCTTTTTTTGCCGGAATAGCACTGTGGTGACTAAGCTTCCACTGGTTATTTTATTGACCAGCTCTTGAATAATCTGAAATTACTTGAACTTCGCCATTTGTTTGGTTGTTGTCAAACTTTTCCACAACAAACAACATTGTTGAACCCAGAAACTTGCTTCTGCCAAACGACCCATGGTAATCGTGGGCAGCGAGATGTTCAAGCGTGAGGACGGGCATGCCGTTCACGCTGCCGTGACTTCCATCGCACACCAAGCTACTCTTACGTCAAGAACGAATCGCGAAGAAACTGAAGACGGCTGGAGAGTGTTGAACGTCCTCCACCGGGTAATAATAAATGCGTGCGTTCGGAATGCATGTTGCTCTGCAACGTGCGTTAATAATTTGACGTTATCTTTGAGCCTATTTAAGAAAATATTGAAGTGTTCGTTTTCCGTAAACGTTCATTGCCAAATAAGTGCTTCGATTTCGGTTAGTTTTTCTACGATGTTATCCTGAAGTTCATTGTTACATGTAAAAAGAGGCGTTTAGATGTTTCGTGCAGTAAGAATCGTGTTTTTGCTTTCCAATCCTGGATTATACACGTTTGCACTTGTTTTGAGCTTTCTTGTAAGTTTGATAACAAAAGGTACCATTTCGCGGTTTCTAATGCAAAAATAGTATTTTTGTGCCTAAGTTTGAAAAGTAGATGGTGTAGCAATCCTGCAGCAGACGGAATATGGTCCATGGTTTTGCGGTGTACTGCGTTGTTCAGGGAGTGGTTAGTAGTTTGCCAGCATGTATAGTTTGAAGCTTGTGCTATAAACCAATGCTTCGTAAAGTAGTTGGGCGAATGGCTCTGCATAGAAACTTGGTGTATCGCCGGGCTACAAACAGTGAAAGTTTCAGCAGGCTGGCTCACAGTGCAGATTTGGACTATCAGGAGACAGTTACATCTTACGATTGTCTCCACTTTGAAAAGAAAACAAAGTCTGCGCATGACCCGAAAAATTTTGAACCCGGGCACGTTGCGGGTACTCGCTCTAACCCGGTGGGTACGTCAGTCCGCGCTTATTGACTTGTTTGGCAATATGCAAAATTTCACCCCGGTTTGGATACTTCCAGTAAATTGCCGCTTTTATCGAGACTCACCTGGTGTGAACTGAATCTGACAATATAAGCGTAGAGTTCTTAGTGCCGAGCACAACTTGTGGGGTTCGCTGCACAGCGTTAGCGAAGTGTCTTGGTTCAAGTTATAATGCAGTGCAAACTAGTTTTTTCGGTTTATACTCGTGCTAACAAAATTCTGCCATCGAGACTAACAGTAATTGTAATGCCATTTGGCCATATCAGCAGTAGCGTTTTATTTCTGTATATGAGAATGTTTAGATTTTCCCTGCAGATCAGTACTCAGCTGTAAAAAGTAAAAACAACATTTGTCTTATTAATTTTAATAAATGTAGCTTTTAATACCTAAGGAACAGTCAGTAAGAAAGACTTTTGTCAATTGTTTGTACTCCAGAAATAAACAGCGTATTTCCGTGATCACAACCTCTAGTTCTGACTAACAGCAGCGTTTCCGTGCTTATTTCTTAGCAATCAACGGCTCGGGCACGCGGTGTAGCATTCGCAACAGGTTGAAAATCTCAGAGATGCGGGTTGGATTTCGGTGGGGATTTTCCGCAGAAAAAATGCAACTCACTCAGACTGAAGCACTCTCACCTGCAGTGTGAGTTCTTACAAACACCGCAGGTTAATCTGCCCCGCTGAACAATACACGATACAACAAGAATTCGCAGTGCATTTTGTTTACGTCGCATATTACTGTTGATTTGTTGCGGCTGTCGAATCAAACTTCATCGAAGCTTACTTTGCGCGACCACAGTGGTAACCTTCAATAACATTACTAAGTACCGTCGCTGATGTCAACTGCTCGTTTACTGCGCCTGACTTGGTGTGGTGCAGGTCGCAAGTCAAGTTGCCGCGCTGGACCTTGGATACAAACCCGGCATCGATCACGTGAGGAAAAACCCTCCTTCCGTTCTTTTCCTTCTCGGTGCGGACGCAGGAGTAGTCAACCGGGAAAATCTGCCCAAGGGTTGCTTTGTCGTTTACATAGGTCGGTTCCACGTTTCGCTTGTTGAGTTCTGCAGACCTGACTCTGAAAACCAGTCACAGTATTATTGTCACCGTGCGCTTCTTTTGGCGAACTGTCCTGTTTTAGCGAATTCACCATATGTTCCTAGCCATTCTTCGATGCAGGGCAAGCTGCCATTTTTGTTTATTTGAAAAGCGATTTAAAACAAAAGTTTTTGGGTAAAAGGCCGAGCGCTCACGGCATTTTCTTTTTTTGATTCGATCTTTTGTTTTCCTACTCTTGATTACTCTTGATTTGATAATGTTCACCATCACTTGTAAGATGAAACATTCCTGCCTATGTTACAGGCAGCCATGGAGATGTGTCTGCACCTTTCGCTGACGTCATTCTACCAGGAGCAGCCTACACTGAAAAGGCGGCGACCTATGTTAACACTGAAGGGCGCTCTCAGCAAACCCAGGCTGCCGTCTCCCCTCCGGGTGGCGCCAGAGAAGACTGGAAAATCTTACGAGCTTTATCGGAGGTGATATGTCATTGAGCGCGGTATACTGTGCAGAGATGAGTCGATGTGAAAGCTGAAAAACTGCGTTGGAGGTCGACTTTGCGTGATTCAAATGTACATGTTGATCAGTGGCGGATCCAGGGGACAGAGCGGTTTGAGGCAACTTCCCCTCAAACGTCTGTGGCGCTCCGTGAAAACAGCGCCCCTCTGATGTAAATGCACCCCTTTTTGGTGCTTGACGAAGTCGAACCAGAGCTTAAAATGCTTCAAGTCTAAACTAAACAATACTTCACACTTCGTTGTACTTCAAGATTTACGCGCCGGACTTTGACAAAGTCTCTTACCGATTAGAATCAACAATGTTATTCTTTCGTAAAAATAGTGCTGTTCTATTGGGAACTGCCCAGCAATCACAAACGCGATCGCTTTAGTTAGCACAGTTCTGGACTTGTCGCTGGACTGTGCAAAATTGGTCTGTTTTTGTTACAAGTTCATTTTGTAATGCATGATGGCATCCATTAAAGGAAAAGCAGTAATAAAAACAGGAATGCAATTTGGAGAACATATAACTGACGCAAATGTTTGAAATCCTGCAAAGCCAAAATCCAGTTTCGGGACTGTTGCCAGTGCAGTCCGTGATTCCGAAGTAGATTTGCATCGTAGTTTTCTAACAGAAAGGTTAGTGGATGAGTTCCTTGTCGCAAATAATGCTGCTGGCTGAACCATAATATAGTGTATAGCAACATATGTTTGTCAGCAAACAGCTTGCCATTATCTGACAAAAATGCATTGAGCGTGCTCCAGTATTTCAAGTATTTATGACCTAACAATGCAATTGTGGAACACCGCACTTTTCCAATGGGGATAACGCAGCGTTACATTGAATTACCACGTGGTAGCAGGGCGCGCCTCAACAAACCATGGTACTCAGTTCTAATGCAGAAGCCTTTGAAAAATACCAGCTATCTCCAGCTTGGTGGAATGAATGAATTGTTTTCTCAACGGTTCAATATTTGCACTTTGCAATCAAAAGTATTGCGCCTTTCTCCCTTCTGGTTACTCGCCCGGCAACAGTGACTGATGGTCCCGTGGTTTTGATCCTTTTGTTGCAATTGCAAACCGGTGGACAGCTCACGCCGGCTACGAGAAGACAAATTTGGCATGGTTAGGGAGCTGCAACCGACAGCAAAAATGCCTAGCTTATTGAACACAACTTTAATCAGGCTACACTGGCGGTAAAACATAAAAACACATTAGAAACTAGCCAACGTTTGACCGCCTGTAGAGCCTGATCAAAGTTTTGTTTATCGAAGTACTGTACGCTGGCGTCTCTGAAGCAGACAGCTGCGTAGCTTCTTCGTTGGATCAGTGGTTCTTAACCTTTTTTCTACAACGCATCCCTTAAGTGATTTGTTTCAAGCCCCCCTTTAAATAAGCCGAAAAGGAAACGTTTTATTTGGTAAATTTACTGATCAAACTTTTCAAGGTGTAGAGCGCGTAAGGGCTCGCACCCCCCTGGAAATTTATTGATGCCCCCCGGTTGAGAACCACTGGGTTAGATCATTCCACGTAAATCACATAAATTTTAGCAGAACACCAACCTTCCGGTGCAAATTTTTACTTTATTGGTGACTGTAGTGTTGGCTAAGATTTGTGGTTTTAAATTGGTTATATATTGATTCCCACCTGTGTTTGGTGGCGGATCAGAAGTATTGACGGTGGATTTAAACTTGTTTGGGGAGGGTTAATACAGTAGTAGTACACAATAAATTGGAAAATGACATCCACTGGGGAGACTAGAGCTTGAGTTTGGAGGTATTAACTGTGAATTTGGGAATTTCATCCCGCCTGCCCCACTTCTTTTGAAGTTACATCATTTTTTACAATCTGGACAAGTAGGATTGATGTTTTTTCTTCACATCAACAACCCAATGTTCAAATATATGAAACCACGGGCGGTAGGGAGGACAGTAAAAGAGTGGAGGGCAATGGAAACTTATAAAAACAAGAAATCATTGGCAATTATGCTTTTTTCTGTTCAGCTGCAATGTTGACTTCAAAAATACTCACAGAAATTATAGAAAACTACTCTGAACTTTCTGGGTGCGCGAATAGATTTAATAAATCTGTTTCAAGCCGATCTGGATAAACCATGAAACTACCTATGATGCTGATATGAAAAGGCACCTCCGTTTCCCCCTTTTCGGAAAGGCATAAGTGCAGTGCGCCTGCTCTCCGGCGTCCCTGTTGAAACGGTATTGAACGCTTCGTTCAAATTTCACCTACATTAGTGGCGTTAAATGTTTTTAGGGCAATATGCTTTTAGGTCCAGTCAGTGGCGTAGCCAGCCCAAATTTTTTTTTTGGGGAAAATGTTTAATATTAGGCGAATAACGCTATTTTTGTTTGGGATACCGCCTCCCAAAGCACAAAATGGCTATATATGCTAAAAATTTGGGGACATGGCCCCGCGTCGCCACGCCTATGGGCCCAGTGTGAATCCATGCGATTATGAGATCATTTTTCACGATAACCAGAAGAGCTACCTGAAATGGGAGTAATGTAGCAAGTCTTTCATTTAGTTTTTGTTTAGGAATTGTCGCTTCAGCAATAAACATACTTTCCATGTACATGTAACTAATACCTTCATCTGGAATTGTGATCGCCATTTCGCTGTTTCTTAAGCTTCTAGCTTGGGGCTTGAGTTGTCACTACGCAGTGTAAGAAGAACCATTCTACTTCCTAGTAGGTTGGGAGTACGTTTCAGACATTATTGTTTTCTGATCTACGGATTTACAAAACAGTGTCAAACACTAGCGCGCAGCATGCTTTGGGACCGTGTTCCCCAACCTACAGGCCAGGATCAATGGGTACCGGGCCGAAGAATTGCAAAATGTATTCCTGTGGCGAGACCACTGGCTATCTGGGTATGTGATAGGTCGATTCTTCCCATGGAAGCACTGTTGCGTGCATAGAGTGAGAACCTTGCAGCATAAAGTGGGTGTTGGAGATGGAGCAAAGCTGTAGGCTATCTGCAGCAGTCTTGTCTGATGATTCAAACTGTTAACTTCATTTCAGCTGTTGAAAAATAACAACCATCATAAGGTACTCCCGGGCCGCGGTAAAATTGTCAAGTACTGACCGGTTCACGGTTACAAAAAGGTTGGGGACCACTGCTTCAGGGTGTTCTTTCAAACACTTGTTGCAGACTAACAGTGTTCTCAGTTATGTGTAACGTGTGAAAAATGGGGACCATCTTTTCGGACTCGTTTAAAAAGTTTTGTGAATTAATGATATAAGGCAATTTTAACTGCTGTGGTTCCATGAATTGCCACTTTCTATTGACCTACAAAAGGTAACCGCCTTTGTGATGCCAAACTACTGTCACAGAGAACCTGGGATAATTAAACAAGTGAAGACTTTTCGGCGCCCCCTAGTTGACTGCCCCCCAAACGCCTGGTCTGGATCCGCCACTGTGTTGATAGTGTATGTATTAGAGGTTCAAACTTAGCAAGGTAAAAATATTAAAAACAGTGTCGTGGCTCTTGTTCATGATGATGAAACGTAAGAACTTGTCCAAATATTTGTTGCTGCAGATCGCCAACATCACGCTACCGTACGACGATCTTGAAGGAATCCGCGCCAGAATGAGCGAAATTTCGCCCAACCTCACCCGATACGACGCCGTTGAAAGCGCGAATTATTTTCTCCAGGCGGCGGTGCTGGCAGAGGTGAAACAGCAAGCGAGTGTGAGACTCAACCTGTGCTCTGCTGCCCACACTTGCTCATTTCGCAGTTGCCAATCGCTCATGCCGCGTGTCAACAGCTTCGCGAAAATGAAGCATTTAACGTTGTGTGATGACCTGCAGTCCGATCTTTTGTTTCTTTGGTAACGTGTTGTGCCGTGTTACAAAATGACCTTGGCTTCTGGGTATCTAATTTTAAGACGTGTGAGGTGTGTTGTTCGCGCGGCGTTATGATATGTTGTTGAGAATCGGGCGTATTGGCATTGGTTTGATGCGAAGGTGGTCAAACATTTTTGTGAATATATTTTCAAGTGAAAAAGAGAAAATGCCACAGAGAAAATTCACTAACAGGCGTGGGCATCGGCATCGTTGAGAGCATGTGTTTCAGCGTTTTACATCAGATATTGATAAAGCATGCACCTAACGTGAAGACTCATGCTTTGAGGCGTATTCCACACGTCTATGTAGATGTAAATCTATACACTTTCAAAATGACGTGGTTATTATATTCAATGTTTTTCAGCTCTCCAAGCCTCAACTGCACAACAAGGCAATTCAATCGTCGCAACTCACGCTCGCCGATTTTTATATGACTGGTAAGCCCAACCAACAGACTGGTGTGCTAAAATATTGCTGCTGCCATGGTCGAGATACCGGAAGCAAGCATGCCGCAGACAGTAGCGGACACAGGCTAATTTTGTGGGAGGGGATGCGATATCGATTTGCAATGAAGCCAAGTTTCACAGGACCACAATGCGTAAATCAATCACTTTCGCATACGTACATTTGCGAGGGAACAAGTCTAAGCTTGGTTGAGAAGCTTGAGTGATACAACTGGTCAAACTTTAACACTGCACCGCTACGGAACCAGTAAGCAATGTGGCACATAACAGCGATCTGACGTAGTCACTGGCGTCGGTTCAGGTACGTCGAGGACTCGAGATAAACAGTTCAGGTGACGGCATAATACTTATTCTCATTGTAGGTTACGTTTGTTACAGCACAATCACCGGTGGCAGTAGCCAGCAAAGGGCAGTAGTGCTGTTTGATTGTATGTTGCAGCAAGTGAGCGTGGTCACTTGGATGCGGTTTAGATCAGTGCTCTGCAAATGGGGAACCTCACAGTTTTTAATTGTCGTTTGGAATAGTCTGCAACACCCATAGTAATTTGTGTATAACATGTGTTATTGCAGGTAATTTTGATGAAAGAATAACAATTGCAACGGGTAGATTCTGTTTATTTTGCAACCGAAATTAAGTGAACGGAAAGAAACAAACAATCGTAATGAGTGAAAACACGAAAGTAACGTAAAAGCGAAAGCGAGAAAGCACGATCATTCATGGGCGTCCGTAGAACTTTTTCCAGGGGGGAGGGCAACGTCGACATTTTGTTTATCGTTTTCGAATTGCTGACGATCAGTGTTCCTTCAAATAATTTTGCACTGAGCAAATATTTGTTTTAGGGAGCATGGTGGTTATTTTAGGGCTGAGTAAGCGCAGTTTTCAATGAATTACAAACTTTGTGAATTTTATAATAAATATAGAATCTTGTCACAATACGAACAAAATAACATTCAATTCAAATAGCTTCTTGTTTGCATGCTTTTCCATTGCTTTGGAATGTTGCAAGTGCGCGAGAATGAGATTTCACTGCGCAACAGTTCTGGTGGTCCTGAGTATTTGCGCCCCTTAGTGGGAATATTGCTGGCGATGCAATGCAAATGGACATTCATAAAACGCTTTATCCTTGCTACACTACAAAGGAAATGCCCCATGTTACGGTAACAATCACAAAAAAAAAACGCTTCGTTGGCAGCAATAGCCAGGTATATTAGTATTACGACAATTTACACAGTAGGCTATCTGCAGATTTTCAGCGCAGGGCATTTCGTTTCAAGTATGTATTGCCATGATCTGGAAAGAAAGAAGCATTGGATTGCAATGGTTTTCAACGAAAACACAAATTATGACTTTATTTTACTTAGCAAGCAGGAACGCACCCAGCTGATATATTCAACTGAACTAACAACTGAACATGTTTTTGAAAATTTCGGGGGGGATTGCCCGGTTGCTCTCCCCCTGATTGCGGTATCAGCTAGCAAGACTTGTCAGCATCACTTAGAAACAAGACAAACGTCTGGGATCTCGTCCAAAGCGATCAATAAAAACCTTGCTACACAAACTGGACAATTAAGTAGACCTGTATGTTGACACGTCTACGGACAAACTTACTAAAATTGGAGCACCACGTAGGTTTTGCAAAATTTACCAGATAAATAATGAAAATTCGCCACAGCACATATAGTTTTGCACTCAGTATTCACTCAGGTGTCAGAACAAAACCTTAACAATTAAGACGTATTTCCACAAGTCTGCATAGATGTATTCTAACAAGCCACGTAATTTTATACTGCATGGAAAGAAGCCTGCATAAGTGTAGTTTGACACTCAAGTACATTGGTCACACTCGCACTAATAATGGATTTTTCAAACTTGTGGAAGCATTCCTACAGACTCACTCAATCGTGCTTCTTTTCACAAAGTACAAATGTACGTGGCTTACCGCTATCAGCATGTCACTGTCTCGCTGCATTACCTGCCAAGATGTATGCGTTCAACAGTCTCATGCGACAAAAACGCCTGCTACCGTAATATAAAGTGAACTTTTGCAGGTTTGTTGTCATGGTATTGCTACGCAATAAAGACCAACAGTAGAACAATCCGATCGCCACTTTCGTAACCCGCCTCTGCAGGCAAAGGAGGGGATATGGGTGAACTGCAGCTCATCACTACGTGACACTGTAACTGTGAAGCTGACTCTTGTGCAATGTAAGTTTCATACCGGAAAAAAAACTCATTGCAAGAATCAAATCAATTAATCGGAATTTAAGATGCCGACTTCAGGTTTTTCCAGAAATATTAGGTTCTTAATCCCAATTTCCAGGGGGGAAAATGCCCGTTTCCCCCTGAGACCGCCCATGCGATCATTGACTATTTTATATCAAGTTCCACAAGCAAGGCCAGCTATCTAATGAAACGAAGAAACGTTTTTGACTAATTTTTAGTGTATTTAGCGATTAAGTAATGTGCAGTACAAAAATATTTTTGGCGATGATTTTCAATGAAATCAAGTGTCATGTCAACACCTCTTTAGGTCTGGTGGGGGGGATGCATCCCCCCCTGTGTCCGCGCCGGGCCGCAGATCAGGGACCTTGAAAAATTTTGTGCGAAGGCCACATGAGCTACAGTATTACACAACAGTACGAAGGCCGTACATAACCCCCGGTTCAAAATGAGAGA
>Ga0210059_1011517_pt1 | contig 13509 bp, 7 predicted proteins | sample Ectturendosymbi2_FD_188042 | JGI IMG/M metagenome (GOLD analysis project Ga0210059, IMG submission 188042) | Ecteinascidia turbinata endosymbiont from Florida, USA - Sample 2 (SPAdes) (version 2) | ecosystem: Host-associated > Tunicates > Ascidians > Unclassified | place: Key West, Florida...
TGAGGTTGAAGAGGCAAGGGTAGAGACATATTACAATTTGTTACATTGCAGGAATACAAGCCTTGCCGTAACACCGTCAAAGCTGGTACGGTTTAGCCTAAAAACCAGCAGTTTGCACATGTCTTTGCATGGGAATATCTCTGGCGGCAAAAGTGCTAAAGAGCTGTTCAAACCTTAAAAAGACTCGACAAGTCCCAAAACCCAAATTTTTTTTTTTCATTACAGACTTGAAGACTTGCCGAGCCTTGGGAGGGCTTGAACAGTTCTTTAGTGCAATCGTCTGAGGTATGCAGTTGGTAAGACAACCGGAATATGCTTGATATTAGCCCGATTTCCCAGTACGATATATTCGTATGCCAGCAGCGAACGTGTTAACTAGAGATTGACCAATATATCGGCCGATATTTGGGTTTCACTGATATATCGGTATTGGCCAAAACGGCCGCAGTAGGTGTTGACAAAACGCCGTTACATTCTTCACGCATTCAGAGAACTTGCGCAAGAAACAATTATCTTGCAGCAATGCTAGCAGGTGCGTCTTCATAAACAAACAGACAAGATTAACCATGGAGCATGCGTCAGCCATTGGAGCCAAAACAAAAGCATCATAGGAAAGTTTCAAAATGCTTGAAGCTGTTTAGACCGCGCTACTACATGCAGGTGTTGTGCACGAATAAACTCAAATTGTAATTCTAGAGAAGTTTTCACAACACAAAAAGTTTGACTAAAGTGCAGAAGTCCAATCGATGTCTAGTTCAGCACAGATTAAATAAAAAGAGCTTGCATGAAAAATGAATTGCGCTATTGTTAAGCAACATTTGTGGCATTATGAATATGATTACAAATGCAATCGCTGCTCACCAGTGATGCCAACTGTCACTGTGAAGCAGTTGCACGCAACATCTTAAAAGGATTCTACTTTTCTTAACTTGATTTATTAGGCTATAAGCATGCTGGTTTATACTGTACGCAAGCTAAAATGTCCTGTTTGTGGGTTAAGTTAATCGACATTTTCAACAAGGCACGTTAATGATAATTGTGATCTCATAATTCAAGCTGTTGCAAGTTGCAACACGCTGCTTTGTGGACGTGGCACACTAGTTATGAAAACATAGTTAAAGGCCACAAAGATGGCGGCAAGTAAATCAGTCACAGTTTATTGACCTCCCCAACGCATCATCAGTCCTGTAAATGTAAGACAAATCATACAGGCGAAATGTTGGCACTTGAAAACAAGTAAAGAAAGAAACGCGAACTGTAGCTAGTTATAATGACATTACTACAAAATTTTCAAAGCTAAAAGGCTGACCTTCCCAGAGCCTCAAAACTAGTCACTGCTACGAACATCTGCGTTGGAAGCGGTCTATGCAGGACACTTTTCCTCTGGAGATAATACACATGTGCGATGATGGGTGCCAGATGGAAACTACGCGATTAACAGAACGTAACAGTTCACGAAAAAATCTAGAAAGGCCGAGCCTTTCAACGTAAACCAGAAAGTTGTCCAAGTGGTTAATTTCGATCAAATAGAATAATCAGCTTAACAGAAAAAAATTTTTTTGTACAAGCAAACAATACACTGGAAGCGTGCAATGAAATCAATTTCTAGTTATCCTTTGTTCCAAACACAACTTTTTGTTGGTGTGACAGTTAATCACTTCTCTCTTTTCCTGTCTCATAGTTCTTTCAGTAAATGTCAACATTTTGCGAAAAACTTGCAAGTTTTAATCGTCGCAGAAGAATGAAAGCAGAAAGCAAGCAGATTCCTCAGAAGCTTGCCACAAGGCTAAAGTTTGTTTGTTGTAGTTATGAAAACGTTACTCCAACATTTCACAAATACGTTGAAGCAGTGATTTGTCCAATAGCAGTGTGCTCGTCAGTATTCATTGTTGCATCACAATTCCTGTTGTCCGTTTGTTAACCCTCGTCAGGCCGCATAGGTACAATTGTGACTTTTGCGTTTTCAAATTGCAATAGAGTTTTTGTTAAAAATCGTTGAGAGCTCAAACTTCGTGACATCTCCACATTTTTAGGTTAGAATATGTATGCAAATTGCAGAAAAAAATTTTCACCCGTTTTTGGGGGAGTGGAACAGCTATTTGTTTCACCCACAAAAGGCCGCATAGGTACAATTGTACCTACACATGTGTATGAAAAATCAGTGCTTAAAAACAAAATGATATTTTTGACTAGTAGTTTTGCTTTTTTGTTGAAACAAGCTACTTTCTCACTGGGAGGTATTGCCAGTGAGAAATGTTGCAGTATTGCATTTTCCCTGACATTTTTCTATGTCTTTCTTTCAAATATTACTGATCTTCATAAAGAATGGATCATAACGTTGTCTTTGATGCTGAATGTTCGTTGCAATAAAGCTAAATAAATAATTTTGATAATTTTGTTAAGGCTTGATTGTAGATGACAGGCTGACTTACTGAAGGCTACTTGGTGAAAACGCTGAAAAACTTTTGCTTTCTGTATGACAATCTTTAAACTGTTGAGATGGAACTATTGAGTGTTGACAAATCAGTAGAGCCTCTAGAGGCGTTTCATTTCATATACCAATGCCAGTACTTCAATTGCAGTAACTAATGCAACTACGAACTAGTTTGCTTTTTATGGACATGCAGTTTAGTTAAGCTTATGCAATGAAATATAACTTAAATGCATAAAATGGAAAAATCCTTTAATATATGTGTTATTATGAATCTGAATCAAAATTATGTTCTAAAACTACTATTTCTACAGTCAATAGTCTACATACTTGCTGGAATTTAGATGTAGCTTTTCCTTTGTTCCACACCAATAGCCATGGGGGCATTCAGAAAGAGTGCCCCTAATTTTTTTGTGTGCCCAAAATTTGTTGTGCCGTGAAAAGTCTGTTTCAAACATATACCGTAAGAAAAACAAAAATCTTCCCCTTAAACTGTTTATTTTGCCCTCCAAACCTTAAAATCTGACTCAAGGCCTGCCTTAAAGCCTTATGCCAGCCTACACTTTCTAACTTGCAGCATTCTGACAATTTGAATTTTAAGTCTACAAATGTTGGTGATTTCAGTCCACATATCATTTTTGCAGTTAGTTCACTGATAAAAATCTATCAACCCTGGCAGAAACACTCATCGAGTACATTTAGCTTTATGAATGAATTGCACCAGGTTTATCTAATCAATCGTCTTTATCAATCATGCTGGTGGTTTCATGTGGAGTCTAATATAGAGCTAAAGAGATTGGTCAAGAAATAAAAAGATCAAATTTTTTTTCACCAGGATTTGTGCACATTTAAGCTGAATCAGGCCCGCAGCAAGGGTGAGGGCATACTGGGCAATTCAAGCCTTTCCCAAAATGTTCATGCATCATTTTAGATGTTAAAAAAATGCTATGTTGATCTAATTATGTTTTATATTAAAACCTTCTGAACAAAGTACTGAAGACTTGCATTGATTGTAAGCTGAGGTCCTTGTTTTTGCATGGTTCAGTTTTTATTCACAATTGCAGCATTGATTGTGTAGAACATAGTTTATATATCCAGCATGCAAAGAATTGTTATTTTGACATTGGAGAACAAATCAGCCCAACACTGTTTTTTTAACATTCAAGCTTTTGAAAAGGCAACCTAAGTTTTGAATGATTTAATAACTTTAAAGGTAGGCCTGTATCGTATGCTAAACGCATTGATTAAGCGACCCATACCCGCTTTAAAAATAAACCCCACAAAATCAACAATTCAAAATTATTGGCTTGTTGTAAAAGCTTTCAAGGAACGTCCAACTGGTATCTTCTTTCATCCTTTTGCGATGATTTAAACTTGTACGTACCTGTATTCAAGTAACTAGTCCCCACTGTGGTGACAAGCAAGTGCATCAATCAAACGAATCATTGATTTCAACATGAATCTGTTTCATCAAGTTCAAACCTGAAAGCACATGAAGTTATTCACACAAAATCTCCTAGCATGAAGCTTTTATTCTTTTATGAAAGCTACGTTTTCTGTAGCACATTCAGTACACCAGGGTAAAGCTAGTCGCCACTTCGCCCAGCCGCCACTTTCGCGCTTGGCGAACAAAACGCCAAAAGAAAAAGGGAGAAAATGTGCTACAAGAACACTGAATATGCACCCAATATTGATTTTAATAGAATCCCAAGACAAAATACACACTCGCACATAATCTTGAAGCTTCAAAGTCCAAATTATTACTATGATTCCATGAACATCAAGGTTACAAATAAAACAACAATTTCTAATCATAGAAACGAGACCGCAATGATTTTCAAACAAATATGTGATCCTCTTATCACCAGCTATCAAACAAACATCTTTTCAATAGGTACACTTTTCACGAAAGTTATCAAAATCATCGATCAACATGACCGACTTCTACGATATCCTAGACATTGCAGCAAAGTTTTTCAAGAATCGAGCGCACTTCAACAACAGCAAATTTCTCATCAACCCAATGCGACCGCGATGTTTTCTAAACGAATATCAGATGCTGATGTCACCAGCTATCCAATACAATTCTTTTCAACGGGTACACTTATCACAAAAGTTATCAAAATCATTGATCAACATCACCGACTTCTGCGCTATCCTAGATTTTTCAGCAAAATTTTCAAGAATGGAACTCCTCAAACAACGGCAAATATCTTATCAACCCAACGCAACCGCGATGATTTTTAAAGGAATATCAGATGCTGATATCACCAACTATACAATACAATTCTTTTCAACGGGTACACTTTTTACGAATGTTATCAAAATCATTGATCAACATGACTGACTTCTACGGAACACTAGACATTGCAAAAAAGTTTTCCAAGAATCGAACGCACTTTAACAACAGGAGATTTCTCATAATGTGCTACAAAAACACTGAAAATGCACCAAATCTTGATCACAATCGAATCCCAAGACAAAATACACACTCACACAAAATTTTAAAGCTTCAAAGTCCAAATTATTACTATGATTCCATGAACATCAACGTTACAATTAAAGCAACGATTTCTAATCATAGAAACGAGACCGCGATAATTTTTAAACAAATATGTGATGCTGTTATCACCAGCTATCCAACAAAAATCTTCTCAATTGGTACACTTTTTGCAAAAGTTATCAAACTCATTGATCAACTTGACCGACATCTACGCTACCCTAGTCATTGCAGCAAAGTTTTTCAAGAATCGAACGCACTTCAACACAGAGCCGGATTAAAGGGTAGGGGGGCCCGGGGCAATTTTTACTGGAGGTCCCCTATTACGTATTTCTTGAAGTCATCGTTTGTAAAAGGTATGTATTCGCTGATTTGCAAGGTTCTCGTTTGTTTTATCCGATATTCGAGAATGTGTTTACTCAAATGCACATAGAGTTAGCTGCGAGAAAAGAAATTATGATATTAATACTAGAATGCATTTTTACTTATAAACAATATTTCACAGGTTACAGAGCGACTCGGCAAGAAACAACATTCACCAGATCAATAAGCAGAAATTAGAGATTACAGACAAAAACACTGGAAAAAGAATATGTCAATGTGGCCAACCAGCCTGAGTGTGAAAGTATATTTTCAAACTAAGTCTTGATTTTCACCTTCCTTTTCAGGTGCTCTGGTTAACGCTACTGCTTTAGCGTTGCTGCTTGAAGGTTTTGCTAGAAACAGCGATTCAGTCGCAGCGTTCTAGCTATCACTGCCAGATCCTTACAAGCTTTGCGCTTTTCATAGCTCCTGATCTCATGGCATTACAGGTTTCGGCATGCGGCTAACTAAAAGTGCAATCTTGTTTTCTGTTCTTTCGTTCTACGAATCGACTGATTAAAACTTTTTCTGGCGGACGGCGCAATGCCATGTGGTGTAAATGGCTTGAATAACTTCAAGTGTTTATGATGTAACGCAACGATAACAACCATCGGAAAAAAGTGATTTTCCTCCACCACACGTTACCCTTTATGACGAAACAAGGGTGCAGTTCGATTGCGGCTACCACGAGATTCACCAGAAGTTCAGGATCATTGATACCACTTCTGATGTTTTAACATGAAATCAGAAGTAATGTTCTCAGATACATTTCTGATGCCTGATGTTTTGGCGACAAATCTAATGTTCACTGGGTTGTTTTTTTCACATTTTCTCTCATTTTATGACGAAAATAAGTTAGATTCATGATTTTTAAGTTCTTTTCATCAATCTCTCACCCTAATGTGTGTTTAGTTAACGTTTCAAACGAAAGAAGCTCTCTTCGCTTCGTTGAGAGTGAGACTAACATGTTACGTAAATTATAAACGACTTCACCATTTAATGGCACTAATTCGCTCTGTTTCGGATTCAGCGAGGGTACGTTCTCTTTGTTAGGTTTGTTGAAAGAAGCATTTAGGTTATATGAAACTGGAGCGTAAAAATCTGATGTTATCTGATGCTGAATAAGGCGACAATCCGATGTCAACGAGATTGATCCCAGTGGCAACATTGACTGATACTAAACAGCAGTCAGTAACCACTAGCTTTAGCGCGAAAATAGTAACGTTTTCGTGATTTGTGCAATACGCGTGATGCACGAGCAGAGAGTCATACCCATGCCAAAAGACTTATTGTTAGGAAAAACTTACCAGCGAAATCAAATACATTTGCATTGAACGAAACCGAAAATACTTATAGGCTATTGTGGCGGCCAGAAGATGGTGTTACATGCAAATTAATGGTCACCGCTAGATGGTGCCCATGAGTAACAAGTCACTGTGATAGTCACCACAAGCGAATTATCGTAATGCTCATATCCCTATATAATGATAGTGCAACCTAGTAGTAGTAGAGTGAACTCAGTGAGGGATCTCTATTACTGCTGGTTGCTTTCCTGTTAGTTAATGCCCCGAATTGCCATCTTTCTCTTGTGCTTGCCTCAGTAGTTCAAGGCGATGCAGTCACCTGCAACACTGTTCAGTGCAGAGCCGGGGCTAGCTCAAGATGAGCAGAGATCGTGGATTCAAGGAACTATTGCTTGCTAAAAAAGCGGTTCTTTTGCGACTCTGTATTTTCTTGAAAAAGATGACCATTTTTAGCCATTTATAGTAAGTTATGCCCCATAAGCATTTCCTGCCACAGCACAGTTCCAGATTTAAATCCAAAATCCAACCTGAACTGAAAACTTGCATATTACCGTTACCTAAACACTCACGACTTTTAACACGTTGAGAGTAGGCCGGCTCTCATCGTGTTAACACGGATATCCCTTTCCTGTTGTAAAAAAATTTAAGGAAATTTTACGAGGAAATTAATTGGCTAGATTAAAATCTCTAAAAGAGTTAGAAAAGTTATAGATTATTTTTCTACACCGTTTTTCCAGCTATCCCGTTGTGATTCTAAAAAATGCCTTTCTTTATCTTCACTTATCACAGGCAACAGCAGATTCAACACAGCAATCAACAATACCTGTAATTTACAAGCATTGGGATCACTAATGTAATTTTTAAACAGAGCTGATTGCATTCTTATTTTACCAACGGCAATATTCAAATATACAGAAATAGCGTTCACTAATCAAACTTCGCCATTCCACGTTATATTCAACTGCATTCACTAATCTCACTATGCAGTTGTAGAATATAACACTAATTAATATTTCACTCACGCATGATCTATACTCCCAATATCAAACTTTCTTTCATTAAAACTGCGCTGATTATTGCATGCACGTAATTTTGAAGACACGACGAGACAAGGACTTTTTCCAGCATTGCTGCTTACGTTCCTGAGATAACCAGTGTTGATTGATTAACTCAGACTTTTCTTTCTGGGCCTTCCATGATGTTGAACTCTCAGCTTTCGCAATTTTTCACCAGTGCACGTAATTTGTTTTGCACTGAATTTGGTCAGGCAATGCCCTCTCAGGTCTCTTGTCAATTTCTATTTCCAAACTGCGCAGCCTGGTACAATGGCTTGTATATTTCCTGCCTTGCACCAGCATTCGCTCAAATTTTAGCATTGTCATGCTGTGCTGCAATTTGTTTTCTTGTCCAGGGGAACCTGTTTCACCAGGCACCTCCCCTGTAAAGTATGGCAAAATGCTTCCAACCGGACCCTCCCTTTCACCGAAGTTCCAGGGCATGCTGCAGTCCAACATGCATCTTATCCATGCGACAACTTCATGTTCCGAAATCTGACCTTCCTTTAAAATTTCTCGTCTTTTATAGGGAAAACTCCTTGTTCATTTTCATTGTGACGTCGTGTGCAAAACTTTGCATTTGGACCTTTGCGAGACAAACATTGCACGTCAAACTTTGCATTACAAACTTTGCACGTCAAACTTTGCATTGCAAACTTTGCACGTCAAATTTCACAAAACGATTTGACTTGACACGTATATCTTCCTACTTTCGCTGGCTTGTACGGCATTTTGTAAGTAATATGTGTACTTATGCTATTATTATAGCAATAAGATTTTTTTCATAATTAATTTCCATTTGACCTTTTAAATTTATTTTCATATTTCCAGATCGAAATCGCTCATAATTTCGCTTGTTTCACAGTTAACATCTAGCAGATTTAAAATGATAGCCCGCTCAACACTGTCCTCTATTGCTTGAACAGACAATGTTTGGTACGTATTGGTTAAATTCCAATGATGTAACACTTTGTTAACCAGTTCTGGTGCGTCACGTACAGTATATATTCAACATAAATGGAACTGTTTCTTAACAATAACCCAATTATATACGCCATTTGTTTGTTTGGCTCAGCCGTACGTAGTTCGATTTTTTCTCCATTTTTTCCACTCCATGCTAACCAATGTAAGACCAGGGACTGCTATGCATATTTCAACGTCTCGTCCGCTTTTACATTTAAAGTCAACCATTTCAATGTTAGTTTCGTTTACTGTAGCTGTGCTATCTCAGCATCGTCACTGATTTCATACTTTCGTTTAAATGTTCGACCACCACTTTGTAAACGTTATACTTGCATATTTCTCTTTCTGTAAAACATGAAATGGTGAATCATGCAAACTTCATAGTCTTGCCACCTTCTTGCATAAATATGACATTTGAAATGTCTTGTTTTCATGTTAATTGCTTCTAAGTCAATCTTTATTTTTGACTCAGCAGTTGCTTTCTTTTGTAAGTAGGGTTACTTAATTCAATTGTTTCTTTCAGCCAGCTCATTACTGTAAAAAAGTTTCGTAATTGGCATTCTTGTTTTTGAAATTCCTTAACTTCCCAATATATGTTGCGTTTTCCTAACTACAGCAAGTACATGTCACATAAGCTATTCATCTTAACAGTCACACTATATCTTTTGTAAACCACTAATGTAGCACACAATTAACATACACACAACACATTTTGTCAGTTCACTTTCTTCATGCCTTTATCAGCTTGCAGCTACTCATACAGCCTGGTTCTTCGATGCTGGTTTACTGCTAATTTCACGATTTTCTAAACCAGTCATGTTATGGTCACTTGTTACCATAACAGAAACATTGCTCTCCACTTTCTACATCTTTAATTCTGCAAATTAAATCATTGCCTGCAGTGCACACCATCATGAAGTTGTTGCTCAAACTCTTCGCCATTGAGTTAAGAGACAAAAATAAAAACGTAACTACCACTCCATTTAACCTTTTAACGACCGCGCGAGCCAATAAATTGGCTCGAGGTTTTTTGGTTGTAACTTGCCAGCCACTATACGTTATCAGCCGACAAAATTCTCAAACCGTTCACAAAATTCAACCAAACTTTCTCAGTTTTTCCTTTTTACAAGAAACATAATTTTCATCTATTTTGTCCAGATCAAGTCTGTCAACTCGTTCTTTGTGAACACGTAAAATCACCAAAATGTTTAATCGTCCTTTAAGTCATGGTTGTACGCAGGGCTTCTGATTTTACTAGGGGGTCAGAAGACCGATACCGGAACCCTAGGTATTGGTTCCCTCATCGAAGCTGGCATAGCTTTTAGTATAGCAACCAGAATATAAATAAAACACCTACCATGCTCAAATTTATGAATACACTGATTGGCAGTTTGCTTACACTAAAAATTTGTGGCCTAATTGCAAAAGATATTTGGCGTGCGCATTTTCATCTTCCGGGACCCCAGCAGCTAGCCTGTCCAGGAACGATTTTCCTCTTTTATCCTCTCTCGCAGGCCTTGATTGCGCTGTACGCAAATAAGCTTTTTCCACCTTTAGTGTTGAAAAAGACTTCTGATGTGTTAATCGTGTCAGCTAAAACCAAAACCAAACACAAAACTTTCCAGACACCAGAAAAGGCAATGCTCTCAGAGACAGTTTCAACAAAATTTTCATGGCGTTGTGAATGGAGAAATTAGTAGCCAACTCCTTGCAAACATCTACGGAGGGGTTTGAGAAGTGGGAAATAGTAGCCTACTTTGAGTTCAAGCTTCTAAAGATCGTCTTTCAGATTTCCAACCCTGTTTCTAGCCCACAGTATCAAATATCAATGTATGATCAGTGGTGTAGTGCTGCCGGAGCTCCGCTCCGCCACCTCTACCAGTGTACTGTATTTGTCGTTCCTCAAAAATATAGGTCTAAGTAAAAAGCTGGAAGTTTCTGCCTGTAAGTTCCGGAACCTGCAATAGTTCCGGAATCTATAAAATTGCCACTGCACCCCTGGACATGAACGATGATTTCAGTGCTTAGTGAAATGGCGGAGTACAGCAAAGAGCAGTTTTTTGGGGTTTCAGATTTCTATCAGAAGTTTTGCAACCAAATTTCTTGAAACTGAAACCTATTGTTGAGTAAGAAAACCGGTACGGCCATGGCCGTACCGGACTAATAGGCTGCGTCGGCCATGTGATAGTAGTTGCATAACATTGTTATGGTTACACCAAAATCACAAAATGTCAACAAAGTGTAGGCTGCGCCGGCCTTGCGGTAGCGATTACTAAAACTGGCAAAGAGTCAAACATGTAGAGCAGGAGTGGGGAACCTGCAGCCCGCGTGAACATTTGATATGGGCGCACCAAAATTTTGTTACCCAAGTCAAAGTACAACATCTTGTCAAAATGAAGGAGCATGATAAGCAGGTACTTAGTTAGTAATTCAAAAGAAGCCACTCTTCCTCATAGTTAGATAAAGCTAGAATTTTAGAATAAAATTAATTGATTTTGCGGCACGCCAGCGATAATGCACAGTTCATGCTGACCGCGATAGTAATTAGGTTCCTCACCCCTTATATAAAGAAATCAGTTGCTGTTGGGGGCCCTTACTACTTAACGGAACATAGGAATACACAGTCATAAAGAGTTGTAGTCTTGTATCACTTCTGAATCACGAAACTTTTCAAACAAGTATTTTATTTTAAAAAAACAAATTTCATCACGGGGGCCCCCTTGCAGCGGTGGCCTGGGGCAATTGCTCCTGCTGCACCCCCCCCCTTAATCCGGCCCTGCCCTGCAGCAAATTTCTCATCAGCCCAATGCGACCACGATGTTTTTTAAACGATTATCAGATGCTGATATCACCAACTATCCAATACAATTCTTTTCAATGGGTACACTTTTTGCGAAAGTTATCAACATCATTGAGCAATATGACTGATTTCTACGCAACCCTAGACATTGCAAAAAAGTTTTTCAAGAATGGAACGCACTTCAACAACAGGAGATTTCTCATTATATGCTACTAGAACACTGAAAATGCGCCAAATCTTGATCACAATCGAATCCCAAGACAAAATACACACATGGACATAATTTTATAGCTTCAAAGTCCAAATTATTACTATGATTCCATGAATATAAACGTTACACTTAAAACACTTATTTCAAATAATAGAAACGAGACCGCAATGATTTTTAAGCAAATATGTGATGCTGTTATCACCAGCTATCCAATAAACATCTTTTCAATGTGTACACTTTTTACAAAAGTTGTCAAAATCATCGATCAACATGACCGACTTCTACGCTACCCTAGTCATTGCAGCAAAGTTTTTCAAGAATCGAACGCACGTCAACAACAGCAAACGATATTTTTGAACTTATGAGGAGCAAGGCAACTGCAGGATTAACAAGTAAGGTAACTATTTGCCTGTAACGGCACTTCTAGGGGATTATATAAGGATCGTTATTGCCGAATTGAAGTTATAAACGAAGTGAAATGCATGTAGACGATGCCATCGTGACCAAGCAAAATGTAACGTTATAAGCGAATTGACGTTACATACAAAGCGGTTACAAACATATTCAACTATGTAGCACAGATTTACAAGTTTCAGTCCCAATTCGGATTGAACTAAAAAAGTTGGTTTCAGGGCTAATTTTTTATTTTATAGGGCAAATTGTTATTTTCAGGCCTAATTTTTTCCGCCTCCCCCAGCAAAATGCCTACCCGTACGCCTATGGTGCGGACAGTGTGTGTTTGTATTACATGGACATCGTCTGTGTCACAAACCTTGAACTAAAATCAAACGAAATTCACCAAGAAATACATTTGCTTTTGCAAGTTATTTAAACAAAGGGGACATGAAACAAAAAATATTTAGGTGGGGCGTGGTGGAGAAAAGATTAAGAACCATTGCTTTAAAGTGTTTCCAATGACATAATACATTTTTATTTATACACTCAGTAACAATGAAGTAGAATTTCATTGATATTGTTTGAACTGTTGACGCTTCTTTGCCCGATTATTAGATATTTTGCCCAAATTTTTGACAAATCAAAACTTTTGTGGGTGCACTTGAGGTTCATTGGGCAGCTAGTGATATCAGTAAAACATATTCGTTTAAAAAACATCGCGGTCGCGATAGGTTCATGAGAAATCTGCTGCTGTTTAAGTGCGTTCGATTCTTGAAAAACTTTGCTGCAAGGTCTGGGGTAGCGTAGAAGTCAGTCATGTTGATCGATAATTTTGACAACTTTCGTAAAAGTGTACCAATTGAAAAGATGTTTATGCGATGGCTGGTGATAACAGCATCACATATTTGTTTAAAATCCATCACGGTCTCGTTTCTATTATTAGAAATCGTTCTTTTCATTGCAATGTTGATGTTCATGGAATCATAGTAATAATTTGGGCTTTGAAGCTTTAAAATTATGTGCGAGTGTGTACTTTGTCTTGGGATTCGATTGAAATCAATTTTGGGTGCATTTTCAGTGTTTTTGTAGCACATTGTGAAAAATCTGCTGTTTTTGAAGTGCGTTCGATTCTTGAAAAACTTTGCTGCAATGTCTAGGATTGCGTAGAAGTCGGTCATGTTGATCAATGATTTTGATAACATTCGTAAAAAGTGTACCCGTTGAAAATAATTGTATTGAAAAGCTGGTGATATCAGCATCTGATATTCGTTTAAAAAACATCGCGGTCGTATTGGGTTGATGAGAAATCTGCTGTTGTTGACGTGCGTTCGATTCTTGAAAAACTTTGCTGCAATGACTAGGGTAGCGCAGAAGTCGGTCATGTTGATCAATGAGTTGGATAACTTTTGCAGAAGCGTGTACACATTGAAAAGATGTTTATTGGATAGCTGGTGATAACAGCATCACATATTTGCTTAAAAATCAT
>Ga0210059_1011519_pt1 | contig 13507 bp, 11 predicted proteins | sample Ectturendosymbi2_FD_188042 | JGI IMG/M metagenome (GOLD analysis project Ga0210059, IMG submission 188042) | Ecteinascidia turbinata endosymbiont from Florida, USA - Sample 2 (SPAdes) (version 2) | ecosystem: Host-associated > Tunicates > Ascidians > Unclassified | place: Key West, Florida...
AACGGTAACGCTCAACACGATTGTGATTAAACCGTTACATTCAGGGCCGGCCCTAGCAGATGCGGGGCCCAATGCAAGACTTGAGCGCGGGGCGCAATGCAAGACCTAAGCGCGGGGCCTCTCTGAGTAGTGATTTTATGACGTCATCGTGTTCAGTCAACCGTGTTACGATCGTGGTAGAGCGCAAATATGCAGTACAGCACCAACACGAGAATTGAGCACGTTTGCTAACGTTCGAGAGCAAATTTGCTAGTTCTGGTGAGAGCATTCTTTCTTAACAATTAAACTTATATGGCGTTTCTACTGAATTCTCAAGCGCAAGGTGTATCTGGTAAAAAGAACAATCTACCCAAACACCATGGTGTGGGGCCCCCAGAGGCGCGGGGCCCAATGCAGCTGCATCGGCTTAAGGCCGGCCACGGTTACATTGCAGTTTTAACCGTTACAAATAAATATCTAGAAAGAACGTTGTTGTTGCTAAACAGTGTCTATGGCAGAGGTCTCAAACACGCAGCCCGCGAAGGCATTTTGTGTGGCCCGCGATGCTTTTTGGTAATTTTGAAATAATTAACATTTAGGTTCGGCTATTTAGTTTATTCATCGGTGTTTAAAAGTGCTAGGCCCGCAAGTCAACAAGTTTATTTAAAACGAACGTAGAAAAAGGCTAGAGGTAAATTCCCTGTAACTCGCAATAATATTCGCCGTAAAAAGTCGTAAAACTATTTCTAGTAAGGCTCAGGTACCGCCTTTGTTGCGTCAGCGCCATAATGCGGCCCTGTATTTTTCAAGCCCTCATTTCGCCCTCGAGCAATTTGAGTTTGAGACCCTGGTGTATGGCTTATTTGCGCAATAAAAAAAACTACAAATGGATTTCTTCTCAACCGAAGTTTGAGCTTCAAGGCATATAAAACGTACATCATCGCTATTTAGTTTTAAAACAGTACAAAAATATACGATTTACATTTGGGGCTACGGCTTATGCTGGAGACAAGGGTAAGATGCACAGCATTTGTAGCACGCCAGAGGTATCAGAGAGGAGAGACATTTTTGCGATGGGCTTGAAATTAAGTTTACATCACTATCAGGTGAGATTCAGCAAGATGGTGCGTCAGAAACGGCTGGAAAAAATGTTAGTCCTTGTTTTACTTTGGTTAGTGATTACAAGAGGTTAGATACAAGATCGTATTTCATTATGTCTTGTAAAACGTTCTGTGTTGCCTGTTTATATCGACCTGCGTTCTGCAGAGTGTGTGTGTTTGTAGTATGGACTTCGTGTTTGGTCATAAACAAATAAATTAAAAAATTATAACTAACTTCCACACGGAGCTTAAACCTCAGGAAAATGTCAGCCATGACATGAATTCTCCAGCATTTACAGTAAATCCACAACCATAGCCGTCGGAAAGGGAGGGGTAGAAAGGGGCCTTGGCCCCTCCCTACATTTTGAAATTTGACACTTTCCTATTAAATTTTTAGCAAGAAAGGTTGTTTACTTAGTTTCGAGCGGAGCAATGAAATTTCACGATTTTTGCCCACTTTACAAAAATCCTTGGCTTCACCTGGAAAATTTTACTACTGCCCCCCTTGGTACACAACCTTTGATTAACCATGGACAATTGGTGAACCACAGTGCTGTGATTAGGTTCGACGAAATGATGCAATAGATTCCTTAAACATTTTCGGTGATTTGCGCTGAAATATGTCTTTGGCTTACACATCAAAAGCTTGATCACCCTGAAAATTTTTGATGCAACTTTCGGAATTGGGGGGGGCAATTGCCCCCCTGGCTACGCGCCTGGTTCAACTAGAGATGAAATTTCGCAACCATCTCGGCCAATTTCACCACGAGCCGCCACTGAAGTCTTGTGTTGCAACCTCTCCGGTGGTGTTGCGTTGATTGTGTGTTTCACCACGAACGGGATGTGCGTGAAGAATAACACCAATATATTGTAGCGCGAGCAAGCTATAGTAAGAGAGATTGTGAGCATGATCTCTGTTGTGTTTGCTGCCACGGTGCGAAGCTTTGTGCACATGCCGCTCGGGATTTCCGATCGCAACACTAGCAAGCAAATTTGGAGAAAACATTATTTGATAGTAGGTTTTTCTCCTGTTTTCGAATAATCAGGTCCTATCTTGAATCCAATGAAATTGGCTTATGATGGTGTTGTATCGTAACGAATAAGACTTTATCGCTAACAACAAAAACACTTCTCCCGTCGCAAGTTTTTCCGGCTGCGTCGTTGCAACCTATGTAGGAATTGTTGAGCACCAAATTATTGCAATTCACAGGGTAGAATAACAAAGCACGTACGTACCAGATAGATTCCAGTTAGGAAGTCAGCAACGGCTAAATTGAGTATCAGAATGTCGTTGGTTTTGGCCAATGCGTTAACAGAGCGTGGAGAAGAGGAACTCGCAACACCTAAAAGAATACGCAAATGGCATAAGATGAAGATGCCTAAAAGACTCATAATATTTTCATTGAAATAGACCTACACTAAAGTTTAGCTGATAGAAGATTGCAGTTTATTGGGCTCAACACATGAAAACGACTCATATCGAAGATAGAAATGAAACCCTTGTATGAGTGTTGTTCTCACATTGATCAGTTCTTTTGCCATTGTTTTCATTTTATTCCAATTTCCAATGCAAATTTGTTACTTTTTGCATGATGGCTTTTTGCATTGTACTTGCGTATTAGCAAGTCGTATGATACAGCGAATTTCTCTCTCTCTCTCACAGACCAAAGATATGTGGTTGCGAGTTACAGCCGCCTCTGCCACGGTAAAATGTAGTCCAGCCAATTTTGGACAGGGCGCAGATAACGAAACACCGCTACTGTAGAGTCAGTAGGCTACAGTACAAAAAACGTTCATGTTGAGGCTGCAACTTGAAAGCTTTACATAACGATTGTTAAACTGTCAGGTAATTGTCTTACTTGTGGAAGAATCGGCTCCTGAATGGCAAACATCGGTCGGACATTTGGTCTTCAATCCAAAAATTTTCTTTATGCTCATTACGATGACGCAAGTATTACCACTTGTTGCTGTGGCAGCCATCAACCAAACCATAGCACGCAACCACGGATGCTTAATCAATTGGTCTCTCGACGAAAGTGGATCATCCTGAAAAGCTTCTGAATCGGGGCATTCGTCACTGCCATCAGAACAATCCTCAAGACCGTTCAGAACCTGAGCTCTTCAAATTTAGAAATATTTTACTTTTTGTTCATGCTAAAGCATTGCAAAATGATTACTAATGAACTTGTTCTTCGGTGTTACCGAAAAACCTGTTGGTAATTTGCAAAATTCGTTGCTTATCACTAGTGGTAACCTTGTGAGATTTGGCTTTGTGTCATCAAATTGGAGATGACTCTCTTTTGATTTGGGTTTTGTGATGATCGAAGGGCTTGTAATGATGTCCGTGTTGAAAATAAAATCAGCATACGAAAAATATACTTATTTGCCAAACAAAGATCCATTAATTTTCTTTATGTGCAAAACTTTTATTGAAATACGTTTTTAGTGGCAGGGCTTAGGCAGCCTAATACGTATTTTATTGTTTCACCACAAAGAGTTGCGATGAAAACAGTACTAATAAATTCTGTCTAATGTCTATACATAGCTGAAAGTATTCAGAAGCTTGCAGTTTTGAGAACCGAAAAAATTTTTAGATTATCTAGTTCAGTGTTTTTTAATCTTGCTCAACCACGTCTCCCTTAAGTAATTGTCCTTTGTTTCAAACCCCTTGACTTTAAATAGGATTGTAAAAGCAAATGTATTTCTTGGTAAATTTATTGATCACGCATTGGTGAGATACTTGAGCGCATAAGGGCTCGTGCCCCCTACTAGGTTAGTCGATAGCCCCACAATACAGATTTGAAGAAACGCTACTTTTCAGATATCAAATTAGATATTACCAAGCACGAAAAATCGGTGTTAGGCAAATTAATATTTTAAACTTCTTTTTCCAGTAATACTCCATTCATGATATCCATGTTAAATCGTTAAGGAAGTATTAGTGGCACCGCATGGAACAATACCAATAAAACTAACAAAAGACAAGTTATACTTCATTCCGTTGGTATTCACACGCATCGAGTCTGAAAAGAACCACCAGTGGCGCTGCGTGAAAAATATGAAGAAACCAAACGCACAGAAAAGACAAGAAAATTCAGGAACGAAAAAGTAAGGATTCACCAAATGCTCGGTTGGAAAACCTTAACAACAAAGTTCTATTAACTACTGTTGCGATCGGAAAACCCGAGCGGCATGTGCGCAAAGCGTCACACTATGGCAGCAAGCAACAATAGAGATCACATGCCATGGTCACTCTATTATTGCTTGTTCGCGCCACATACTGTATATATCGGTGTTGTTCTTCGCGCACATCCCGGCCGTGGTGAATCGCATATTCAACGCAACGCCAACGGAGAGGTTGCAACACTACCAACGATCAGTTGAGAGAAGTGACGTAAAATTATAAAAACCTTAGTATTGTGACAGAAGTGATTTATAGCTTTTTCAGACAAGTGTAAAGAGGACGTTGTGTTTTGTGAAATAACTTCTCTCAACAACACTGTTCCTTTGCAGAAAATCAAAATTTTACCGGTATTGCTGTTTACTAGGAATAAATTGTTTTCACTGCCAGTATATCTTTTACAGCGGTTGCATTGCTGAGAGGCCAAACATAGCTCTGACCGCATTTGACGTCTTTTTACTCGCTAAGAGTTTTAAATATTCGCTGCGTTTGTAGCGCGTCGAGTTGTAGGTAGTAGGTGCATGCGCACACTGCGCGGCTGCGGCTTAAATTGTGCGGATTCAAATGTCGCTTTAATGGTGCGCGTGCGCGGAGATACGTTTTAAGGTAATTTGAGGTTACGTATAGGATGAGTGTATAGACTTCGTTAGGGTTTATGTTCGAGTTCTGTCAGGGCGTGGTGTCGTGTTAACCTCGAATGTCTGCCGCTCGCGAAGAAAACAGACCCGAAAAAAGAAGTATGCACAAACAATCACAGGAGCGATAAAGCAATCATAAGAAACATCTTACACAACATACCCTCACAAGCTGTTTGACACGATAGCAAAACGCGAAAAGAACAGAACAAATCCAAAGAGCTACAAGCCAATCTATCTGGCGGCAGCGATATCTAACCGTAGTGACATCTAACCCAGCGGTTCTTACCTTTTCGGCCTAGTTTCCCACTAAGGTCAACCACCAAGTTCGAAATTCCCCCCAGATATTTATTGTGACGTTTTGACGTTTTACGTAACGCTATTTAGCCAATAGTGGCTATATTAGCTTCAATCATATTTATTTATTTAACGACGATGAGCGGCAGGCCGGAGCCTGAATGTACTCTTCGTCGCGTCATGTCGAGCGAACCAATTCAAGACGAACAGTGAACGAGAGATTGCAAGCAGACGACAAACAATTAACAAAAGATTGCAGGCACGAGTAGACACGGATTGGTAAACTGCAAGCATATACAACGAGGAAAAAAATGTGAAATGGAGAATTAATTACGGAATAATAAACGAGTTACTATAATAGACAAATCCAAGGCGTTATGGCGAGGTAAAGCGGTTAGTTAATTCAAGATATTTAGAGACAGCGTTATACATATTGGTTGTGGGTTTAAGTTTCAGCGAAGGATGTGCAAATAATAGAAGTTGCAACAGGCTTGAATGATCATGTAATACACTTGACAATAAATCTTGCAGACCTTCTTTCAGTAAAATTGATTTAACAGATTGCATCAGGTCAACTCGAAGCATAGAGTGAAGAGAGCAGTTAAAGAGTAGATGTTCTTCCGTTTCTTTATTACCACATAAACACATACGTACGATAAGTGCGCTTATTCAGGTTTAGGACACTGTGACCCAAGCGCAGTCTACAGCGTAACGATGTATTACCTGGGTTGCTACCATGAAGGTGCCAGCAGTTATGCTTTGACCCGCAGTAGAAAGTTTCTCGACGTAATTTAAAGGACGAAAAACTAGCGTAAGATTTGACAAACATTGGTAATGCATTCCACAAACTAGCAGCTTTTCGAAAAAATGAGTTATAAAGTATGTGCTTTTTAGCCAAAGGAATCTGGACATTCAAACTGTTACGAAGCATGCATGGTGATAAATCTTTGTACATTTTTGGAATGAGAGAATGCAGGGTTGGTGACGCCATACCAAACATTATCTTATAGTAGTAAAGTAGAATTTGCTTCTCTCCTCTAGTTCCTAGCTTAAACAAGAGAAATGTCATTCAAAACAGCGTCATTGGCTGTTGTCTTAATGCACCCTGTGATTATTTTTGCTGCTGTTGTCTGGGCAGAGTCCAAAAGTAAAGCATCAGATTGTGAGCAAGTGCCATAAACGACGCTGCCGTAGTCGAAAATTGGTAGAATAAATGAGTTGTAAATCGAAAAAAGAGCAAATCTACGCACCAAATTTGAAATAGATCTAATGCGGTTAACATGTCGCATAGCACGCTGATGAAGGCTTATAATATGGGGATGCCAGGAGAGACTGTTATGGAAGAGCAAGCCTAGATGCTTATGGCTATCAACTTCTTGGAGCGGCATGTTATTAAAAATCAGAGGAAGATGTTCACCACGATTACTAGATATAGTTAAAGCCTTTGTTTCTTGAGCATAAAAACTAACACCCCAAGTATCAAACCACTTTCCTAAAGTTAGGAGATCTTCTGACAGGACTAGGTGTAAGTGTTTTGGGAACTTCGATGAAAAATATAAAGTTGTATCATCAGCAAATAAAGAAATAGATGATTGAATATTATCAGAAATGTCGTTGATATATATAAGGAAAAGAAGGGGTCCAAGGACAGAGCCTTGGGGTACACCACAATTTGTATAACATATTTCAGAGGTGCTTCCATTGCTATGTACCACTTGAGATCTGTTTTCGAAATAAGAAGTTATTAAATTCAACAAAGAACCTACAATACCTAATTGTTTGAGTTTGAAAAGCAAGCTTGTGTGAACAATCCTATCAAAGGCTTTAGAAATGTCAAGAAATACTATACGTGAGGACAGGTTATGGTCATGGGCCAGGTAAATATCGTGAGTAGTTTTCAAAAGAGAGGTTAACGTTGAATGGTTTTTGCGAAACCCAGAATTTCTGTGATTTAGAAGGTTGTTGGATTCAAGATAGGAGTACAAATGCTTATGGACAAGCTTTTCGAACACTTTAGATAAAGAAGGAAGTAACGCAATGGGACGGTAATTCGTTACATCGTAATGAGATCCTTTCTTGTGAAGAGGTAGAATTGAGGCGGTCTTCCATAGGAGAGGGAATTGCTCTGATGCCAAGATAAAATTAAACAACAGACTGAGTGGAGTTGCCAATGACTGACTGCATGATTTCAACAAGCGATTTGGGAGGTTTTTGAAACCTTTGCATTTTGCGGGGTTTAAATTTGACAGCACAGAATACACATCGAACGGTTCGACAACCAGTGACTGTAGACGTTGATCTGTGATAAACGAAAAGTTTGGAAGATTTACATTTCTGAGTTTTTCATCGGGTAGCGTTGAAACGCTAGAAAAATGGGTGTTAAAAAGGTTACACTTTTCATAGGGATCATAAATTGTTTTTCCATTAAAGATAAGTGGGAAGTTGCAGGATTTGTCCGAATTCCAGTAGCGGTTGATAAGTTTCCAACAGCAGATGGTGAACTTTCCAGATCTGCTGTATATTTCTTATTTTCCTGTGTAAACGTTGCGTTGGAGCGATCCAAACATAGGTTACCGGGCATCTGATAGCTCATAACTTTGCAAACTAGAATTTGCCACATCACCCACACGACTCATAGGGAATATCTATGTAACTCACCTGTACGGCACGTATGTTGCTAAGGAAAGTTGAAAGAGTGCAGTGAAGCCCGTTGTAGTTTGACAAGCGTCCCTCTAACAGCCTCTTTTTTGAAAAAAAAAACTCTGAGGTAAACACTGTTTTGCTAACCTTCAAGAGTTGATTCTATTAGCTTTCACAAGAGATATGTTTCTGACCAGACAGTTTTTTAAGCGCGGTGCCCGTAAGGCTCGATTCCGAGGCCCTGCAAATATTGCCTAATTTTTTCTAAAAATAGTTTGTTTTTTGTTGAATCTAAAATATTCCTTTCAGTAAACAATAAATTATCAGCAAAAATATTTTTGCAGAGATGTGATTTTATACTACGCCACCTAACATCCTGTTTACACAAATTTCAAATTTCCAGGTAGCGTGTATGTGAACAACACCTTAAACGCAGCAGTGGAAATTGCTGCCTATTTTATTATAACTATTACAATGGATCGTTTGGGAAGGAAACCGCTGCTGGCGAGCGTTTTAGGAATTTCTGGAATGTCTTGTCTGGTGTCCACTTTCGTGAAAGTCTACGCACCACAGTCATTCACAGGTGAGTAAACAATACAACTTGCATTTGTAGTAAGTAGAAGATTTGTTGTGGGGACGGATTACGCCAAGAATTATTTTCTTTTCCATGAAACGTATGTTACTTGAAAACTAGAGTATTTTTCAAAAAATGACATATTTCTTGTTGCGTTCGTCAATTTTTTTTGTCATCTTACCGTTATCATGATTTCAAACACTTTTCTTAGGTTAATGATTTAGTTAAATAACAGAGTATATTAAAGTCAACAGAGCTGCCTGAGAACTTGATCCATATGTTCTTTCGCCAACCTTTTTTTATTCAACATGCTAGAACACTATCATTAACTTACGGAAACCTGAAGTTTCTGATGTTTTATATTCTCATTAACATGCAATTAATTTGTGATCTTTGATGTTGTTACATTCCTCTTACTACATTCGTGTTAATTCGTGATGTGAGTCACAAAATGCATGAACAAGCCATAACCAACATCTTTGAATAGGGTCTTCAATAAGATTTCACCGTATCAACTGTTTTAATTAGAAACATTTTAACAACCATCAAGTGGCCCGGGACCGGAAGTCTTTGTTGTAGTGGTCATAAACGACAATGGTTTTAATTTTCCGTTTTGTCAAAGATGATTTTCCGTAGTCGGTGGTAAAACGTGTGCTGTTTGCAGTTAAACCTTTAAATTATCCTGTTAAGGAATAGCTTTTGAAAGCAAATCGAATTATATAAGATTCATTTCAACCGCGCACAATAAAGCAATCCATTGATTACAATTACTTTTGTAGGTTACAAATGTTTGACGTAAAATGTAATACTTTCCAAAAAATATGCGAGACGCACTGTTGCAGGTTTATTATGTCTACTTCAGAACAGAACCCTTCAGATTTGTATTCGTCCCGCCATGTGATCAAAAGTTTTTTTTATGTATTTGTAAAAACGTTTCAACCAAGATAAGAAACATTTATGTTAAATCGGGTATCCGGACTACAGCAATCCGCACAACTGCCACCCGGACAACTGCCACCTAGGACAATCGCCATCCAGGACATCTGCCACCTGGAAACTGCCACCTAGGACGATTGCCACCTACGACAGGTGCCACCCGGACAACTGCCACCCGGACAACTGCCACCTAGGACAACTGCCATCTAGGACAGCTGCCACTTAGGACAACTGCCGCCCGGACAGCTGCCACCTAGGTCAACCTTGGATTGTTGTATGACCCAAAGAGATCAGCCAGTTTCTCCTCTCACCGATGGAATGTCAGCACCAACCCGGACCTGGCCTTCGTGAATATCGGGCAGGACAGCCAACTGCCGGACAGACGTGCTCTAGGGAAGTTCCCGCGGTCACAACATCGGCTCTCCCTCATAACGCCACGAAGACTCAAGATTCCTGCCCACAGTGATCGGGTGAAGCGTTGGAACTCTCACAAGGCTGGTTGGAAGAGCTTTTGCCTTCTTACAGGTGAATCCGTTGAGAGATTGCCACCTCCGGACACATCAAATATTGAGAGGACATGCCGGGATTTTTGTGAGAGCCTACTATCCGCGGCCAAACGATCAATCCCACGCGGACGTCGGAAGAACTATGTACCATGCTGGGACAAAGGACAAAGAGTGCGAGACCCTCTATCGCTCCTTCATCCGAGTCCCAGTGGGGACTGACTCTGATAGAGCCGCTTCGTCCATAATACCTCGGCTAGAACAGAAGAAGCAAGAGATGATGGGAGGAAGCTGTTAATTCCATCGACTTCTCGTACTCTAGCTGCAAGGTGTGAAGAAACATCAACAAAGTTACTGGCAGGTCTGGACACTCCTCTCGCCTGTGCCCCGTCTCGGCAAACTCCATCGCCTCGCAACTTGTGAAGAACGGGGCACACAAGACCGGGAGTAAAGAGACCACCAGGCTCGTCAACAAGGAGCTGTCCGATCTATGGAAGATTCAAATACCTGAGAGCATCTCTGAACCCTTTAGGCCGGAGGAGCTTGCTGCTGCCCTGAAGCCAGGAAAATCGCCTGGATTGGACTTCATTTCCCCGGAACTTATACTGCACGCCGGGTCGACTCTCAAATCTTGGTTTTGCGACTTCCTCACTTGCTGCATGCGCCATTCAAAATTCCAAAGATCTGGAGAAGAGCTCTAATAGTTGCGATTCCCTAAACCAAAAAAGTCATTGGGGGACCCAAAGAGCTACCGTCCTATATCTCTGCTGTGTATCCTCTTTAAAGTCCTCGAGAGACCTATCTACGGTAGGCAATCGCAGCTTCACTTTTACCACCGGAAACGGTGAAACGAGCCGGTTGCGACGCCTCAAGAACGGCGTCCCACAGGGATCTGTCCTGGCGCCCCTTCTCTTCAACATCTACGTCTCTGACTTGCCAACTGCCGTCTCCAGAAATTATCCATATGCTGACGATCTAGCAATCATGCATGCTGATGGAGATTGGCAGGCAGTGGAAGGTGTACTGAGCACGGACATGGCAACCAAAGATGAATACCTTCAGACCTGGAAGTTAAAGCTCAGCACTACAAAAACGGTGTAGGCAGCCTTCCACCTTTGACAATAAGGCAGCTGAACGTGAACTGACAATCAATTTCAACAACGTAGCCCTGCCCTTCTGCTCCGAGCCGAAACACCTCGGAGTAACGTTGGACAGGTCACTCATGTATCGTCGATACCTTACGTCACTTCGCTAGACGCTCACGCGTCGCGCTCCTGAGTCGGCTTACTGGCTCCGGCTAGGGTGCTGAAGCAACAACTGCGAACTGCCACCATAGCCCTAGTGCAGTGGTGGGCAATTAATTTGGCTCGGGGGCCACTTTGAGAAGGCCGCGTTTAGCGGAGGGCCGTAACCTTCTGATGCTGTGTTTCTCAACCGTTTTCGGTTCGTACCCCCCCTTCGGTATTTTCGCACAACCTACGATCATCTTCCTTTTCTTTTTTCAATACATTCGATATTATAACCAATATGAACACCACAAAATGCATTTCCAGCAAAATGCAATGAATTACCACAATATTTTTACCACAAAAATGCATTTTGTAACATTTAATTTCAAACGGCAATTGAATTTCACAAACATTTATGTGACGGTTGACTTTGGAACAATATGGCCAACTTCGAAATTCATGGATGAGTGTTTGACAGTGCTAATCTCATATCATGCTCGAATTTCCTTCGACGTTGTTCTGACGTGAACGAGAGCTGAAAAAACACTTTCGCAGAGATGTATTGTGGCAAACGGAAGCAATATTCGAAAAGCCAGTTCAGACAGTTATGGATATGATTCGCGCACAGCTCACCAGATCCGAGAAAGTGGCATTTCGTGAAAAATACAATGTGCTGATGAATCATTCTGCAGATCACAAAATCGGTACTGTAATTAATCGAGAATATTGGCTAAAACCAGAGAGGTAGAGAATGGATTTTGTGTAAGTGCAGCTTCCTCCTTGAGCTCAGAGAAATATCGCTGAAACTCAATTTCAAAGGATTGAAGGTGGTCTGTTATAGATATCTTCAAACTCTCATCACGTTCTTCGGTTTTTTCAACAACACTTGACAATTTCTCAAATATAGCAACGTATCCTTGCATTGCTTTACCACGTCAGTTTTGAAACTTCGAATAAAATGCTTGCAGTTTCGTTGCGAAGCTGGATGATGTTTGTGCCCTTTCCTCGTAGTTTTAGGATTTAAATTATTCACTTTTTCAAAATTTTCAATCAAATAAGCAAAACCTTTCAACCAAATCTTGCCACTAATGTAAAATAAGAACTCATTTGCTTTCAGTTCTGAGACTAACTTTATTTCGCCCTTCATCTCAAAAACGCGGTTTCGAACGCTTGCTTTCAAAAGCCAGCATAAAGGGGTGTGGAATAGAAGAACTTCGTGTGCCAAAAACATGTCTTTGTAGAGTGTTAAGTTTTCCAGATTACCTTTTGCTTCAAGACCAAGTTCTTGAACACTTTTTGAAAGCCTGAACGTGATCCCATCATTGCACGAGCTCCATCAGTAAAAACCCCACAAACATATTTACACTGCAACTCTGCAGAATAAAAACGTGTTTAGCCTACATCTCCAGAATATCTGCAATTGTTGTAGTTTGCAGTCCCTCACAAACAGGAACTCCTCTGTTTCTTGAATGAATATATCTCATGAAAACAAGCGATTGAACACAGGAAGTAACATCTGTTGAACCATCCACTAAAAAAACATTGGAGATGCTTCCATTTCATTTATCACCTGGTCTTTCACATCTTCCCACATATCTGAAATGTGCCTCTGAATAGTATTGCTGGAATAAGATATTCGTCTTATGTTTGCCTTACTACATTCTCTAAGATGTAGTTTTACTATTTTCAACAAACAGGGTTTCACAAGCGTTTCTCCAATCGTGTAAGTTTTTTGCTTGCCAGTTTCAAATGCGATTTTATATGAACCCTGTGTTCTTGGTGAAAACTTCCGGAAAGATGTCTCTGACGTTTCAAACTTGCTCCATGACGTCGGAAGAATTCAAACCCTTATTTGGTATGAAATGCCGTATCATCTTCGAAGGTTTCATAGACAAATCACTGATTCTTTATACCACTGCAATACGTTTCTTCCTGAATGTTGACTTCAAATACACAACAATAAACTGCTGTTAGGCTATCTTAGATAACAACTGGTTTAAAACCAGAATAAATTCTTTGTGAAGTTTTGGAAGGCTTTGTCTCTAACTAAATGCTGTATGATCTTCGAAGGTTTCAGAAATTAGCACTGAGAACAACGTCGCGCTAACACACTATGGCTTCTCTGTGATTTTGCCAGCTATGGAGGAAAAAACAAATTTCAAATACTCTTCAAAATACTTGCGTTCTTGTCCATATTAAGAATAGAAATGAAAGTATCATATTACTATTGGAGGTAGAAAATTGTACCCTTAGTAAATTACGGTATACGCAACAAACAAGCTACTCCGAGAAGCAAATTCATTGCAATGACCAGATTTTACGATTTGAAATTAAGTTTGAAAACAAAAACGACAAGTTACAAATCGTTACAATGAAACCTTTGCGTACCCTAAAAATATACGCGACCCACGTTGAGAAACGTTACTCTAGTAT
>Ga0210059_1011520_pt1 | contig 13506 bp, 8 predicted proteins | sample Ectturendosymbi2_FD_188042 | JGI IMG/M metagenome (GOLD analysis project Ga0210059, IMG submission 188042) | Ecteinascidia turbinata endosymbiont from Florida, USA - Sample 2 (SPAdes) (version 2) | ecosystem: Host-associated > Tunicates > Ascidians > Unclassified | place: Key West, Florida...
CCAGCCTGGGTGCATAGAACAGGTGTTCCCAGCCTGGGTGCATAGAACAGGTGTTCCCAGCCTGGGTGCATAGAACAGGTGTTCCCAGCCTGGGTGCATGCACCCCTCGGGGCAGTGCCCCTTCTGAGGTGCGCAGCTGCGCAACGCCACTAGACTATTTGCGCAGTTAAATCTCGTTTTCGCGCAACATTCAAAATTTCACACCGTGTATACGTCGCGCAGCTCTTTCACCACATGAAATGCTTCACTAGTTGTGTGCACGCATGGTTGCACAATTGCGTGCGCACTACAACAAACATTTGCTCAATGTAAAATGCTTTCAGAGGGAACACTGCCTCGGGATACATACACGGTTAGCAATAGAAGGGAACAATATTTATATATGATGCATTTCCAATTATTTTAAAATAGGGTTTCATTAAAAATTCAGTTGAATTTTGCCATTTTATTCAGCCTTTTTGTCGTAAGAAGTTTTAGAGGTACCTTCTCATCTGTCGAAATGCTAAAGGGGTGCATCGTCACAGGAAGGTTGGGAAACCCTGACCAGGAAGAACTCTTATAACACGGCGTTATCATGCTGTACATTTGAAATACATTGCGTTTCAGGAAATACTGGATTCTACACATTTTCAAAAACCGCAACTTGGGAGAGCTTCCATTGATTCAAGAGCTAGAATGTGACCCAGAGATGTATCTCAAATATCTGAGGATGGATAAAAGGACTTTCGAAAAGCTCCTGTCGTTTGTTGAACCTCACATAATATATTGAAGTGTAATAAGCACATGCGGGAAAGCATTGCACCGAAACTCCGGCTGGCGATCACTGTCAGGAAGGGCCGTAACCAAAATTTGGACCCACCCTCAGAAAACTCTTCGTCCCGCCTTGATTTCTCAAGCTGGTTACATGCTTGCTAACAGGTATCTTTCAAGTGGTGCATCTTGTGCGACATCGGCAATTTGTTTTCGTGTGAGCCACTCGATAGTGTGCAAGATCGTTCACGAGATCTACAACTTTCTCCAACCAGGCAATCAATCTACCTTCAATGTCCATTGAAAGACAATTGGAAAGTTGTTGCTAAAAACTTTTATGACCGTTGGCAATTCCCTGCGAGCGCAGAGGCGATCGATGGGAAGCACATTCGTATTCAACCCCTGGCAAATACCGGGACCCAGTACTGACATTACAAGCACGTGTCAAGTATTGTGCTTCTTGCCATGCGCGATGCGAAAATACTGCTTCGCCGTAGTAGTAGATATTGACGCATACGGTCGACATAGCGACGGTGGTGTATTGCACAACTCAAACTTGGGCAAAGCACTTCGAACAGGAGAGTAAAATCTACCTCATCCGAACACGGGAGTCGGTTTAAGGATTTTTTCCAGGGGGGGTCACTAGGGTATTTTCCAATGTTTCTCTGGGGTGGGGGGTAAAAGTGGCAAATTTTTTTCCCACTCGAAATTAAGAAAACAACATTTTTTGCTAAAACTTTCAAAATCTAGGGGGGACTTGTCCCTTCCTGCCCCCTTCCTACGCCCATACCTCCCATCTGTCTGCCGCAGTCAAATCAAATTGCACGGTACGTGGTAGCGGGTGACGAAGCATTTCCGCTTCGAATAAACGTGTTACGACTCGATCCAGGAAGAGATCTCACACAAGCAATAAATTTACAATTACAGATTGCCATGAGCAAGAAGAATGATAAAATTTGGTATTGTAGCCACCAAATGGAGAAGTTTACGCAGGCCGATACATGTAATACCAAAAAAATGCGAACGCATTGTCGAAGCCATTTGCTGCCTGTATGATTTCGTGAAAATGGATAGTGTTTCTGCAAGGAGATACTGCCCATCGAGCTTAGTGGACCAAGAAGACCATATTGGTAACTTTAACGAAGGACAATGGCGGTCGCATCCAACTTGGCAGCGCACGCATCAAATGGGAACAAACACGCATTCACAAAATGCAGGAAGCGTTCGGGAACTTTTCGTCGACAATTCACGTCAGAAAAAGAATCTGTGTTGTGGCAAAATCGAGCCGTCTACCGCACTGCGTAAAATACAAGCTGCAAAGGATTGAACGACAAAAGAAACATGTGCATGGTGCTAAAAACAGTCTGTGACAGGAACATTGCAAACGAAAAAGAAGTAATGCAGACCATATGCATTGTGATAACCGTGCGCAGAACGAAAGAGCTTGGTATTTAACAAGAAACTGCAGTTTTGACACGTCACTCACATTCCAAACACTTCGTCCGTCTGTTCATTTTTCTTTTTTATGGCGTTGTTCAATGCTTGTAATATTTGCAGTTCAACGTCTAGTATGTCTCCTAAACGTCGCAACTTGTCAGCCACTACTTCAGCAAACTTGCTTGAACCGTCTGGTTTTCCGCGACCCTTAAAAGCGCCCAGCGCTTCGTGGCTGGCATTGAGCGCTTTCTCCAGAAGCGTATCTTCAAAAGATTTTCTTCGTTTTCTACAAGCATTAGACATTTTTACTCCGGCATCCGCGATGCGTGATTGTGAGAGACTCCAGTCACACAGGTGATCACTTTCGTTGGATGTAATTGGACAGGTAATTGTGGAAGACCCTGTGAAAATATAATGCTTGCTGTCACCACATTCTTCGTTTATGATTTATTGGGGTTGAATAGAACTTTTCGTGTGGCTATTTTCAGTAACCCTGTGAAAATGCGTTGATTGACTTAGGAGGCCATGCAGAAGTTGATACAAAACTAACTAAAATAAGGTCATGAGTAACGGGAAATAAAAATACAAATTAGTTAGGTAAACAAAATTTCTTCAATGGTTTCACACCAACACTTACACGTGTCAGCAGCGTTCGACAAGACGGAAATTGCGGTTTCTTCTCGTTGGGTCAAGTTTTCCTCGACTCCGTCCCATTCTATCTCTAAGCTAAGAATGTTGCTGATGGTCCTGAAAGAAACAAGTAGTAACTACAACGAACCTTATCTTGTTTCCTGTTTATACTATTGTTGGCATATTTATTCGAAAATTTGTCATCACATCGCAACCACCTACTAGCTGATAAAAAACGGCATGTGGAATGATAATTATCATTCGACTATAATCCGATTATAACCAGTACCTCTCACTCACCCCTTGGGTTGAATGTGGGTTTTTATAAAACCCATTAAATCCAAGCATTTCCACTTCTTTAAAATGAAGGGAGAAGATGCACTTTTTGCAAGCCATTGATAACTTTCATCTCTTTACAATGCTTATTATTGCGTAAGCTTTTCCATCGTTTCCTACACACGCCACCTGCAAAATTTAAGCATACAAGAAATGTTTGCACGAAGTGCACTTTGCAATTACAAAAAAGGACTTCCTTCTTGTCATTTCACATGGGAACCCGTATGATGAAGATTGCACTGCTATCTTGAAAGATTTCTCTTAGATTTCTGCGAGTTTATGTAGTTTGGCATTGTGAAAGAAGTGTAATTAATGAACATTCCCCACACCTAGTCTAGACATTGTATGCTTTTAAAGCACTGATTTATAGTTTGCAACGATTCAGCACACTCTTTATGCGCAAGTTACCACTTTTTCATACAAAACAACAGGATGACACACAGATTGTAAGTAATGGAAAACTTACTGTCAGCTTTCAAATCTTCAGATATTTGTTTCCAGATATTCTCATTTATTCTGTCATTTTTACAGATGCATTGCATAGCAAAGAGTTGGCCTGCACTAGACTTATTAGCGTTTCATTGAAATCAGACAGGATTATGTGTTCTAAAAATCATACAATGGTGTCAGCGTTAGGAATAAAAAAACATTTAAAAACATAAACAAACGGTTTGTTAATGAGAACTACATACAGACTTAAACATCTAAGCTGCGGTGCCTCTTCAAACGAAACTGGTATAACATAGGCTTCTCATACAATTAAAGCCGGTTACACAAGAAACACACCTGCAGCATCTCAGACTGCCAATGTTTCTTGAAAATTCTTTTAATGAAATCATCTTATCAGCACAAATTTGGGGCATGGAACATTGTTTATTTTTTAGTAGCCAAGCTTACAATTTCTGCAACAGTTATACCATGATTCTGCTTCAGTTAATCTGACCAAACAGATTTACAGACTAATGTACATCCACATCAATTTACTGTAATGCATGCCATTTTCTAACCTTGGGTAATGATTATAAAATCCAATCACTGGAAACAGAAGACTTGGCTTCATAAGTTACGATTGTTTGGCACGATCCAGAAAGCCACACATTTTTGGTGATGGCTAAACCAATGTGTGAGACTAACTTGGAACATCTAAAATTTTGGCACAATAACCACTTTTTAAATGACCAAAGTGATGAGTAAAGCTCAACCGATAAGCTTTTTTTGGGACGATACCGATGTTTTTCATTTTTCATTGCCGATAAGTTAATAACCGATGCCGATATTTTTGTATTACTCAAGCAGTATCTATTTTGCCTCATGAGGCAAAATAAACACTCCTGGAACTGTTTTGCCTTCAGCCAAACATTTTCAAACTACAGCTGAAAGGCATTACAGTGCCCTTTTTTTCAGGCCACATAAACAAATAAAATAATTTCTTCACAAGTTACAATTATTTTATGATACAAAATATACACTCCTATATACACTCTTTGGAGCTATTTTGCCACCAGCCGGAACATAATTGGCTGAACTGGTCACATGACAAATTTGGACAGCATGACTGTCTCAGTTGACTGTGACATTTAAAAATGGCTCAGTCTGATAGACCAGTAATGTCATGGTTTCAGTGCTGGCAAGCTGTTAGCAGCTTCTTGTTTGCATTGTGTAAACTGTAGGCTGAACCTAAACCCTAGTCTCTACGTATTGTACTTGTCACGTGACCATTTCAACCAGCTGTTTGACTAAAGGTCAAATGTCCTCTAATAGGATGGTTTCATCCGTCGTGCCTACTGCATTCAATAGCAATTTCTAGGACTTAAGTAGTCTAACTCTAAATAAAAAAATGCACAAACAGACAAACATGTGTTGCGTATAAGTGGGCCTACTACCTGTGTAGACATCTGTGCATAGGCATAGATGTCATAAGTAAAAAACAAGTAACAATGCACGACGCATTAAAACCATGACCTCACTGCGATGAAGAACCGTACAACATCGAATTCTGCGCAAACCTGGGTTCTGCTCGCTGTGACGTAGGCACTGTTTTGATGCACGCTGAACGCAAAACTGTCTAGCCTGGGGAGACTTTGATAAAACAGCCAGCCAACACAAAAGCACGCAACCTACCTACTGTAGTTTGTTCGCAGGCAATCATCTGCTTACCGCGCCAGAACCTGCGAGCGAGTGTTACGTCATAGAGCGTTTTGTCGGGACTGTTGTACAACGGTTTGTATGCGTGAAGGCGCTGTGCGCTGGGAACAGGACAGAACATTTGTGATGATCAATCAGGGTCAGAGACGAAGTAGCAACTTGGGTTTCCGAACGCTCCACGCAGAGCAACAGCGCAACATTTTTATGAGCAAATATTGGCGATATATATCGACGGAATTTTGCTGATACTATACATCGGCAACATCGTATATCGTGTGCCGACACATCGGTCGAGTTCTAGTGATAAGACCTTTTTGTTGCCATGTAAATTAGCTGGCATTACACTGAGTGATCAGGCTTAGACCTAGATTTCTGTTATAGACCACAACCTTGTTTGACACACATTACAAAGTCACAGCACAAAATGTATGCTGTATGATACCAAATCGAATGTTTCGTGCAACTTGACTTTTCAAAACTTTTTCCCGATTAACCATAACCTCAGAGTAATTATGGATACTAACCATGTTATGTTTTGTGCTTTAATAAAAGATAGGAAACCATGTATTGTCAAATGGGAACAAAAACAAACTTCAAAGTTTAGACAATCTCCGAAACAGGCTGAGGTATTTTCGTGGCGATGGAAGCTGAACACACATGCCACAGCGTGTGGTCACACTGAAACATATTTGCAATCTCGTACAAGCTACTAATGATACTAGAAAAACAATAGTTGGCATTTACCTAAGCAAAAAGATCATTCTTCTTGGGAAGCTCTCTTACATCCAGAATGGATTCCTTTCTGCACTGCATTGCAAGTCATTTGTGATCTTGCGCAAGGACTTTGCCTTAGTGAGGTCTTGCAATACTCTGTGTACAGCACCAGTCCCATAACTAGGGGCAGGGTTCATACAGCCATTGATGTCATTTCAATACAGTTATCGGTTAAAGTCATTGAAATTAAGGTATTTTGTTGGTCAGTTGTTAAATTACGTAATTTTCGTGACTTTCAACTAAAATATATTAATACTTAAGAATCTGTTGTCTGTTTCTCCTTAGTTTTGTAGTGCGTAAGCTGCTCAACTGAGAAAGAGAAAGTGTAGGCAAACTCCACTTCATGAAAATTCACAAACAGTGTAGCACAGTGGTTCCCAACTGGGGAGGAATTCCTCCCCAAGAGGAATTACATGAGTTCAGGGGAGGAATTTCCACTTTATAATTGCGTCACCTATCGTGCGATCTGAGTCATCGCAAAAATGACGTGTTAACCCTTTCAGCTACCCTGCTGAATTTACGTAATAGGGGAGGAATGAAAATTTCCAAAATCCCCAAAAGGAGGAATGCATCCAAGAAGGTTGGGAATCCCTGGTGTAGCATCTACTCTAATTGTGGATGCAGTAGCAACAAATATTACAAAACTACTAGAAATCCTTCTCAATGAAAAGTGGAGGTCTGTTGACGTGATGAAATACTATCACAATACACAGCACTTCCTACAAAAACCAAAAAATGTACTGAGTGAATGCTATGAGGATTTAGAAATGAAAAAGATATTGCAATGGTTGAATGACTTGTTTACCTCAAAAATGAAGGTGTGCAAATGCTATGCAGCAATTATTAGGAGGATAAAGCTCAAACTGCAGCAATGGAACAAAACAATACGAAGAGAAAGGTAATACATAGAGGGTAGTGTACCAAGGAGCAGATGAAAACATTGTTACAACTAAGTATATACATGTAGAGTAACAAGCTGAAACATCAATGAATCAGCCAAAATTGAGAACCAAAGTAAAATCCAAGTAGAAAAAGATCCGGAATCAAAATGATGGACAAATGCATCAAATACAGTATACAACCTGGTTGCAGTTTTTGTCAAAGGTAAAAACGCATTACAAGGGCCATTTGAAGTCAAAAATCATTAAAATTAACATATTAACCGATGCATTCAAAACATACCATAACACAGTGAAAAATATGGAAAGCACTTGCAAAAGAGTGAAGGAATTTACAAATGCACACGTGAGGCAGGTGTAATATGATTAGAATTTCAGTGCCATTTTACAAATCCAAAGCATGGAATGTATTGTACAGTCATAAAATCGGCTCTGCAGTGAGAACACACAAAAGATAAAGCTATGGGGAAAAAACTGGTGTATGTGTACTACAAAATGACAAGTATTCCCCACATAAAAGCAAGTGTGTGGGACAAAAAATGGCTAGCTAACAAAATTCAGCCTTTTTTGTTGCCCCAATTATATTATAATGTATGTTGCTTTGCCCCATTTAAATTTTTTTATGTTCATAGAGAAACATGCATCACTAAACCAGTGGCAACTTTAAAATGTCTACCTATGTCCAAACAAAGTTAAATCATCATGAAAGTTAATAATGAAAAAATTGGTCCTGTCTAAAGTCAATATCTGATTTCAAACAAACCTACCAACCTTGCGGACTTGCGTTGAAACACATGTTTCAAGTATTGTCTCATTGAATGGTGCGTTGTCCTCAAATCCATTGGCCTTTTTTATATTCAAGATTTTATAATAAGGGTAAACACTTTCTGCCCAGCACTGAGGAAGTTGTGTATCTCACTTGAAGTAATTACAACTGCAGCACACACCTACCTTTTTGAGCAACTCGACCAAGTAACTTTATTATTAACTGTAGTAGTCTTGTTTATTTGACTGAAGGGCTCAAATCACAATATCCTTTCTGATAAAAAGTTACCAGAAGGCATTTGTATCAGCACATCTCAAGGATTCTGTTTGGCAGTCGACAGTCAATATAAAGTTTTAAGTATTGTGCGACACAACAGCATCATGGTAGTTGTCAATGCCTGTTCCAAGTGACTTCAAACTTGCAGCCTATGCCTGCTGCTACAAAATACTCCAAAACTCTGCAACTTTGCTCCCGGTCACAATTTTTCATGCCACCAATGTGTGCACTTGCTTCAGCTAAGATCATTACCTGGACACCGCAAACCCGCCTGTGTGCGTTCACTGCGTAGAAGTAGAAACAATTTCTAGTCGAACCCACTGCATGCTAAATGAAAACGCACGAGACGCAGTCCGTGTGCATCACGCTCCAAACTCTTGTTTTTTAAAAACGCGTTCTGCCCAGCAGTTTTGTAGTTTGACACAGCGACCAACCGCCGAAAGTAACATTTCAAAGTACGGTGCAATTTGCAATGACGTGCAGTTCAAGTGAACACCAACCGTCTTTTTTCAATTTGATTTTGGTGAAGATAATAATTGGCGGCAGACCGACGCCTGAAATTTGCTTCTTGCCGGGGAGGTTGAGGTGAACGCTCTTGTCCAAGGAGCGCTACGGCGCTTCACTCAATGGCCGTGATCGAATCCTCAACCTCCTGATTAAGAAGCGGACACTCTTCCACTGAGCTATATCCGCCCCCGTTCCTCATCAGCAACTGATGATTCGTACCTCTCCGAAAAAGGACACACACAAACTTATGGAGTTGCTTTTCGATTGTTTTTTCTGGGCACGCCACACTTAACATTTTCGTCAAAAGCGACGACCAAAATCGACCATCTTCATTTCATTGAAAATTTTGCGCCTTGCCGCAACCTTCTACGACGATTCACTCAGTGGCGATTGATCGAACATTTATCGTCAACAAGTTCAGGTCATAAGTTCTGTGCCGCAGAGCTGCCAAGGCCACAACGTTTCAATCGCATCAATACGCAAGCAATCTAACAGTGTTGGAAAACAAACGTCAACGTAAATTATTTGCATATTCTGCTGTACGCGAATTTGCTTCAAAAACGTATAAAGACAATAGCCTCTGCTTGGTGCAAATCATCTAAACACACGTTTACCCATCAGCGACAAGTGCACGTAGTGCAAACAAAGAGCGACGCTTACCACCGACTGCTTTAGCGTTGTCAAGCAATGAGTTGATTATACCAGGGTCGGCGTCGTTGACAAGTTGTAGTTGATCGTCACTGCTCGTAAGATTAAGATTATTGCACAGGTTTGACTTTGCCACTCCATCGCTGTCTCTCACAGGCTCCCCTGAGCTGGCGGGTAATTGCTGCTGAAACAAAACACCGATTGTCAAGCAGCATGTATGTGCTGTAGCAGCATGTATGTGCTGTAGCAGCATGTATGTGCTGTAGCAGCATGTATGTGCTGTAGCAGCATGTATGTGCTGCAGCATGTATGTATGTGCAGCAGCATGTATGTATACGCTGCAGCAGCACCACCGCGCATGCGCGCGTAGCCAAAGATATTTAGATCGACCGATATTTAAATATCTTTATATGGACCGATATAAAGATATTTAAAGATAGAGATCGAACGATATGGCTTTTCTGCAAAATTTTTAAATCTTGTTTTCTGCTTCATTATCAAAAATGTGATATATTTTATGCCTTACCTTTTTTTCAAAAACTTAAAAAATCAGGTTTTATGAGTTAAATTTTTGAAATTGCACCAATTTCAATATTTGATTACCCTAACTTGTTAGCATGGTATACACTGTTTACAATGAATAAACAGAGTGCCATGAATAAAAAAAATAATGTTAAAATAACAAAGCAATAAGAACAGAACACTGAATGTAAGAGAACTGGCTACGGTGTTTAACCCGAAAAAGCAAAAAACAGTGCTTGAAAGTTGAAAGATGCTGAACAATGAAAAGTAAGTACAGAATGGAGCATCAAGTTAAGGAGGTCAAAATTAGTACAACACTGTATTCAATTAACCATTGCCAAAAATGAAAATATTTCCAAAACAGCAGTAACTTTTTTGGTCTTTGATAGTATGCTTGTTAACAGTTACTGTACTACATAAATCTTGTAAAATTTTGTTTTTGTATATATTTCACAAATCAACCTTTCAGACTCTTCTGCAACTTAGTGGGTTTTCAATATGAAAAGTCAAGCGAAGTCGTAAACCAAGCTTGGAATTTTGATGTAATGTAACATTAAATAACTGCATGTCCTTAAAAAAGCAAACTAGTTGCATTACTTACTGCCACTGAAGTACTGGCATTGGTATGAAATGAAATACCTCAATTGATTTGTCAATTCTCAGTAGTTCCATATCAACAGTTTAAGATTGTCATGCAGAAAGCAAAGCTTATCTGCATTTTCACCAAGTAGCCTGCAGTGAGTTAGCCGGTCATCTACAACCTGAACCTAGCCTAAACAAAGGCAGCATTAGGCTATAGCCGGTTACCGCCCGTCTCCCAGAAGTAAATTCCATAAGAACAAGTCGCCATAACAATAGATAAGATGCACATGTGCGCATTACGCATCCGATGATTGTGCAATAATGTCGCGGTAGTTCTGATCCAATTACAAACAATGCGCTTTTAACTTGCGTTGTTGCAAACACTGCTTTTGCTGAACGTGTGAAACGGACAACAGCGATTGTTATGCAACAATGAACATTGACTACCTCGCTACTATCGGACCGAACGACAAATCATCGTTTCAATGTATTTGTGCTGGAGTAGCGCTCCCGCAGCTTGTGTGTCACATCCACAAACCAGCACGTTGCAACAGCTTGGATTGTGAGGTCACAATTTTCATTATCATCCCTCGTGGAAAATGTCAATTAAGTTAACCCATGGACACGATATTTCAGCTTTCGTGCAGTATAAACCAGCGCGCTTATAGTCTCATACATCAAGTTAAGAAAAGTAGAATACTTTTAAGATGTTACTTGCAACTGCTTCATAGCGACAGTTGTCGTCACTAATGAGTGTCGATTACATTTGCAATCATATTCATAACGCCATTAATGTTGCTTAACATAACGCAATTCATTTTTCATGCAAGCTTTTTTAAATTAATCTGCGCTAAACTAGGTATCGATTAGACTTCTGCACCTTAAGTACCAGTCAAACTTTTCGTGCTGCGAAAACTTCCAGAAGTATAACGGGAGTTTATTCGTACACAACACCTGCACGTGGTGGATTCAAGCATTGCCAAACTTCCCGATGATGCTTTTGTTTCGGCTGCGACGGCCGACGCACGGTTCATCTTGTCTGTTTGTTTATGAAACCGCACCTGCTAGCGTTGCTGCAAGACAACTGTCTCGACTTGCTTCGTTGTGCTTTCTTGCGCAAGTTGTCTGGATGCGTGAGGAATATAACAGGGTTTTGTCAACTCCTATTGAGGTTGGCCGATACCGATATATCGGTAAAACCCAAATATCGGCCGATATATCGGTCGGTCTCTATTTTTAAGTGTCTTTTAACATCTCACCCGATATTTCTCACTAAAAAAAAAGGAAAACGTTTGAGAGAATTGACTGACCATTTCAAACTCGTAGGCCATTATATCCCAGTCAACCATAGGCGTAGCCAGGGGGGCCTAGGGGCCATGCCCCCCCAATTTTCGGAACATATTGTCATTTTGTGCTTTGAGAGGCGACATCCCAAATAAAATAGTGTTATTTGCCGAAACTCAAGCATTTTTCTCCCCACCAACAAAGTTTTTTGGCTCCTCCCAAATTTTTGGGCTGGCTGGGCTACTGCAATCAACGGAGCGTGAGTGTTTGTCACACTCGAATGCAGATCATGCATCAAAGCATTGAATTCAAGGTTTGCATGTCACCAAGAAAAAGGGCAATTCCGCGAGCAAACATTACAGCGAGCTGTTGAATACGTGTCACCAAGTCAAAATGACGAAGCTTTACATCAAACGATACACTAATTTTCAAGCATCAGACCGAAACAAAAGCATTGGCATGCGATAGATTTTACATCAGAAGTACTTTCTTACCTGGTTTGAATTTTCCTTCTCACTAAGACTAGTCGTGTGACTTTGAGAATTTGCTGCAGAGGCGGCGTCCATAACCAAAGAAGGGATCGAGTTTGCCGCGGGGTTCGGTATAAAAACAGTCTTCAGGGCTTTAACAGAATCAACTGTCGCCATTTTTGCCGGAACGAGAAACTTGGTGTTTGTTGGAAAGTTGGTGACATTTTTCGCATCGGTTGGTATCAATATGTACGACGGCGAGACGTTTGTTTGAGCAGATGACGCCTGGGCCTTGCGATCCACATTGCCGGCAGAACTGCTAACACTCTGGGCTGACGTGGTGGCGGGATTGCTGGTCCGCACCAGGTGCAGGGTTTTCTGGTCGCCGGTGTCCAACTTGAAAATCAACTGACCATCAGGACGCAACGCTGCTTTAACAACGCCAGGCTGGTGCTGTTCTTGCTGACATTTGCTGGGAACCGATTGCTGGGCGGAAGAAGACCGTGGGGGGGGTTTGGCAACGCTTTCATCGAGGGGGCGAGCAGGGTTCTTTGCGGGTTCGGAAACGGGGACAGCGACTGGGGCTGACGTGACGCGTTTTTTTCCAGTCGGCGGGAAAACAACTCGCTGACCGGGCTTCCAACTAGTTGTGACCACTTTTCGGCGCTTGGCCGGCGGTGGTTTCGGGGCCTGGCCGGGGGTGGCCGATGTTGACCCACCAGGGGCAGGAAGCAAACTAGCCAGGGGTTTGATCACCTTCACAGACGAAGGTCTCGCTTGAGTCGATGGATTTGTTTGCGATGCTCGAAAGTTCTCATCAAGCATGGCGTACCGTGAAAGGATATTATCAGACGCTGGGCTGGTGGTCTCCCCTAAAATCACATGCAACGGCTTGGCCTGCATGTGCGCAATAGAGGCCTCGGCTGTTGGATGTGAAACTATGCGCGGTCGATCAGGAAGGTCTGGCTTTTCCGCTGAACATTGATTACGAATAAGAGGTAAAGACAACGTCGACGCGTCTTGCAAGGTAAGCATTGGACCGCATGGCCCTTTTTCAATTCGCATAATTTTTTGAGGTGAAGCAGGAGAAGCTCTGACGGCAGCGCGAGGACAGGCAGTTGCCCTTGCACTAATTCCATGCAACAAACGCTGGACACTGTCGGCCACATTCTGTCCTGCGGGGGGCGCTGCAGAGTTATTCGTTGCAGTTGAGTCCGACGTGTGATGTTTATCCAAAGTTTGGCGATCGACGACTTTTGGCGACCGCGCAGCTGCGGACGCAACTTGCACGGGGAAGGTTATCGCGCTACAAGTAAGGGTTGAAGTATCGACCAGGGTGATTGTCTCGGCATGAGCTGACGGTACTTTTTCTTGAGTTGCGCTACTAGTTGTCCGGGTGGTGCAACGTGCAGCATTGGAGTTGAAGAGAAACGACGACGAAACAGGAGTTTTGTCATTTCCACGGTCGACGGAAGTGTGG
>Ga0210059_1011521_pt1 | contig 13503 bp, 9 predicted proteins | sample Ectturendosymbi2_FD_188042 | JGI IMG/M metagenome (GOLD analysis project Ga0210059, IMG submission 188042) | Ecteinascidia turbinata endosymbiont from Florida, USA - Sample 2 (SPAdes) (version 2) | ecosystem: Host-associated > Tunicates > Ascidians > Unclassified | place: Key West, Florida...
CCAAGGGGGGCGCGAGCCCTCACGCGCCCTACACAGGCCCGTAACCAGCTTGGGACACCAGGTGGGGCAAAGAGTTTTCTGAATGTCCAACATTTGTCAAGGGGGAGCAAAAAATTTTGCAGCGCCTCCCCTGGTTACAGTCCTGGCCTACAACACGGAAAGTTTGATCAATAAATGTACCAATGAATACATTTGCTTTTTCAGCTTATTTAAAGTCAGGGGTGTGTGAAACAATGGACAATTACTTAAAGGGAGGCGTGGTAGAAAAAATGTCAAGAACCACTGCTCTAAATACTAGTTCTTCATTTCCCAAACTTTAGGTTTTGATGTATGACTTCGAATGGGCAAAATTTACTTGAAATTTTGATAATTGACTTCGAATGGCCGACAATGGTAAGCAAGGTGACTGTTGGTAATTGTGGGCCGGACTGCAAACTTGCCATAAAGGAAAAGGTTCACTATATGCTCGTTTTCTACCGATCAGGTTCCACGAGCGGTGTGCCGCTCACATTTCCACTGGCCTTGCGCCATGGGACGCACGATTACTCGCGTGGCACGTACTCTAGTTATTTACGCTGCGATTGAAGTTTTACTTTTCCTGAATTTCGTCAGTGCGGTGCTGGAAGGTAGCACGTTCTGGTTTAACAGCAGCTTCAAAGACTCGTGCTCTATTATCATGTTGTTATACTGGTAACCGTTCAGTTCTTAAATTTATTAAATACCGGCGCGCCTTGTCCGTAGTGGACCCATCAAGTACCGTAGTGTCACATGTACTGTTTCAGAAGTTTACTGCCCGTAAAACATTTCTTTTACAAACTCCCAAAGTCACTTTTAAGCCCTCTGATGCCAATTAAAAACCGCATTGTGCTGTACAATTCTTCAGGAAAATCAGCTTGGCATATGTTTTCACCAATGAGCAAATCTTCTGCTGAACATTCAGCGGAATTGCGCATTCGTGGCAAGCTCTTTGCCGTTTACCGGGTAAAAAATTGTAAGGTGGGTTGTTCTTAAAATTTAGTGGAGAAAAAGAAGACGTAACCTTAGCCTTTTGCACAGTTCATATGAGAAGGATATTGTCAATGTGCCTTGCATGACACTGCCTTGATTTTAACCTACGAACCACTGGTATCCCTTGCCTGCGACATGTTGTGAAGCATCGTATGAAGGTAATAAAATAGGAGCTTGAGCACGACTTCAACATGTTTAAATTCAGGCTTGGGGTCTCAACCGGCAGTTATCGGTGTGCTCGTGGTCGTCTTCACCAGTTCATGACCGAACGAACTCGGATTCGCTTTTCGGTCGCAATTGCCAAAAGCTGCGTTCCCGTACGGTCAGTCTGACGTTTAGCCTTACGCTTGATAACATCGTTTCAGCAAACGGTGTACGAACTGGAGAAAAACAAACTTGCAAAACATGTTGCCAGCCTGGAGGATGACTTGCTGAATCAACGCAAAAATCACTTGGCGGAGAAGAAGGCGCTCGACAAAAAGTTGCAGGAAGCGAACGATGCAGTGTCTGCTCTTGAGGTGAACAAATGAAAACGTCGGTTGTTGCTCTTTCGATTCGTATTCCGCTCTACACAAGTTTATGTGTTTGTTTTAACGTTTGTTTGCCAGAACGATGTGGATGCCTTGAAGAAAAACCATCAAGACGAGCAGACGACGCTACGGCATGAAATCGAATTGCTTGGACAGAGCATTTCTGAGAAAAATGTAAGTTTTCTGTCTGAGTGGGAATTTCAGAAGAGTTAAATTAATGTGCACACAGATCAGATGTCTCTTTCACTGCGCTTGTTGCCAAACATGTTATGAGAAGACAAAAACCAAAACCCCGAGCGAATGTTTCTCTCGCGTATCCAATTCTTGCGTAACCGAGTAGACTGTAGCATAAACTGCGTTTTCGTATTTCAATAAAAGTCAACTTTCATGAACAGCTGGAAATAACCGACCGAGAGCGGATCAGCAGCGAGATGGCCATTTCTCTCGAAGAGGTTCGCAGCGATCGCGATGAGCTGAAAAGCAAGAAGCAGGAAGTTGAGAACGAACTGAAAAACACGTCTTCTGCGCTCCGCTTGGCACAGGAGGAGGCGGAGGACCTCAAGACAAGTTAGACCACTGAGTTTTGCTTCGACTTGTACCAATCGCATGATGGTGAAACTGGGAAAATAGTGTTTGATTAACTTGAAGTTTCTTTGCACCATAAGACCTTCTTGTGGTCACTTTTTAACTTTCGTACGAAAAGCTACCTTAATGTAAGACCGACCACTCCGTATGACTTCTAGGAGGATCTCGTACCGTGGAACTTGCAAGTTTTGGCAAGCATGGTAAAACTTGCAAATTTTGGCAAGCAAGGCGTTCTCAAGATTGCTATAGTTTCCTTGGCCATGAGCAAACGAATGATCAGTTAATGTTGTATTTAGCATACCGTAAATCGTGCGTCGCCTTTGCTTCAAACTGAAGCCGTGCATTTGCAAAGCTGTTTTCTCCTTAACTCTTCAGCACCGTAATGACTTGTCGAGACGTGCGAATTCGTGGGATACGTGTCCGTCGTGGTTCTGCATTCGGTCGTTATTGTAATCAGGAGCAGATCGACTTTGCAGACGTTATTTCTTACGATTACAATGATGTATATTCTCAGAGCAGTTGATCTCCTCGTGTGTGGTGTTCCGTTTTGTGAGTGGATCTGTGTTTTAAAATCCCGACTTAACAGAATCGTCTGTTTGCTGCAGGCAGAAATGTGAAACTTGATCACGCACTTTGAGTTCTCACTTGACGAGAATTGTGTGCGCATTTTCATGCATTGACAATTTTGTAGTGCACAGCTTTCCTGTGTTAATTGCCTGTCCACGATTTTAGAGCTGGCTGCAACCCAGGCTAAGTTCGCTGACGTCGAAGCGAAACTATCCGCGTCCTCCCAAGAACTCGAGGCTTCGCGCGGAGAGTTGCGCGAGAAGCACAAAGGACTGGTTGAGTTTCAAGACTCTTCCGAAGAAAAAGAACGACAGATGCAGTCGCTGTCGGCGCAAGTGAGTCTGCAAGACGTGTTGCGTAGATCTACCAACTTTTCGTGCGTGGAAGTTAATGCCAGGTTGAGGGATTCTTTGTTTACTGATGTATAGATAATTTATGGACCACTGCGTGATTAATTGCTTTGTGCACTTTTATAACATTCTATCACACCGGCAGTTGTGTTGGGTGTGCACTCATAGACATGAGCGTCGGAAAGGGGGCAGAGGGACCTTGGCTCCCCTTGCAGTTTAAAATTTGACGTTTTTCAATTACATTTTTAGCAAAAAAAGTCGTTTTCTTAGTTTCGAGTGGGTAAAATGAAATTTTGACCTCCCCCTGGAAAATTCCACTATTGTCCCCCCTGGAAAAAATCCCACCGGCAAACAGTGCATTCATTCAAGTTCGTTACCGGCAATGCATACCGAGCTATGTTGTGAATGTGATCATACTGTTGGTCAGGTTGAAAACCTCGCGGCCACGTTGGAGGGTCGCACCAGAGAATTGATGTCCTGCAAAGAAGAGATCGCCGCACTGAAGGTTGGTAAACACACGTGCTGTCTCATGCGCGGTTTTGACAAGTACAGGTCAATTTTATGCATCGCCTTGTTGGAACTGATAATTACGAGTTGAAATATGCTTCGTTCGCGCAGCAACGCAGTTTTTAACAATTCAACTCCTCTCCAGTCTCCACAGTAAGTGAGAGGTAGATTGTTACCTCGTCATGAACTGGTGCATGGTGGAAGTGAAAGCTGCAACTAGGTGTATGTTCAAGAAAGAGAGTATTGTGCTTGGCAAATCAAAATAATTCGTCAAGCTTGTGTTGGCTTCTCCCTCCGCGCAGATAAGATTTTAGATCAGCTCTTCGAGATAATAAGTAACAATTACGTTTAAGCGCGTTTTTGTCTCACCCTGCCGAAGGAAAGCCTCAGCTTAAGCTTCGATATCAAATGCTGAGAACAGCGCAGTCCGTTGCTCAAGTCTCGGCAACTGCGCGATGTGACTCCTCCATCTTTCAAGGATCGATCAGTGCCGAACCGATTTATCGTTAAGTCGTCAGCAGTTCTTGCATCAAGTTATAAATCAAGCCCTTGAAGTATCTCTCCGAAATCAGTGTTTTTCGCTTGCTTGCGGCAGCCGATCGATTTGTTTGCATTTATCAAAAAACAGAATAACCAAGCGGATGAAAGCGAAGAAGTGAAGAGCTTGAAAATTGAGCGATCCCGCCTGGAAGACCGTCTCTTGGAGAAGGATCGAAGTTTGAAATTAAGTCAACAGCGGTTAGTCGACGTGAAGAAGGCCCTGCAGAAAGAACTGGTGAGCGGATGTGGAAACTTGGTACACTCACATTGAAGCAACAAAGCCTTTCTGCTTAGGCACTGTAACTTTACGTGTTTGACGTTGATGGCTGAAGTTTAATTCAATTTCGAGCTGCGACGATGTTATAAGAAAAAAAATTCATATGGTTTTAGGTCCCTGGATGACCAACACAGTTATTAATAAATGCTGGTTTGCGACCAGTATCAATCGAGGTACTGCCCAGGCGCGAAAATGAACTGAGGTGGCAAAGGAAGCCCATTTACCCACGTGAAATGCAGCTCTGTATGTGTTGCCGTAACCATTCCGCATTCAAGCAGCAGATATTTGCCCTACAACAGTTTGTTACGTGGCGCCGAATACAGGACATGCTTTCATCTTCTGCTCAGTAGTTCGACCACATTGAATGGTCACGATCTACCACAACAATGAATCCAACGACATCAGCATGATGAAATCTTTTTCAGTATTTAGTAGAACGTTTTTATACACGTATATCTTATAAATCAGGAGTTGTGGAAAATCCACTTTTAAACCATATGGATTGCTACAGAACATATTTTTTTGTTCTGCATAGGCGCACAATGAAAATCAAGCTGTGTATAGATCTTGTTTAATGGCGAGAGTTGTGCTACGACCTATAGTTTATGCGCAGGTCCACTTGGTATACCTTGTGAATGGGGATAATTTGTAAAAAATTATTTAATACAGACCAAGTGTAAGCATTCTGTTGATGTCCTGTTCTATCCATTGTTATTGAAATGTAAGTGGTGATACAAGAAATGGCAATTTAAATGAACTTTTTCGAATTTGTTGTAGTTACCAGAAAAACTGACTCCATCACTGATCTCAGCTAGTAATCAAACGAAGTTATTTTTGGCGGTTTTAATGTAAATTTAAAGGTTTAAAGGATCGCAGCTTAAGTGCACGCGGTAGAAAAAGCGGCTGTAGAAAGCTGCATCAGCGCAAAAAAAAATAAAGAGAAACATTTTGTTGACAGAACAAACAACAGTCCGGCAGCAGCCGCTCTCACTCAACGGAGGGGGCAGGACGCGACAGGCAGCGTTCCTCCTCCAGACAGCGGTCCATGCTCCAGCCCGCGTCAACAAACGGTCACGAGGAGGCGCACCTTCAAAATGGCACCGCACTTGAGCCGGATGTTGACCCGATCCAGCCGTTCCTGTCCGGGGACATATCTTTGGACGACCCGTCGTTGAACGAAGGGCAGCGAGATGTCGTCATTAAATACCTCAAGCACGTCATCTTAAGATTCCTATCCTGTGGCCAGTCTGAGGTAAAACTGGTTTGACCCAGTTCGCGCATTCTCCCATGTATTCCTTTTTTGCATCGTGAGCGGAGCTTAGCAATAACCACGATGTGGATTACAAGTATGTCAACATTGAAAGCTCCTTTTTTCTAATCAAAACCTCGCTCTGTTGCTTTAGGCCAGTGTTTCTCAACCATTTCACTTAAACATGGCCCAGATAACTTCTGGTAAAATTATATGGCCCACTACCTTGTTAGCGTAGGCTTCGCTTTTATACGCATAAACAAACACACATTATTCTGAAGTAGCGGCTGTTTTTTCGTGTGTATGCAATTCAGCGAGCATCTCCCTGCTGAACACAATCAATGTGTGTTCCCCGCGCTGTTGTGATTCTAGATAACTGTATTCTAACATTTTTTTTGTCCTAACCTCGTGGCCCACTCGAAAACTGCGCCTATGGTCCGCAGGAAAAGAAAAAGTGCTGCAGGGTCAGACGCCGCTCATCGCCTCAAACTCCGTACCTTGAAACGCGTGAAGGATCGTGTTTACTGCCTTGTTTCGATTCCTGTGAATTCGAACGCTGCTATTTCACTTCAGTGTACGGAATAACTCCATGATCTTAATTATGGCGCCCGGTTAATCGTTGATAACAAGACGTTTGGAGGCACGGTCTTGTTCCGGCACCTGCGCCATGCAATGCTCATCTCGAAGACCTGCGCAACTGCTGTACTTTTTAGTTTCGTGAAGAGCTTGTCGTGTGTTTCTGTGCAGTCTGTGTTGCCCACTGTCGATGACCAGTGCGTTCAAATTACTGACTCGAATAGATCTCAACCACAAGTGACCGACACTCGCTTTTCTGTTGCAGTCGCAACAACTGGTCAAGGCGATGTCGATGATCTTGCGCTTCACGCCCGACGAGGAGAAGCTTGTGCGAGAAATTCTCGATTATCGGGTGAGCTGCGTGATGTGCTCGCGTGTGTTGCGTCTAATACTGATGAAAAGATAGTGTGTGATGTTCGCGCCCACCGCGTCGGTTTCGTTTTCACAAGTTTGACGAGATGCAAAATGCTTATGGTGTAACGTATGTACTTGTACGTGGTCAACTTTAGGAAGTTTTCTCGCAGTCATTCCGTGGTTTGCAAAAAAAAAAAAAACTGTAAACCAGCATTTTAGCTCCGGGTGGCTTGCTCGTTGGTGGTGCGCTGAAACCTGAGTATTGTTGACTAGCGATCTGGTAACAGCAGCGCCAAAGAAAGTTTTGAACGCGTTGTCTTGAAATTGTCCAACTTTAACTTGGGAAACAGGGGAAATGTTTTATTGCCCGTTGAAAATTGTTTTCTTCTTCGTCATGTCCATCATCTTGTAAATTACTAGATTTTTCGCTGCGTTCTTTTTTCAGCATTATGGTTATACTTATTGCATACACCTACCGAAATCATTTGCCAAAAGTTTACGATTTTAATGCGGAAACTCCTATTTTTAGTCTTCTGTTTTGCTGATTTGCCCTCAAAAACACTTGACCGCAAGGTACGCGAAGACTTTCAAACGCAATTCACTGTCTGTTGCCGATCGCGTCCTTCGCAGACAAGCTTACACTGTCGCGCGGTTGGCACCGAAGTTCATCGCACTCCCCAACAGTGGCGCGTTTTGTTTCAGTCATCGTGGTTCGCGAGCAAGCCGAGCACCAAGAACGTGATCAAACCTTCTGTCAGAGGAAAAGGCTACGGCCGGCATAAGCGCTGACCGCGCCGGTCTGGTCGCACTGCTGCCCGTCGCTGGACAGGTTGCAAAGCGACGAGACGAAGACGGCGGGCGCCGGAAGCCACCCGAGAGCCGGTTGTTGGTCAGTTTTTCGGTTTGAGTCGCGAAGCGCTTCTGAGGTGTCACTTTGCCATTGCAGGATATTTTCTGTCGACTTGCCATTCGTCGCAATCGTCGATTGCTTTGCGACGCGGCACTTTGCTTTTCCTCAGTCTTGGGCGCGGAAACGTGTTCATGAAACGAACTCTGCCTTTCCTCGGTACTAGTAAGTAGTGGATTCTTATCATTCAAAGTTATCTCGGTGTGAAAAAGCAGCACTGGCTTTGCGTCCCAAGAAAAATTTTTCCTGATGCGTTGAAGTGACCAGTTAAATGTTTAATAACAGCGCGAAAGCATTCGTTTCACAAGCTTCGGTTTTAAGTACCGGGTGGTAAACATGACAAGTCGGAGAAAAAATAGCAAATTTCATGCTTCGTTTGTCATCATCACTTCTCTCATCCGCTACGTTATTTTACATTGCTTTTAATTGATTTTGCCTGCATCTCTCCTTGATCGCAAATACGATACGCGCTTTTTGGCCTTTTCTTGCGTTCGTCCTTACTGGCTTATGATTGGAACGGGTGTGCATGGCGACAAACATCAGAAAATTTAGTCGCAGAAACGTTTTGTTTCAAAAGTAAACAAGTGCATCACAGTCGTCGGTGCGCATCGACGGTTCTGCTCGTACGTTGTACAAGCGAATGACGGGAATGCACCGATATTTTGAGTGTTTCAAGTGTTGCGTAACTGCTCTACAAACCTTTTTCTCTTTTCCTTTGTCCTGCTGCAAAACTAGTGCAACAATAGCTACATGTTCGTTTCTATATTTTATTTTTTGTAGCATCGTAAAATGAAGTGACGTGTGGGTCTTGGGCACACGTGAGCAGCGCCGAAATTTGCGGTCCTGTTTTTATTTTGTTAACCATACGCAGAAGCCCCTGGTCAATGGAGGTCACGTGGTGCTCCACGTTTTTTGCGAGGCATGCTAACGGTAGTGGCAAAAAAACTGTCTCATTTAGTAGTGTTTTTTTTAGACAAGTGGATTTGGGTCGCCTCACAGTTTCAGCAGCGTCGTGTCAAATTGTCACTTAATCTGGTGTTTGGCCACTTTTAGTTATTTTTTCTTTTTGCATATTAACGTAGAGTCAACCAAGGAGGACACAAATGAATTTCCGGCGTATCAACTTACTCCAAAAAATAATTCCCCGCTATACGTTTCGTTAATTTAAAAATCGGTGAATCGCGCCAAAGGACAGGTGCAGTTTTATACAGGAGTCGATTTTGTAAATGCGCACAAATTATTATCAAAGCAAGCAAAAATGGTTAGCCAATATCATGCAATAATTCCCTGACTCCGTCAAGAATACGGGTTGTCCGAACAGGTTGAGGGTTGTGCCACTTGTTACGGAATCCCGGAAATTCGAGATGCGAAAACCAACATCTTGAAGTAGATTTAAGCTGACACGCCTCCGGCAAACATTCGCGGCACAGGGAAGTCCTAGACATTATCAGAGCACACACCTAGCTTACATTTGCTTGTGGTTTGTATAAGGGCTGCAGGCTCCGTGACTTCCGCTACTCACGACATTTCCCAACATCCACTCGCACTACTATCGCATTGTCTTCGTTGCGGATGTGGCCAATATGTGCGTTCGTAGCAAGATGGTGCATGAACGCGTCTATTTTTTAGTACAACCTGCGTAGTGAAAGCGTGCAATACAGCTGATGATATTTACCCCGTCACGCGTGGTGCTTTAACACACTAGTCGTCCGAGCACAGCAGTGGATCAGTTATCTGGAGCACTGCGCGTTGTCTTAAGCTTGATTTCTTCGACGAAGGCATCCTGGAAGCCATGATATCTGTTGCTTGTGGCGATTTTTTCGTTCGCAACATTTGCAGTTCAGCGCCATTGGTTCGAAAACAAAATCTTCTTGGCATTGGTTTCGAAAATATCCTAGCGCGACGTATGATAAGTGCAAACTTTAAATTTGCAACTACTGTAATTTAGAGCTCATCCTACATGGAATGGCTTTGACATCGAGTGAGCGCGCCAGCAACATGCTTCAACCAGGTCTGTGGAGCTGAAGCCATAAACTTTTGGATGGTGGTGCCGAAACACATGACTTGCCAAAAGCATTTTAACTTCACTGCAAAAAGGAATAACCTATATAGAAAACATTTAGCTACTAACAACCCAAATATTATAGACAATGCAAAACTTACAGAAATGAGCTTACACACCTAAGAGAAACTTCCAAACAAAATTATTAAGAACATGCATTTCAAAACTGCAATAATGACATAAAAAATAGGAAACTTGTCAATGAAATATCAATAATAAGCAAATCTCAACAAAATAAGGTTTTTGAAGACTCAGAATGTCAAAAAAAATGTGAATAGTTAAACAACTTCTCAGAAGTTGGGATTCTGCAAAAATGAAGCCACCCCCTGTCACCTACAAGCATTTTCTTAACATTTCTTCCTCTTCTGATGCATACAAAAATCCAAGGTCTCATTTAACAAAACCTTTGAAATGAAATTTAATATTGTTCTCCCAATGATATTCCATCAAAATTTCTGAAAATAGCCAGTTGCATTGTGCCAGAATGGTTGTCTAAATTCTTCAACAAACGCGCGACTATTGGTGAATTACCAGACCCCTGCAAAATTGCCCACATCACACCGATTCCTAAAGATCATAACCCAAGTTCCTCATCTGAATATAGACCAATCTCTGTTCTCCCAGTATTGTCAAAGTTAGTTGAAAAAGTTCTTTATCACAGAGTCTACTCTTATCTGACAACACAATCTAATTCACAAAAGACTACGGTTTTAGAGAGACTCGCTCAACTGAAGTAGCCACTACAAATATTTATGTTGAACTACTCAAAAACTTTGACAATGAATTAATAACATGTTCCTTATTTCTAGACCTATCAAAAGCATTTGACTGCTGTGACCATGAAATTTTACTTGATAAACTTTATCACAAGGTTATGAGAGGTGTTTCTCAAACTATTCTCAACTTTTTTTGCATAATAGAATGCAGTCCACTAAAATAGGAGCATTAAAATCTTCATACAAAAGGATATCTTGCGGAGTCCCTCAGGTTAGTGTTAATTCGCCTTTTCCTTATCTACGTTAACGATATCACAAAAGTTTCCTGTTTTCATACTACTTTATTTGCTGATGATACCAATCTTCATATGTAATACTCCTGTTTTAATGTTCTTCAGACAACTGTTAACCTTGAACAATGTAAAATTAACCACTGGATTAGAGCCAACAAACTTCCTTTTAACTACAATAAGACTAATTTTAAGTTATTAAATTCTCAAGAACTCAGTCCTACTTCATTCAAAGTTATTATAAATAGCCATAACATTTCGCCCAAAGATAACCTGAAATATCTGTGTTCTTGACAATAAGCTAAGCTGGCAACCTCATCTAAGAAAGGTGAAAACTCAACTAACAAGAACTTGTTGAGTTTTATGTAAACTTAAAACAATAAAAGTTGTCTATAACCAGGAATGTAATGCTAACAAAAAAGGTGTGGGAACGTACCCGAAAAACTAGCCATTTTGAAACAGCTTCAAACTCATTTCAAAGCAAAACATGAAAAAGGTGTGTTCCCAACCCACAACAGCCCTGTCTATAACTCATTAAATTGCTAAAAATTCGTTTCAATTTAGTGTTTTCGGTTGTTTTGGGGATTATTTCTAAGACCCACTTGTGACGTTTTGTTCCCCAAACCACAATGTCAGCTAGTCGCGATTTGAGCCTTTAGTTCGTAGTTTCGTACGCCTCGATCTTGAGGGTTTCGTCGGTCGACCAAACTGAGCCATACTCCAAAGCAGCGGTCATCCAATGTGTAGCAGCGTTATTGCGCCATGTATATCGCTGAGTACGTAAGACTAACAGCAATAGCAGAGTGAACCTGGTCGAGTGGGTAATTTCTATTGCTGTCGTGCCCAGGGTCGTTGTTCCAACTCTCTCTTTGGTCGGCTTAGGATGAAGCAGCATTATTGCTGCAGCACATGCAAGCAGGAACGTAACGCGTAACGAGGTTGGATGGCGCCCGGGGCAAGAAGTAAGTGTGGCGCCCCCATGTTCGAACCAGAGGTCTTTCAGAAGCAAATGTAGGCTATACTGTATTGAAGAAAGTATAGGCCTACTTGTGACATTGTTGGGTCTTTTTGGCACCCGGGGATGCAAATAAATATTCTGCTTTACATTACTTCTAACATGTCAACTTCTATTACTATAGGACATTTCGGTACACTGCTACTTCTTTATAGTCTGTTTTGTTAACCATTGTTTTTTGTCATGTGTCTTGTGCTTTTGACCACATCATTAGTCCAACATTCTCATGGTTACGGCATGGATTCGGAGTTGGGGTCGGATATTTTACCTCTGACCCCCACAACCCTGGTTATTAAGAATCAAATTTGAATACCAAATTTTCGGGTCTAGAAGAAGGGCAAAAATACCCAGCCTAACCACTAACTAGCTGCAAAGCAAAGATGCAGGGCAATTTGAAACTTCGCTGACAGTTGTGAAACAAACTGCTAGGATGCGGAAGTTATGAACTAATCAAATTTACCAACTACAAGGCAGTGATAGTGCTGACATTGTATGATAGATTCCACTGAAAGTTTCACCATGCTGACTGAATGCAGATCAAACGTCAAAGTCTTCGCTGTCTGTCAGACTTATTGTTATCAAGTTTGAAACTCAAGATGCCAATCACATGACAAATTTGACAGACCAATTGCAAACCAAGCAGAGTACCCAACTAGACGGCAGTGGTGGTCTGAGTCACATTATCAGACTCATCTCCTGTTCCAAAGTTTTTGAATCCGGGCCCAGGTCAGAAATTTTTCAAATTTGAGAATCTGAATCCTGATTAGACTCCGGTGTCAAGCGAAATTTCTGACTTCACACCATGTGGGCATGCACAGAGTAATATTGTGCATATCAAATACGCTTAGAAAACTGACGATTAGGGCTTAGGGTTTGTGTTTAGGTAAGTGTGTGGAGTTAGACTAAGTCCAATCTTTTTCAGGAGTTATACTTAGGCATACCATACGTCCCGTTTTAGCCGGGACAGTCCCGGTTTTAAGACTTTGTCTCGGTCGGTCAACAAAAAAGTCCCGGTTACGCATTCAGTCAGCCAGCGTAGTCCTACACCTGGTGCATCAGCTCTCGTTGAGAGAATTTGTTCTATCATGAATAACATGCAGTCTGATAACAGAAGCAGAATATGAAAGCACTTACTACCTATACACAGTAATCTCCGATTATTAAGCCCACCCCAAAATCGCGCGGTCCGGAATTACTCCATCTATACCTGTTATAAAAAGAAACGCTTTATAAACCAAAAACCCTGCTTAATAATCCCAAATTTTTAATACATTTGCTTAAAATTGGGTGAACGTCGAAGTCACACTTTTTTGTCTTGCTTACGACGGTTTCGCACTTTAAGCTGCTGACATACTGTAGTTCATAATTCAACTTTTTCGTCACAGATCGCTTATTTGTGCCGTAATCGATATGCAAGACAACTGGTGCTTTGTAGTTGTAGAATTTATTTTCAAAATGGCGAAGAGATGTGCAGACTTAGCCTTTTTTAAGAAACTTGAAATTTTATAAAATTACCTAGCACTGCCAACATGCAGCCACGGTATTGCCGCCGAACAACTCAACATCTCTCGTGGCTGCCTACTAAATATCCTATGCAACGAAAAAGCTCTTCGAAGTGAAGCATTATTGTCGTTGTTAGAAGGAAGAGACCAGAAAAGGCAACGCCATGGAAAAGACTAGGAAGTGGAAGAAGGGTTGAGCAACTTTTAGCGATAGCACAGTCGGCCATGCTCATGTACGTCCATGAGAGTGGCGAAAATTGGTCCCCCTAGGTCCACTCCACTCGCTTAATAAGCCCAAAATCGTCCGGCCCCCAGGTGGGCTTAATAAGTGTGGACTACTGCCAGAGCCGGATTAAAGGGTAGGGGAGCCCGGGGCAATTTTTAGTGGAGGGCCCCTATGACGTAATTCATGACGTCATCGTTTGTAAAAGTTATGTTTTCGCTGATTAGCAAGGTTCCCGTTTGGTT
>Ga0210059_1011523_pt1 | contig 13501 bp, 9 predicted proteins | sample Ectturendosymbi2_FD_188042 | JGI IMG/M metagenome (GOLD analysis project Ga0210059, IMG submission 188042) | Ecteinascidia turbinata endosymbiont from Florida, USA - Sample 2 (SPAdes) (version 2) | ecosystem: Host-associated > Tunicates > Ascidians > Unclassified | place: Key West, Florida...
GGTTGGACAAAGCCGGACTAAACAAAGGAACGAGTATTGTTAAGCCCAAGTAATAATTTGTCCTTATTTTGGCCTTAAATGAACTTCGCTGAAAGAAGTGTTCTGACAGTATTCATTACGAGAGTCATTATAATTGGAGAAGTTCTGCGATAGTTCTTTCTGTAGTTGCTGCAAATTATTTAGTTTCAAAATACCGGCTTCAGGCACCGATTTTTAATATACTGCTTCTTACAGGCCTCTGTTGAATTTGCAGTAAAATACCAGCCAGGCTGGTGAAATACCGGTCATCTGGGAAACCTACTCAGGAAACTATGTATATTATTGCATTATTCAGTTTTCGGATAAAATTTAAAAAGACTTAAAACACAATTATCAACCTAATTCCCTCAGTAGATGATTTTTTCGAAGCGTTGTGTCGAGAAGTCCTATCGAAATATGCATATTTTGTGTATATTTTGAGGGGGGAACAGCCACGATGGCAGTGGGTTCCTAACGTTTGATAACAAAAGCTGTGCTGTTGCACAACAGCTGCTCTCCAATGCCATATCTGCATAAACAACACGTCTGGTATTTTGATGGACGAGCAAGCTTCGTAGCTGCGTCCCATGAGAGAATTCGCTGATAAGAAAAGTTGAGTCGAAGCATGGTTCATAGTGAACCTCGGTTGCATTGTAAAAGGAATTTTTCCATTTTTGCAGGAGCCACCTTGTGGACCTCCCACGGAAAATCTGTTTCTGAAAAAAAAAATAAATAAATAAATTCGAAATACAAGTTTGTTTCTTCGGATCAGATGAGCTTGAAAATATTTGTTGAGTTGTTGAAAAATGCGCTTGTGCTCCTGAAACGTTAATGGTGATTTTGGCAGTTGTTACCCACATAGTTAGGTTTTCAGGCTACCTGAGCGAGGTATCAAATTTCAAAATACAAGTGGGGAGAAGACCCCTCCTGCACCCCATTCCGACGCCCATGATTAAGATCTATTCCGACGCCCATGATTAAGATCTCGCCGTCTGTCAGCTACACGCTATGTCGTCCTGGAATAATGAGCCTGAATTATAACAATACAAAATAATGGAAGTAATACGGGACTGTAACAATAAGAATATCGGTTGTACTTTGTTGGAATTTCAACTCAAAAGTATTTAGAGCAGGGCAGATGTTTACGAGGCTGACCTAATCTCAGCATCAATGGGCTGCGCTGATTTTTCTAGCGGTGGCGTGTTTCTACGATAAGGTCGATGGAAACTATAGTAGAAACCGGATAGGAATCATAACGGAGATAATGTGAACTTCACAAAACTCTGTCTGTGTTTCGGTTTTGCTGATGTGACACGCAATGTTGACATGCGCAGTTCTAAAAATCCGAGCCTTTAGCAAGCTATTGAGGCTGTTGCTCGCGACCACACAGTTACTCCTCCGCGACTCACTTAGCGGTCGCGACCAACCGGTTGGGAACCATTGTCTTAGAACTTTCTGTAATATTTACAGATCTGTGCTGCAGCTGGTGCTTCCTTTGGCTTTATCTCACAAATTCACTCTGTGTAGTTCTGTTCAACTGTGTTCGAGCATATTCTAAAACTCCGTTGTCATTTTTATAACTTAAACGATAAACGCTCTATACTGAAAAGAATTTCTTGTGTTTCTACACGTGCTGTTAAAACGTTAGATCATTGGGGAAAATGGTAAAGTTAATACATTGGCAAACTGCAAGAACGTTCTGGAACACCCAGTATTATGTACTTCAACCGAAAGTTTCAAGTGGTTTTGTTGGAGTTGCTGGTGATCTTCTTGAGGAACATTTGATGGTTTATATATTCATAAATTCATGCCGCATTTCGGGTAGATCACCGTACGTTTTGTCAAAATTGTAATTCGATAAACTTCCTCTCCAAAAGTAAAACTCTAGCAATACGTAACGCTAGTTTATCAGTAACGCTAGTTGTAAGCTAAATAATGCTGCTAGCATTACAAGGGTGTATTAAGGCGTAAAATTGGCTCTTGCCAATTATTTACGGAACAAATGAAATTTAAACTGTGTTTTCCAATCTTTATTTGGTCATGCCCCACCTTATCATCACCATAGTAATGATGTAGCCCAGAAAAAATACAAAGTTAATAAGAAAAAGGTACTCTTATTTAAGGGAAGAAAACCTTTATCTGCCAATAATGTAATTTTCAAATTACCCCTTCAATTTGAAATTGCCCTACTGTGAGGCGTAAGCCTCACCTTGGGAATCACTGACAAATTCTTATCTCTGATCAGAAAAACTAGCTTGTATGCAACATTTGCAAACAAAGATCATCCTTGAAATTTCAAAAACACTGTGAAAAAAATAAGAATCGATTTGTTATGCAGCTATGACGCTTTCGATCCAGGAAGACTTAAGTTCTTTCGTGGATCGTTCTTCATTTCGACTCTCCTGCACCTCTGCAAGTGTTATCTTCCAATGAATTTCATATTCGATATGGAAATGAGATGTCCAGAAAAATATTCCTATATTTCTTTAGCGTGTTTTTTGTGTCGTTATTTTCAATGCCTTGACTTTTTATTAGAATCGGATGAATGTCTTTCTGAACCTTGTCAAAATGGAGGTACTTGCGTCGACAATGTCAACTCATTTTCGTGTGTGTGTCCGCCTGGGCTTACGGGCAACAACTGTGAGATTATTGACGATCATTGCGTCCACTTACGTCCTTGTCAAAACGGTGCTACGTGTCTGAGGAGAAGTGGCACCTACCAGTGCCAGTGCACAGATGGTTACTCGGGCAGGGATTGCGAAGAAGGTTTGATGAGTAGTAGTGCGGAAAAGATGAAAATAGCAAGTGCTTGGCGTATTGTTAAAGATAGTCTCAACAGAATAGCTCTGTTCAAACAATGTTTAGCCACAGAAAGAAGAAAGTGGCGGTTTTTACCTGATTTCAGAATCCTTAAATTCAGCTGAAAGTGATTTACGTAATCTGTAAAACGTAATGACTTCTATTGTAAGGAATTTGCAAATTTAATGAAACTCAATAATTATTTGCTGATCCTGTCATTGATCAACTTCTTCTTTCTTAATTAAACTACTGTATCTTAGTGCATCAAAGAAGAAAAACGTACTCAAAAATGTGGAAGCAAGAAATCGCCTACATGAAAGTGCAAATATATTGTAACAAAATTGTCCAAATTTTGGCAATCGGAAAAAGGGTTTGAAAATATGCGCTTCCATAAAAAACGAGCTTGAAAATTGAAAAAATGTGTTGGTGAAGATTTCTGCAAACTTTTGGCCTGAATTACTGATCTCCACTTGACAAAATTCACGATCTTTAAAACACATCTGGTATGGCTGTCAAGTGTAACGTACAGTACAAAATTTTTGAAAAGACTGAACCGGCAAACGTTGCCAAAGAAAGTGTCATATTGGTCATTGTGATTCAAGGAAGTTTTATTTTGTTTTGTTTTGTTTCATTTTCTTTGAGAACGTTTGCTGCTTGAGCGCTTTTGAAAAATATATACCTTTGAAACATAACGACCGTTGAAAACTTTGTTTTCAAAGAAACTAGGTTTGCCCTTTTCCAATATTGCAGAAACCGATGAATGCTCATCCACACCTTGTTTGAACGGAGGAAGTTGTTTAGACTACATCGCTACTTTTTCTTGCATTTGCAGCAAGGATTATACCGGAAGTCGGTGTGAAACCCTTATAACAAGTAAGTTAGAAACTGACCTGCGCTATTTTAATATCTTTCTCAGCGAATCCAGATTTTAAGAGGGTGAAAGTGTTGGTACGATGTAAGCATTTTATAGCATTAAATTAACATGTTTTCGAAATGCGCACCTCAAAACTTCTTATTCTTCGGACAATACCGAGAAAAACATCAATGTTGCACGAAAGGTCCTTATGTCTTCTGTGAAACATCAACCAGAAAAGCTGACATTGTGATTAGTGGAAAAAACTTTAAATCCAGCAGCAACTCGTGAAACTTCAATAAATGTCGCAAATGCTGTACCTTTTTCTCATAAACATTGTTATGTGAAGTGGCAGATTACAAGGTACACTTTGCCAAACACACATTCAAAATATCACAAAATTAGACTTCTTTTTTATCAAAACAGCAACAACACAATCCACGACCACATTACTCTTCATTGCGACAACAAGTGTTGGTGGAACAAGTGCTGGAAGTTCCCTGTGTTCTGCTTCATCCGAACTTCATTGTTTCAACGGCGGAAGTTGTGTCGTTCTTAACCACTCTCTCGAAGTGTGCCTATGCCCGGATGATTATTCTGGAGAAAGATGCGAAAAAAAGAAAAAAGGTAATGTTTGCATTGCAAAGAAATGTTTTCCACTTTGAAATAACATGCAAAATTTTTCCTGAAAAGAAATAAATTTTGTAGAATAATTTTATTAACAATTAAAGGAACAGCTAACATCACAATAACATCTCGTGTTCGCTCTGACGAAGATAGTTGTACTAACTGTCGAAACGTTGGCCAGTTTTTGACCTGTTTTTATGTTTCACCGCCAGTAGAGCCTGATTAACGTTTCGTTTGTCGAAGTCCTGGCGTCTCCGAAACAGAAACATCACAGTATCTATGTTAAAAACGCTAATGAAATGTGAAAGCAAAATGCAAATGCAAAACATGTTGGCATTCTGTATATGAGGGAGATTAAGCCAGTGGGACCTTAACTAATGCTTTGTCATTTGTTTTGAACTTTTATTTCCCACAAAAGCACAAAGCACCTTGACTTGTTACAATTGTCTCTGTTTGATCATTGACAAACGTATGGTAAGGTTGATGATCATTTTTATTACGTCAGTCGAAATTCACTGCATCAGCTATATGGCATCAATCAAAACGTCTTGGCTTTGATGAAATAGTGATGTTACAATTAATAAGCTGGATATCTCGTCGTCTTCCTATAAATACTCAACTCGCGTTATCTTCAAACAAAACTTTTAAGTAAATCCAGACCAATTTGCGTTGTCATGTGGATTGTGCAGACTTTTTTAAGGTTAACAACTTTTTAAGGTTTTTGTTGTCTTTCATAAATTTTGTGCAAAGCATTTAAACAACGTTTAGTCTGAGAGGCATTTCCATAAAGTATTTCAGAGTTTTTACCTGTTTAGTATTTTGTGGTGCATGCAAATCCATAATCCAACGTTCTGTAAACAAGCAAATTTAAAGAACCCTCGCAGTGAGCGCTCATATGTAATGAAAAAGTGAGCTAAAGTTTTGAAAGGCATCTTTAAAAAACTGTTAGACAAGTTACGATAAACCTTTGATAAAAATAGTCATGTTTAGCAGCTGTTGCAGTGGAACGATTTCCACCCAATGAACTTTTCGGGTATTGTGCTGGGTTGATTCTTCATGTGTTAGCTACTTCACGGATTACGAATTCATTCCTCAAACTTCCTCAAAAACATTTTGCTAAGAATCCATAGAAAAGAATAAAAGAATAACTAGTCCTTTGAGATAGCATAAGCATTTTGTATCACTTTTCGTTGTTTAATTTCTTATGCTAACGTAAGTCATTTTAGGTATTTTTCACCAACATGTCTCATGGAAAGAAGTATGTTGTTTTTAAAGCGATATTTAGATTACAATGCAAAAGTTCAAAGTAGGAATTTACCTTTGTATTTTTGATTGCCAGTATCTTCAACTATTTTCTTGACGGTACTTACTTATCTTAATTTTTGAGCGATTTTATTTCCTTAGAATCCAGGATATACTTTTACGCAATGGTTGGAACTGCAATCGCCGCTTTTCTCTGCATCCTTTTCCTAGCATCCATTTTATGCTATGTGCTGAGCAAGCGAAAATTAAATGATATTGGCAACAATATGCATTTAGAGCCAAGAGGTATATACAAATTATATAAGTCTCTGTGAAACGCCGTTGAAGTGAGAGGAACTTTTGTTTGCTCGTCATTAGCTCATTCACTTCCCTGGTGTCCTTTCTGTTGTAAGCACATGGGCGAACCTGCGTACAGCGAGAAAAAATACACATTTTATTGATAATTATCTCATAAACGTTATTGTTTCAAGTTGAAATAATCATCAAGGTATTGGAGAGAAAAAGGATTGCTGCGAGTAGTTCAAAACTAAGAAAAATGTGAAAACTGTTAATTTAATTTCTGAAATATGTACAATTCGCTTCATCAATTTCACGAATTCTTAAAAAATTTTCAATTCGTGCCTTTTGCCCTAATATTTCACCCATGTTTATGGCAGTGCATGTGCAGCGTTTAGTCGTACTCCCAATTTTATCTAAAAAGCGAACATTTGAGATATTTTCAACACTTGAAACGTTTGCACAACTGCGACACATATTTTTAACTCTCAGATACCGCAGCAAACATCCATGAGGCATCTTTGACAAACAGCAGACCCCATGTGAAAGACGCTTGGTCCGAAAACCCCAACAAATATCCAACGTCCGATGACATCCAACAACGAATGAAGCAAGGAACCTTACCAGCAGACCATGCCTTTCCGCATATGACATCGGACCTTCCATTTGTTTACGGATATCATCCTCACTTTATAAGTGGTTATCCAATGAACCAAAGACCTTTCCCCACTGAAACACCAGTCGACAACCATCAACGGTATTTTTGTGCAGTTTGAATGTTTGAAACAACCATTCGTTGTCGAAGGTTGTGCAGTTATGTTCACTGATGGACTTGCGGAAAAATTTAAATTCAATCAAGTAAAGTTTTCTGGAAGCTAAGTGTGCCCTTCATAGAATGCATGCTGGCAAAATCGTGATACAGTATGAGAGCAGACGTTCAATCGTATCAATGAAGCACTGTTCACTTGGTATAGCCTAATACTAAGAGTCTAAGCTCTCTTGTGATGTTTTAGAGCTGCAACCGTAAAACCTGAAAATTCAGCAAACAACATGACTGCTGCATACCGGGTTTTAAAAGCTCTGGAAGAAAACGAAAGAGGTTGGTTTGTTGTGAAAAGGTTGTTTTGTTGCGCACGACATCGAGTGACAGGAAACAATAGTTTTCTAAAAATTACGTGCAAAGGTTTCGTAAGTTTATTAGGCGGCATGGGGACAAAAACTCTTGGCATGTAAATCAATGAATTGGGTGGTTAAGCAAACATAAGTTGAGTCGAACGTAAGGGTTTGACAATTGATGTAATGTGAAGATTGGCTGTTTCGAAGACAATATCCATTAATGGTCTGCGAAAAATGTGCTTGTTTCATTGAAACTCTGGTCAACACAACATTGTCTCATAGATTTTGTGTAAACATTGCTTTGGTGATGGAAATATTTCACAACGCTTAATATTGAAAAGATTTTGCAAACGCTGTACATCGAATTCAAATGGCTGTATTGCTCGTCCACCACAAAAATCAAGGAAATTTAAATATTTCACATTTGTAAGCACCAACCAAACAAACACATAGTCAGTCAAATAGTTGCGGCAATGCTGTGCCAGCCCATATGATAGAAACCAAATTTGAAGCCTTTATGAGAATGTCATGAGCAGTAACGGCCGATGCAAATAGAAAATTCAAATATCGCGCAGCCCAGCGATGCTTTGTGATGGAGATAACAAGGAAGTCAGCAAAAGCATTTAGCATTATTTCCCAGATTTTTTGCAAAAGCTGTTATTTATCAAGAAAAAGCACATGCAGCGGCACACACCAGCAGCACCTTCTCATTTCCTGTGACAATCATCAAATGTTTCCGGAATAAAAAACACTAAAACGTTGAAACGTCACCGCAGCTCGATATTTCTGTGTAAAAAAATATGTATAATTTTTGAATGTGTTGATTCTGAAACATGCAGCGCATGGTGTAAAATGTCAATATATTTTTCAAAAGTGGAAACATTTTTCTCATATATTTTAACCCAGCGTTTGCAATGCATAACTTCTACAGAAAATTTAAGCACAATTTATCGGAAGTGTTTACGTAAGCAAACTAATTTTGCAAACATAGGTAACTCATAGAAAGCCACAACAGCAACAACAACGCAATGTTTTGTCAGAAAAAAGACGAACGCAACAAAACTTACAGAAACCATTGTTCATTGACCTGACTGAGATTTTGCAAGGCGCCGTAGAATGGAAATAAGCATTTTGCCCATTTTTGAAAGGACAAAAATTTCATAGACAAAAATATGGAAAGTCTTTAAACAAAAATAACTGTTTTACAAAATATTTATCAAAACCACTAGCGCCCACATATGTACTTAAGTCTCCTTTGCATCAACTTCAGGCTATTGAAAAACTTTTGCACTAGAAAATTCGTTAATTTGTTTCGTTTTTGTTGTGTGGGCATAAGCTTGCCATATATGTCATCTATAGATGGCACAAATTGTTCTCCTTTATCAAGGAATACATTCCGTAATGGAAATCAATTATATTCGCAGGTTTTCAGCAACCTTCGTCAAACCTTTCCCCGGCAAAAAATGTGACAATTGCTCCAGCAACAGCTACAGCTCTCATTGACTACCTTTCATCAGCCTTAAAGAATAATGATCAGTCGCAAATACCATCTAAGAAACACAATAAACGTCATGTCAGGTTTGTGGAAGATGAACATAACCACAGACACAAACAAGGTTTGACTACTACTAGACAGCGCCTTCCAAGCAAACCAGCAAAAACCAACAGGTCCAGACCAGCGATGGATGGAGCAAGACACAGGTATCGTTACGAGGGCAGCGAAAATAGCGACGAAGACGTGGAACTGAGAATGAAAAACTTGCGAGTGTACAATTACTTTGATCAATTTGCAGCGGACAAAAGTGGCCGGGCAGTGATGCGTCTAACCAGAGAAAACGCTTTTCTTTTTGAATAAGAAACTGATGGTTTTGCAATCCACGCCCTTGTGTTTGAATAAACTATTTCTTATTCTTGCATTCAACAAAAGAATGTGAAAGTCCACCTTGACAAGAGTAGCTTCATTAACTGAGAGGCCTAACTCCTGGCAAAGAATTAAAATCTTTTGATGATGTTTTTCAACATGCTCACGATTAAAATAATGCACAGCATATTATATAGGCTTTGCGCTGAAACGTTTTGCATTATATTGTTTTTTATTTTTGACATTTTGTGGTTGTGCTGGCATATCCTCAGGTACGAGGAGATAAAAACATTTCATGCAGTTCTTATTAGGGTTTTTGCTGAATTAGGTTTTTTATTGTTTTTCAGGCAAAGTTAATATTTGTGGTGTTGGTCAAATGGTTTCTATCTCGTGTTCGAATATGTCTGGTTTTGTAAATCGAGAATTCCTGTTGTAGTCTTGTTTTCTACCATCAATAAAGTAACGGAAAATATTTTGAAACATTGAACGCATTTCACGTTAAATTTAATTGTGTGATCCAATGCATCATGACGGAAGAGTAAAGTCAGTTTTCACGCATACTGTAGGTGTGCTTTTTTATTAATAAGGCGAGGAGAGTGCAGGCTACTTTGCAATTAATATTGCTTGCGTTATTCGATATGCAATTTTTCGTAGCCATTTAGCGTCAAACTCTACAACTTCGTAGCATTTTCATTTCGACTACTGTAGCTTCTAAAATAAAGATAACAACAGGCAAGGAAGACAAACCTATTTGGTATTTCCTGGACAGCGAATAGAACGGACAATTGCGTGACCACAGAAAGTCTTAATACGTCCTTGCATGGAGTTGAAAAAAGTAACAACATGATATGAATGGATGTCCTTGAATAGATAGCTGTAGTGGTCACACAAGTGCCACTACATGGAATTCGGCTAAGTCAGAGGGAACTGCATCAGATGAATGTGCCTGATGTGAAAGTCGAAACTCAAAATGCCTCGATCAGAAATGACGAGGGAAGCGCTTCTTTGGTCAAATCGGTTAAGGCGCAGATAGCGAGCAATTGGCTTTAATCACTTCCTCGGTCGGAAGTTCGAACGGCAAGCGGGGCAGACCGGGTGTTCCGCTTCATAGCGCACATTCACAAACAAAATCGTATTGACTGTTATAACGAATAGCGATGGAAAATGTGGTTTTGAGGTTTAATGAAACAATGCTATAATAAGACAACTCTACCAACAAGTCGAGTTAAAACGGAATTTTTTGTAGAGAGGATAAAAAAGTTGGTTAATCTGAAAGACTTATCTTCTGTAATCTCTTTCCAAGCTTATTTTCTCTGTAAGCGAAGTTAAGTGGTTCATCGGTCGTTTTACAGAAAGAAACCTATTGCAGAAGGCAGCGCAAGAATTCTGTTTGAAACTGTAGCGGGAAAAGGCACCCGACCTCTTCCACAAATAAAAATAGGCGTTTAACCCGAGTCGAGAATTGACCGCTGTTAGTCAAAGTAGATATAAAACTGCAAGTGTTTTGTCAAACAAAATATTTTACAGTGAACATTTTCTTGAAGGTGATCCAAACATAATGGTTTGGTGCAAACACTTCCGCCGAGTCACTGGGGCTCATAAGCCAGTTTGATGTAAACGGACAATTTACTTGGAGTATTGTGTTTCAAAAATGCTTCAAAACATGGCAAACGTTGTCAATAATCCTGGCCCTTACCCTCAGAACTGTTTCCAAGTTAGTAACATGACTTCAATACAATCAGCTTCACCATCTAGCAACGGTCAATTTATTGGGTGCACAAACATAAATAGCGGTAATCTCAAGTGAAGTATTCCTGCAAATACTGTAGCAGGTCAAGGAGAGAAAGCAAAGAGATAGTGGGTTTCTTATTACAACAGTTTTGGTCACAAAGGACATCATTTCCCGCATGGGGGCGGATGAGCTGCTCATCTTAGACAGATGAGCTTGCTCATCTTGAGAAAAGTTTAAGCGTCTCCTACAACCTCTCCTTTTCAGGTGTAGTGATCGCCGCGGGGCCTCTTTCTGGTGCTCCAGCAAGCAGGTCACTTGCACATGGCCTCTCCTACGCAAATGTCCCCGTAGCAACGCCTTCACGTGGTGCCCCTGTTCTTGAACAAAAGTTGCTATACGACGTGGGGCGTCCGAGTACTCAGCGGTATATCTGAGCAACTACTTGGGTTTGCATGACCCTCAGCCTTGGTCAGCGGCATGCCTATGAAAAGGACACTCTGCTTCAAACCATGCGCTTGCCTCTTGGCGAATCAGGCGTATGAGGATCCAGAATCCCACCGGCTGTGAAGGCAAGGTGGCGACGTGTTGGGACCACGCGAATACGGGCTTCCAAACATGGGAGTTTCTGAAAGGTTCCTGCAACCTCTCTGCAGCTCAGTTGTTTTGGGCCCACCCATGCCACTGATCATGCATGCAAGTGGGCCAAGATGGGGGATCAAAAGCTGAGAATCTTTCTTCCACCTTAATTATCAGTTGCGCAAGTTCTGCTCAACGAAATTTTCCCCTTTTATCCCGAAAGACCAGCGGCGAGGATCTAGCAGGTGTCGGGGGCAGGTCTTGGATGAGTCTGGGAGCCTCTAGTCTGTTACTTCCACGTAGGCGGCACAGGTCAGATGGTCGCTGGAGCTTGGGACAGGAACAGCAAGCTCCTTCGGCAGATTCCTGGGTGACTGAGCAGCCCTATTTAGGATCCAAACTGCTCACCACAGCAAGAGGAGGGGCCTAGAAAAGGTGGCCCGAAAATTGTCTGTTACATTGTTGACCCGAACGGTAGACTGCGACCGTTAGGGCATCCCTCCCAGCAGTCGACAACGCAAGCAATTAGTAAAATCTCGACACATCAAAGTTGCTACTTGGAATGTACGAACCCTGATGGATGCAGAAAACTCTAGCCGTCCTCGTCGACGAACTGCTCTCATAGCTTCCGAACTGTCGCGTTACAACATTGATATTGCAGCATTGAGCGAGACTAGGCTCGCAGATGAAGGCTCAGTGAATGAGATGGCCAGTGACTATACTTTTGTCTGGAAGGGGCTTCCAGCGAATTCCCGGCGTATTCACTGTGTCGGGTTTGCCATTCGCACCAAACTGCTTCAGGCTGTACCTCCGGTAGCGATCTCAGAACGTGTGATGACTCTGAGAATTCCCCTCGCAAAACATCGATATGCCACTTTCATCAGCACGTACCATCCAACACTACTATCTGACGATGAGACTAAAGATCACTACTATGCGATGCTGCGATCCACGGTAACGCCGGTACCTCGCAGGGACAAGCTCATTTTACTTGGAGATCTCAATGCAAGAATTGGCTCTAATTCTAAGATTTGGGGAAATGTCATGGGCAAGCTCGGCATAGGTAACATCAACAGCAATGGTCATAGGCTTCTTAGTCTCTGCTCGGAGTCTGGTCTCTTTATGACCATCACATTATTCCAGCTGAAGCACAAACATAAAACAACATGGATGCACCCCCGGTCCAAGCACTGGCATCTGCTAGACTACATTCTTGTCAAAGCGGTCGACCCCCAAGATGTTCAGATCACCAGAGTGATGTGTTGCGCTGAGTGTTGGACTGATCACCGCCTCGTCCGCACTTCGCTCCGCATACGCATTCGCCCCCCAGCCCGAAAACAGAAACCTCAGCGTCGACTTAACGTCAGCGGCTTGGGCCGAAGAGCAGACCTGTCCAGCCTACGTGCAGTCATATCGTCTAATCTTGCACAGGTCTCAGATTGTTCACCTCTGCCGGTTCAAAGCAACTCGTATGCTACAAAATAGTGGGACACACTGAGCAAGGCTCATCTGCGCTGGAGGCTGTCATGGATGCTGCTGTAGATACGCTTAGTTACAGCACCAGAAAACATCAAGACTGGTTTGACAGCAATGATGCTGAAATACAAACGCTGCTTAACGAGCGGAACGCAGCATTTGCCGCTAAAATCCGAAACCCCAATTCAGTTGAACTCCAGCGCAGATAGGCCTTGCAGCGTTCAAACTGCAAAAACGACTGCGCGAAGTGGAGAACATATGTTGGCTCTCCAAGGCTACCGAAATACAAAACTATGCGGATGCAAATATGGCGCATCAGTTTTATGAGGCAATAAAGGTTGTTTACGGTCCGAAATCCCATTCCACGCACCTTGTGCGCACAATGGATGGGATCACCCTTATTAAAGAAAAGAAGGACATCATTTCTCGCTGGGTGGAACACCTCCAGGAGCTGCTAAATCAGGACAATCCTGTGGATCAATCCATAGCTGATGAGCTGCCGGAACTTCCCATCATATCAGAACTTGATACTATTCCTTCCATAGAAGAAATGGTGACCGTTCAAAACAGACCTGCTCATAACAGACCGCTCAAAACAGACCGCTCAAAACAGACCATTCAAAATAGACCACGTTCATAACAGACCCGGTCATAACAGACCCGTTCATAACAGACCCATTAATAACAGACCATGTTACGGCAAGATTGTGATGCTTCATTGACAACGTCACTCGCCCCGCAGTGGCGGGCATTCCCAAGTCACCTAATTATGGCGCGCCTGCGGCTCCTGCATGTTTTTAAGTGGCGGAATTGCAAGCGTGGCGGCAGTGTCAGTAATCGTGGTGTTGTGTGTCTTAACGTTTGTTGCGGCCAGCTGGACGGTGGTGAAATCGGTTTTTAACCG
>Ga0210059_1011525_pt1 | contig 13499 bp, 8 predicted proteins | sample Ectturendosymbi2_FD_188042 | JGI IMG/M metagenome (GOLD analysis project Ga0210059, IMG submission 188042) | Ecteinascidia turbinata endosymbiont from Florida, USA - Sample 2 (SPAdes) (version 2) | ecosystem: Host-associated > Tunicates > Ascidians > Unclassified | place: Key West, Florida...
ATTACTTTTCTTGGGTTGAAACTTTGTTTTATCCTTTAAAATGGTACCCATCTTTTTGATGTAATCCTTTTTGTCTAAAACCACTACACCATTTCCCTTATCAGGTTTACAAATAACAATAGAGGTATCCTGGCTAAGAGCACGAAGAGTTTCTTTTTCTTTTCTAGTGAGTACCATTTCGTCTTGCTTTTTTTTATAGAAAAAACTAGACTAAAGTTTACTGTACTGATTGATCAGAAGTCTCTTAAGTTCAATCCTGTGCTGTTGTTGCAGGAACGGGCAACATTCCTGGTAAAGCTTTTCAAGATTCGCGCGTACTTGTAAAAAATTGAACTTTCCAGGCAGAATTCCAAATCCTAATCCCTTGTTAAGCAAGTCTATTTCATTATTAACAAGTTTCTTACTTGAAAGATTGGTGACAACGCTAAGGTTATTTTCAACATTCTGCCAATTTAAGCCTAAACGACAGAGTTTCTGCTTGTGCTTGTTGCTTGGTCGAACTCATCTTTTTCACAGGCACGAAGAAACCTTCTTACGTATAATTTTGAAACTAGACCAAGATCTTGTTCAAAATCTTCCCTTCTCTGCAGGTAGGTTGCTTCTATCTGACAAATATTTCTATGGTGTTGTTTAATTTCACGTATGAGAAAATTTTGGCATAAAGACTTAACTCTTCGCAGTCCTTGCAAGTCAGTTCTGTGCAACTTGAACCTCAGAAAAACTGGCGTTAGATGGTATATCACGCATTTCTTCAAGAACTCTACATCAGCTATTATCAGTGGTATCAGTGTGGTTTTTACATTAGTGGTTATATATCAGTGGTTGTTTTAGTGGTTGTTTTATCAGTGGTTGTTTTATACATCAGTGGTTGTTTTATGGCACAGTTTTATGGTATTGGTAGGGCTGTTACTTTTATTAAGATTTGGTTTTAATATTCTCTGCATAACTTTTGGCCCTGCATTTGCTTTCAGCAATTTTGATGTGGCTGGCTGTCTTGGGTTTGCGTTTGACGTCTTTTGCGTCACAGCATTGTCTCTTCTTGCGTCACAAAGCCTTATGGTTTTGAATTGCTGACATTGCCAAGTGTTGCTTTATTTTCTGACTGAAGATAGATTAAGAATAATCCGAAACGTCTCGAAATAAAACATGTATAGTTTTTTGAAGGCTTTTTTAGTGTTGATGAAACTGTTGTGGTATCATTGCTCACAATAATATGTTTGTTTTTACAACTCTGACTGTGTCATACATCTGTTAATAAGACCTGCTACTAATGAATATGTCTTTTATAAGGCACACAATTTTTGTGATAAAGGCATCAATATTGTTATTATATTTACTTGAGTTGTTATATACTTCTACCTATTACAGTAGTAGGCTATACAATTAAATGAAATTATCTAAACTCACTAAAGTAATGCTTATACTGTGGACTACTGTAATACTTAATAAAAGTAACAGCCCTACCAATACCATAAAACTGTGAAGGTCTACTTCTTTTGAAACTGGTGAAATACTGAGCTGCTTATGCTGAGAAGAAACAAACCAGGAATTAAAAAAATTACGTGTGAAAACTGCACAGCAATTGCTTTACCGAAATTTCTAGTTTTAGCCATTCCTATTTAAGTAAATTCCAGCCTAAGTAATGGCTTACAGTTGGTTTCATAAAAACAAAGGTTATTGGCAACTACAAGTTGTTTCATATGTTGCAAATTGAATAAGTCCTTCACATGCTGTTTTTTTATTTGAAATTCATTTGGCTGTATTTTCAAAAACAGAGTAAGGATACTAAAAAATTATTTTTTTTATTAAGCATTTAGTTAATTAAGCACCATATTGTGTATCTATATTTTTGACTTATGGAAATTATGTCACCATGCCTCAAGTGGCAAACTTTGAAAAAAGAGAACTCTTGCTGAACTTGATTGCACTTGGATTTCACCCACAGTCTCAAGAGGCTAAGCATCGGTAAAAATTAATATGTTTGTTTTATTACAATTTAATAAACTTATTCTTTGTTTATATAACTGTTTTTAATTTGCTGTAATTTTTTGTGACTAGATGAAAAAGTTGTGTAACTTTTTTTTACTATTGCAAGCAAAATAGCCACAATAATCGAAAACATTATTCGAATACATTATTTTATGAATAAAATAAGGTTTTCAATTATTGTGGCTGTTTTGTTTACAATAAGAATCTACAGCAACTCCATGCATTTTTTTAACTAAATGACTTATGACTGTCCACACTTCATTTAATGATTTTCCCATTAGCATGATAATCAGCGTATACTTTAGATCAGTGGTTTTTAACATTTTTTGTCTGCGACCCATTATAGCAACTTCCTATGATCCAACGACCCCCATCTAAAGCTCTAACAAAGTAAATGTAATGCAGCAGTGTACATAAAATATCCACTCGTGACCCCTCAAAATGGTTCACAACCCTTCTGGTAGTCGTGACCCCCAGGTTGAAAACCACTGCTTTAAATAACTGTTTTAATAGATGTTTTTAACTTTTGACAAGCAACATGCTTAGCTTTGTATGCTTGGTATTTTATCATGCCTAGCATAATTTTGTTCTGTTATTCTACATTTTTGTTTTCAAGTATTTAGTAGTTTTGTTGTAAGTCATTTCAGTTTTAAAAGTTTTTACCTCAAAGTTTGTAAGGTAGTTGACTACATTTTCAATGAATCGTAACATACAATATAAATCAAATTACATAAACAAACAATTTTATTAACTTGGAACATAACTTGTTTGCTATGAGTAAACATTCCTACACGGATACATTTCGTAGGTTAATAGTACAGTGGATTCACCAATGCCATACAGGGTTCCTTGAGTTGATTATTGATGTAAAGTATATATAATAATGAATTAATAAAATGATTTTGTATATGATTTATCTGATGAACTTGCCATGGCAACATGTGATCAAATAGCAGTGGTGATCAAATGCTTTTGTTAAACATGCCATTGGGTATCACGTTAAGAACAAAACAAACAGACTCTGTAGAACTGGCATCAAATTTGCAATAACTTAAATAAAAGGTTAACAGTCTAGTTATATTAATCAGTGCTAAGCTGTATATAAATTGTAATACATACTTGGGACTCATTTTTGTGGAAAGCTATTGTTGTTGTTCCACTCACGGCACTGCTGTTGCTGTTGTAGGAAAGTCTATAACGTCAGAATGCAGGAAAGTCTGTAACGTCAAAAAGAGTGAAAGTTGAGGTCTAACTAGGCTTGCTGAATTTTTTCATGTCATGAGTACATACTGAACTTGGACTATAGTTCTGTAACAATATATAACATTGCAAGCTGCCAACGCACAGTGCGGTTGGGATCTTCAATTAGAAGAAGTAAACATGAAAAGTGTATTCAACACTTTCTCAAAACAACACACAGATGCTGGTAAATATAAAGGTAAGCACAACATTAGTGTTACACAAAATGACACAAAAAGCGCCATGGAAATAGGTGCCAAAAACTTGTCTTTTAATCAGAAAGGGTAGTATCACTAATAAAACAGTAACACAAACCTTAGTTCTTGCTTAAAAAATAATACAAAACTCTAAAATCACAGAAATTCTCATGATGGCATTTGATCACAAGTCGGCCTACAAGGCAAATGAGTTAAGCATCCTATGTTCGTAAGTTTCTATTACATGCTAACTAATCTTTGTTTCGTGATCAGTTTTCACATTAAAAAGGCTATGAGGTACATGGTTTCCAACTTGAAAACATTTTATAAAAAGGTTGGGAACTCGTGATTTGAATGGAGCAACAATTTCATAATTTTAAGTTGTTTTGTATACAGTAGTAGTCTAATAACATTGGCTATAATGAGTTTGTGTTTGTTTCGTAGCTGTCACTTTGATGAATGTATGTTTGACAAGCCCAACAAGCGAGGATTTGAAGTTGTTTCTCACTTTTTGTTTACCAAACTCAACCAGAAGCAATCACAGGAATTATTTAGGTAAGTAGCTTTTATCAACCATATAGAATAGCCTCCTTTCTGAATCAGTCACTCTTTGCATGAAACTAATTGTTTATGCTAATTTTAATTTAGTTTTTATGTAACAGGTATTGTTTTCCAACCACTGACAAAAAAACAACTCAACAATTCCGCAAAGCTTGTTTTCATTGGTTAAAGCGAATATCTGAGGTATGCTTGCTGCTTATCACTTTATATTGCAAGTTGAGTTTCTATCTTAATATATATATACTTGTGCTGCTTATTTTAGCAAAATTTGTTTATTGGGAATTGCTATGTGCTTGTTAGTTTTGATAAGTTGTGGCAGGCCACGAAAAAGTATACATATACTGTACCTTGGATATTGGTTCTTGCAGTGGTGGAGTCGGAATGTGCCTTGGGACTAGGCAACTAGTACTGATTTTGTTGATTTATTTGTGTGTAGTATAAAGAATCCACCGGGAGCATTCCTAAAATCAGCAGATTTATTAGAAGTCAGTGCAAGTCTTTGATTGAACTATTTTAATGCCCTTAACTTTTAGTGTCTTCTTATGTACTTGAAAATATCCTTACTGTTTAGGTTTCGGTTTACGCATGAGCCTGGTTTACACATTTAGAAAATGTCTGTGTTAGCATTTTGAAATGTTGCTGCATGACAATCAAGAAGATATCTCAAGTTGATAAAGAATGTAGTATATTTTGGAGATGCTGAATTATAAAGCTGGTGTCTTAGAAATAGATTAATAAGTGGTTTTCAGTTGGAGAGAGATCTGTTGTTAGGCTTAAAGCTCTTAAATATCAAATGCACAGGTAACTCAGGATAAACAGGGAATATTCAACATACATTTTAATCACAGGCTTGAAGTGACTGGCTGAAGAGCATTATGATCTGCAATAACTATGTTGGATTGAATAGGTTGTGCCTTAGTGCCTGCACCACACACACAAAAATGTTATTGTGTGTCATTTTGGTAGCAGGCTGTAAACATTCAGAAGAGAAATAATATCACGGAAAAATGTTTTTGAAAGCAAAAAAGAACATGTGAATTCTTCTATAAGGTGCTCAGCTGAAAATACTGAGATTGCTTGGCATGATATATGTGAATAAGTTTTTGGATAAACCACAATTTTCTTGCAAAGATTTGTTTGTTTCTTTATTCTTTCAAAAACAGTAATTAGGACCAACAATCAAAATCCAATGAACTGAATAAAACTGTATTTGACAATTAAACAACTCATTGTGAGCCTACTGTTGTGCACTTCATTCATTGTTGGTGACAAAAACAGTTGTCTTTGAAACATCCAACTTAGTTTCATTCAAATAATTTGTCTTTGTGTTATTGTTCCTAACAGAGCTTCGCAAGACACTTAAAAGTTAATCATTGCCTGAAAATTTGCTAAGGATGATGTGGACTTAAAAGAAGATAGGTGACATATCACTGTAAAATTGCTTCTTGCTATGAAAAAATTTGTGATTTGGCTCTTGGAGCTAATGTATGACCTGAGGTGGTTGGTTTTGCTCTTTCTTTGTGATTAAATAGAATATCTGATTGCCTCTAAAGATTTTGCTGAAATAACAAACCCTGTGCTTGCATGAGTCTGCTTTGGACAGAGCAGTTTTATGAAATATGGTGAGGTCCATCTTGGGATATGATGCATTTACTATAAAGTTTCTATTCAGGTTGTTCAAGGTGTTCTGGCAATTGGTAATGGCATGCATTTTAGGCTATGTTTTGTTTTTTTGCTGAAACAATTTGGTCATTTTCCCCATAATAGCATTAAAACTCACTGTAACAGTATTCACTAGTTAATATTTTCAGGTGTTATGACTGAATTGACTTAAATTTTTTCAGTCATTTCAAAAAAATTCAGTCTATGATAGAAAAATGACTGGAAAATATAGATTTCAGAACACTTTCGTATGTTGGATGTGTGTTTTTTGTTTGCAAATAAGGTTTCATGTCTGGTTTTGTCCTATGTTATTATGAATTTGAAAGCAAAGTTGAAAGAACTGGATTGATTTAAATTGATTTTGTGTTTCAACTATGTTGAACAGAACGAAGTGGAAAGGCCCTGTTCTTATTGTGTGTTTTATGATCAGTGAAAATTGCCCACTTTCTCTTCTCAGGATCATCATGAAATGCAGTTTCCAAAAGTTACACCTACCATTTTACTATCACCTGGAGGAAACGAGTTCATCCTTCTTATGTTTCACTTATCTAGATTTGCTTTGTTCACTGCCTTAGGTATGAAATTTGCAGTGGTATTTTTTCTTGGTTAATGCTTCGCTTCTGTTGAATTTTTTTGTTTGTCTGAGTTTCACAAATCACGATGCAGCTCTCTCAATTTGTGGAATGCAGTATGCTTCCATTTCTTCATTACCATTAACAACGCAGAATGAAGGTTTCTGCAAATTGATCTTAAGATCATACATAGTTACTACGCTGGAAAGTGTCTGAAAATTTTTCACATAAACTGTTGAAAGTTTTGCTTATTAAAATTCAAAATTCTGTATAAATATGGACTGCTCTTAAAGTGTGCACTTGTAACAAACTAACAGTTTGGCCAATAGGATTTGCTTTCCACCAACATTATAGTATACATCATTAAGCTACTGTAGTTGTAGCTTGTTAGACCCTTTAAAAGCTTTATACAAAATGAGGACCCAATTGGCAATTAACTAATGACATGAATAAAGCCATGAAGAGCTTCAACAAAAAACTCTGCCTCTATGCAGGAAGAATTAATCCTGATGGTGTTGCGTATCCAGTGGCTATGGGAAAAAATAAAAGAATTGCTGCAGTGCAGTTGAAGTGGTTGAAATCAGTTGGCTGCAAAGAGTTTGAAGAATTTCAAGAAAAGATGCAGCTACTGAAGAAGCTGGAAGAAGAGCAACAGCTGTTTGCTGAGTATTTATCTGCCTATTTCTTTTTATAACTTCCTCAGTGTGTTTGTTAGTGCATGTGATTAGTTCCTTACCTTGTGTAAGAGTTTCATGTGCAGCATTAGTGCACATGGTTGGTGCACACATGATTTATAGGTTACTAGGTGGAAGCAGTGTTGGAGTTCCACAGTGGTAAGACACATGAGGAATGAAATATCAGTATTCAAAGTGTTTTCATCAGGAAGATTTGATCGACCTGTAGTTTTGATGTTTGACATGTGTCACTTGTTTCGAACTTGTTGTTGCCATCAATGTGCATTTTGATTTTATGGGAAGCTTGTGACTTTGTATAAACATTGAATGATTCTTTTATATATTTTCCTCATCAGGCAACATCTATGGCTCATTTTGTGGAACCCTAGGATTAAAAAACATGTATTTAAGCAAGCCTGAAGCCAAATCTGAACAAACTGATTTGTTCAGGGGTTTCACAACGAGCTTTATCAGCATTTTGCTGATATTACTTTGAGCATTGGACCAAGATACCTAGAATACAGCAATATACCAAGCAAACATGTTATTGAATTTGTTTTGTTCAGAGAGCAAATCAGACTTTACCACAGGCGCCAAAATCAAAAAAAGAAGCTGCAGCAAAACCACAACCAACTGATGGAGGAAATAAAGTTAAAAACTGAAAAGTGAGTTTGTTAAGTTTGATGTCATTGGTGAAGTTCATATATTGGCGGTAGTAAATTACAAACCATCCTTCCAGTAGTTCAGCAGAGCTTGATTTTTTTGTGTGAATAATAACCTGATGAAGTGGATTGCCGTTGTGACCATTTATTACCACTTTGCATTCCGGTAGATGCCTGTTTAGTTATGAATCGTGTAGTAATCATGTCTTGAAAGGAATTTAGAACAAAGCAGATAAATTAACTCTTCTGGCGATTATTTAATTATTAGCCGACGTTTCGCCCACCTATTCAAGTGGGCTTCCTCAGGGCACAGGGTTGCCAGACATCTTTTGAGAAAAAAGCCAAACCATGTCTAAAAAAAGCCAAATTGTTAAAAACAATGAAATTTTGGCCTTTTCCATGTGTTACCATGTTTTCTCCAAGGTGGTCAACAAAGCGAATAGCACTTTGACAGATTATGCTCACGGCAATCTGAAATTCACCCACTTTCAGTGCATCACTTTTGCTGCTTGAAGTCTTAACAACTTTGAAGGCAGTTTGTCCTGTTGGTGGAACTCTCCTCCTATGTTTTTAGGTTTTTTCATGATTCATCAAGTTACTGACTACTGTAGTGAGCCTTTTGGTATAATTGTAGTGTGGCATAACTTGCAGTGTTCATTTTCTGAACAATCACTGGCCTACTCCAACCAAAGAAATGTCTTCTCCCATTACTATTGTATATCTGCCCTTTGTCATAACTGCTCTTCCACTTTGAGGATGACATACTAATGAATTGAATTAGTTTATGATGTATAAGGGCAAGGCAACATGTTCGAACATTAACGACAATGACAACAACTGAATTGAACGAATCCTGTGTTTGGGAGATATGGGCTGCCAGATAAAGTTGAGGAAATACACAAAGCACTTTCTAAGAATGGCTAATAACACTTTCAGAAAGATCTTTAAAAAGCCAAGACACCAGTCTGATAGCATGTGCGAACTGCCTCCAAAAAGCCAAATATTGAAGAAAAAAAAGTCAAAAAGACAAACAATTTTTTTGACGCCAACAACCTCTAAAAAAAGCCAAATTTGTGACATTTGGCGTCAAAAATGCCAATCTGGCAACCCTGTCAGGACAATGTTTTTTAACCACGTATAACATGCAACTTACTAATAACAAGAAACAATGAGCAGTATGACGTACAAACACAAAAAACGCAAAACTGACCAACACGTTATAGGAAATGGGTGAACAGCATGCCACAGAAAAACCGTAGAAGTGTGAAAAACGCTGGGAGATGATGAAGTATAACAACACAATTAAATAGCGTAAAACTTATATAAAAGATGGTTAAATAGCTTGAAGGTATGGGATAAATTAGAGAACAAATAAAGTGTAAAACTTGCGTGGTGAGAGTTGGCAAATTTACAGGCACAAAGGCGGTCAAACTCAAGGAGGTTCGGTAACGGATAAGCTTCGTTCGTGTTTTAAAACATTGTAATAGATAGCCGGGAAGTTTGCGCTTTTATCGTTCACAGGGTTAGTTTTTAAATCAATATACAAAGATTCTAAAAAATGCGTTTATGATAACTATTTACGTGATGTAGAACATGGACATGCAGCCCAAAGTGGCCACGCTTTCAATTGGGATTATAATCTCAATTGAAAGCATGGCCACTTCGGGCTGCATGTTTTGTTAACGCTGTTTTTTCTGGGTTTTTAAGAGTATTTCTAGGTAAGGTCGTCAGAAATTTAGAAGTTGGTTGCAATGCTGTTGTGTTTGCTGTCCTGCTCTCAGAACAGAAAACTTTTTTTGTGAATCGCGTATTGTTGACATTCTATCTGTTTATGCACGTGGTGCATGATGTTGTAGTCAGAGTGGCTAAAGACCTGAATACTGAAAAACTGTCAACGTACATTCCAACAATGTTGGCTTGTTTGTTTGATAAAGCTCACACATTCGCACATATCAATTCCGCGAACGTTTAAATCGTTTCTCGTGTTAACTTCCTATTAATTTTGCTTCAAACAATTTACAACGTGCTGCGTTTACTAGTTAAGGTGTTTGTTTATTAGATAGACACAAGCCAACAGTTCCACTTTAATGTTACTGTTCATAGATAGGCAAAGGGTGTGTGAGCGTGCTTTTGGTTTCTCAAAATGGTGTTCAGCTGCGATTGTTGGATGTGACTTTTCAGATAAGAATTGTTGGCACGACTGTGATGGTTGGTCGGGTAATTTAAGACTGCATAGTACTGAGACTTCAAATGTTCTAAAGCTTCCTAGTGGCCCAGTGTAGATAAAAACAGAAAATTTAATTGCGCTTTGTCAAGAACATTCATCGCGAAAAAGTCTATAAAACTTTAACAAAGGCTTCCATTTAAAAGTTTGAAAAATCTATCGATTGTTTAATTTGGATATCTGTTCAGTGCTTCCCGATTTCAGAGGCCAATTAGTTCATATTAGGATAAAAAACGGTAAGTTTGTAACGCCTACTTTAACTCCAAAATATTCATTTGCAGAAAAGCATCGCGCTTGAACAATTGCACAACAGTCATGCACATTCCCTTCTGCTCATCTGCATGTGACTCGTGTGATTGGGAGTCAACACCACTGCCAGGCAGGGTTGCGGAGTCGTAAGGAGTCGGAGGTTTTTGGGTGGAGTCGGAGTTAGATTTCTAACAACACTGGGAGTCGGAGTCGGATTTTTTTGTCCGACTCGGGATGTACAGTTGGATCAATTTTTACATCACACTCCTAAATTGGGAATTCCTGTTGAAATGGTACAATTTCTTTTGAAACTTATGTTGAAACAGATTTCTTGCTGTGTACCACGATTTCCATTGATTTTAACAGCCAAATTTCATTCCCTTTGTGTTTCATTCCCTTTGTGGAGTCGGAGTTGGAAATTTTTGAAAGGTCGGGTTGGAGTCGGAAATTTTGGAAAGTCGGAGTCGGATATTTTACCTCCGAATCCGCAACCCTGCTGCCAGGTCTTGTGATATTCGCCCGTAGGTTATAGAAATTATACCGCTCCTTCTTAAGCCCACTTCACCTTCTCACTTTATTATAACTTATATTCCAGAAATGGAAAACAAAGCATGTGTGCTACCAAAAAGTCGGCAAGCTGTGCGAAACGCTGCTCCAATTTTTTGTTTGAATATGGCAGCTAGGTCTTGTGACTGACTTTGGCATTCTTCAGTTTATCTTCCAGACACTTTGCTTTTTTTCTTGGCAAGCTTTTGCAGTTTTTTCCAACATCTTGAATTGCCAATTATTTATTTAATAAATGTAGAAAAATTGACCTGGTCATTGAGTTCATATAATGATATGCTTGAAATCGAATTGACAAAAAGTAGGTCAAGGATAAATCTACAGAATATAACTATTTTGCAGCTGGTTAGTGACTATGCAAAAGAAAAAGTAAGAATTGAAGTGACACTCATTTTCTCTCCTATAGATTTAAAAATAAAGAGAATTACTTTTCATGGAAGATTTAGGGAATAATAAAAAGTAGCAAGTTAGGAAATAATAAAGGTAAGACATCAAAATAACATTCTGAAAACAATGCAGAAAAACTTTTGGTTTAATATTAGTTAAAGCAATTTTGATTAAATTTCTTGCATAAATAGACTATCTGAGTCTGTCAAATGGCTTGCAATATTTAAGAGAGATATTATCCTTGAAAAGGAATGAAAAATGTTACAAAATACTGGTAATGGCAATCTGACTTCTAAACAAAAGTATTGCGCCAGCCAACTTCGAGAATTGTTTTTCGGGGCTAGTTGTACCACTACAACCAAATTATGTAACAATTTTTATAAACTGGCGCACTGGGCTCTAGCCTAGAAAGTTTAATTGGTTAATCCAGCCCTTCCCAGCACAGTGTTGTTTTTCAACATTCCCGCTAAATCGCTGTTGCTTGTTTCAAACAACTGTTGTTGCTAAATATCACACTCTTAAGTTGCGTGGGAATAGGTTGAAACACGTTCCTCGACCATGTTGTATACTACAGTCATAGTTTCCAATATTCCCTATTTTACCGATTTTTCAAGTTATTTTTTAGTTTTGTTTGTTGTTTTTCATGATTTTTTTCTAAAGTACATCACTTAGTTCGACTCAGAGAGTTTATTTATTCTTGACTTTGTACGCCTTCGTAGGAAAATCCCAATGTTCGCGTAGACTTCGTCTAAAAACTTGATGGTTCTCAACTGACCGCTGCTTTATATCTTTTTCGTGCACGGTGGAAACAACCGTATCTTATGTCAGTAAAATTTTAAACGCGTGTCGAACCCTATTTGTTGGAGTCTAATAGTAATCATTTGGAGAGCTACTTAACCATCGTCGTTTATTGTTTGTTGTTGATAGCTCATACTTTTAGCTTGATAACGAGCAAACATAAAATTGTAAATAATTAAAACAGCCATTTTCACTTGATCACGAGTTTGACCTAAGAACAGTGTTTGCATTTTAAGAGAATGAACATAAAAGAGAAAAAATCTACTTTTAGGCATACTTTTCCAGTTGAATTCGCCAGGCATGGCGTTTGACTTTGTCAATGGATTTTCGCGAATTCGTGCCGTCGGTTTTTTGCTAATATTGGAAAACAAAGTGTTTTGGAAAATCCATTTTATTACATTGTGTTTGGCAAAAAAATTCAAATTAGCTGTTCATGATGGAACCTTAAGGAATTGAAACTTCAGTTCGTTTCAAATTTACGTGTGCAACGCATGTTACAGGAAAATATCTGAATTGAAGAAAAGCCAGGAACGTGAACTGAAAAAGTTAATAGCATCCGTTCGAGGTATGTGGCAACAAGTGCGAGAAGCGGAAGAAAAGACAAGGCAGCACGTGAGCGAACGACGCGTGCTGGCGAGTTTTGTAAATAGCTACAGTTGCGCTAAAGGTGTTTTTTTGCAGGCGGAAATTATTCACAGCGTTGTTTACGGCAGCGACAAGCTCACAGTCGACGGGAGCAGGATTCAACCCAATGTTCCTTCGATGTTACTGAACGAGTGTCAGGAAGAAATATATGAGGTTTGTGTTTTGGTTTTCAGTCTCCACGATTTCCAAGGCATTTGCTCGGGCGTGCTTCCAGCTTCGCGCTTCACTGTTGCGGCGCGGATCTTGTTGGTTTGTGTTGCTCAAAGTCAATTATCTTTTCTTGTTTCAAGTCAATAGGAACAAGCCTGTATTTTGGAGGAAGCATAAACGTCGCAAGCCTCATTTCTCTCTGCAATTTGTCTCTGTCCTTGATTGAAGATAAGTTGCATGAAGGTGCGAAAATGCAAAGTTGAATCGTTCGGAATGCTAAGATATTCGCCGCACGAAACCTGACTTGAAGAACCAGAAGTGTGGCAAATAAGATCGAGGTCATATATAAAATCAAACTGTAGCACAGTGGGTTGATAAATTTACTGAAAAAATATTAATTCATTTTACCAACTTTTTAAAAGGGTCACTTTTGTTTGGCATACTTCGATCGTCATTACTAAACGTAATAGGATATTATCCACCAGAGATCGCAATGCTTAACAACGGTGCTCTGACTGACCTGGTGTGCGTTACGCTCTCGTTCATTTGTCAGAAATCAAGCTGAGGAAGGGGTTCTTGTTTGCACTTACAATTCTAAAGTGACATCAACTTTTTTGTCTGGTTCACGACTGTAACACATGTTGCAATAGTTGAAAAGCAAAGTTTTCTACAACTCGAAAATTCCAAATAACTGTAATATAATGTTAAATCCTGCAATTACACTGTTGCAACCTCTCCGGTGGTGTTGCGTTGATTGTGTGATTCACCACGAACGGGATGTGCGTGAAGAACAACACCATTCATATATGTGGCGCGAGCAAGCAATAATAGAGTGATCATGGCATGTGAACTCTATTGTTGCTTGCTGCCACAGTGCGAAGCTTTGCGCATATGCCGCTCGGGATTTCCGATCGCAAAAACACCAG
>Ga0210059_1011526_pt1 | contig 13498 bp, 14 predicted proteins | sample Ectturendosymbi2_FD_188042 | JGI IMG/M metagenome (GOLD analysis project Ga0210059, IMG submission 188042) | Ecteinascidia turbinata endosymbiont from Florida, USA - Sample 2 (SPAdes) (version 2) | ecosystem: Host-associated > Tunicates > Ascidians > Unclassified | place: Key West, Florida...
GTGCTTGTATTGTATCATTGAAGAATCCATACTAATTAGTGTTGACTAACCCAATCTCAACCAGCAACTGACTGAATAAACATAGATACATTAGACAGCTTTTGGAATGTTGGTTTCTTGCTTGGCGTGAAAGTACATCAACTTTACTTACATGCCTGACAAAGCAAGCAATAGCCTTGGCTATCGGCGACTGAAGTTCGTGCAACTAACACCACCTCACGACTGCGGTGTGAAAGTCAACCATGCGTGATAAATTAAAGAACAATATAAACCACATCATCCAGCATCAGAACTCTCAAGTTATCAATAAAATTTTCGTAGGAAAAAAACAAAACGCAAAAAAATTAAAAACTGTTCAAAACGTTTTGGATAATCCGGATCCGGATCCGGCTTGAGCAAAAATGAAATGCAATCCGGCTCCGGATCCAAAAAAATCTCACAATTATGCCGGATCGGACTCCAAAAATCCGGATCCGGAACAACACTGCTATCCAGCCGGATATCCAACCGGCAAACCGGATAGTGATCATCTCTGTACGGTTCCCGCTTGTAAGAAGCTTTTGGATATCCGTATCCGGTTGAAAACATGCTATCCAGACGCATATCAGAAGTGGACAAAAACAAAATTGTTTTTTGTCGAGGCGGGGTCTAAGAATCTTGTTTGTTTGCATAGGCAGAGCGGAGGAAGAGACTGATTTTTTATTTTCTTTGCAAAGTTCACTCAATATTACTTCGAACTTTTCTTGGCAATTTTGTGCAGTTACTTGAAACATGCACATTGTCATTACTAACTCAGTTAGTGGCAGTACACTGTTTTTGGTAGTACCAATTTTGGCAGTGATGGGGATCTGTTTTTGTTATTGACCTTTGCTTTTGCCAAAATGACTTCTTGGTTTTATCAGCCTGTAGTGCAGCTGCTAGGCCATTTGCCTTGTGCATTTCAGCATATTTGCGGCATTGCCGCAATGAATATTTGAAATCTTTTTTTGTTTTAAGTCATGTTTCTGTATATGTCACCAGTCTTGGGACTATTGCAGTTCTTACCCATAGCCGGAAAGGCTGCCTTTGCAATTTGGTGTTTTGATTTGACCACCGAGTTACAGCCAGGAATGTTAAATTTACCTACATTCTTTTTACCTGTTGGTTTAATTGTAGAAGATGCAGCAGCAAGCAGAGCGTTGGTCAGCTCTGCATAAAATTTTCTATTTCTTCCAGATGTTTCTCATCTGTACAATTAAAATTTTGACAGTGCCTAACCTCTGTGGGCACTTGCAGTTGATCAGGCAGGTTTTTGCTTTCATGGTAGTGGTCTTCTCTTTCCTGGGCCGTAACCTAAAGCTAGTCAATTCGACTTGGCTGGGGCTCCATCACGTCGTCATCAAATTCAGGAAGGTGGGAACACTAAATGCTGACTGCCACAGCCCGATGATCAGAAATTATCATGCACTCGGTTAGCACATCCATATTAAACATTGCTTGATGCACTGAAAAGGATGAGACAAAATCAATATGGTCTATCCAAGAAGTGGTGTTGTGTGCATCACTAATGTATGTGAATGTATCCTGGGGTAGTAGTGCATAATCAGAAATGATAAAATCATTTTCCATAAAAAAGTCTTCCAAAAAACCACCAAATGTATTTGTGGTTCCAGCGTTGAAGTCCCCCACAAAACAAATATTTGGGCAATGCAGCTCCTAACATAATTGTCTCAATTTTCCCAGGTATGCTAAAAATTCATCAGTATTAGCTCTGCTGCAGTATGGTAGATACACATTAATTAAACACAACTCTGATTTTTTTAAAAACATTCTTAAGCCTATTATCGAGCCATCACAATTTGAAAAAGATGAAGCTTTAAGATTTTTAGATCGATATATGGCCGTTCCACCATGACCTCGACCATGAACTAGGCCATCATTAAAGTCATAGTCTGCCTTCCCAAATGCAAAATGTGACACACTTAAACAGGATAAATTATCAAGTCGCTGTTTTGCCAACCATGTCTCTTGAAGAAAAATAATCTGGTAATCATTTAACAATTTTTGCACATCAGGCATAGAAGACTTAAAACCCCAGCAGTTGTAAGTGGCCAGACTGAGATTATTTAATATCCCTTCCATTTTTGCTCATTATCTGAACTGGTTGGTGGCACCAAACATCTGTTTGGGTGCCAAGAACATGGTTCGAAACGTGTCACTAATGGACATTTGTGACATTCCAATACAAGTTCTTGCGGCCATTTCCAGCAGTTAAGCATCTCGCTTATGTCACCTTCATCAAGAAGTTTTGCTGAAATTTTGAAAGATGCATATGTATCATATCTGGTTCTCAATGCTTGAAACAGCACACTTCTTGCATTCTGGAACTTGTCCCAAAACCATTTTTTGAGATGGACAATTCTAGTATCTCTATCTGGTTTCAGTCTTGAGACAAAAATTTCCACTGTCTTGAACTTAGCATCAGGTGCATTGCCAGGTTTGTGACACCACCTTTTCTTTCTAACTACAGTTGTCCATTTATGCAGTTGATCACATTCCTGTTCAGTTTTGTCTACCCTAGAGTCGTTAATGGGCTGGTTAGTGTCACATGCTTTGTCAGCTTTATTCAAGCCACACACAGCGTCATCTCCTGATTGAGGCTCTTGTCCACCTGAAACTTGAATGTTTGCAGGTGTGTCCACAATGCCAGTCATTGATCCTTCATGCAAATAATTCATTCTCACTGATTGTTTCATCTGACTAAGATTTTGATTGATCTCTGAAATCTGTTTTGCTGATTTTTTTGTTTCTTCTGCCACAGTCCGCAGTTCATTTCGGAAAGATTTGAATCAGAGGCAAGCAGGTTGTTGTCCTCGTCACATCTACTGTTTTTCACTTCCCTTTGTTGTTCTACTTCCTTGCTTAACTGTATTATTTTGTGGTAGAGAGATGCTGCATCAATATTTCTCAAATCAAGGGAAGGAAAGTGCAGAATGACACTCTGCCGCAGAATTTATAATTTTTTGTTTTGATGTGTTATGGAATTCAGTTTGCGGTTTCAGGTTGTTTTTCATTTCATCAGGTTGTTTCAGAAATTGATAAATGGCGTGAGCTTTATTGTTTTCAAGCAAGAAATACGTATTTATTACCTTTTAAAAGTGAATTAGTTGGGTGTTTCAAAGGTGTCGTTGTGTGTTTATCTTGTATTTGGTTTTTAAGGATTGATATGGCCTTTTTGCTCATGATGACCTGGCAACCCTAGTCTAGACTAACTTGAGTGCTCTAGCTGTTTAAGGTGGTCTGTAGCCTATACTAGGCCGTGCTGTTTTCATGCCTAGTTTATGTGAGCCCGCATTGATTGACTGGTCGTTGAATGATACCAGGCCAGTTAGTTCTTGAACACAATCTACAAATGCACAAAATTCTTGTTTTATTTTATGATCCATTGACTTGTTAGACTGAATTTTAAGTGAGTCTTTTCAAAATTCGTGAGATAGTTTTAAGCCAGTTTGTTGCTTTAAATGTTGTTTTGGTATGAATGTAGACAGTTGTGTGGATAACTTCTTCAACAAATGCATGACCATTGGTGAATTCCCGAACTCCTGGAAAATTGCCCACATCACTCCAATTCCCAAAAAAGTCCATAGCCCAAGTTGCTCATCTGAATATAGACCAATCTCTGTTCTCCCAGTATTGTCAAAGTTATTTGAAAAAGTTCTTTATCACAGAGTATACTCTTATTTGACAGAACACAATCTAATTGATAAAAGACAATATGGTTTTAGAGAACATCATTCAATGGAACTAGCCATTACAACTATTTATGAGACCTATCAAAAGCATTTGACTGCTGTGACCGTGAAAGTTTACTTGATAAACTTTATCACTATAATATAAGAGACCATAAAAAGCTCTACGTTTTCTGTAGGCTTTAGAGGAATCAGCCGACTGGGCTCTGCTTTCATCTTTTTGCGATTTGAATAAGATGATAGGACTGATGATGCGTAGTGTTATGTGAAATTGATTTCCTATTAAAAGTTTGTGATTGATTCCTTGCTTCTTTCGCTTGTGGAATGAAGTTACTTTAATGTAGCGTAAGAGGTGTTTCTCATAAACTATTCTCAAATGTCTTGCATAATAGAATGCAGTGCACAAAAATAGGAGCATTTAAATCTTCATACAAAAGGATATCTTGCAGAGTCCCTCAGAGTAGTGTTATTCCGCCTTTGCTTTTCCTTATTTACATCAACAATATCGCAAAAGCTTCTTTATTTCATACTACTTTATTTGCTGATGATAAATCTTCATAAGTCAAACTCTTGTTTTAATGTTCTTCAGACAACTGTTAACCTTGCGACACAGCTACTACACAGAGAGCAAATTTGGGAGAGTTGGATCCCATTAGCGCAGCATCAGCTGTTTTTAATAAGACTGTTACCAGTTTGCAAGTGTAAGTATCAATTAAACATGCATGGAAAAAGTGTAACAAATGTCATGGAAAAGTCATGGAATGTCATGGAATTTGGTTTTGACATTTGTGTGGGAACCCTGTTTAAAGTTATTATAAACAACCACAGCATTTCCCCTGAAGATAAACTTAAATACCTAGGTGTCCTTCTTGACAATAAGTTAAGCTGGAAACCTCATGTACAAAAGGTGAAAACTCAACTATCGAGAGCTTGTGGAATTCTAACCAAACTTAAACATTATACAACAGTCTGTACTGAAAGTTGTCTATAACTCATTAATCCACCCCTACCTTAATTACTCAATCCTCAATTGGGGATGTGCTTCAAATGCAACTATTCAGCCTCTCATTAAGCTCCAAAATAAAGCAATAAAATAATAAAACCAACCAACATGAAATCTCTAGAACCTTTCCAGCACTTAAACATCTTAAGTCTTCCCAAAATTTATACTTTATCGGTAGGCAAATTCATGCACTCTTATCACAACAAACTGCTTCCAAACCACTTTGATGAATATTTCATTCCAATCAGCTCAATTCATTCTCACTCCACAAGACTAGCAACCTCTAACAGCCTATTTTCACTTAGAGTTACCTATTCCTCAGGAAAATGTTCCTTTACCTTTGTTGGCCCAAAAGTGTGGTCTTCAATACCAAATGATATTAAGCCTTCAACCACATTTACCTTTCAACGGAAACTGAAGAAACACCTCCTACATGATAAAGATACACAATTATGAACTTTTGCAACATTTCACTTTTTCAGAACCAAATTCTGTGTATTTTATGTATATTTACTTCTCGCATTTTTTCTTCCCTGTGCACATCCCATTGTTTTCAGCTTGAAAATTTCAACATGAAAGCACACTCAATACTTTTTGTTTGTTTTTTCTTCTGTACCTCATTAATTTGTTTTTGTTCCTTTTTTTATATTTTGTTCAAACATATTATTAACCACACCAAAATCCTTCAATTGCATTTGATCCACTCATCTGTCTACATAATCATGCTCTTTCATCTGTACATTTTCTTCACCATGTTCTGTGTTTGTTTGTTTTCCTAATCGTGCTTATTTCAATCAAATGTTGTTTTACAACACTTCTCAATAACTGAAAAACAGGGTTGGTTGACTAGATGACCGCCGTGGTCCCTCACCAATCCTATATGACACAGCACTCCTCTTTGTCTACACTGATCAACCATTGCATTTTCATTTGCTCTAATATTCACTATTGTGGTTGGTTTGCTCAGTGCAATGGCTTCTTGATGTGCTCCTGTTTGTTGGCTGAGTCATACGAAACAAAAAAACATTGTCCATTACTAAGTAAGTAGTTAGGTGTGGTTAAAGTGCAACAATGGATAGGTTTAATAAATTAGATTATGAATGTGAAATCATGGATTGTGTTAAAATAGAACCATTGCTACTAAACAAATGACTAATAAAAATCCAAGTGCAGCAAAATTTCAGCTTACTTTTTGATGCAATTGACTGCAAAAAGTAGCCTACTTCAAGTTAAAGTGGCGACCGTACAGCATATGCAAATGAGCTCCATTGTGTCACGCGCTGTGCTAGCAGCTTGCACTGGCAAACTAGGTCACTTCGGAGAAGTTCGCAAGCGTTTTGCTATTGGTTATTCAGTGCGACGTCACGCGAAAAAGTACCCTCTTCCTCAGTCACTTATGTGAATTTTTGCAATCCTCGCAGGATTTCATGTTTTATCCTTAGTGCAGAAATGTGTTGTGAAATAAACCTTTGGGGGGCTATCGCCCCCCCTAAAACCTACGAAAGTAACTTCATTCGCCATATATTCAGAAAACAGCATTCACGACATGAGGTCATTTTGTTGTCCACTGTTTTGTCACGGCGTTGTTGTGAAGTATACTTCATCCCTCTTGTGCTTCACAAAGCCTTTATGAGACTTGACTACCGAATATTACAGAAATCGACCCCCTTAAACTTGCTCGCTGGATCCGCCCCTGAGCAAAGCAGTACTTCATCTTTCAGCTAACTGTGTACTAAATATGAATGTTCTTGTAATATTCCAGCAGATTATGCAAAATACTTATAATTAAGTGAATGTATTAGTCATTTTTCTACGTATTACTTTTGGTCAATACTTCTTTATTCGCGCACTCTCTTGTTCCACTGTCTAAGTCGTAGATGTCATGGCGACCAGGGAAGATGAGAGTAAATTGGCTTCTGTTGCACGTCGCATTAAATGTCATAACTTCACATCGTTTCGGAGATGTGCGCCAATAGTGATCATAATTACATGCCGGAAGATGTTCACACAACTGTGCTTTGTTTGATTTTTTCCGCTATGTGACAGGATTGTCGTAGATAAGTTAACCATAGCTTCAGCTCTTCCACCTCATTTCCTGTGCACTATCGATCACGTGACTCGATCTGGCTTGTCTGATTGGTCAGGTTGCTCGCTTTACAAACTATATAGACCGTGTTAAAGGCTTTGATTTGTTGCAAGTGACTTCAATAAATTATGTTCTTGTTCATGCAGGACTTTCATTGTTAGATATTTTGTACGAAGTTAATCTGTTTCTGTTTATTTGAAGTATTTGCTTGGTTGTGCAAATCAAAATAAGGAACGGTAAGTTGATACAACAAGTTTTCCTTCACATGTAAAGTTTAAGTTAAAGAAGCATCATTTTTCATTTTCTTTCATCGGACCTACTACCTCACGTCCCTCGTAAGCATTCATGTCGACAAACAACTTTACTTTGTATGTTAACTCCTTTCGCTGTGCTAGAGTAGAAGAAGCGCAGATTACTTATCGCTAAGGCTATGATGAATGCAACTGGCGAGCGGTTGATCACCTGACGCAATCAGCTTTGCGCCGTGCTTGTTGGTTGAGCAAGTCTGTTTACCCAACAAAATTTAGTAGATCGCTCTGGTAATTATGGAAATTGATAATGCAAATTTTATCCCATTACATTAGCAATGAAGAAAAGATAAATCAAATAATCAATATATGCAATTGTTCAACTGATAAATTTATTCGAAACAACTGAACACTGACGTGTATAAACTTGTTGTGGCAATCACAATTTTGCCGAAAGGTATATGTTCACAGAGAATGCAGTTTTTTGGAAATCACTCCGTTTCCAAGCAGATTAAAACAGCTTGCCTTTGATCTCATTGCAGTTGAGAAAATGCCGGTGAAGAAAAGACATGGAGTTGTTTCTGCAAAACCTGGTTTAGCCAGAGTTTATCTACAAGATAACTTCCGCTCCTTTCCCACCAGTGCTGCTGAAGTGAAGAATGGTCACGTTCTTCACATTTATATGACTACAGCTGGATTCAGAGGTGCGGAATGTGAGAGACAGCTAAAAGAACTAATAAGAAACCAACTGGACGTCAGTACAGAACGCTCATACAAGGCTGACGTCCAGCGTATTGTGTCACGCACCGTAAAGAAATATAGGTGTTTAAGTAATCCTGAGGAGTTTCGAAAATTCCGAATGGAATGTGAGAAATCTATGGATTTAAAGTTAACTGCTACAGCAGCACCTGAGCATCGCACAGGTGATGAACCCTGCCAAACCAACCCTACAACGCTCCGCGGTGACGAAGTACAACCTGGGCCGAGTGAAGTTGTTCCACAGCCTACTGCTGACGGCAGCGCGTCTCCTGCAGGGGATGCACCAACAAGCATGGGTTCAGTTCCTGTTTGTAGCATTGCAGCAGTTCGTAGCACAAGAAGTGCGACACAGCAACTCACACCCCGCGAGGTTAAATTGAAAAAACGTCTGGAGTTCGTAACTTCTACCTGTTCAAAGCAGAGGGAAAGGATAAAAGAACTCCGGAGACAACTCAAGACTCCCAAAAGAGTTATTAATCAGGCTCTGCGAAGAAAAAATGACACAATTGAAAAGAAGAAGCGAAAAATTCAAGACTTAAAAAACCAACTGCTCGAAAACCACCAGGCAATTGAAATAGGCAGATTGAAAATGGAAATTATTAAAATGAAGGAGGCTCACAGAAAGCTTATCACATACTACCGTAATAAGTCCAAAAAGGAATCTGCGTCCATTCCTATTGCAAAATATAAGCTTCTCCAAAATAAATTGCGAGAACGGGACGATGCAGTGGCGAACTTGGAGTATGAAAACATTAGACTCAAAGAACAAGTCGCGGAGCTTCAATCGCGCATACAAGAGCTTCAATCCCCGGAAATAAGGAATGTTATTTCAATGAAAACAGATGAAAAAACATACTCCTGCATGACGCGAATGATGGTCTTCGACCATATAGTGAACAATGTTCCCACTGCAAATATTCCCGCACTCATTTTGCAGAGTCAAACTCGTGCAGGCGTGAAAGCAGAGCAGATTCCGCAGAAGACCACTGTGGAATTGATGGCCCGCGAACTTGGTGCCCTGTCCGAATTGCAGGCTGCAACAACCATTTTGAGAAGCGACAATGTCACCGTAGGTTTTGATGCGACCACTCAAGAGGGTGTACATGTTAATACGATCCATTTTACTACACATCAACAATGCTGCGTAGCTGCTCTGGATCAGCTTCCCGGCGGCACGGCAGCAGATTACGCTGACCATGTGTTGGACACTGTTGACCGCCTGAGTGCGTCGTATTCGTATTTTACGGGGAAAGACTTTGTGCAGACAAAGGAGGATATCATCGGTAAAATTAAAAATTCAATGACTGATCGCTGCGCAGCGAACCATGCTGCATTGCGCATCATATCCTCTAACTGGAAGAAACCACTCAATGAACTTAACTGTCATTTACACCCTCTTGACAGTTTCGCGAGTGGATGTCGCGCCGCCCTTAAAAATCTGCAGCCTCGTGAAGGGAAGGCGTATGGCAATGAATGCCTCGCGACCAATGTTATTTTACAAATAAACAAGCTGCGTTACAAGGACGGAAAGGGAGACCCTCGGGGATTCCTTTCTTTTCTAGACAAAAAACATCTGCCACGGTGTATTCTGCCAAGATACAGGGGAAATCGCCTTCACGTCCTGTACGCAATAAGCGCAGTGCTTATTGAAAATTACTGTTTGTTTCTTGATTTTTTCAAAACAGGAACCTCCTGTGGAGATCTGCGGAAGTCTATCTTGCAGGACTTCACTGACGATGTAACGATCATGCAGCTGCGTGTTCTAGGGCTTCTGGGAAAGACTCTCAGTGGTCCGTGGATGCGACAATTTTATACCTCTGCGGAGCTGGAGATCAACCATGTCGAGGGAATAAGGGTTGTCCGAAAAGTGCTGGAAAACCTGAAAGTTGCAGCTGCTTCCCCGGAATGTCTTCTAACGGCTGATGTCGACTTTTTTGGGAACCCGCTGGTTGTTGATTCAACCATGTCGGCATTACGGTACGGTGTTGCGAGCAACAACAGGAATTATTTGATGATGATGAGGTCTTGCCTGATAGCAGTCGTTGAGGTAATTGACCGTCAATACAGAACATATTTTTCATGGGATCTGGACAAGAAGCTCGAAGAAGAAACCAAATCAGCAAGATCACACAATATTGATGCTGAGGAGATGGTCGGAATGTTCTCAGCTGCAAAAAAACGTTCTCCCAACGCAACACTTTGCTACCTGTCATGTCGATTGCGGGCCAAAAAAAACGGAACGGTAGATTTCCTAGACAACCTTGATCCCGCGGAGAGAGAATTGGTTCTGCAAAAAGCTATATCATTTGGGCGGAAAAATAGGTGAGTCTCGAGTCCTATTTATATATGCGATCACTGATAAGCTTTGATTGTTTTTATATACACTCATTTTTTAACGATCTTTCATGACAGTGAACAATTGGCAAATGCACTGGCATTTGTTGATCACTTGATGTTGCGTCATGATCATGGTGTCTCTCTTCCCCTAGCATTTCCTGTCTACTTTCTAAATCTTATGTGCCTCATTCAGGCTGATGATTTATGTTTGTACGAAAGTATGGCTTGTAATAAATTTTAAAACCTTTATTAAAAGAATTCATCTTAATTATGAGCATCCACGACATCATCCATGTTTCGTGTTTCAGAAGCGATACACGAATACAACTATATATTATATTCCTATGTTGTGTTAAGTATCAAGGGCAACCAACAGCAACTGATTTCTGTATAAGTTCGACTGTCTGACAGTTTTAGTAATCGTTACTGAATAGCCTATAAGTATTTTCGGTTTTGTTCAATACAAATATATTTGATTTCGCTGGTGACTTTTTCTAGCAATCGTTCTTTTGGCATGGGTGTATGACTCTCTACTCGTGCATCACGCCTGTTGCACAAATGTCACGAAAACGTCACTATTTACGTACTAAAAGCTAGTGGTTGCTGACTGCTGTTTGGTATCAATCAGTGTTGTCACTGGGGTCAGTCTTGTTAACATCAGATTGTTGCCTTTTTCAACATCAGATAACATCAATTTTTTACGTTACAGTTTCATATAAGAGAGAGAGAGAGAGAGTTTATTGGCACTAACGTTAAACAATTTCATGCAAAAATAAAATAAGCTAAATGCTTCTACTAACAAAGCGCGATCTACCCTCGTTGAATCCGAAACAGAGCGAATTATCACCATTAATTGGAGAAGTCGATTATAATTTACGTAAAATGTTAGTCTCAACGCAGCGAAGAGAGCTTCTTTAGTTTGAAACAATAACCAAACACGCATTAGGGTGAGAGATTGATGAAAGGAACTTAAAAATCATTAATCTAACTTACTTTCGTCCTAAAACGACATGAAATGTGGAAAAAACAACAACCCAGTCAATATCGGAATTGTCGCCAAAGCATCAGACATCAGAAAATTATCAGAGAACATCACATCTGATGTCATGTTAAAATATCAGAAGTGGCAACACTGGCATCAATGATCCCGAACTTCTGGTGGAATGTCGAGGTCGCCGCAGCCAAACTGCACCTTTGTTTCGTCATAAACGGTAACGTTTGGTGGAAACGCACTTTTCATCCGATGGTTACTATCGTTGTTTTACATCATTAACATATGAAGCTAGTCAAGACATTGACACCACATGTTATTGCGTGTTCCGTCAGAAAAGTTTTTATCAGTCGATTCGTGGAACGAAAGAGCAGAAAACGAGATTGCGGTTTTTAGCTAGCCCCATGCCGAAATCCATAATGCCATAAGCAGCTATGAAAAGCGCAAAGTTTCTAAGAAGAAAAAGCGCAAGAATCTCGCAGTGTTAACTAAAACGCTGCGACTGAATCGCTTTTTCTAGCAAAACTTTCAAGCAGCAACGTTAAAGCAGTGGCATTAACCAGTGCACCTGAAAATGAAAGTGAAAATCAAGACATCAGCTTGGAAACGACTTTGCACTCAGCGTGACTGGCCATATTGACATGTTCTTTTTCCGGTGTTTCTTTGTAATCTCTGGTTTCTGCTTATTGTTCGGGTGAATGTTGTTTCTTGTTGAGTCACTCTCTAGCTTGTGAAATATTTTTTCTTAGTAAAAATACACTCGTAGTATTCATATCATAAATTCTCTTCTCGCAGCTAACTGTATGTGCATTTGAGTAAGCACATTATCGACTTCCGGAAAAAACAAACGAGAACCTTGCGAATCAGCGAAAACATAACTTTTACAAACGATGACGTCATGAATTCCGCCGTAGGGGCCCTCCAGTAAAAATTGTCATAGGGGCCCTCCAGTGAAAATTGCCCCGGCCCCTTTACCCTTCAATCCGGCTCTGTGCACTAGGTTATTACATGGGCCATGACAGCCACGCAAACATTAAATTTCATTACAGGGACAAGAACAAGCTTCGGCAGAAACAACTGAGGCAAGAATTTATCAGAAGACAAGAAGACAAAAAGCAGAAGCAAATGCAATCGAAACGAAAGGAGGTTGAGAAAATGTTGAAGAGTGGACAATTGGAAAGGGTTTTAAAAGACTTTCCCGATGTCAGTGATGCCTCACTGTCACAACTCCAGGAAATTCTACACGGTGGTGCAGTTGGCAAGAACATTCTTCACGTTTGGTACGAAAACGGTGAACTGATCACATATAACGGTAAATTGGAAAAACTGAGATGCCACAACACCTACAAGGTAGCTTACTGGGGGTTGACCGAGACATACGACGATGCCGCTGATTATAATATGTCCATGTATGAACTTGCGACGGACCTCCTTTATGAAGGTTTGGTTGTGTGCGAATGAAAAACTGTTGGTGCAACTAGATGTCCCCGCTGGCCCGAACGTCTGGCCAGTGGCGCCACCACACTGCCTCCCTGCTGCTGGGCCAAAACCGACACAAGGTCAAGCGTCGATCACTGCCGTTCTCAGTTGGTTTTGGAAATTTTGGTCGTTTTATTTCTGCGTAAAACGAAATTTTATTCGTTACGTCTGTGCTTATCTCAACGTGTCATTGCGATGACCCAAATATTATGCGTAAAACAGTGGATCACAACCGGTTTTTGGGCCCGTGGACCATCTTTTTCAAAAAACTATCCGCTGGACCACTTTGGTCACGTCATGAGCAAGTAGTCGAAACTGTATTTGCACAAGGTTACTATTGTCAGGAACTTTTTCACCAAGGATTTATGGCACTTTCCTGTGGACCACTATAGAAATTTCAGTGTGGACCACGTTCAGAATCACTGGTGAAAGGAATACACAGCTTCGGTAACGTACCTTACTAAACTACTTCAATTTGGGGTCCAAATTTTTTTGTAAGGTTGGTAATGGTAATGGTTTATTGTTTCATATGACTCAGCCAATAAGCAGAAGCACCATAAAAGCCATCGCATGCAGTAAACCAACCGTTAGCGAACATTAGAGCAAATGAGAATACAATAGCTGATCAGTGTAAACAAAGAGGGGCGCTGTGTCACATAGGATTGGCGAAAGACCGTGGCGGTCATCTGGTCAACCAACCCTGTTTATCACTTTTTGTTAAGTGATTGAGAAACAACAGTTGCAGATCAAATAGGCATAATGAAAAGAAAACAGAAAAACGAATGAACGCAGAACATGGTGAAGAAAATGTACAGGTGAATGCGCATGCCTATGTACATAGATGAGTGGATCGAATTTAAGTAAAGG